>JAABUN010002137.1_pt1 | contig 22343 bp, 25 predicted proteins | sample 5559311 | NCBI WGS metagenome assembly JAABUN01 (sample SAMN10711877, study PRJNA513370) | rock metagenome | isolation source: Antarctica rocks | place: Antarctica: Victoria Land, Siegfried Peak sud
CTGACGTTCGCCATGGTGGCGAGCCAGGTGGCCGCGAAAGCGTGTCCACCAGAGGCTGCTGCCCACAAGTGGCAGCTCTTCCGCGAGATTACGGAAGCGAAGTCCGCGCTCGGAGTCTCCGATCGCGCGCTCGCCGTCCTCAATGCGCTCTTGACGTTTCACCCTGAGACGGCGCTGACGCCCGGCGAGGATCTCATTGTCTGGCCGTCGAACACGCAGCTCGCCTTGCGGGCGCACGGTATGGCCGAGGCGACCGTTCGACGGAATCTTGCGGTGCTGGTCGGCGCCGGCCTTATCATCCGCCGCGACAGCCCGAACGGCAAACGCTACGCCCGAAAAGGGGAGGGGGGTTCGGTCGACGCGATCTTCGGCTTCGACCTCACGCCACTGGTGGCGCGAGCTGCCGAGCTGGAGCGCCTGGCCGCGCAGGTCCGGGGCGAGCGTCGGATCCTGGCTCTCAGGCGGGAGCGCGTCACGCTCCTCCGACGGGACATCGCCAAGATGATTGCCCTCGGGGCGGAGGAGGGCGTTCCGGGCGATTGGCCGGCGCTGCACGAGACGTTCATGCGGCTATCCCGGCGGTTGCCGCGCGAACCGGCCATCGGCGATCTCGACCACCTCGTCCAAGGCCTGGACGAGCTCGCGCTCATCGCCCGTAAGCTGCTGGAGAGTCACCTCGAAACACAAGGTATGAACGGCAATGACAGTCGTAGTGACGGGCAACATCATAATTCAAATCCAAACCCCTTAGAATCTGAACTGAGCTTCCGAAGAAGCCAGGCGCGAACGGCGGAGCCAGAGCCGGAAACGGTGCGTCCGGCCTCGAAGGGGTTGCCGTTGAGCATGGTGCTGCAGGCCTGCCCGGACATCGTGAACTATGCCCGGCATGGCATCTCGAACTGGCGTGATTTCGTGGCGACGGCAGGCGTCGTCCGATCGGTCTACGGTATCTCGCCGAGCGCCTGGGCCGATGCCTGCGAAACCATGGGCGAGGCGGAAGCCGCAACGGTTGTCGCGGCGATCCTGCAACGGGGCGACGCGATCAGGAGCGCTGGCGGCTACTTGCGGAGCCTGACCGAGAAGGCGAGGGCGGGCAAGTTCTCGGTCGGGCCGATCATCATGTCACTGTGGCGATTGAGGACGCGCGAACCCATGCGAGCTTAGTGTCCGGTCGAAGTCGCTCCTTCCTGGCGCGAGCAGGAGATCGACTTTTCCACTCTTGGGCGGAGCGTGAGCGGAGCACCCGCAGGCGGAGCGCGCTCCCCATATAGCGCCGTTGGGAGGCCGGAGGGTGTGGGAAAGTCGCCGCGGGCGACGAGCCCGCCCCGCTTGGTCTCTGAGCAGGTTCGAGGGCCGTCGCCGCTGAGGTCACGGGCGATTCGGCTTCGCTTGGTTCGCGTGTCGCCGGCCGGCTCGGGAGATTGGCGTTTGCCTGCCTTCCCGTGCTCAGGCTGATGTGCTCGATGGGCGGCGTGAGCTCGACGTCAGGTCTGGTAGTCGGCCAGTTCCTGTGCGGGTTGCCGGCGGGCGAGCTCGGCGGCGTGCAAGGTGCAGGGAAGGCGCGGTCCTTCGTCGTGGCGGTCCCCGAGAAGGCGAGGCAGGGCGACGCCGGGTCGCCCCGGCCCCTGTGCAGCTTGGTCGGGTTGGTTTGTCCGTGGTGTCGCCTGGTGGTCTCTCCCGTGCGTCTGTCTTGGGCAGGTCCGTCCTGTCGTCCTGTGATGGGCTTTGTCTGGCCGGGGTCCGGGGCTGCGCCCCTCGATCGTCCTGGCAACGGCGTCCGCCGGCTATTGTCCCCTGCCTGCGGCTTCGCCTGCGTCATTCCTCGCGAGGCAAAATAGCCGTCCTCCTTCGTTCTCCGCTGCGCTTCGACCCTTCGGGTGCCTGGCCGCTCGCCCCCGGCCTGAGGGTCGCCATCAAGGCCGCGCTGGACGGCTTTGAGAGACAGACAGGAGATCACCATGGCGACCATCGGCACCTTCACGACCGACCGGGACGGCTTCCTCAAGGGCCAGATCCGCACCCTCAACCTCGACGCCTCCGTCTCGATGGAGCCGGTGACCTCCGACAAGGAAGGCGCGCCCGCCTACCGGCTCTTCGCGGGCAAGGTCGAACTCGGGGCGGCCTGGGCCAAGACCGCCCGGGAGAGCGGACGGCACTACCACCAGGTCCGGCTGGACGATCCCACCTTCGCGGCCCCGGTCTTCGCCAACCTGATCGAGGACGTGGAGACGGGCGCCTACACCCTGATCTGGAGCCGGCCGAAGCGCCCCGCCAAGCGCCCGGCCACCCGCCGGACCCCGAGCCGCCACTGAGCGGCTCACCCGCCCCGCCCGGAGACGGGCGGGGCAACCCCTCGACCCGGTCCGTCTTCCATCGCGACGATCACGAACTTAACGCCGCTCACCAGCAGCGGCGCCGCGTCGGGGAACGTCAGGAAGCCCGTCACCGGCTCACCCGAGCCGGCTGGTCCCACCAGCACGGGCCGGCGGAGGGGAGGGCGGCAAACCAGATCCGAAGACTATGGGTCATGACCACGCCGCTGGCGCTCGTCGGAGCCGAGCAACCGGGTCGGCTAATTGCGCGCGGTCTCGGCATCCACGGCGGCCCAGAACGCGGCCTTGCGACCGTGAGCCTGTTTCAGGGTTGTTCGGTAGGCCGAGTGGACGGGACGCCCGAGCGCAGCGATGGCATCGGCGTCCAGGTCGTCCAATCGGGCGAGATGGCGCGCGGCGTGGCCGTAGGCGGGTGAGCGCGCGCGAGCCAACACATCGTCCACGAGGGCGCGATAGAGGATGGCGGCCGCGACCGGGTGATCGTGCTCCAGCGTCTCGGCGGCCGGGACCAGCACGGTGTAGTGCCGCCCGTCCCAGCGCCCATGGTGGTCGACGACGAGCTTGGCCGCGAGGTCGAGCCGGGGCCAGCTCAGGAAGAACGCGAGCGCGCCGTAGCGCTCCGGCTTGGCGGACGCGTGCGCGAAGGCGCGCTCGAGCGCCTCGCCGTCCTCGAAATCGGGAAGGCGCTTGAGGTGCTCGCGTAGCATCTCGGCATCGAGCGTCGCCTCGAACGTTCGCCAGCGAAGTTCCTGGGCCGCGTCGTGTTGGCCGAGCGCCGCCAGGATATGCACCTCCAGCTCCGCGCGTGCACGATCCCGGAGATCGGTCCCGGAAAATCCATCCGCGACGTCGTCGAGGCTCATCGCGCGCAGCCCCGGACGGACGGGCTTTCGGATCCAGTCGAGCGCCTCCGACGCGCGCCCAGCCGCGAGCAGCCGTTTCGCGACCTCGATCGCGTCAGGACCCCGTCCGGAGTGCTCCCGTTCGAGCGCCATGAACGCGTCGACATCCCCGACCTGGTCGGCGATGGCCTGGCGCACGCGGACGAGGCTGGCCCGGCGACTTTGGCCTGCCCAGTCCTGGGCGGATGCCGGTTCGACCTCCTTCAAGCTCGCCGCGAGAAGGGAATCGGCATGGGTCAGGCAGGACTGCGCGAGCGTCGGGATCGCCTCTTCAAGGGCGGTTGCGATCAGACCGTAGCCGTCTCGCGTCAGGCGGCGGACGAGCGCTTCGATTAAGGCCTGCTGCTCGTCCTCCGGCATGGAGCGGGCGAGGGAAGCCAGGGCCGACGCGGCATCCTCGAAGACGCCGTGCACCTGGCCAGAGGAATCGTCCACCCGCCCGAGGACCTCTTCCGCGCAGGCGAGGAAGCGCAGGAGCCGTTCCGCCGCGGCGGCAGGGTCGGCCCGCCCGAGTTCGTCGGCGATCGTCGCGAGCGTCGCCTTTAGGTCGGCCGCGAACGCCCTTCGCTTCTGCCAATCGATGAACCCGCACGCCTTCTCCAGGCTGGCGAGGCGCCGATCGATGATGGCCGCGACCGCGTCCGGCCCATTCAGGCCAGCGATGGCAGCCGTCACGATCTTTCGGAACGCGGCGTTGGTCCGCGCTTCATCGAGGACCAGCCCGGCGAGTCTTACGGGACCAAGGGCAAGGAGCGTCTCGTTGGTCAGCGTCGCGCGTCGCGCCATGTCCCGCCTCGCTGGCCCCCTCTCGGTCGTCCTCGACCATAGGCCAGAGTGCCCGATGTCGCGTCTCTCACGGGCCGGCGCCTTCATCGCGAAGCGGCGGTCAGCTCGTCAAGCCGCTCGGAGGTGTGTATCTCCACGGCCAGGCCGGCTCCGGCGGCGAGGTTGACTAGCGCGTCGAGCGAGAACTTGCTGATCTTGCCCGCCAGCAAGTCGTTGATCCGCGGACGGGTGATCCCGAGCCGCTTGGCGGCGGCTTCCTGCGTCAAGCCCCAATCGCCGATCGTCCGCTGAAGCGCGAGCAGCAGATCGGAGCGAGCCGTCATGTTGGCGGACTCGGCCGGCGTGTCGGTCAACGCGTCCCACACGTTGTCGAAGGACTGCTTTTCCATCGCTCCTACCCATTCAGCTCCCGAAGCCGCGCCGCGGCCAGATCGATGTCTCGTTTCGAGGTCTGATGCGTTTTCTTCTGGAAGGCGTGCAGCACGACGATCCGATCGGGCAGGCTCGCCAGGTAGATCACCCGGAACGCGCCCGAGCCCTCTCTCACCCTGATCTCGCGAACGCCCGGCCCGATCGCCGTCATCGGCTTCCAGTCGGCCGGGTCCTCCCCGTTCTGAACCCGTCGCAGCTGGAAACCCACCTCCGACCGCGCTTCGTCGGGAAACGCCCGGAGGCGGGCGAGGCTGTCTCCCAGGAAGTCGACCGCCTTCATCTTGGCCTTAGGTGTATCGGAACCGATACACCTGGGCAAGGACGCCGCCTTTATGGGTGTGGAGCGTCGGTCCGGGCGCAGCAAGCTTCCGCCGGCGGTCTTATCGCGAGCGAGCGTTCGGCTGCGCGCCAGTGGCTTGTCCGACTATGCGCGCGACGGTGTTCGCCGGGGTCGCTCTACGGTGGCCCGGGATCACTGGCAGGTCTGGTGGCCGGCCGCTCCCGGGCGGCTGTCGGCCGGCGAGTCCGAGGCGGCGTGCGATCGGAAGGGAAGGCGCGGTTCTCGTCGGGCCGGCCCAAGAAGGTGAGGCGATCACGGGGGCGGCCCGGCCCTACGTAGCCTGGTCGGTGGGGGTGTCGGTGGTTTCTCTCGTGTGTCTGTCTTCGGTAGGTCCGTCCTGTCGTCCTGTGATGGGCTTGTCTGGCCGGGGTCGAAGTCTTCGACCTCTCGATCGTCCTGGCAATGGCGTCCGCCAGCTATTTTCCCCTGCCTCTCGGCTTCGCCTCCGTCATTCCTCGCGCGAGGCAAAATAGCCGCCTCCCTTCGTTCTCCGCTGCGCTTCGACCCTTCGGGTGCCGGGCCTCTCGCCCCCGGCCTGAGGGTCGCCATCAAGGCCGCGCTGGATGGCTTTGAGAGACAGACAGGAGATCACCATGGCGACCATCGGCACCTTCACGACCGACCGGGACGGCTTCCTCAAGGGCCAGATCCGCACCCTCAACCTCGACGCCTCCGTCTCGATGGAGCCGGTAACCTCCGACAAGGAAGGCGCGCCCGCCTACCGGCTCTTCGCGGGCGACGTCGAGCTCGGGGCGGCCTGGGCCAAGACCGCCCGGGAGAGCGGGCGGCTCTACCACCAGGTCCGGCTGGACGATCCCTCCTTCGCGGCCCCGGTCTTCGCCAACCTGATCGAGGACGTCGAGACGGGCAACTTCACCCTGATCTGGAACCGGCCGAAGCGCCCCGCCAAGCGCCCGGCCACCCGCCGGACCCCGAGCCGCCACTGAGCGGCTCACCCGCCCCGCCCGGACACGGGCGGGGCAACGCCACAACCCGGTCCGTCTCCCATCGCGACGATCGCGGAGCCACGCCGCACGAGCAGCGGCGCCGTGTCGGGGAACGTCCGGACGCCCGTCACCGGCGCACCGCGCCGACTGGTCCCACCAGAACGGGCGAAGCCTGCTGAGGATCCGCCGATGCGAAGCATCGGTGGACAGCAGGCGGAGGGCGGGGAAGGGGAGGGGCTCCCATGTCGTCCGCCCGTGCAGTCTCGGATTCGTAAGTCTTCTCGTGTAACCCATGCGGGCGTCGCAGATCGGCGACGTGAGCGCCTGAGGGCAGCAGGCTATGGTCGCGCGTTCTGATCGTTCACCCACCCGGGCCAGCCGGGAACTCGCCATGACGCTGGAATATTACCGCGAGGCGAGCGAGCTCACGAAGAAGCAGTTCGCCGACAAGCTCGGCATCTCGACGCAGTTCCTGCACAGCCTCCTGGACGGGAAGGGCAACCCATCGCTCGACACGTTGGAGGAGATGGCGACCAAGCTGAACCTCGAGTTCAGCCCGCTCTTCCGGGCGCCGACCACCAGCTCGCCGGTTGCAAAGCGGAAGTACCGAACTTCCGAGAGACCGGCCGACCCGCCTCAGCGCGCATCGAACTCGCGCTCGCGGACCCCTGCCAAGCGCCAGCCGCCCCCACCCGAGTAGAGGCTCATCGTGGCCCGGCCGATCAGCCGGTCGCGCGCGTCCATGACGTCCACGTGGCAATGCACGAAGCCGATCCTATGCTCGACCGCGCCGGCGCTCGGACGGTAGAAGCCCGGCTTGCAGGCGAACAGCGCGACCGAGCTGGGCGTGCGATCGCCCACGGCCACGCCGAAGCTGCTGTAGACGGCGCCGAGCCCGTATCCCTCAACCGCGAGGCGGACCGCGGCGTTGGCCTGCCGCTGCGTCGGGTACCGCCCGGCCGTGCTGAGGAACGGCGCCGGCACATCGGCCTCGACACGAGGTCCCGACCTGTCGGCGGCACCGACGCAGGCGGTGAGCAGCGCTGCGACCGCCATGACGGAGCCGAAGAAGGCTCCGCGAGCCAGTGAACGTCTCACGCGGCGGCCGCGCGCTCATCGCCCGCCGACTTGCGACGGAGGAGGTTGAACGTTTCCGCGATCACGTTGACGACGTAAGCCTTGGACGCGCCCTCGCCGAACGAGGCTTCCTCAACCCGTGCCTCGATGTGGACGAGGTCACCAACGCCGACGTTGCCGGCGACCCAGCCCGCCTGGCGCGGGTCAAGAACTGAGACCGGAACGTAGCTCGGAGCGCTCTTCTCCTCGCCGTTCGCCGTCCAGGTCCGGTTGGTCGCGACGGTCGCTTTCGTGACCTTCTCGAATGATTTGATCGACGCGATGTGGCCGATCAGGGTCAGGCGGTTCGTGGTTCGCATTCGGCTCCCTCCCATGCTGCGGGTGAGTCAATCATAGTTGACTCGATTGCGCCTGAGAAGCCCAGCGCTCGCCCGAGCGATCCCGGCGGCGCGACCGCATCAGCGGCGCAGGTCGAGCTCGCGGGTGATTGCGTTCACGCACAGCTCGCCGAGCTTTTCGCGCAGCCCGAGCGATCGGCGCATGCGCATGTAGAGGCTTGCCGGGAGCCGGACGGTGAAGCTCACGAGTTCTTCCTCGGCGGCCGGTTCCGCCGCGATGCTCGGCTTCGCGACCCGAGGCGCTTTCGGCGCCGCCTTCAGCTCACCATCCACGGCAACCAGCCGGGTCTGATCGTTCGGCGGCCCAGCTTCGCTCTCCTTGGCGGGTGTCTGCTGACTTGAGCCGTCACCAGGGGAGGGGTCTTCGGGCCGAACGGTCTTCGTCTCGAAGGCTGAGGTATCCCGCGCGGCCGCGAGGGCGAACTGCGAGAAGCGGGGCTGCTTGCGTTCTTCGGCCATCACGCGGCCTCCGCCAGCAAGGCCGCGCCCGTGAGCCGCCCGACCTCCTCGATCAGGTCGATGATGTTGTAGCGCGCGTCCATGATGGCCTTCTTGTCGCCCTTGAGCGCCCAGAGCGTCGAACCCGAGATGGCGTTCTTGTAGTAGACCCGCTGCTTGAGCAGAATGTCGGTCACGGGCAGCCGCGTCTGGCGAATGAACTCGAGCGCGGTCTTCATTGCGATCGAATTCCGATCGAACACCTCAAAGGCGTTGATCACGACCCGGACCGGCGTGTCCGGCCCACGGCCTTTCCAGGCCGCGAGCAGCTCGACCAGACGAGACGCCTCGACGAGTTCCGTCATGATCGGGCGCGACGGGATGAGCACGAGATCCGCGTTCCTGGCCGCGACCGTCATGCGCTCGTTCGCGGCGCCCTGGTTGTCGATCAGGATGAGGTCGTGGTCCGAGTGCCGACGCAGCCTGACCCCGAGCTCGGCCGGGTCGACTAGGTGCTCGAATTCCATGTTGGTCAGCTCGACTTCGTTCGCCTCGCACTGGCTCTTCCAGAGCATCAAAGTGGCTTGTGGGTCGGCGTCGATCATCAGGACGCGGCGTCCTTGCGCGGCGGTTTCCGAGCCGATGAGCGCGGTCAGCATGGATTTGCCCGTGCCGCCCTTAGGGCTCGCGAGCGCGACGATCTTGGCCACCGATCCACCTCCGCTCAAACACACTTTTGCACGACCGTGCCAAATCACCCGAGAGCCGTTGCGCCCTGGATCGCCTGTGAACTGACACGAGTCAACCATAGGTGATTTGATTGTGTGGTCGAAAGTGCCAGCGGCGCATCTGATCGTTGTCACGGTGGTGCCGCGGTGCGCTGGTGACGAGGATCGGAGGCGCCAAGCTGTCGACGTGAAAAGGTGCAGGGGCGCGACGGTGCGTTGGTGAGAGCCCGTCGATGTGCGTCGGTTCCCTGGAGCGTTGGTGCAGAGGCGGGACAGTGCACCGGTGCGGAAACGTAATTTCACTAATAGGCCAATCAACAAGCGAACGAGGGTGAGTCGGAACTGTATAACAAAAACACGAAATAGCAGGTGAACAAGCAATCAGAAACACAGCATCAGAAAACAAGGGCAAAGGAGGATTGTTAGTGTTGGCAGGATACGCAAAAGTGTTATCACATTGCTGTGGCCGCGATTCGAGCGGCCCTCCTGCGAGGACAATCCCCCTTGCCCCAGAAGGCTCCCGAGACGCGCAAGACGGGTGTTTCGACGAAGCTGGTCCGGCTCGGGCCGGCTGACGCCGAGCTGCTGGAGCGGCTCTGCGGCGAGCTGAGCCTCCCCGCCTCCGAGGTCTGGCGGCGGTGTCTGCGCGCGGTCGGGCACGGGGAGCCGCTCGACCGGCGCACCGCGCTGGCGATCGAGGAGCAGCTCCGCAAGGTCGGGACGAACCTCAACCAGATCGCGCGACGGTATAACTCGGGGCAGGCTGTGGCCGACGAGGAGCTCGCGGTAGCGCTCGAAGCAGTGGCCGAGGTGCTCGCACGAACGTCCAGGGCTTTTCGTGACACGGCCGTGGCGACGAGAGATCAGTACCGGGCCCGTGCCGAGGCGCCTGCTACGTGAGCGCGATCCGGTCCCTTTCGGCGCGGCTGCAGGCAATCAGGTCCGAGCACGCGCGGCATGACGATGAGGATCGCCGTCGCGGAGGCGGCGGGTTCGCCGGCTTCGGTCAACCATCACCGGCCGCTCGGGCCCGACCCACGCGTTCGCCCTGGGAGGACGAGGACCGGCACGGGGGAGGGGGTGGCGGTGGTGGCGGGCGGCTCGCGCCCGCTCGCCGGGAACGCAAGCGGCTCCCCGACTCTGGGGCGAGGATCTCGGCGCTCGCCAGCGGCGGCCAGAAGGCAGTCGTGAAGGTCGTGAGCTTCGCATCCGGCGGCGCCCGGGTCGGTGCGCTCGCGACCTACGTCACAAAAGAGCGCGAGGGCGGGGTCGCGACCGAAGACCAAGACGGTCTCGCACTCGACGGCGCCCTCGTGGCCGCGAAGCTCGAGCGCTGGCGCCAGGGCTACTCGGACCGGAAACCGTCCAAGGATGTCGCAACGGTCCGATTCGAGATCGCCGGGGGAGCGGGACTCGATACCACGACTGTCCAGGCCGGGATCGGCCGCGTTTTCGAGGGCCACAGGTTCGCGATGCGCGTCGAGAGGGCAGGGGAGGGTGGGTTCGAGGTCACGGCGGTGGTCGCGGCCGCAGGGGACCCAGCCCTCTCGGTCGCGGGCGCAAATGCGCAGCCGCGGTTCAAGTTCGACAAGGCTTTTGAAGCCTCGCTTACGGCGGGGATTTCGGGCGAGCTCGGCGCCGATGTCCAGGCGCAGGTGCTCGGGACCGGGCATGGCCGTGAGAGCGTTGTGCACCGGCTCTCGCGCTTGGCCGCCGGCGGAGCCGCTCTCGACGAACAGGGCCGGGAGCTGAGCACCGTCGTTGACGTCCGGGCGGCGGCCGACGGATGGCGGAAGGGGCTTGGGTCGCGGCAGGCTCGGGACGCGATGCACTTCGTGATCTCGGCCAAGGCCGGCACGGACCCGGCCGCCTTTAAGTCGACAGCGCGCGAGCTGCTGGCCAGCGAGTTCGCCGGTCACGAGTACCTGTTCGCGGTCCACAACGACCGCGGCCACCTGCACGCGCACGCGGTGATCCTGGTGAAGGGTGAGGACGGCCAGCGCATCCGCCCGGACATCTCGACCTTCGCGGCTTGGCGCTCCCGCTACGCCGAGATCGCCGAGAGCCACGGCATCCGCATGGTCGCGACGCGCCGGAGCGACACGGCGTCGGCGCCGGCATTTAGCGAGGGAGAGGCTGCGCTGACCGACCGGGGCGTCGCGCCGGACCACATCCGACGCAAGGTGATCGCCAAGCGCACGGATGCCATCCACGTGCCCGTCCGAAAGGAGGGGAGGGCGCGTGCCGCACAGGCTTACTGGGATTGGAACGCGCTCGAGACCACCTCGGAGGCGTCTCAGGCCCGTTCAGCGGCGGGCGAGCAACTGACCCGACTCGCGACCGCCGTGAACGTCTCGCACGCCGCCGCGGTGCGCGCCGAGCCGAGCCACACCCCGCAGGAGAGAGGAGCCACCATGGCGCGAGCGACGAGCGAATATCTCACGGCCGAGTTCAAGCGAGCGAACGATGTCCTGAACCGAGCCCTGCCCCTGCTCGAGGGCGCGGACAAGGTCGAGGCCACGCAGCGCGCCAACGCCTACCTGGCCTCGTTGGCCAAGCAGGTCGAGGCCGTCGAGGCGGTCGAGCGGGGGCAGGTGGTCGAACGGGTGCATGGGATCCGGGTTCGGGAGGAGCGCGAGGCGGTCGATGCAACCGGAGAGGCGAGGTCGCTTCGAGCGACCGCGATTGAAGCTGGACGGCCTCGCGGTGCCGAGACCTCGCCCGAAACAGCTCGCGAGCCCGAGACGGCGATGCTCGAGGAAGCGGCGAGGCGAGCGGAGCGCGTTGCCGGCCGCGAGCAGTCCGAGGCCGAAGCCATGGCACGGGAAGAGCGGACATTACGAACGAACCCGAACGCGCGGGTGCAGATCGACCCGAACTTGCCACCCGCCGGCGAGGAGCTTCGCGATGAGCACGAACTCCTCATCGATCGGCTCGAGGCGCAGAAGCTCACTCACACGCGGGTCCATCGCCGGTGACCGCTCGTGCGGCTTCAGGCGAGCGGCCGGGCGGGCGGGCGTCCACGGCTATCCGGCCAATGCTCCTTCGGAGAGAGGTGAGGATCGATCCCACTCGCAGCCTCGGAGGCCGCGAGTTAAGCTGCCGGCATGTGCGGGCGGGTCATCCAGGCCAGGGATCCTACCCTCTACACTCACGTGGTCGGGGGCGACCCTCCGCCTGCCTCTCCAACACGCTTCGCGTGCCGGAGTCTCAGGCAGGCTCCGCCCGAGCGACCCGTCCCGAACACCCCGCCGCATTACAACGGGGCGCCAGGTCAGGATTACCTGGTCGGCCGCCGCCACCCGAAAACCCGCGAGCGGACGCTGGACGTGCTGCGCTGGGGATTGATCCCGTCCTGGGCCAAGGACCGCAAGGTCGCCTGGAAGTTCATCAACGCCCGAGCTGAGCCGGTCGCGACCACGGGTGCGTTCAAGACGGCGTATGCAAAGCGCCGCTGCGTCGTCCCGGTCGACGGCTTCTACGAATGGCGCACGGTCGGCGAGGTGAAGCAACCCTACGCCATCGGCATGGCCGATGGGCAGCCGTTCACCCTCGCCGGCCCCTGGGAGAATTGGCGCGACCCGGACACGGGCGAGTGGATCCGCACCTTCACGATCGTGACGACGAACGCCAACGGGCTCGTGGCCAAGCTACACGACCGCATGCCGGTCGTGATCGCCGAGCAGGATCGGGATCGCTGGCTGTCAGACCAGGACTCGAACGATCTCCTGCGGCCATATCCGGCTGACCTCATAACGATGTGGCCGGTGTCGCGGGATGTGAACGCGCCGAAGAACGACAGCGCCGACCTCCTGGAGCCGACCGAAGATGCCTGCGGGGCGTGGCCGGTGAGCGGCGAGGTGGAGCGCGCAAACGAAGGGGATGCGGATGGTGGGTCGACGAACTCTGAGTAGTGGTGTCGCCGCGGCGTGGCTGGTCGTCGCTGCCACGTCTGCTCAGGCAGCCAGCCGGAGCGAGGCCGAAGCGATCGCGACCAGGACGGGCGAGATCATTGGTGGCGCTTCGGCTTGCGGCATCCCTGAAGGCGAGCTCGTGGCGCTCGGCGCGAAAGTGATCCGTTGGGCTCGGGATGCCGCGCGCTCGGCCGCGGAGCTGAACCGAGCGCAGGACGCGCATGAAGCCGCCGTGCAGCGTTCGGCCGATCGCATCGGCCGGCGGGGGGCTTCGGCCTGCGATGCGACGGTGAGGACGTTTCGGGAACTCGAGCGCGAGGCTCGCTGAAAGCTCCGCCATCAGAGCGGGTGCCACTCACGATCAATGCGGCTATTCCCTCGCTAACACCGGCTGGCTGCGATCAGAGCGCGTGGATAAGCCAGGGCTCTGGAGGGCGGAGAGGATGACGTCGAGTAGATGATTCAAGGTGGGTTATTCACACGAGACTTCCTGCTGGAGGGCGTGCTCGCCGAGCCAGCTTGGCGGGCTTTGGCCGATGACGAGGTTGAGGCGGCGCGCGCTCGCCTGACCGCACTCATGACACCGTTCGCTTGGGCAACGCGCGCCGAATGAGGCGGAAACGGAAGCCCAACTCATCTTCCCGGCACTTGCGGAGGTGCTGAATTGGCCGGATTGGTTGCCGCAGCAGAACCTGTCGGCTGCGGGCCGGCAGGACGTACCGGACGCGCTGCTGTTCGCGGACAAGGCGGCGTTGGAGCGCGCGCAAACGGAGCAGCCTTGGCGTCGCTTCCAGCACGGCCTGTGCGTGGTCGAGTCCAAGCGCTGGAATCGGCCGCTCGATCGCCCCGCCGACCCGCGAGATAAGCGTCAAGGTGAGGAGGGGGTGCCCTCCGCGCAGATCATTCGATACCTACGCCGCGCCGACGACCTCACGGCCGGCAAGCTCCGTTGGGGCATCCTGACCAATGGGCGGCTGTGGCGGCTTTACTGGCAGGGTGCGGTGTCGGTCGCCGAGGATTTTCTCGAGATCGATCTCGGCAAAGCGCTCGGCCTGCCCGGCTGCGAGCCGGACCTTCTCGATCCGCGCGGGATCAGGCCCGATCACGCGCTCCGCCTCTTCCTGCTGCTGTTCGGGCGAAGCGCGTTCCTCCCGTCCGAAGGCGGCCACACCTTCCACGCCGTTGCGCTGGAGGAGGGCAAGCGCTGGGAGGAGAAGGTCGCTCACGATCTCTCCAAGGTCGTGTTCGACAGGGTCTTCCCGGTGCTCGCCGCGGCGCTCGCCCGGCACGATCGCGCACGTCCCGCGGCCCCCGACGCAGCCTGGCTCGAACAGGTGCGTCAGGCGACGCTCTTCCTGCTCTATCGCCTGCTCTTCGTGCTCTATGCGGAGGATCGCGACCTCCTGCCCGACGACCGGGGGCCGTATGCCGCCTACTCGCTCAGCCTCATCCGGCGCGAGATCGCCGCGGCTCGCGGGGCCGGGCGAGCGCCCTCTCCGCGCGCCCTCATCTACTGGGCCCGCCTGAAAGGGGCCTTCTCGGTTGAGCCCGACGCCGCGCCCCTTCTGGAGCGCGTCGACCTCCCGGACATCGTCATGGCGGAGATCGTCTTCGCGCTCTCGCATGTTGAGGGCGAGCGCGGCCCGAAATATGTCAACTATCGCGACCTCTCGGTCCAGCAGCTCGGCTCGGTCTATGAGCGCATCCTCGAATTCGGGCTGCGGCTGGAGGATGGCGAGGTCGTCGTCGACCGCGATGACGACGAGCGCCACGACAGCGGCAGCTACTACACGCCCGAGGCGTTGGTCACGCTCATCATCGAGCGTACGGTCGGCCCGCTCGTCGAGGAGCGCTCCGACGCCTTCGCGGACGCGGTCGGGAAGCTGGCCAGCGATCAGCGGCCGATCGCGGAGCGCCTCGCCGAGCTGGCGACCCTCGATCCGGCATCCGCGCTCCTGGAGCTGAAGATCTGCGACCCGGCCATGGGCTCGGGGCATTTCCTCGTCAGCCTCGTCGATTGGCTGGCCGACCGCGTGCTTGCCGCCTTGGCCGAGGCGTCGGCCCAGGTCGCATGGGGCGAGTACACGTTCCCGCTGCTCGCGCGGGTTGCGGACGTGCGCGGGCGCATCCTGGCGCAGGCGAAGACGCATGGCTGGCCGGTCACGCCCGAGCAGCTCGACGAGCGCCACGTCGTGCGCCGCATGATCCTGAAGCGCGTCGTCCACGGCGTCGACAAGAACCCGATGGCGGTCGAGCTCGCCAAGGTGTCGCTGTGGCTGCACACCTTCACGGTCGGCGCGCCGCTCTCGTTCCTGAACCATCACCTGCGCTGCGGCGACAGCATCGTCGGCGCCTGGGTCCGCCCGACCCTCGACGCGGTCGAGCAGGGCGGCGGTCTCCTCTCGGGCGTCGAGATCGCGCGCGTCGAGGGCATCGCTGCCCAGATGACCGAGATCGAGGAGAGGACCGACAACGACGTCGCCGAGGTGAAGGCGTCCGAGAGCGCCTTCGGGGCGGTCGCGGACGCCACGCGCGAGCTCGACGCGTTCTTCTAGCTGATGGCCGCCCGCCCGGCGCTCGGCATCGATCTCAGCCCCGGGCTCAAGGCCCCAAAGGCGACACCGCGCCAGCTTCGCGACGCGAAGGCTGACGACAAGAGGATCGCAACGGCCGAGAAGCAGCAGGCCGCCTACGATCGCGCCGCGGCGTTCAAGGCGGTGCTCGGCCGCCAATATGGCGACCCGCTTAAGATCGCGTCGGGCGAGATCGTCATAGAGACCCCCGACGACGACCATGACCAGCCTCTCCTCGGCGGCATGAGCGAGGGCGTCGAGCGCCGCCGGCGAGCCGCGACCCTGGTCGCGCAAGCGCGCGCCCTCACAGCGCGGGACGCTTCCTCCACTGGCCGGTCGCGTTCCCGAACGTATGGCGGGGGCTGACCCAGCCCATTCCGGAGGGCGGCTTCGACGCGGTGATCGGCAACCCGCCCTATGTCAGGCAGGAGAGGCTGGCGGCGCTGAAGCCCGCCCTCGCGGCGGGCTACGCGACGTATGCCGGCACGGCCGACCTCTACGTCTATTTCTTCGAGCAGGGCCTGCGGCTGGCGAAGCCCGGCGGACGGGTCGGCTACGTGGTCACCAACAAGTGGCTGAAGGCCGGCTACGCGGAGGAGCTGCGCGCCTTGCTGGTCGATCCGGCCTGGGCCGAGACGGAGGCGGTGATTGATTTCGGCCATGCCCGGGCCTTCTTCCCCGACGCGGACGTCTTCCCCAACGTGGTCGTGGTGCGCCGCCCCGACGGCGCGCCCGCCTCGGATGAGCTGACCGTGTCTGTGCCCTCGCGCGACACCCTGCCGGACGACCGGCTCGGCGCGGCCGTGGAGGCGGCGACCTTCCCGCTCGCCCGCGCCGCCTTCACCCGCGAGGGCTGGACGCTTGAGCCGAAGCCCGTGATGGACCTGCTCGCCAAGATCAAGCGGGCCGGCGTGCCCTTGGTCGAGTATGCCGGGGGTGAAGCCGTATCGCGGCGTACTGACCGGCTTCAATGAGGCCTTCCTGGTCGACACCCCCACGCGCGACCGGTTGGTCGCGGCCGACCCGGCCAGCGCCGAAATCATCAAACCCTACCTGCGCGGCCAGGACGTCCAGCGCTGGAGCGCACCCTACGGCGGCCTGCACATGATCTTGCTGAAGTCGAGCAGCGACTTCGCCTGGCCTTGGGCAGATACGCCGGACGAGACGGCGGCTGAAAGCGTGTTCGCCAAGACGTACCCAGCGTTGCACGCCCGCATGAAGCGATACGAGTCGCTCCCCGGCGACAAACCGAATCAGGTCAAGGGGTTGCGCCATCGGCAAGATCACGGCCGCTTTTGGTGGGAGCTTCGCCCCTGCGCCTATTATGATGCATTCGAGCGCCCGAAGACGAGCTATCAGGAAATTCAATTTTATCCCAGCTACTCGGCCGACCTAAATGGGCGGTATGGTAACAATAAGACGTTCTTCATACCGAATACCGAACTATATCTACTCGCCGTTCTCAATTCACCTCTGCTGTGGTGGCACAACTGGCGGTTCTTGCCTCACATGAAGGACGAGGCGTTGACGCCTGTGGCGTTCAGGATGGAACTGCTGCCGATCGCCTCTGGGTCTGCTGAAGCCAAGGACACGATCAGCGCTGATGTCGACCGCCTCATCGCGGTCTCGGCGAACCTTCGTGCTACCACAACAGCCATCCACGATTGGCTCAGACTGGAGTTCGGGCTCGACTTGCCGGGCCGCCTGCTGGAGAGGCCCGAGCGGCTAGATGCGGATGGTTTCGCCTCCGCAGTTCGGGCGGCGCTTCCGCGCCGCCGTCAGCTCTCCGCGGCCGAGATCGCCCGGCTGAAGCGCGAGCACGTTCAGACAGGCTCGCCAGCCCGTGAGGCTGCAGCAGAGGCGCTGCGGCTGGAGCGCCGTCTGTCCGATCTCGTCAACGCCGCCTATGGGCTTACTCCCGAAGATGTCGCGCTCATGTGGTCCAGTGCCCCGCCCCGTATGCCAGTGAGGCGGGCCAGCTCACGCGTCATCTCGCTCGTAAACGCCATCGGGCGAGCGGGGACGTCGGAGATGCTCGTGCGATCGTGCCACCAGAACCGGAGGTCGTCACCGGCAACCGAAACGAGATCGACGGTCTGGGGCCGCATATCGGGGCCGTAGAGCCGAGCGCGCACTGCGCCATCCGTCGTCATGATTGCCGAACCATGCAGCGGCCCGAGCGCCTGGAAGAGGCCGGGGATCACTTGCCGGTCGCTTTCGTCATCCACGTCGGAGAATGGGAAGAGCGCGCCAGGGTGGGAATGGATCAGAATGAGGACGAGGTCCTCCGCCTCAGCAGCGTCGATAGCGGTTTCGATCCAGCGCCCGGGCCAGGTGATGCGATCAGACTCGCCGAGAAGGTCCTGATCATCGCCACGAACCGTCATTCGGCAGACGACCTTGCTCGCCGTTATGTGGTGGATAATGGCAGCGTCTTCGGCGCGATCTCGGCGAGCCAGTCCGTCTGCGTCGCGTCCTGGATCCCTTCGAGCTGGGTGATCAGGCGGTGGCCGGCGCAGCCCGCATCGTAGTAGCACTCGCCGTGCCGTTCGAGGTAGCCGGGGCTGGCGTATAGCCCGAAGGCAAGGGTGCCTATCCGGCGGACGACGAGGTCGTGCTGGTCGGGTTGCCTCAGGCGTATTGAGGTGTCCGCCTCGCGCATCGACAGGCTAAGTTCCTTCGGGTTGGGGATCAGCTCCACCATGATGTCGGGGTTCTTGAGGTGGAGCGTGCCCAGGCCGGGGGCGATGAGGTTGCTGGCGATGGTCTCCGCACAAGTGATCCGGACCAAGCCCGCCAGGCGCGTGTCCTGGCCGCCGACCTGACGCTCCAACGAGAGCGCCTCGACCTCGACCCGTTCCGCCTGCCTTCGTACGTCCTCGCCGGCCAGGGTCGCCAGGTAACCCTCCGGCGTGCGGTTGAGCAGGCGGACCCCCAGGGTCGCCTCAAGCGACGCGAGGCGCCGCCCCACGGTGGATTGGGCGACGTGCAACTGCTTGGAGGCGGCGGAAAGGCTGCCCTGTCGCGCGATAGCTAGGAAGAACCGAAGGTCGTCCCAATCAAGCATCGCGATCCCTCCACCAAGGCGCCGGCGTAAACGACTGTATGCGTTTTCGCATAGTCGCTGTGCAAATTTGATTGGTCGGACCAGATCCGGCCCAAGGTCCCTAAGCTCGCCACCCTCGTGGACGACAGCGAGGCCGACGTCTTGGCCTCCATGACCTTCCCGCCCCAGTACCGAACCAAGCTGCATTCGACAAACCCGCTGGAGCGCCTCAACGGCGAGATCAAACGCAGGACCGAGGTCGTCGGCATCTTCCCGAACGAGGCCGCCATCACCCGCCTCGTCGGCGCGATCCCTCGAGCAGAACGACGATTGGGCGGTCCAGCGGGCTCGCTACATGACCCTGGAAACAATCACCAGACTGGGCGATGATCCCCTCGTCAACCTGTTCCTCGGGGCAGCCTGACCCCGGCCCAGCCGGCGATCGTGGTGGCCTACATGAGCTACACCACGTCTGGGGACACGATCCTGACCCATTGGTCAAAGTATGTAGGATGACGGTCAAAAGGCTCGTGCCCGACGAGGATCGAGCATGCAGCAACGTGACGCCTGGCACCCGACGGAATACGTGTTGCAGGAAGACGGTCGCGGAGACCCATTCGCGGCGGCGATGCGCTACGCGCATGCGATGGTCATCTACGATCCCCGGCTAGACGACCTCTCTTCGAACGCGCCTCGTGCCAGCCCAGCCACCTTCTTGAATGCATTCTCAAATTGCGCGAAGGCGCACAAAAGCGTCAGCGAGGCGACGGGCCCGCCAGCTCCGCCGGCAGGTCGATCGTGAATGCGCTGCCTTGCCCTGAAACGCTCGTCACGCCGATGTCGCCGCCCAGCATCGCGGCGAAGGCCCGGCTGATCGACAGTCCTAGTCCCGTTCCCCCGAACCTGCTTGTCGTTGAAGCGTCGGCTTGGGAATAGCGCTGGAAGAGCTTGCCGAGCTGATCATCCGTCATGCCCAAGCCCGTATCCCGGACGGTGAACGCCAAACGACCATTGTCCTTCCCGCCGCCCGCACGCGTTGCCGCAAGCGTGATATTTCCCCCTTCCGTGAACTTCGCCGCATTGCTCAAGAGGTTAAGAAGGATCTGCTTCAGCTTGGTGAGATCCGAGCGCATGACGCCCAGGTCGGGCGCGAGATCCAGGACGAGGACGTTCCCCTTCTTCTTGACCAGCGCCGCGACGGTGGAAGCCACGTCCCGCAGAACGGGTCCCACCTCGAACGCCTCGACGAATACTTCCATCTTGCCGCTTTCGATCTTGCTGAGGTCGAGCACGTCGTTGATCAAACCGAGTAGATGGCGAGCGTTGTTCTCGATCTTTTGCATGTCCGGCGCGAGCGCTGCCGGATCGGCCCCGTCCTCCATCTCCTCTTGCAGCATTTCGCTGTAGCCGATGATAGCCGACAAAGGCGTCCGCAGTTCGTGGCTCATGTTGGCGATGAAGTCGCTTTTGACCCGATTCGCCTCCTCAGCTGATTCCCTCGCCGCCGCGACCTCGCGCTGGGCGCGCTTGCGTTCGGTGATGTCGCGCATGTAGGCGCTGAACAACGGCGTGCCGTCGACCTTCAGCGGCGTGACGGAGAGTTCAGCCGGGAACCTCTCGCCGTTCGCGCGCATCGCCTCGACTTCGACATGCTCGTTATTGATCGCAAGCTCACTGTCGTCGAGGAACCGCGCGAACTTCTGGAGATGCCCTACCAGGAAGCCGGTAGGAAGGATGAGGGCTCCAAGCTCCTGACCCAAGGAGACCTCCCGGGACTGGCCGAAGGTCTTCTCGGCCGCCGGATTGAACTCGCGGATGAGTGTCTCCGCGTCGACCACGATCAAGCAGTCGAGTGCCGCTTCCATGATGGCTGTCTTCAGCGTCTCGATGTCGCGAAGGGCGGCCTCGGCCTGGCGTCGAGACAGGAACTGCCCGACCTGCTGGCCCAGGGCTACGAGGTCCCCTTGCACCGTTGCGTCCAGCTCCATGGGGCGGCGACCGAGGAATTCGAGGACGCCGACCGTCTTGCCGCCGGTGCGCACGGGAAAGGCGATCTCGGCTCCGGGAATGGTGCGCGACAGCCCAGTTCCGTCTTCGGTCGAGCCCTCGCTGACTATCGTCTGACCTTCGGCCCAAGCGCGGCCCGGCAGGCCTTGGGCGAAGGCCAACTCGGGGGATCCATCGACCTCCGGCACCCGGCGCGAGGACTTTGGCGCGTGCCACACCGCGGTGCACCGCAGTCGGCGGCCCTTGCCAGCCACGACGCTCCATAGCGCCCCTGCGTCCCAGCCGAACCCTGAACCGATCGTGGCGACGAGTTGGGCTTGGGCATCTTCGGTATCGGCCGATCCTTCCAGGATGCCGCTCACGGCAGCCTGCAACGCATGACGCCGCCGGTTATCGTGCCGAAGCGACAGGTCGTTGAAGGTGATGACGCTCCCGGCCGTTACGCCATCGACAACCAGGGGAAAGGAGGAATACTCGGCGAAGAACGACGTGCCGTCCTTCCTCCAGAGCAACTCGTTCTCCAGGCGCACCGTAACTCCGGTGCGTAGGGCCGAGACAATCGGGCAGTCCTCGATCGGGTACACCGAACCGTCCGGATACGTGTGGTGCATCGCCCCGTGCATGTCGCGCCCGAGCAGTTCGTCAATGGAGGCATATCTCAATATCGAGAGGGCGGCGCGATTGGCGAATGTGCACAGCCCTTCGAGATCAATGCCGCACACGCCATCGCCAAGCACATCGAATAGGACCCATCGATCCGCCCGAAGCGGGAGCGTCGGCGCAATGGTTGCTGGCTTCCGGGTCGATTGCCTGTCGTTCAAATCCATCTCCGCTTCCGTACTTGCCATGTCTGCAAGGTCTCATGTTCACGATGCCATCCCGAGCTGCTTGGCCCAGGTCCTCGGCCAGCCATATCGGGCAATCCCACAGTGCCCGATCGCCTTAGCGTAGACGATCGGGACCGCGTCGGCCGCCTAGGCGGCGCCGAAATCCTGCAGCTACTCCTGCATCCTATGGACGATAGCCTGCGTCGCCTCGCAGGTCTTCCCTAGCCGGCATTCTGAGGTCGCCCCGTTTCAGTGGACGTTTTTAGGCTTGCGATTTAGGGCTGGTCCACGGCCATTTCTCCTTCGGCTTCGTAGGCGATTGGTGAGCGGTAGCCCAGGCCCGAATGCAGGCGGATCGGGTTGTACCAGCCCTCGATATAGCTGAAGCAGGCCATCCTGGCCTCCGCCTGGGAGGCGAACCGCCGCCGCTTCAGCAGTTCGGCTTCGAGCGTCGAGAAGAAGCTCTCGGCCATGGCATTGATGGGGTGGACGCCCCCCGACGGCATCGACGTGCCAAGGTGGTGTTGTTGAGGACCACCGGAGGGAGGCGTCCATGGGAGAGGTTAGCACCATCGGCCTGGATCTGGCCAAGCACGTGTTTCAGGTGCACGGAGCGAGCGCGTCCGGCGCCGTCGTCGTCCGCAAGAAGCTTCGGCGCGAGCAGGTGCTGACCTTCTTCGCGGGCCAGCCCCGTTGTCAGGTCGCCATGGAGGCCTGCGCGAGCGCTCATCACTGGGCCCGCGCGATTGGAGAGCTCGGCCATGAGGTCCGGCTGATTCCGCCGGCCTACGTGAAGCCCTTCGTCAAGCGCCAGAAGAACGACATGGCCGATGCGGAGGCGATCTGCGAAGCGGCCCAGCGACCGACCATGCGCTTCGTGGCCGTGAAGAGCGAGGCGAAGCAGGCGTCGGCCGTGATCTTTCGGACGCGCGATCTGCTTGTCGGCCAGCGCACCCAGATCACCAACGCGCTGCGCGGCCACCTGGCCGAGTACGGCTTCATTGCGCCGCAAGGGCTGTCGCATGTCGAGCGGCTGATCGCCGAGGTCGAGGATCCGGCCTCCGGCCTCCCGGACGCGGCACGGTCCTGCCTGGTGCGGCTCGTCGGGATGCTCCGGCATCTTCAGACCGAGATCGCGGAGCTCGACCGCGAGATCGCTGCCCGGGCCAAGGCTGACGACCTCGCCCGCCGGCTCATGACGGTTCCCGGGATCGGCCCCATGATCGCCACCGCCATCGAGGCGCTCGCGCCGGCGCCCGAGACCTTCCGATCGGGTCGCGACTTCGCCGCCTGGGTCGGCCTCACGCCGGTGCAGAGGTCGACGGGCGGCAAGGAACGGCTCGGACGCACGTCCCGCATGGGCGAGCGGACGCTCCGGCGTCTTCTTATCATCGGGGCCAGCGGCGTCGTGCGCTGGGCCAAGCGCAAGGGCGTCCCGCCCGGCTCCTGGCTTGGCCGGATGCTCGCCCGCAAGCCGCCCATGCTGGTCATCGTGGCGCTCGCCAACAAGATCGCCCGCATCGCCTGGGCGCTCATCGCCAAGGGCGGGGTCTACCGAGCTCCAGCCGTAGCCGCCTGAGCGGTCACGGCTGCGA
>JAABUN010003794.1_pt1 | contig 22339 bp, 15 predicted proteins | sample 5559311 | NCBI WGS metagenome assembly JAABUN01 (sample SAMN10711877, study PRJNA513370) | rock metagenome | isolation source: Antarctica rocks | place: Antarctica: Victoria Land, Siegfried Peak sud
AAGTCAGCGAAAACCTCCAGGTACGGCGCGCCCAGCTCCTGGTCGAGTAGCGCACGCACCGCCTCCCACGGGGCCGGCGGCACACGGTCCTGCAGCGTCGAGAACTCCTCGATGAACTCCGCCGGCAGCTGGTCGGCTCGGGTCGAGGCAAGCTGACCGAGCTTGACGAACGTGACGCCGCCGTCCTCCATCGCCTGCCGCAGCGACCGGGCCAGCCGACGGCGGCGGTGCGGCTCCTGCTCTGCCGTCCGGTTCCCGCCGCGCAGGTACGGCCCAAGACCGTGGCGGACGGCAATGGAGACGATCTGCGCGTACCGGCGCGACCGCCCCACCCGGCGGCGCAGGGAACGCCGCCACTCCACCGGGCTGGGCCAGCTGCCGGTCGGGACCAGGATTTCGGCCACAACCAGGAACGTCAGCGCGACAACCAGCGAGATCCCGATCTGCAGGCTGCCTTCCGCCACACCCGAGCCCACCCCCACCAGAGGGTCCGACACCGATAGACCGACCGCCACCGCGATGCAGGCGGCCAGCACCGCGCGCACCGCGCCGAGGGGCACGTCGAGTATCCGCCGGGCGATCCCCGCGAAGACGAGGACTGTGGCAACCCAGAAGAATGCGAACAGCAATGGGTTCAATGGCACTCCTGGCACTTCAGGCGCGGGACGCTGGTGCAGAATAGGTCGCTCGCGGGGGCATGGCGAGCGCATGGCCTACCACAAACGCAAGCACAGGGAGATGACGAGATTCTCTCCGCCGAACGATCGCCGGTTTCGGCAACTCCAGGGAATCCGCGGCATGCGCGGAGGGCATCCGCCGCTCCGCGAGCGCCGACCCTTTGGCCACGTCGAGGACGTCATGGCCGAGGGCGGGCCGATTGGTCTCCCGCGAAGTGTGGCGCTTCACCTGACGAGACAGAACAAGATCCACGCCACAGCGAGCGGACCCGTAGCGTTGCGGGCTCTGCGTCCGGCGACCGTGGAGACGGACCTGAGACGGACCGGAAGGGTCGCTAATCCTCTGACCTCGGGAGATGGTCGACCTTGGACAAGCAGCAGGAGTACGTGCTCCGGACGCTGGAGGAGCGGGAGATCGGCTTTCTTCGGTTGTGGTTCACCGACGTACTGGGGTTCCTCAAGTCGGTGGCCGTGGCACCGTCCGAGCTCGAGGGCGCCTTCACCGAGGGGATCGGCTTCGACGGCTCGGCGATCGAGGGCTTCGCCCGAGTACACGAGGCCGACATGCTGGCCCGGCCGGACGCCGGCACGTTCGTGGTGCTCCCGGGCCGCAACGGCTCACCCGGGGCGGGTCGGATGTTCTGCGACATCCTGCTGCCGGACGGCAGCCCGAGCTGGGCCGATCCCCGGTACGTGCTCCACCGGGCGCTGGCTCGGGCCGGCGAGGCGGGCTTCACCTTCCACACGCATCCTGAGATCGAGTTCTTCCTGCTCAACGGCCGGCCGGGGACGCCGGGACAACTGCCCGACCCGGTGGATGTGGGTGGTTATTTCGACCACACACCGCATGACGTCGGCCACGACTTCCGTCGGCAGGCGGTTGAGGCGCTGGAGTCGGTCGGGATCCCGGTTGAGTTCAGCCACCACGAGGTCGCCCCGGGTCAGCAGGAGATCGACCTGCGCTACGCCGACGCCCTCACCACCGCCGACAACATCATGACCTTCCGGCTTGTGATCAAGGAGGTCGCGCTCGAGCACGGGGTCTACGCCTCGTTCATGCCGAAGCCGTTCGAGGGCCAGCCCGGCTCGGCGATGCACACCCACCTGTCGCTGTTCGAGGGTGACCGCAACGCCTTCAACGAGCCCGGTGACCCCTACTACCTGTCGAAGGTGGGGCGCGCGTTCATCGCCGGTCTGCTCACCCACGCAGCCGAGATCACGGCGGTGACCAACCAGTGGGTCAACAGCTACAAGCGGCTCTTCGGCGGCGGGGAGGCACCGGCGTACGTCTGCTGGGGGCACAACAACCGCTCGGCGCTGGTGCGGGTGCCGATGTACAAGCCGCAGAAAGGTACGTCGACGCGGATCGAGGTGCGGTCACCGGACTCCGCCTGCAACCCCTATCTCGCCTTTGCCGTGATGCTGGCGGCCGGCCTCAAGGGCGTCCAGGAGGGCTACCAGCTGCCGGAGCAGGCCGAGGACGACGTGTGGGGTCTGACCGATGCCGAGCGGCGGGCCCTGGGTATCGAGCCGCTGCCCGGCAGCCTGGCGGAGGCGATCTCGGTGATGGAGAGCTCGGAGCTGGTGGCTGAGACGCTCGGCGAGCACGTGTTCGAATTCTTCCTGCGCAACAAGCGGGCGGAGTGGGAGGACTACCAGCGTCGGGTCACGCCTTTCGAGCTCGAGCGCTACCTGCCGGTCCTGTGACCGCCCGGACACTCCATATCCAGCACACTCCCCGGATTCATCCCGTACTTAGAGTCGAGCCGCCGTCCGGGACCGATGGACGGTGTCCAGTGACCTCAATCTTCGTCTACGGCACGCTCATGCCGGGGCAGGCCCGGTGGCCCATGCTGGCGCCCTACACGGTCACCGAACCGCAGCCGGAACGGGTCCCAGGGTCGTTGGTGAACACCGGTGTGGGTTACCCCGGCCTGGTCGATGTCGGGTCCTCCCGGTGGGTGCGCGGCTGGCGGGTGGATTTGGCACCGGTTAGCACCGACCGTGCGCTGGCCGCGCTCGACGCCATCGAGGGCACGGCCGTGGGCCTGTACCGGCGGGTCCAGGTGACTGCCGAGAGCGGGATCCGGTGCTGGACCTACGAGTACCTGCACGCGACGCCGGACCTCCCCGATCTCGGTGGCCGCTGGCCGGAGATCATCAAGGATTGGTAGTGGTACAGGTCATGAGCTCAGCCGCATCTGCCGGCGACGCACCGGAGCCCGAATCGGGTGGGTGGCTCAGTTGAGCCCGCGGGTGCCCTCGGGCAGTCCGCCACCGTGGTAGACGTCCTCGGCGAACGTCGCCAGCGCGGTGAGCGCGACGTTCTGGCTCCAGGGTCCGTAGGACACCCGAGCCACGCCAAGACGCTGCAGGGTATCCAGGCTCAGCGACCCCGGCACGCCGATGACGTTGACAGTCTGGGCGCCGAGAACCTGGACTAGGCGGGTCACGGTGGGCTCGTCGAGCCGGCCGGGCACGAAGAAGGTGGAAGCCCCCGCGTCGAGGTAGGCGCGTCCGCGCTCGATGGCGTCCGCCAGGACCGCCGCGGGAGCCTTGTCACCCGCCTTGAGGAAGGCGTCGGTGCGGGCGTTCAGGACGAACGGCACACCGGCCTTCGCACCGGCTGCGACCGCTGCCTCCACGGCCCGCACCGCGTCCGGAAGGGGCTTGAGCTGGTCCTCAAGGTTGGCACCGACAATGCCCACGTCGATGGCCCGGCTCACCGTGTCTCCCGCGTTCCCGTAGCCCGCCTCGAGGTCCGCCGTGACCGGTAGGTCCACCGCGGCCGCGATCCGGCCCACGGCGGTGATCATCAAATCGCGGGGGATGTGCTCTCCGTCGGGGTAGCCGTGCGCCGAGGCGATCGAGTGGCTGGCGGTGGCCAGCGCCCGGGTGCCCGGGATGTCGGCGACCACCCGCGCAGTGATGACGTCCCAGACGTTCACCAACACCAGCAGCTCGGGCGCGGTGTGCAGCCTGAGGAGCTCGCCGGCCTTGTCAGCGGTCGTGGTCACCGGCGCAACCTATCCCGACCGGTCGGGCAGCTATCGGCGTTAGGTTTTCGTCGTGGCGGTCGACCATCCCCGCGGGACGAGCGCCGCGACCCGGCTGGCGCGGCTGGGGTTCACCGACCCCGAGATGGCTGTTCGCCGGCTGAACTCATCCGGGCTGGCCGAACCGTCGGGTGATGAGGTGCTTGCCGCCGTGGCCGCGGCCGCGGACCCGGACCTGGCCTTGGCCGGGCTCGACCGGCTGCTGAGCGCAGCAACGGACCGGTGGCAACTGCTGTCCGCGCTGCGGGAGCAGGCTGACCTGCGGGAGCGACTGATCGGCGTACTGGGGGCTAGTGCAGCGCTCGGCGAACACCTCGCCCGTCACCCCGACGACTGGCGGCTGCTGGCAGACGAGCGGGCCGTCGATGTCCGGCCCAGCCGGTTCGGACTCGAGTCGACCCTGTTGGCCGCCGCCGGGGAGCCGGAGCCGATGGATGCGCTGCGGGTCGCCTACCGGCGCTGCCTGCTCGGGCTGGCCGCCCGGGACCTGGCCGGCACGTTGGCCATGGAGGACGTGGCCGGAGAGCTCGCGGACCTGGCGTCGGCCGCCCTCGCGGCCGCCCTGGTCGTCGCTCGCGGGGAGCTGGCCGTCGACGCACCACCATGCCGGTTGGCAGTGATCGGCCTGGGCAAGTGTGGCGGCCGCGAGCTGAACTATGCAAGTGACGTCGATGTGGTCTTCGTCGCCGGGCCGGTCCAGGACGGTGACGAGTCCGCCGCGCTGCGTACGGCGACGGCGCTGGCCGCCGGGATGGTGCGGGTCTGCTCAGCGACCACGGGGGAGGGTGCGCTCTGGCCGGTGGACACCGCCCTGCGCCCGGAGGGACGAGCCGGTCCGCTGGTCCGCACGCTGGCCAGCCACGAGGCGTACTACCGCCGGTGGGCCAGGACGTGGGAGTTCCAGGCCCTGCTGAAGGCCCGGCCGGTCGCGGGCGACCTCGAGCTCGGGGCGGCGTACGTCGAGGCGCTGCGCCCGCTGGTGTGGCAGGCGGCCGATGGTGCCGGCTTCGTCGAGGACGTTCAGGCGATGCGGCGCCGGGTCGAGTCCACGTTGGCGCCCACGGCAGCCGGCCGCGAGCTCAAGCTGGGTCCGGGGGGCCTGCGCGACATCGAGTTCGCGGTCCAGTTGCTGCAGCTGGTGCACGGTCGAGCCGACCCGTCCCTGCGCAGCGGGACGACGCTGGTGGCGCTCGACGCGCTGGCCGCCGGCGGGTATGTGGGCCGCGAGGACGCGGCCGGGCTCTCGGCGGCGTACCGCTTCTTGCGCGGGATCGAGCACCGGTTGCAGCTGCAGCGGCTGCGGCGTACCCACACGCTCCCAACCGACCCGACCGAGCTGCGCTGGCTGGCGCGGGCCATGGGCTACCGGGCCGATCCGGTGGCTGCCTTCGCTGCCGACCATGCCAGCCACACCCGGGAGGTACGCCGGCTGCACGAGAAGCTGTTCTACCGGCCGCTGCTCGGCGCCGTGGCCCGGCTGCCGGCCGCTGCGACCCGGCTGACGCCCGCAGCGGCGCGGCAGCGGTTGGAGGCGCTGGGGTTTCGCGACCCGGCCGGCGCGTTGCGGCACCTCGAGGCGCTCACCGCCGGGGTGAGCCGGCGGGCGGCGATCCAGCGGACCCTGCTACCGGTCATGCTCGGCTGGTTCGCCGATGCACCCGACCCGGACGCCGGTCTGCTCTCCTTCCGGCAGGTCAGCGACGCCCTCGGAACCACGCACTGGTACCTCCGGCTGCTCCGGGACGAGGGGGCGGTGGCGGAGCGGCTGGCCCGGCTGCTCGCCACCAGCCGCTACGTCGCCGACCTGTTGGCACGGGCGCCGGAAGCCGTGGCACTGCTGGCGGGTGAGGAGGAGCTGCAGTCGCGGTCCGGGCCGGCACTTCAGGCCGAGATGCTGGCCGCAGTCGGCCGGCACGACGATCCCGCGGCCGGTGTGGCGGCCGTCCGGGGCCTGCGCCGGCGGGAGTTGCTGCGGATCTCCTGCGCCGACCTGCTCGGCCGCGCCGACGTGGTCGAGGTCGGAGCGTCGATCACTGCCACCACCGTGGCCACCCTGACCGCGGCGCTGGGCGTGGCCAGCCGGGCGATTGCGGGGGAGGGTGGCGGCGAGCTGCCGGCCCGGCTGCTCGTCGTGGCGATGGGCCGGCTGGGCGGCCACGAGTCCGGTTACGGCAGTGACGCCGACGTCCTGTTCGTGCACGACCCGCGGCCCGGAGTGGCCGACGCCGAGGCGGCCGCAGCCGCCCACGCCGTGTTCGAGGAGCTCCGCAGGTTGCTCGCCCTGCCGGCCCCCGACCCCGCGCTCCGGGTGGACGCCGACCTTCGGCCGGAGGGGCGCCAGGGGCCACTGACCCGCAGCCTCGCGTCGTACGCCGCCTACTACGCCCGCTGGTCCTCGCCGTGGGAGGCCCAGGCGCTGCTTCGGGCGGCGCCGGTGACCGGGGATCACGAGCTCGCGGAGCGGTTCACCGAGCTGATCGGGCCGGTACGTTGGCCGGTCGGCGGAATCGACGACGAGGGGGTCCGCGAGGTGCGCCGGCTCAAGGCCCGGATCGAGGCGGAACGGCTGCCGCGGGGGGCCGACCCGGCGCTGCACACCAAGCTCGGCCGTGGTGGGCTCGCGGACGTGGAGTGGACCGTGCAGCTGCTACAGCTGCGCTTCGCCGCCGCCGAACCTGCGCTGCGGGTGACCGGCACCCTGGGTGCCCTGCGTGTCGCGACGGCCGCCGGGGTGCTGACCGCTGCGGACGGAGCCAGCCTCGAGGCCGCCTGGCGGCTCGCAACCCGGGTGCGCAACGCGCTCATGCTGGTGCGTGGCCGGCCCGCAGACGCGCTACCCACCGACGTCCGGGAGCTGGCCGGGGTCGCCGGGGCAGTGGGTTACCCTGCCGGACGCTCGGGTGAGCTGCTCGAGGACTACCGCCGGGTGACCCGCCGGGCCCGCGCCGTCGTGGAGAGGGTGTTCTACGGATGAGCGGTGGGACGGCTCCGGAGCTGATGCCGCGGGCTGTGCACCACCAGGTGGCGGTGGACGGCGTCCGTTTCTCGCTGTACCGCGCAGACCCCCGTCGCCGGCGGCGTACGACGCCGGCGCTGCTGCTGCACGGAGTGCCGCAGACGGCCATCTGCTGGCGCGACCTGCTGGCTGAGCTCGCGCGGGACCGGGTCGTGCTGGCTCCCGACCTGAAGGGCCTCGGTGGCAGCGAAGCCGTCGGCAGCTATGAGCTGCCGACCCTGGCACGCGAGATCGCGGCCCTGGTGCTGCACGAGATCGACGGCCCCGTCGACGTCGTCGGGCACGACTGGGGCGGCGCCGTGGCGCTGGCACTGGCCGCAAGCCGGCCGGAGCTGGTCCGCCGGCTGGTCGTGATCAATGCGCCGTACCGGCACCTGAACCTGGTGCGGGCCCTTCACGTTCCGCTGTTCTCGCTACCGCTGCTGCCGGAAGCGGCCTTCGCCGCCGGGGGCCGACCGCTGCTGGCTGCTCTGCTGCGGGCAGGCTGGAAGAGCGGGTCGCCGCTTGATGCAGCGGTCGCCCGGCATTACGTCGATGCGTACGCCGACACCGGCCGGGTGCGCGCGATGCTCGGCTATTACCGGGCGAACAGCCGTCGGGCGCTGTGGTCCTTGCTGCAGAGCACCGTCGGCGGCCGCGCCGACCCGGCCCGACTGCCGCGGGTGCGGGCCGAGCGGCACCTTGTTGTGTGGGGCGCCCGCGATCCGGTGCTGCCGATCTCGGTCGGCGAGTCCGTGGTGCGCGACCTGGGCGCTGACACGACGTTCGTCACCGTGCCGGGGGCCGGTCACTTCGTGGTCGAGGAGGCGCCGGCGGTCGTCGTACCGGCGGTTGCAGGTTTTCTCCGCGAGGGGGTGGGGCCGGGATCACGGCCGCCGCGGCACGCCGCAGCGGCCGTTACGCCGCCTCCCGCCGAGGGAGCGGCAGGCTGACCGGGAGCGGCACAGGGGCAGTCAGTGCCGGGCGGCCGGACAACAGCCGCCGGGAGAGGAAACCGCTGGCCACGGCCACCACGCCGCCAACCGCGTCCAGCAGGAAGTGGTTGGCGGTCGCCAGGATCACGAACAGCGTGACGACGGGGTAGATCGCTCCCAGGATCTTCAACCAGCGCCACCGCGTCAGGGTGACCACCACCACCGCGCACCACAGTGCCCAGCCGATGTGCAGGGACGGCATCGCCGCGTAGTGGTTGGAGGCCGCGTCCATGCCGCTGGTGCCCCACGATCCCCAGATCTTGTCCCGGACGACGGTGTCGATGAAGCCGTGCCCGATCAGCCGCGGCGGGGCCAGCGAGAAGCCCCAGAACCCGACCAGCGCCACCAGGTTCGTGATCAGGAGCACCGAACGGGCCGCCCGGTAGCGCAGGGGATGACGCAGGTAGAGCCAGCCGAGAACGGCCACCGTGACGACGAAGTGCATGATCGCGTACCAGTAGTCGGAGGCCAGGCTGAGCCAGTGCACCCCGGCGACCATGCGATTGATCGACAGCTCGATGTCGATGTGCAGCGCGCGCTCGACGCCGTACAGGGCCTCCGCCCGGTTCCGGGCCCCGATCTCATGCGTGGGTACGCCGTTGCGGATCATCGAGTAGAGCAGGTAGCTCAACCCGATGAAGCCGACCTCTTCCCACAGCCGGGGGCGGCGCAGGGCCCGGAGCCGGTAGGGCAGCAGGACAGGCAGTCGAGCGCGCCCGGACAGACGGGGACCGCCGACCTCGACGACCGGCTTCTCCCGGTCGGTTGGCCGCTCCAGGCGACAGCTCGATGTGGCCCCCACGCCATTGATCCTGCCAGACCCCCGGGCGGTTTCTCGCCTGCGAATTGCGTGGCGGGCGGGTCCGGTTCTTGCGACGCTCGACCGATGCGCTGTCACCTGACCGATGACGTGGAGGTGTACGCCGCCAAGGCCGCCGGTTTGCTAGAGGCTGAACCGGTTGCGAACAACGTGGCACTCACCGTCATCGAGGGAGCCCGGGCGGGGCGCTACGACGACGCGGTCTTCGCCTGGGTCGAGGACTCCGACAACGTCGTCGTCGGCGCGGCCAGCCATACGCCGCCGTTCCGGCTGCTCCTCCCGGTCATGCCGATGGCCGCGGTCGACGCGGTGTGCGACCGGTTGCTGGAGAGGGCACACCGCCTGCCCGGTGTAACCGGACCGGTACAGCAGACAGCCCGGTTCGCCGACCGGTGGTCGGGGGCCACCGGCGTTCGGGTTCGGCTCAAGACCGCCGAGCGGCTCTACCGGCTGGACCGGCTGTCACCGCCGACCGGCGTGCGGGGTGCGCTCCGCCCGGCCGGTACCGCGGATCTGAGCCTGGTCGCCGACTGGATCACTGGCTTCTCGCGGGACGCCGGTCTCGACCAGCCGGTAGACCCACACCTCGACGCTGCACGACGCGTGGGTGACGGCCAGGTCCATCTCTGGGACGTCGATGGGCGGGTGGCCTCGATGGCTGCCCATAGCTACCCGGTGGCGGGTGCCGTGCGGATCAGCCTGGTCTTCACCCCGCCGGAGCTGCGTCGACACGGGTACGCCGGCGCATCCGTCGCTGAGCTGAGCCGCCGCCTGCTCGACGCGGGCAACCGGGAGTGCATGCTCTACACCGATCTGGCCAACTCGACGTCGAACTCGGTCTATAAGCGGATCGGCTACCGTCCGGTCCTGGACGCGCAGGAGCTTACCTTCGAGGAGATGCCGGCGGCGGCGCGATAGCAGGACGTGCTCCCCGGGCCGGCGCAACTGCAGACAACGTACGCACGCCATGGTGGCCGTCCGCGTCATGGCGCGGACGCGAAGCCGTTTACTAAGCATGCGAGGACGCGCGGCGGCGGCCGTGAGGGGCACCACCGAATGAGCGTTCCGCGGCGATTGCTCGTCGGTGTCGTCGGTCTGGTGGTTGCCCTCGTCGCGGTGGACCGCCTCACCGAGCTGGTCGCCGCGCGGGCGGTGGCCCGGCACTTGCGCGCCTCGGAGCACCTGGGGCGCGATCCGGCAGTGAACTTCGCCGGATTTCCGTTCTTGACCCAGGCGCTGCGTGGCCGCTTCTCCGAGGTGGAGGTCACGGCTACGGACATTCGGCAGCAGGGCATTTCCCTGGCTCGGGTGACCGTCCGGCTCAGGGGCGTCCACGCCGTGGGCAGGGCTCTTGCCGGCCGGCTGACCGCCGTCTCCACAGACGACGCAGCCGGCTCCGTTCTAATCCGCTACCGGGATCTTGGCCAGCTGCTGACTTCGACGCTGAACGGCGTCATTCCCGGCGGGACGGCCAATGCGGTGACCCTGCGCAACGTCGGCGGTCGGCTCGCCGTCAATGGTCAGGCTCAGGTCGGGGGCCAGAACGTGCCCGTGGAAGTCGACTGCGACGTGTCGGGCCGCGGCTCCACCATCCGGGTCACCCCTCGACTCGCGCGGCTGCCCTTCGTCGGGAACCAGCCTCTCTCGAGTGCGGATCAAGCGCAGTTGACCGTCAGCATCCCAGCCGACCAGCTGCCCTTCGGAATCCAGCTTCGCACGATCGCCGTACTGTCCGACGGCCTTCGCGTGGACGGGGACTCGGCCGTCTTCGCGGCCAGCCCTTAGCCCCTCAACCGTGCTGGCTGGCGGCTTCCCCGCCGGAGCGAGCGGTCTGCTTCGCGGCGGGGAGGCAACCTTCGACTGCCTGAGCCGTCTGGTCGCCGGCCCGAAGGGGACGGGTTGCAAGCCGCGGCGGACCGGGGTTGGTCTATTCTCCGTCCAGGTGCCCGAAGATTTCCCACACCGATTTCAGCATCGTCCGGCTCGATCCCGACACAGGCCGCGAGTTGACCGTAGTAGTGAGAACTCTCTCGGCGGGGGGTCAGCGACATGCGGGTGCTCACGCACGCGGGCCGGCCGGCCATTTCTCGACGGTTGAACAGCCTGAGTGCACCCTGGTGACTGGGCCCGCAGCGGTGGTCGAGATCGCGGCGGCCACGCGGGACAACGCCCGAAGAACAGCTCGACGCCCGCTGCCGTCGGCGTGGGCCGCCGCGCTCGGGTTGATCCTTGTGGCGGCGGTCGCCCTGCGGATCGCGCCCGATCTCTACGCGGGCAACCTGTTCGGCGTTCTCGAGTACGACGACGGCGTCCACTACGCCGCCGGGCTCGCGCTACTGCACGGGCAGCTGCCCTATCGCGACTTCCTGCTGCTGCACCCGCCGGGAATCGCGCTGCTGATGGCGCCCTTCGCTGCGTTGGGAGAGCTGGTCGGCCAGCCGACGGCGATGGTCGTCGCCCGGCTGGCGGTGATGGCCGTCGGCCTGACCAATGCGGCCCTGCTGGCCGGGCTGCTGCGCCGAGCCTCTCCGTTGGCCGGGCTGGTTGCGGCGGCGGTCTACGCCGCCTGGCCGGGCGCGATCTACGCCGAGCGAACCGTCCTGTTGGAACCGGTGCTGAACCTGACCTGCATCCTGGCCGTCGGTGCTCTGGTTCGCGGCAGGGCAGGCCGGGCCGGTTGGCTGCTCGGGACGGCGGTCGCCGTCAAGGTGTTCGCGCTCGTCTACCCGGCGGCGGCGATCCTCTGGCTGTGCTCACGCCGCGAGTCACGGCGCGTCGTGCAACTCATCGCAGGAGCTACGTTCGCCGTCGGGACCATCGCTCTCCCGTTCGCTCTCATCGCGCCCGGGCAGTTCTGGCACGACGTGGTCACGGTGCAGCTGCGACGCCCGCTGTCTGGCGCCACCTCGCCGGTGGCGCGGCTCTCGGACCTGTTCGGCCTGTCCTCGATGCTCGGCCACCCGGCGTCCTTCTCGGTCGTCGCAACGGCAACCGTCGGCCTGCTTCTCACCTTGTCCCTGCTCGCCGTACGCCGGGAGGAAGCCCGCATCTGGGCCCTCGCCGCGGCCGGCATCGTCGTCGCCTTCCTGGCGGTTTCGTCGTACTTCCCGCACTACGCCGATTTTCTCGCGCCGGCGCTCGCGGCGCTCACCGGGCTGGCGCTCGACCAGGTGCGTCGACGTCACCCACGGCTGCTCGCCGTCGCAGTGTTCGGCGCGGTGGTGGCCTTGACGGCGGCCGCAGCCGGAACGCTGCGCGGACTACAACCGCAGCCGGACGTCGCGGCGGCGGTCGCGCGGTTCACACGACCGGGCGGTTGTGCTTTCACCGACTCGCCGAGCCTCCTCATCGCTGCCGACCGATGGCGCCCCCCGGCAACGAGCTGTCCGGGCTGGGTAGACCCGCGTGGGGCGGCAATATCGCTGTTGCGCGGCCGCCGGGACCCGCACTTCTATCCAGCTGGCTTTCGGCACATCGACGCGTGGCAACAGCAGTGCCGAAGTGCAGTCAGCCGGGCGGACTTCATCCTCCTGACCGGCAGTCTTGCCGCGCAGCCCATGTTCGCCGGTGATGTGCGGGAGTACGTCGCGGCGCACTTCCACCGGGTGGCGACAAGCGGTGCCGGTGCTGCCGCCTGGGAGCTCTGGATCCAGCGGAATCAAGCTAGTCTCGCGGGCTGAAGTGCCGGGCCCACAAGGAGATCAGCGCACATGAGGGCTGTCGAGCCGTCGCCGGACGAGCGTCGGGTCCGGCGCGTAGAGCAGGGCGTCTACCTGCTCGCCGCCGTGTCCCTGATCGTGCTCGGCGTGGTCTTCCAGACTGTGTTCCTCAACTGGATCGTCGGACCGGCATGGATGGTGACGGTCGTGACGGTCGGCACCCCGGTCGCGCTGGGCGGCGCGCGAGCTGGAGAGCTACTTCATCCAGCGGCACACGAAGTTGCGGGTGTCCTACCTGGCCATCCTGCTCGGCTGCCTGCTGCCCGATCCCTTCACGAAGCTGCCGGTCTACGGAATCACCATCGGCGGCTTCACGCTGAAGGCGTCCGACCCGGCCCAGTACCACCGCGGGTGGCCCGGCGTCGGCTTCACCCATTCACTGTTGTTCGGCGTGCTTTTCGCCAGCGTGGTCCTGTGGAGAACGCACAGCCGGGCATGGTTCGTGGGCCTCGTGCTCGGTCAGTGGGCGCATGGTACTGACCGACACCTTCGACAGCGTCGGTACCATGCTGTTCTTTCCGTTCACCACCCAGCACTACTCGGTGAACATGTGGGCCTATGCGGCGCAGGCCGGCCGGTACGGCGATGCGGCCGCGTACTACTCGAGTCTCGGCGGGTCTGGGACTTTCTCTGGCTGGTACTGGCCATCTCGGGTTGGCGTGTCTTTACTCGACCGTTCTTCTTCGGCACCGTCGTCGCGAACGACCCCGCCTGGGGGTGGCTGCGACGGCGTTTTCGGCTGTCGGACCGGGCGATGCTCGCCCTGTACCGTTCGTATTTCATCTCGGCGGGTGCCGCATCATCGCCTGGTTCATCTGGTCCCGCGTTGACGCCAAGGCTCCACTGGACTGGAGCTGGGGCGGGCCGCACTTCGTCAAGTCGGTCAGCTTTCCGGCCAGCTCTGGTGTCAGTTTTCTGGTGAACACCCTGGTGAGCGCCGCCGGGCTACTCCTGTTGTGCTTCGCCGGCTGGCGCCTGTTGGTGGCCGGCTCTGGGCACGGGCGGGACCCGGGGAGTGTCGTGATGAGCAGGATCTCCAGGTGCTGCGCGGCAGGGCGGCCGCGCCATGAAGGCGCTGGGTTCGCGCTTCACGGGTCCTACTCTGACCGGCATGAAGTTTCATACGACCGTGGAACTGGGCGGAAAGACGGCGACGGGTCTTCAGGTGCCCGACCATGTCGTATCGGCGCTTGCGGCCGGTAAGCGCCCATCCGTAAGGGTCACCATCGGCGGCCACAGCTACCGGACGACTGTCGCGTCGATGGGCGGTCGGTTCCTCGTCCCGCTCAGCGCCGAGAACCGGGCCGCCGCCGGAGTGGCTGCGGGCGAGGAAGTCGACGTCGACATCGAGCTCGACGCTGCACCACGCGAGGTCACTGTGCCTGCCGACTTCGGTGACGCGCTCGGCCGCGACATCGAGGCGCGGCAGTTCTTCGACGGGCTCGCCTACACCCACCGCAAGGAGTGGGTGCGCTGGATCGAGGAGTCCAAGAAGGCCGAAACCCGCAGCACACGCATCAAAGACACCCGCCGCGCCACGACCTCGCCGAAGCTCGGAACTGGAAGGTCACGGAGCGGCGAGCGTCGTTCGGGTCAGGGCAACAGTGTCCAAGGGCCCCACGCGCCGTTGCGGTACACGCGCTCGTAGAGGTGACCGTTGGGGCTTTCACCGACGATGCGATAGTTGCCGATTCCCGTCGACGACGCCCCCGGGCCGCCCTCGAGGGCGCCACCGAGGGGAATCCACCCGCCACCTCGGCCATTGACGATCGTCTTCTGGTAGACGGCTCCGTTCACTCCTTGCACGATGACGACCACCTGGCCGGGCTGCCGGCCGTTGGGCACCGATACGGCGGCCGGTCCGTGGGTGAGCTCTCCGCCGTAACCGATCCAGCCGGTCCAGCCGGTCGCCGCGTTGTAGAAGCGCCCCCACAGCTGGTGGTCGACGCCCTGGACGAAGACGCTGAGCTGACCCGGCCCCCACGAGCTGGCGCCGGGCCCGTTCAACATCTGGCCGCCGAGTCCCTCCCACGGGCCCCACGCACCGTTGACGAAGGCCCGGTGGTACAGCGCACCGACCGAGCTGCTGCCCGCTCCCCGTACGAAGACGTCGTCGCGGCCCCGTCCCCAGGAAGCCACACCGGGCTTGGAGGCCAGGATCCCGACGGGGTCGCTTGCCCACGGCTTCCAGGTACCGTTGACCAGCAGTCGCCAGTGCAGCTTGTTGTCGAGGCCGCGGACGAAGACCTCGGCGGTTCCGTTGCCGCCGGTGGCGGCTCCGGGTGTGTGCACGAGGCTGCCGCCGAGAGAGGTCGCGCTCGACCAGCCGGAGCCGGTGTTCTTCTCGTAATAGAGCGCCCCGTCGCCGCCACGTGCGAAGACGTAGCTAGGCCCATTCAGCGCAGCCGCGGCCCCGGGCGCGCTGACCGGGAGCGGGAAACCGGCCGTCGTGGCGGCGGGCGCCCCGGCCGCGGTGCTACCTACTGCAGCGGCGGCAAGTGCCAGACCGGTGACGATCGAACGTGACTTCGGCATCTGATGTCCTCATGCTCCGGAAGCGAGTGTGGTCATTCTGCCCCCCGCTGCGCGCCAAGGTGATGGGTTCGCGACTTATCCAGACAACCAGGCTGGGATGCCTTGTGGTGTGACGCCTTCTCCCGGTGCGGGGTGACGGCGAGCGGCCGGCACCCACAGCCATTCGGGTCGGAGGCGATCCCTCCAGCGTCAACCTTTAGATGTCGTAGTGGAGCGAGAAGGCGCTTGGCCTGCGGCTTCGGGCTGGACCGGGCCATGTCAGCCCGCAGGCCGGGCCCCCCACTGTTTCGGGGACCGGTCAGCCGCCTGTGCCTGGGGTCAGCCGGTGATGAAGTAGCCGGCGAGGTCGGCGAGCAGATTGACGGTGCCGGCACCGTTGTAGAGGCGGATGCTGCCGCTGGTGCCGATTTTGATGATGCCGGCGTTGGCGCGGGTGTCGTTGTCGGTGAGGTTGAGGTTGCTGATGGTCGGGACGGTGTCGGCGGTGGAGGGGTAGGCGCGTACGACGGTGCTGGTGGTGCTGTTGGTGCCGGTGAGGGTCAGGACCGTCGCGAGGGCGTTGCTGGGGATGCCCCGGCTGCCGGTGACCTGCAGGTCGACGGACATTCCCTGCCCGACGGGTGCTGCCGGAGCGCCGTTTCCGTTGCGAGTGTCGAGGAACCGGGTGGGTGTGATCGCGACGAACACTCCGGGGGCGGTGGTGTCGTAGTAGCCGGCGAGGTCGGCGATGAGCTGGACGGTGCCGGCAGTGTTGTAGAGCCGGATGCTGCCGGCGTTGCCGACCGCCACCGTCACCAGGTTCGCGGCGGTCTTCCCGCTGGTGAGGTTGAGGTTGCTGACGGTCGGCACGGCGGTGCCGCTGGCGGTGGGGTAGAGCCGGACGTTGGTCGTGGTCGTCGGTTGGGTGCCGGTGACATTGAGCACGACGGCGGTCGCGCTCGCCGGGACTGAAGTGCCGGACCCGGCCACATGCAGGTCGCGAAATTGCCCGGCGCCGACCGCGCCGGCGCTGGGAACGCCAATGGCGTAGCGGGTGTCCAGGACGCGGGTGGGGACGAGGGGCTGGTACCTGACCCCGCCGCTTTGGACGTAATAGCCGGCGATGTCGGCCAACAGGTCAGTGGTGCCGGCGGCGTTGAAGAGCGACGCCTTCCCACCGCTGCCGAGGGCTGTGGTGACCAGGTCAGGGACGGTTTGATTCGCGCCGGTGGTGTTGAGGTTGCTGATGGTCGGGACCGTGGCAGCACCGCTGGGGTAGACCCGGACGTTGGTGACGGTGCTGTTGTTGACCGCGGTGACGGTCATCACGACCGCCGTCGCGTTGGCCGGGACAGTGCCCTGCGGGGTGCTGCGACCGGTGATCTGCAGAGCGATCGACTGCCCCGCACCGACCTTCGCCTTCGGGGCCCCAAGGCCGCTGCGGGTGTCCAGCAGCCGCGTCGGCGTCACCGGCACGAACGTCGACGTGACGGGGGACGCCGGCGTGACGGCGCTGCTGGGGCTGGACGCCGCGCTGGTCCCGACCGCGTTCGTCGCGGTCACCCGGAATGTGTAGGCGGTGCCGTTGGTCAAGCCGCTCACCGTGCAACTCGTCGTCCCCGACGTCGTGCAGGTGCTCCCGCCCGGACTGGACGTGACGGCGTAGCCGGTGATCGCGCTACCGCCGTCGTACGGCCGGTTCCAGAAGACGCCCGCGTCGCTGTCGCCGGCCACGGCGGTGACGCCGGCCGGTGCTGCGGGAGCGGTGGGCGGCGGGAGGGCGGCCTGCCACCCCTCGTCGCCGAGGATGCCAACCGCGATCGGCCCGGGGCTGTGGATGACCTCTGACGCGCTGATGGAAGGGGTCATGAGCGAGTTGGCGTTGCCGACGCCGTACGTCGCCTCGTCCAGGTGGCTGTAGCTGCTGCCGGGCTGCCACGTCGAGGGCGCGAACATGCGCGGCCGTGCACCGCCGTTGTCAGCGACGCCGTTCGTGCCGCCCCAATAGACGGATTGGCTCTGCAGGACGCCGGCCAGCGCGGTCGAGCCGCTGGGCCGCGACAGCAGGGTCGTGCCCGCCGTCGGTGCGTCGTAGGTGAAGCGGTCGAAGCGCTCCGGGTTCGGCGTCCAGTAGGAGCCGGCGCCGCCGCCGACCTGCATGGAGCCGGCGAAGCCCACGCCGTGGCCGAGCTCGTGCAGGACGACGCTCTCGAAGTCGACCGTGCCGGCGGGCGGCGCTCCGTCCGTGCCGAAGTAGAAGGAGGCGCTGGGAGCGCTGCTGAACTGGGCCGTGATGTCCGAGGCCGGGGCGCCGGAGTAGAGGGTTGACTGGTCGGTGCCGCTGATCGCGTCGGCGAGTGCGGAGGAGTAGAACGACCTGCCGTCTCCGACGCCGGAGTAGTCGGCGGAGGAGCCGGCCGAGCCCAGGACGGGGTAGGGCAGCGGGGTGAAGCTGGCGTCGACCTTGATGGGGAGCGGCGAGCTGACGATCTGCGACCAGATGTTGACGGCCGCCTGGAAGGCCGCCCGCGCCTGCGGTCCTTGCGGGTTCGAGGCCGCGTCGAACCCCGTGTAGGTCACCTGCCAGGTGGACTTTACGGCTCCGGCTGGCGGCGCGGCGACCAGCGCCGGTTGCGTACGTTCGGATGTCGTGAGGTTGCTGGAGCCGGTCCGGGGGCGCCGGGGGATCGGCACATCGTGCCGGACGAAGGGGATCAGCGCAGGTCGGATGAAGTGCGCGGACCTCGCGGCGGCCCGGATGGTGGAAGTGGCGTCCGCAGGTCCCGCGGGTACCGCGGGCACGAGCAGAGCCGTCACGACGGCGGCACCCCCGAACCTGCGGACCAGACGGCCGGGGGACCGGCTGCAAGACGTCATGAACGTGTCCTCGACAGGCACCGCGCACGTTTGCAGCGCCACTTGGCCCAACGTCGCCGCTGGTAGCCCTCCGGCGCTACGCCCAATGGCGCACATCCCGGACCTGTGGGAGCGGACCGTCGACGGTCAGCGCCTCCGCACCGACCGCTACGGTGGTCGTCGCTGGCTCGCGCGCTACGAGGCACCGGACGGGCGTCCGCGGTCCAAGGTCTTCGCCCGCAAGCTCGACGCTGAACGCTTCCTCGCCACAGTCGAGACCGACAAGCTTCGCGGCACCTACCTCGACCCTGACGCTGGGGGGGGTGGCGCGCTGACGGATGCGCCCGTCGACGTGCAGGCTGGTGACGGCCGCGACGACGCCCGCCGGTTTGTCGAGGAGGTCGGCCCGAGCCATCCGCGAATGCCGCTGACTGGCACTCCGTGTGAGTCCGAGGGGCTGTAACGGCGGACCACGTCATCCAGCAGGAGCCAGGCGCGGCCGTCACAAGCACCTAGCCACTCCGCTCCAGGGGCCCACGAGCTCGAGTTGCCGCCGACAGCTGCGGGCGACCAGGCGGGCGAGGGCGTCCCGCGCCTCTGACGGTCAACATCACGGCTAGGTCTGCGTCACAGGCGAGGGTCGACGGGCTCGGACTCGAGAGCCAGTACGGCGAACACCGCCTCGTGAACGCGCCAGAGGGGCTCACCTCGGGTGACGCGCTCGAGCGACTCGATGCCCAGGGCGTACTCGCGGGCGGCCATGGAGCGCTTGTGCCCGACTCCGCGGTCGCGCAGGCGGTCGAGGTTCTCCGGCTCGGTGTAGTCCGGGCCGTAGATGATCCGCAGGTACTCGCGGCCACGGACCTTGATGCCGGGCTGCGCCCAGCCCTTCTGCGCCTTGACGAGGTTGGCGAAGGGCTTGACGACCATGCCCTCGCCGCCTGCGGCCGTGAGCTCGGTCCACCAGCTGATGCCGGCCTGGACCGAGGCCTCGGCGGTGGTGTCGACCGCGAGGCGCCGGGTCGCCCGGATTAGGGCGGGCGCGACCGCGACGAGCCGGTCGGCGATTCCAAGGTGCCAGCCGTGGTCCCTGACTGTCCACGTCCGGCCTTCGGTGGCGAGCACCTGGAAGGGCGCGATCTGCACGCCGTCGAGCCCCTCGACAGGCCAAACGTACTGCCGGTACGCGGCGGTGAACGCGTGTGCGTTGTCCGCCCTCGACCGGGTGCGGGCGAGCAGGTCGGCCACGTCGACGCCACGGGCATGTGCCTGCGCCAGTGCGCCGATGGCGGCGGGTACAGCGGCGCGTGCGGCGGCACCGACGGCGGCGTACTGGTGGCGGAGCAGGTCCTCGGCCTTGGCGGACCAGGGGAGCAGCTCGCAGTCGAGCAGCACCCAGTCGGTGTCGAGCTCGTCCCACAACCCAGTGTCGTTGATCGCGTGCCGCAGCTTGCCGAGCAGCTCGGCGGACGGCCGGGGTGGGAAGAACGACCGCCCGGTGCGTGTGTAGACCGCGCCCGTCGCGCCGTCGGTGCTGCCGAAGCGCGCCCGCGCGACCTCCTCGTCGCGGCACACGAGTGCAACCGCGCGTGAGCCCATGTGCTTCTCCTCGCAAAGCACATGTGCGATGCCGCCCTGTCGGTAGAAGTCGAAGGCCGCGCTCGGGTGCTCGAGTAGATCACCTGACATGGAGGTGGCGCAGGGCGCCATCGTTGGTGGCAGGTACAGGAGCCACCGGGGCTCGAGGGCGAAGCGGCTCATCACCTCGAGGGCGCCGGCGGCGTTCTCCTCACGGACGGTGACTCGGCCAGCGAGGCGGGTCTCGACGCCGCGCTTGCCGAGTACGTCCGTGATGGACAGCTCCTCGGCGGCCCGTGCGCTGGTGGCGCGCTCGTCGGTGGCGGTGGGGAACGGCTTCGTCGGTTCGTACCAGACCTTCTCGGCCGGTATGGCGACGATCTCCTTCTCCGGGTAGCGCAGGGCGGTCAGCTTGCCCCCGAAGACGCAGCCGGTGTCCAGGCACATCGTGTTGTTGACCCACTCCGGCTCCGGGGTCGGCGTGTGCCCGTACAGCACCATCGCCCGGCCGCGGTAGTCGTCGGACCAGGGGTACCGCACAGGCAGGCCGAACTCGTCGGTCTCACCGGTGGTGTCGCCGTACAGGGCGAAGCTGCGGACCCGGCCGGAGGTGCGCCCGTGGTAGGCCTCCTTCAGGCCGGCGTGCGCGACGACGAGACGTCCGCCGTCGAGCACCAGGTGCGACACGAGGTCGTAGCAGAAGCCCTCGACGTCCTTGCGGAAGTCGTCATCCTCCCCGGCCAGCTGCGCGAGGGTCTCGGCGAGACCGTGGGTGACCTGGACGTTGCGGCCCTGCAGCGCGCGCACCAGCTTGTTCTCGTGGTTCCCGGGCACGCACAGCGCGTGCTCGGCGCGGACCATCCCCATCACCAGGCGCAGCACGCCTGGGGAGTCGGGGCCGCGGTCGACGAGGTCGCCGACGAAGACCGCCTTGCGCCCGGTCGGTGGCAGGGCGTCGACCGGCCGCCCCAGCTCGTCGCGGACGACGTCGTAGCCGAGCTCGGTGAGCAGCGTTTCCAGCTCCGCGCGGCAGCCGTGCACGTCGCCGATGACGTCGAACGGTCCGGTCTCGTGGCGGAAGTCGTTGAGCAGCTTCTCCCGGACGATGGCGGCAGCGGCGACCTCATCTTCGGAGCGCAGCACGTGAACCTTGCGGAACCCCTCCTTGCCGAGGTGCTTGAGCGAGCGCCGCAGCTGGTCGCGCTGCCGCCGCACGACAGCGGCACCAAAGTTCCTGTCCTCCCGGGCAGCGGTCCGCTCGACGCAGACCGACTCGGGAAGGTCCAGCACGATCGCCACGGGCAGCACGTCATGGGCGCGCGCCAGCGCGACCAGCTGACGTCGCGCCTCAGGCTGAACGTTGGTCGCGTCGACGACGGTCAGCCGGCCCGCGTCGAGCCGCTTGCCGGCGATGTAGTGCAGGACGTCAAACGCCGCGTTGCTGGCCGCCTGGTCGTTGACGTCGTCGCTGACCAGCCCACGGCAGTAGTCGCTCGACAGGACCTGGAACTCCCCGAAGTGCTGCTTCGCGAAGGTCGACTTGCCTGAACCGCTTGCGCCGACGAGGCAGACGAGCGACAGCTCGGGTACGGCGAGCTCGCTCATGACGGCCTCCGGAAGACAGCCATCTGCGTCGGTGGGCCGACCTCCGAGTCGTCCTCGCCCACCGGCATGTAGCGCACGTCGTACCCGTGCTCGGTGGCGACAGCCTCGGCCCAGGAGCGGAACTCCGCCCGGGTCCACTCGAACCGGTGGTCCGCGTGCCGCATTGCCCCCTCTGGGAGGAGCTCGTACCGGACGTTGTGCTCGACGTTCGGCGTGGTCACCACGACCGAGGTGGGGCGGGCATGGGCGAACACGCTGCGCACCAGGGCCGGCAGCCTAGGAGCGTCGACGTGCTCGATGACCTCCATCAGCACGACGGCGTCGTACCCGGACAGTCGGTCGTCACGGTAGGTCGCAGACGACTGGGTGAGCTCGAGGCGGGCGCGCTGCGTGTCCGGCATCCGGTCGAAGCGCAGGCGACGGGCAGCGATCTCCAGCGCCCGGTGCGAGACGTCCACGCCGAGGATCTTGCTGAACGTCGGGTCGGTGATCAGCTCGCGCAGCAGCGCGCCCTCGCCGCAGCCGAGATCCACCACGGAGCGGGCGCCCTCGGCACGCAGCGCCGCGAGCACGGCGCCCTTGCGGAGCTGGACCAGCGGGGTCGGTCGCTCCTCGGGCTCGTCCGGTACGGCGTCGTCGAGCTGCTCCGGCTCGGCGTCGTCGATCTCGGCGAGCCGCCCGACCGCGCTCTGCACCAGCTCGCGCTGGTGTCGGAGGTAGCGGCGCGTGATGAGGTCCCGCTCAGGGTGCTCCGAAAGCCATGCCCCGCCCATGCGCATGAGTTTGTCGACCTCGTCCTGCGAGACCCAGTAGTGCTTGCTGTCGTCGAGCACCGGCATCAGCACGTACAAGTGGCTGAGGGCGTCCGCGAGCACGGTGTCGCCTGTCAGCGTCACATCGACGTACCGGGACTCGCCCCAGGCCGGGATCTCTGGGTCCAGGGGGATCGGTGTGGCCGTCACCATCCATCCGAGCGGCCCGAACAGCCGCCCTACGAGCTCGGGACCGCCACGGCTGGGCAGCGCAGGGACGTGCACCTCGAGCGGTAGCGGGGTGGTGACCAGGTCAGGCCGGGCGTCGCAGCGCCCCGTGAGGGCAGTCCGGAAGACCCGGCCCAGCGCGACCGAAAGCATCGACGAGGCGGCGTACGGGCGGTCGTTGACGTACTGCGCCAAGGAGAAACCAGTGTCCCGACGTCCCTTACCTCGCACCAGCGCGATGGGGTCGACCTCCAGCAGCAAGGCCACGGTGGTGCGCTTCTCGTCGGCCTCCGGCCAGAAGACGTGTGCCGTGCCCATCGACGTGTTGAACGACTGCGCCTTGTCAGGGTGCTTGTGCAGCAGGAAGCCGAGGTCGGTCGCCTGGGGCATCGTCGTGGACAGGGTGAGGAGCACCGCGCCAGCCTGCCAGGCGAGGCCTCATCCGCCTGCTGGTTTCTCAGTAGCCCAGAAGGCGAGTGCGGGTGATGTTGGACGACGAGGGGCTCAGGCACGACGTGATCCTCTCAGCGCCAACGCTCGGCTG
>JAABUN010003795.1_pt1 | contig 22336 bp, 28 predicted proteins | sample 5559311 | NCBI WGS metagenome assembly JAABUN01 (sample SAMN10711877, study PRJNA513370) | rock metagenome | isolation source: Antarctica rocks | place: Antarctica: Victoria Land, Siegfried Peak sud
CACGCCCGGCGAGGACCGCTCGCTGACCGGCATCCACGACATCGCCTTCATCGCCCGCGAGCGCGACGGCGTCCGCGGCGTCGAGGTCCGCGTGGGCGGCGGCACGTCGATCATGCCGCGCGTCGCGCCGACCCTCTACGACTTCGTCGGCCTGGACGACGGGGAGTACCTCGAGGTGGCCGAGGCGGTCTTTCGCATCTTCGACCGCACCGACTGGCTGCGCGTCAACCGCGCACGGGCCCGCATCAAGGTCCTCGTCGACAAGATCGGCATGGACGAGTTCCGCACGCTCGTCGACGAGGAGCGCAAGGGCGACTGGGTCGCCGAGCGCCACTTCGACGTCGACGGCCTGCGCATGGACATCGACGAGGAGGCCGCCGCGTCGGAGCGGGGCGGGGACTTCGCGTCTCCGAACGGTGACCTGTCGGAGTTCGAGCGCTTCGCGAAGAGCAACGTCAAGGCGCAGCGCCAGGCGGGCTTCTCCTCCGTCGAGGCGAAGGTCATCCGCGGCGATCTGACCCCGGAGCAGCTCCGCGGCCTGGCGGCGATCTCGCGCACGTACTCGGGCGGCTGGACGCGCACCACCGTGCACCAGAACCTGCTCCTGCGCTGGATCCGGGACGAGGCCGTCTACGAGGTCTGGCAGGAGCTCGTCAAGCTCGGCCTCGGCGACCACGGCGTCGACGAGATCGAGGACGTCGTGTCGTGCCCCGGTACCGACTCGTGCAAACTCGGCATCACCTCCTCGATGGGCCTCAACCGCGCGGTCTCCGAGCGGATCGAGGCGATGGAGATCACCGACGAGCTGACCAAGCGCATCCACATCAAGATGTCCGGCTGCCCGAACGGCTGCTCGCAGCACCACATCGCGAACATCGGGTTCTACGGCGCCTCGATCAAGGCCGGCGAGCACACGATCCCCGCCTACGTCGCGCACATCGGCGGCAACTACGAGGACGGCGAGATCGTCTACGGCACGCGCCTGAAGGTGCGCCTGCCCGCCAAGCGCGTCCCCGAGGCGGTCGAGCGCTGGCTGCGCATGTACGAGGCCGAGCGCGAGGAGGGAGAGGCGTTCAACGCCTACGCCGAGCGCGTCACCGCCAAGCGTTTCGAGGACGAGGCGCGCGAGCTGGCGATGCCCGCCGAGTTCGGGTTGAAGACGATGGACCAGTTCATCGACTGGACGAAGAAGGCCCCGTTCGTCGTGCAGCGCGGGGAGGGCGAGTGCGCGATCTGACCGCCACGCTGAAGAAGGCCGCCGCCCACGAGCGGCTGACCTTCCTCTGCTCCTTCCAGAAGGAGGAGTCGGTGATCCTCGACGCGCTGCTGGCCGTCGCGCCGCACGCGCGCGTGGTGACGATCGACACCGGCGTGCTCTTCGAGGAGACGCTCGCGACGTGGCGCGCCTTCGAGGAGCGCTTCGGCGTGCGGATCGAGGTCGAGGACGCCGCCGACCACGACCGGCCGTACTCCGATCCGGCGGAGCACTGCTGCTCGCTGGGCGAGGAGGGCGGGATTGCGCCGAAGGTCGCCGCGCTCGAGCGTGCGCTGGCCGGCAGCGACGCGTGGATCACCGGCATCCGCCGCGGGCAGGGCCCGACGCGCGCGCGGACCGAGCACGTCGAGTGGGACTCCAGGCGCTCGATGTGGAAGTACAACCCGCTCGCGACGTGGACCGAGAAGGACCTCTGGGGGCGTATCCACGAGCGCGACCTGCCGTATCACCCCCTGCACGACGCCGGCTACGAGTCGATCGGCTGCGCGACGTGCACGCAGCCCGGTGCCGGCCGCGGGGGTCGCTGGGCGGGCTCGGAGAAGACGGAGTGCGGACTGCATGTCGCTTGATCCGATGGTCATCGCGTTCGGCCTCGGCGTCGGGGTCCTGGTCGGGCTGACCGGCATCGGCGGTGGCTCGCTGATGACGCCGCTGCTGATCATCTTCGCGGGGGTCTCGCCCGTCGTGGCGATCGGCACCGACCTCGCCTACGGCGCGGTGACCAAGACCGTCGGCGGCTGGCGCCACCTGCGCCAGGGGACCGTCGACCTCGGCGTCTCGAAGTGGCTGGCCGTCGGCTCGGTGCCGGGCTCGCTGCTCGGTGTGCTCGCGGTCAACCGCCTGCACGAGCGCTACGGCAGCGGCTTCGACGAGGTGCTCCTGTACGCCATTGCGGGCGCGCTCATCATCGTCGCGCTCACCGTTTTGACCCGCGCGCTGTTCATGCCGAAGCTGCTGGACCGCGAGCGCTACGCCGTCGTGCTCTCCCCGGGCGTCCGCGCCGGCGCCGCCGGGCTCGGCTTCGTGCTCGGCGGCCTGGTCGGCATGACGTCGGTGGGCTCGGGAGCGCTCATCGGCCTGGCGCTGATCCTCGTCTTCCGCCTGACCCCCCATCGCGTCGTCGGCACCGACGTCTTCCACGCTGCCGTGCTGCTGTGGAGCGCCGGCCTCGCCCACTGGGTGACCGGCAACGTCGACCTGGTGCTGATGGGGAACATCCTGCTCGGCTCGCTGCCCGGCGTCGTGATCGGCACCGCGCTGATCACGAAGGTGCCCGCGAGTGGCCTGCGCCCCACGCTGGGCTGCGTGCTGCTGGGCTCCGCGCTGGGCGTCCTGACGAAGGCCGGCGTCCAGCTGCCCGCGGCCGTGATCGTCGGCGTGCCCGCCGGCGCCGGCGCGCTCGCCTTCGCACTGCACCGCGTCCGCGCCGCCCGCCTTCCGCCCTCCCCCGAGGTCGCCCCCGCATGACTGTGATGATCCGTCGCCTTACCCACCTCCAGGCGCTCGAATCCGAGGCGATCCACGTCATGCGCGAGGTCGCCGCCGAGCTCGAGCGGCCCGTGCTGCTCTTCTCGGGCGGCAAGGACTCGATCGTCCTGCTGCGCCTGGCCGAGAAGGCGTTTCGCCCCGCGCGGTTCCCGTTCCCGCTGATGCACGTCGACACGGGCCACAACTTCCCCGAGGTCATCGAGTACCGCGACCGTCGCGTCGCCGAGCTTGGCGAGCGGCTGGTCGTCGCCTCCGTGCAGGGGTCGATCGACGGCGGGCGCGTCGTCGAGGAGACCGGCCCGCGCGCCTCGCGCAACCGGCTGCAGACGACGACGCTGCTCGACGCGCTCGAGGAGCACGGCTTCGACGCCGCGTTCGGCGGCGCGCGCCGCGACGAGGAGCGGGCCCGCGCGAAGGAGCGCATCATGTCCTTCCGCGACGACTTCGGCACCTGGGATCCGCGGCGCCAGCGCCCGGAGCTCTGGAACCTCTACAACGGCCGCATCCGGCGCGGCGAGCACGTCCGCGTGTTCCCGCTGTCGAACTGGACCGAGCTCGACGTGTGGCAGTACATCGCCGAGGAGCAGCTCGAGGTCCCGAACATCTACTTCGCCCACGAGCGCGAGGTCTTCCGCCGGGACGGCATGCTCTACGCGACGTCCGAGCACGTGCAGCTGATGGACGGCGAGGAGGCCTTCTTGGCGTCGGTGCGGTATCGAACGGTCGGCGACATGTCGTGCACGGGCGCGGTCGAGTCGAGCGCCGCCGACCTCGAGACCGTCGTGGACGAGATCGCCGCGACGCGGATCACCGAGCGCGGCGAGACGCGCGCGGACGACCGGATCTCCGAGGCCGCCATGGAGGACCGGAAGGTCGCCGGGTACTTCTGAGGTGGACCTCCTCCGCCTCGCCACCGCCGGCTCCGTCGACGACGGCAAGTCCACGCTCATCGGGCGCCTGCTCTACGACGCCAAGGCGATCCTCGCCGACCAGCTCGAGCACGTCGAGGAGGTGTCGCGCCGCCGCGGCTCCGACGTCCCCGACCTCGCGTTGCTCACCGACGGCCTGCGCGCCGAGCGCGAGCAGGGCATCACGATCGACGTCGCCTACCGCTACTTCGCGACGCCGGTCCGTAAGTTCATCCTGGCCGACACGCCGGGCCACGTGCAGTACACGCGCAACATGGTCACCGGCGCCTCGACCGCGGACCTCGCGATCGTGCTCGTCGACGCGCGGCACGGTGTCGTGGAGCAGACCCGGCGCCACGCGTTCCTCGCCGCGCTGCTCGGCATCCGCCACCTCGTCCTCGCGGTCAACAAGATGGATCTCGTGGGCTGGGAGCAGGCGTCCTTCGACGCGATCGTCCTGGACTTCGCCGCCGTCACCGCGCAGCTCGGCCTCGACGACGTCGCCGCCATCCCGATGAGCGCGCTGCTCGGCGACAACGTGGTGGACCGCTCCGGCAACCTGCCCTGGTACGACGGCCCCGCGCTCCTGGAGCACCTCGAGCGCGTCGAGGTCACCGCGGACGCGGAGCTCGACGGCGCGCGCTTCCCCGTGCAGTACGTCGTCCGCGACCCGGCGACGGACTACCGCGGCTACGCGGGCCAGGTGGCCGGCGGCGTGCTGCGTGCCGGCGACGCGGTCACCGTGCTGCCCGGTGGCCGTACGACGACCGTCGCGGGCATCGACGTCTTCGAGGGGGAGATCGTCGCCGCGTCCGCGGGCCAGTCGGTGACCGTCCGCCTGGGCGACGACGTGGACGTCGCGCGTGGCGACCTGCTCGTGGCGGGTTCGCTGCCCGCGTCGACCCGTGATCTGCAGGCCGAGGTCTGCTGGATGGCCGAGGCGCCGCTGCGCGCGGGCGGCCGCTACGCGCTGAAGCACACCACGAGTACCGTGCGCGCGATCGTCGACGGGGTCTCCGACCGCCTCGACGTCGCGACGCTCGAAGCGATCCCCGGTCCGGCCGAGCTCGCCCTCAACGACATCGGCCGCGTGGCGCTGCGCGTCTCGCGCGAGCTGGCTGTCGACCCCTACGCCGTCAACCGCGCGACGGGGGCGTTCATCCTCGTCGACGAGGCGAGCAACGAGACGGTGGGCGCGGGGATGGTGCTCGCGCCGGCGGCGTAGGCGCCGCGGGCGACGCGGAGCTCAGGCTCTCGCCGGCGGCGTGCGGGTCTTCGTCGGGCTGTCCCTCAGGTCGGCAGTGGCGAGCCGCTGTTCCCGGGTGACGTCGGCCAGTGCGGAAAGGTGACCGGCTAGCGCCTCCCGACCGGCGTGATTGAGCGTCAGCCAGGTCCGCCCCCGGCGGTTGACGCGGTCCTTGTGGACGTCGATGTACCCGGCCTGCTCGAGCAGGGCGACCTGCTTGGACAGCAGGGAGTCCGAGATCTCGATCGCGTCGCGGACGGCCCGGAACTCGGCCTTCTCGACCGCGGACAGGGCGGAGACGATCGACAGGCGCAGCGGGGAGTGGATGACCTCGTCGAGGCGGTGCCGCGGGTGCCGCTCGGTGCTCACGGGTGGTGCGCGGTCGCCACGCGCTTCGGCGGCGGTCCGTCACTGCGGCGGGGAGGCCAACATGCGACGAGAACCAGTGGGACTGAGGTGATCATCGCCGCCGGGATCCAGAACGCCGGCTGGCCCGCGAAGAGGTACTCGCCGACGAGCAGCGTCGCGCCGTAGAGCACGCCCCACCCGCCGAAGGCAACGAAGCTGCGTCGCTTGTGTCCGCGCAGGATCACGCGCTGCCGCGCGCCCCACCACGACATCACGGCGATGAGGAGGAACCACAGCGTCATCCCGATGGCGACGCCGCGCTGGCCGTCAAGGCCGATCAGGAGCACCACGGCGACGGAACCGGCGGCGAACACGAGGAGATATGTCCGCAGCCAGTTCCCGCGGGCGGCCAGTGCCGCGCTTGCGGTATGCGCGTCGGCCAAGGCGCCCTCGACTTCGGTGTTGGTGGGATCATCCATAGCGTCTCCTTCGAGGACCAGGGGCCGATAGATTCCACTATGGCATGAACTTTCCGATATGGCAAGCGTGAGGCGCGTTCGGTAAGGGCCGTCCCCTTCCATCCGTCGCACAGGACGAGCACGGCCCTCGAGCATCACCGCTTGAGCACTTTGATCAGCTCCTTCTGTCGCTGGTTCAGTTCGGCGACTTGGTCGAGCACGGACTGAAGCAGCCGCACCAGTTCGCGGTTGGTCGGCGCGTCGGTCTGAGCTTGGATGGCCATCGTCGGTTTCTCCTTCGATCGGGATGCTCCGGTGTGTTGGTCGGAGGGCAGGAGGTAGTCCGTCAGCTCCATCAGCCGGCGATAAGGGATGTCGAGGACCTCGCTCAGGCGTTGCAGCACGCGCGGGGACGGGTTCTCGACTCTGCCGGCCTCGAGCTTGTGCAGATACCCCTGGGAGATCTTTGCCGCCCGGCTGGCCGCCTCCAGGGAAAGTCCCTCCCTCGATCGCGCCTGATGCAGTGCTGCTCCGAGTTCGGCGCGCATCTTCACTAAAGTATAGACGATCTTCGCCATGGTGGGGGGGGAGCCGTCACCCGTCGGCCGGGCGTGCTCGCGGCGGCCGTCACCGGGTTTGGAGTGCGGCGAGCAGCTTGCGTCCGCGTGCCCGGATCGCAGGGCTGCCGCGCTCGGTCAGCGGCTCGAGCACGGGCGAAGTCGGTGAGGGCCTGCATGGCGTTGACGGTGACGATCCGGTTGTGATCGTCGAGGTAGTCGACGAGGATCGCCACGCCGCGTGGTGGTCGCCCTCGGCGAGCGTCAGGCGAAGGAGCATTTGGGCGACGTGCCAGCGCACCTCCGCCGGGAGGCACGCGCGAGATCGTCCAGGAGGAGCCGCTTTCTAGGGCCCCAGCAGCTCGGGGCGCTATGCGGTGATCTCTCCGCTACGTCGGCGGCGCGCATGCGGATGACTGGGTCGTCGCCGCTGATCGCGGCGATCACCGCCCCGAACCGCTCCGGATGGGCCAGCACGTCAGCCACGACCTGGGCGGAGCGGCCGATCGAGCGGCGGTCACCGCCAGCCAGGAGCTTGCGGATCCTCCGCAGATGCTCGACGTCTGTCGCGAGCATCCCAGACCTTTCCGTCACCGCCTCAGCCGTCCTTCGGCGCCGCGCGAGCCCGCGCGACGAGCGCTTCGGCGAGCGCGCGCGCCTGCTCGCGCGTGAGCGCGACCACGACGTCGGGCTCCCCGCTGTCCTCGTCGTAGAGGACGACCTCGAGGAGGTCCTCGTCGCCGGCGCGGACGGCGGCCAGCGCGCGCGTGTCGTCCGCGGGCCCCAGCTCGAGCTCGCGGCGGATCTTCTCGGTGAGCTCGTCGGTGAGGCCGTCGTCGTCGGAGCCGAAGTGCATTGGCTGCATGGTCGCACGCCACCCCGATCGGATGACCGTCGTTCTCGCGATCGCCGATAGTTTGTGACAAGATGTCACTAACTCAAGGCCAGCCGGGAGCCAAGATGCCGCACCCCATCGGCCGTTCGCCTGTTCGACGCACTCCTCGGGTTCCTGCTGCGCCCGCGGATCCGCCGTGTCCGCCGCTGGTCCTTCCTCGTGACCGCGCCGGTGGGGCTCCTCGTGGGCCGCTCCCTCGGAGTCGACCTCGCTGACGGCGCCGTGCTCGGCGGGGTGGTCGCGCTCCTCGATGCGGCGGCGGTGACCGGCGTGACGCTCGCCGGCTCGCGGCTGCTCGGCGAGGAACGCCGGACGCGTTGCTCGACCTGCTCATGCACCCCGTCGCCCGGCGGGCGATCGTCGGCGAGGCGCGCATGCTCTCGACGCTCCCCGCCGCGCTGCTGCGCCGCCTGCGCCCGCCCGGCGGCGAGCGATTCGCGTGCCACCGCGGCTCGCACGAGCTCGGCTTCGCGCTTGCGCTGCTGCCCGCGATGCTCGCCGAGGGCGCCACGGTCCACCTCCTGCTCCCCGTTGGCTGGTTCTGGCCGAAGCTCGTCCTCGCGGCGCTGCACGTCTACGGTGTGCTCATGCTGCTGTCCTGGGCGGCCGGCGAGCGCACCCACCCGCACCGGCTGCACCGGGGCGTCCTCGAGCTGCGCAGCGGAAAGCTCTACCGGGCACGCGTCGCGACGACGGACGTCGCGGCGATCAAGGTCGCGCGCCGGCGCCACGGGCAGCGGAGCGGCCTCGTGCTCGGCGACGACCCTCCGCGCCTCGCGGTGAGCGGCCGCACCGACGTGACGCTGCGCTTCGCCGCTCCGGTCCGCATCGAGCGCCCGCTCGGTGAACCCCTGAGCGTGAGCGAACTCTCGATCGCCGTCGCCGACCCGGCCCGCTTCGTCGGCGCGATCGAGGCCGTGCGCCACAAGCCGCCCACTGCTCGGGCCGACGCTCCGCGCGGGAAGCTCGCTGGGTTCGTTTCCGCGGACCGCGCGGAAGCGCTGAGGTGAACGGACTCGAAGACGCCCGCAAGCGCCGTGTTGATGCGTCCTGCCTCCGGCGACGAGCCTCCGCGTCACGCCCGTGCGGCCGTCGCCGCCTCGGCCTCCGCGCAATCGGCTTTTTCGGAGAGCAGGCGGAACGAACCCTGAAGGAAGTTGTTGGCTCCTGCTGTCGCAAGGAGGGCCGTCGCCGCCCGGCCGGCGGGAGGCGACAGGGTGCGCAGGCTGACCAGGCTGAGCGCGCCCCAGGCGCCGAGGCAACGGGTGCAGGTCATCAGCTCACCCACGGCGTACCGCAAGCCGGATCCTTCCGGACGGGAGGGTCGGTGGTCTCCGGTCTCCTCGACGAAGGGCTCGCGCAGCCACGTGGCCACCTTGTCCTTCGCGATGACCTGCGCCAGCGCGAAGGTCGCCAGCGCGAGCAGGGGGATCTCGTCCTGGCCGATCGGGTCCTGGCCGTGGGCTGCTCGGCGCGATGCGCCGATCAGGAGCAAGCTGACACCGCCCATGAACGCCCCGTTGAGGACCGCGTAGTCCCCGGGACCGGTGGGTGTGAGCCGCGGGGTCGAGGCGGAGCCGGGCCACCGCGGCGGCGTGGTGGGATCAGCGGAGTCGGTCACGGCGTCGGGCATGGAGGCATCATCTTCGTTCGGCGAGGCGTTTGTTGATTCCGACGCACGGTAGTAGAGCGCCAAGTCCGACGATGCGTCGGAGCGCCCGCGGAGTGCCGACCCGTCGTAGCGGCCGGCCGGCACTCCTCGCGGGCGTCTGGTCAGCGTGCCTGCATGTCGGAGTGGTTGGCGCTATGGGGCCTCCGGCACCCCACCGGCGGGGGAGGGCGCGCCGAACCAGTCCTTGCGCCAGCCGTTCATCTTCCCGATCTCGCGGGTCTGTGCCGCGATGATCGCGTCGGCGAGCTTCTTCGCGTCGCCGTCGGCGCCGCGGTCGAGCTCGACGCGGGCCATCCGGATGGCGCCCTGATGGTGCGGGATCATCATGTCGATGAACGCGCGGTCGAAGGGCTCGGCCGTCTTCAGCGAGCCCGTGTCCATCGACATGCCCATCATCCCGTGGGCGACTCCGAGCTTGCCCTTGGGCGCGCCGGCGTCCTTCAGGCGCGTGTCGATGCCGCGCATCTGGTCGATCTCCTCCTTCTGCGTGCGGATGATGTCGCCGGCCAGGCCCTGTATCTCGGGCCGCTTGGAGCGCTGCTTGGCGGTCTCGGCCATCTCGACGGCCGACGTGTGGTGCGGGACCATGTCCGCGGTGAACGCGCGGTCCACGCCGTCGGCCTTGGCGGTGTCGTCATCGGAGGAGAGGCTGATGATGACGATGGCGAACAGCGCAACGGACAGGACCCCGATGAGGATGCGCATACGTGTGGTGTTCATGAGTGCTCCTTCGGTTCGTGAGATGAGAACGGGCGTGGAGGTGCTCGCGACCGCTCGGTCGCGAGCCACCCGTCACCGTCGGAAGACCTGGAGGACGGAGAGGTCCGGCGGCCGCGCGCGCGGGGCCAGCGCAGCACGAGGTGCCAGCACGATCGGCCAGACCGGCGACCGCACCGAGGAGGTCAGGGCGAGCAGCGCGGCGAGCGCACCGGCGATGGCCATGGCGCCGAGCGCAAGGGCGGCAGTCTCGGCGATCGCGAGGCACATGGCCATCAGCGCGTCGACGGACCCGTCTGCGCTGCCGGCGGCGCCGTCGAGATCCATCACGTGCCCGCCGGCCATCGTCGCCTCTCCGGCGCCCGGCAAGGCCATGTGCCCACCTGCGACGGCGCCGTGGGCGGCGAGCACCGCAAGGCCGACCAGCGCCGTCGCCAGAAGCGCGCGGAGGCGCCCGGGGCCTCGACGAAGCGACGTGTTCAGGGCGATGAGCACTGCCCGTGATTGTAGCCGCCGGCTGCGACGTCCAGGCGCTCCGCACCATCGTCCCGAATGCAAGAATGCCGGCGTGAGCGTCGACGGAACACCAATCCAGGGCGAGCTGCAGGTGCAGCTCATGCAGGTGGTCTGGCGTTCCGGCGGCGGAACGGTCGAGGCAATCCGCAGCGCTCTCCCCCCGCGCTACCGCGGTGCGTACACGACGGTGCAGACCGTTCTGAACCGCCTCGCGGAACGCGGGCTGCTCGTCCGCGAGAAGCGCGGGGTCGCCCTGCACTACACCCCCACGACGAGCGAGGCGGAGTATCTCTCGAAGACCCTACGCCGGACGCTGGCCGGGGCGTCCAGTGAAGCGCGGGCCCACGCGCTCGCCTCACTCCTCGGGGACTTCGTCACCGCTGAGCTGTCCGAGCTCCAGGAGCGAGCCAGGCGGGCTGCCGAGCTTGAGCACCGATGATCGCCATCCTGTCGCCATCGGCGTCGTGCTCCCGCACGTCCTGCGCCTCGATCGCGTGACGCCGAGCACGGTGGCAAGCCCTCCGGACCGTCTCCCTGGCGCTCCGGGCGCTGTCGGCGGTGTTCGTGGTCATCTACCTCGTGCTCTTCGCGCCGGCGACCATGGTCTTCGACGCGGTGACGCACTGGTGCTGCCACACGGTCCTACCGGCGCTCACCACGCACCTCGGGCTCGACGGGCACGATCTCGGCGACGCCGTCATCGTGCTCCTCGCGGTGCTCCTGGCGGCGTCCGGCACATCCATCGCGTTCGGCGTGGTGCGCGCTGGATACGCCGTGAGGCGGCTCATGGCCGCTGAGACCCTCGGCCGCGGCCCGCAGGGCAGCGTGATCGTCGGCGGATCGAAGGTGGTCATGGCCGCCGCCGGCTACACGAGGCCCCGCCTCGTGGTGTCGGTCGGGGCGCTCGCGAAGCTCGATGACGACGAGCTTGCCGCGGGGCTCGACCACGAGCGCGGGCACATCACGCGCCGCCACCGGCGGATCCTTCTCGCCGCCGAGCTCTTCGCGGCCTCGGCCGGTGCGTGCCCGGCGGACGCCTGGGCGATCCGCCGCCACGAACGCGCCGCGCTGGCACGGGTGATCTGCAAGTCGGCCATGTCGCACCTGGCCCCGTCGCCGAGATACGGGCTGCTGACAGGCGAGCACGACGTGACACGCCGCCTGGACGAGCTCATCAACGCTCCCGACAGGGTTGCGCCCGATGAGCGCCCCGAAGAGCAGCGCCGGAAAAGCCCGAAGAGCAGGAGGAGTCCAGCGCCCGGTCCACGCTCGACCGCACAGCCAATCGAGATGGCCACGGCCGCCGGCCAAGGTCCACCCGAGTCCGGGCGCAGAGCCGCGGTGGCGCGAGGTGAAGATCCGGCGTCGGCCACGACGCCCCGAGCCTACTACAAGGTGTCGGATGTACCTCTCCGATCGGTGGTCCACCCGCTGGGGTCGAAGCGCCGCCCCAAGAGTCCAGCTGTGCCCCGACGCGCGGGCAGCACCGCGCCATTTCCTACGAGGCGTAGTATCAAGTCGCGTGCCAACCGACCGCTCATCTTCCGGACCAGGAGCGTTGAATGATGCCGGCCACTCGGGAAGCGACGTGGTACGACCGCCGGAGGACGTCGTCAGGTTCTACTCACGGGTGGGACGACTGTTCGAAGCATGGGGTCGGCTGGTCGACTCCCGCGCCCGCGTGCGCGTGCGCGCGCTGTGTGCCGTGACCGACACCGACGCTGTCCTCGAGGTCGGCGTCGGTGCAGGCAGCCAGCTCGCGGCGCTCGCCTCCGCCAATCGGTCGGGGCGAACGGTCGGCGTCGATCTGGCGGACGGCATGCTCCGCGAGACGCGGCGCAGGCTCACTGCGGCCGGCATGACGCACGTAGAGCTCCTGCGTGCGGATGCCTGTCAGCTTCCGTTCGCCGATGACGAGTTCGATGTCGTCACGAGCGCATACGTCCTCGACATCCTGCCGTGGAACGACATCCGCCGCGCCCTCACCGAGTTTTGTCGGGTCCTTCGACCCGGAGGGCGACTCGTGCTCTGCCACGTCACACCCGGTGAGCGCGGATGGCACCGCGTCGGCGATCATCTCTATGGCAGTGGTCTGCCGCTGACAGGCAACTGCCGCGGACTCCGGCTCACGGCGCTGCTGACGGACGGCGGGTTCGAAGCGATCACCCGCGAGTACAGCGTGCAACTCCTGCTTCCCAGCGAGATCCTCGCTGCGCGCGTGCCACGCCACGGCGATGCGCCAGACCGCGTGAGCGCGACGGTCGAATGACGGTGGTCAGCGATCGACGCGCCGCTCCGCGACAGTGCGGCCGATGATCGCGGCGGCGAGCAACGCCACGCTGGTCCACTGCGCGTTGCTCAGACCGAGGGCGAGCTCCGGGCTGTCGGAGCGCAGGAAGAACTCGAAGAACCGGCCGACGGCGAAGAGGGCGAGCACGAGCCAGGCGAGGTCGCCGGGGCGCGGCAGCCGGTCTCGCAGTGGCCAGAGCACCGCGAGCACCGCCAGGCCGAGCAGCACCTCGTAGAGGCCCCCGTTCTCGAAGGCGACCGCCGCGTTGGGCGTCAGCGCGTCGGGATGCGCGTTGCGGACCGCCAGGAAGGAGGTGCTCTGGGCGCCGTAGTGCTCGCCGTTGATCACGTCGCCGATGCGGCCGATGGCGATGCCGAGGGGAAGCGCGAGCGCCACCCCGTCGAGGTACCTCACGTCCAACCGGTTGCGCCTGACGTAGATCGCGAGGAGCAGGCCGGCGGCGATGAAGCCCCCGTCGAACGTGAATCCCCGTGTCCCGAAGAGCGGCCCTCCGCGCTCCAGGACGTAGAAGAGGCGGCCGCCGACGATCCCGCCGACGATCAGCAGCAGCGCGATGGTGTACAGCGGCTCGACGTCCATCGCGCGTCCCCGCAGCCACCGCGAGGCGGCCATGCCGCCGGCGAGGATCCCCACGGCGATCGTGATGCCGTGCCAGGCCAAGGTGAGCGGCCCGAGATGGATCTCCGGCGGGATGCCGATGGTGATGACCGCGATGTCGAGCACCCTGCGAGCGTACTGAGACCTGTCCTATAGGTTGTAGGAGGTGACCGCGCACGTGGCGCTCCTCACACCGGTCGAAGCCGCAGGTGCCGAAAGGCGGATCGCGGGATGCCGGCCGACGCGTTATCGTGCTGCCCGCTGGCGTATTGAAGCCGAGTCACCGCAGCTCCGGCTGCGGTGGGCGGGGGACCCAGGATGTAGGGGCGAATCGACTCCGGTGCGAGTCGTAGCGCGATGCCTTCTTCGCGCGAGCCCGTCAGCTCACCCCGTAGGCGACCGAACGAAGGAGCTGGATGGCGTCGTCTGTGGTGGTGAGTTGTCGTGTCGCGCTCGCGACGATCGTCCTGAGTGGGTGCTGGGCCGCTGGCGCTCCGGCGGAGGGTTCTGCGTCGTCCGGGGGCGCTGCGGCACCCGAGCGGCCGCACATCGACGCACTGCGCTGCGCACCGGACAGCGCCGTGTGTCGTCGCGGCGATCTGCTTGCGGTCCTGGGAACCGGCATGCAGGACGCCAACGCGGTGGTCTTCCTGGGCGGTCGCGGCTCACAGGACGACCGTCTCGCACGGCCCAGCGCGAGGGACAGCGCCCAGCTGACCGTTCAGGTCCCGGGCAACGCGCACTCCGGGCAGATCAAGGTCATCGCTCGGGGCGCGGGGACGGCCCGCTCGCCCACGCCGCTCCAGGTCCGCGCTGCGGCGCCGGCTGTCCCGCCGCCTGTGGCCGCCCCCCCAGGCGCCCCGACGGCTGCGCCAGGAACAGGCATCTTCCCGATCCAGGGAGCGCACACGTACGGAGCGAGCGGGGCAAACCGCTTCACCGGACGCGGCGGGCACCAGGGCCAGGACGTCTTCGCCGCGTGCGGCACCCCTCTGGTCGCCCCTCAGGCGGCGACGGTCCTCCGGGTGGCCTTTCAGAGCCGTGCCGGAAACTACGTGGTGCTCACGGCCGACGACGGCCGGGGCTTCGCCTTCATGCACCTGCGCGAGGCATCCCCGCTCGTCGCGGGCCAGCGCGTCGGCGCCGGGCAGCCCGTCGGCACGGTCGGGGACACGGGCCGGGCCTCCGGCTGCCACCTGCACTTCGAGCTCTGGACGGCTCCGGGCTGGTACCGGGGTGGCGCGCCGGTCGACCCGCTGCCGCAGCTCAAGGCTTGGGATGCAGCGGCCGTGCCCACCTGAGCGCGCCCGGCGAACGGACGCTCAGGCCGCGCAGCAGGCCAGGGTCATCCCGACGACCTGCGTGGCGGCCTGGCGGAGCCGCGCCGGCGCGACGCCGGTGTCGATCGCCTCCGGGTAGGCGTCGGGCTCGAAGGCCGCGATGCCGACCGGGTAGCGCTCCCGGCTGGCCGCGGCTAGCGCGCCGCCAAGCGCCACCACCGCGACGCCGAGGTCGGTCGCGCGCCGTGCGACCGCAGCCGTGAACGCCGAGCTGCCCGCCGTGAGCACGAGGTCGGAGAGCGCCAGCCGGGCATCGAGGTCGTCGGGGTGCGCGCGCAGGACGGTTGCCGCAGGTTCGGCGCGCAGCGCGCCCGTGGCGACTTGGTCGGCGAGCACGTCAGACGCCGGATCTCCGGGCGAGCAGGCGGCGGCGATGAGGATGGTCAGGGGCACGCGGACGTATCTTTGCCCAGTTTGGCAGCGTCCAAGCCTTCGTGGCGGGTTCTCACGAATCCCTCACCCCTCGACCGGCGTCGCGCCTCGCGGCATCGCGCGCGCACCCGCGGGTAGGGTCCCGCCTCATGCTCTCGAAGATCCTCATCGTCAACCGGGGCGAGATCGCCGTCCGCGTGGCACGCGCGTGCCGCGAGATGGGGATCCCGTCGGTTGCGGTGTACTCCGAGATCGACCGCGACGCGCTGCACGTCCAGGCTTCCGACGAGGCGTATCTCCTCGGTCCGGCCGAGGCGGCCAAGAGCTACCTGAACGTCGAGCGGATCCTCGAGGTCATCGACGAGTCAGGCGCGGACGCCGTGCATCCCGGCTACGGCTTCCTCGCCGAGAACGCACCGTTCGTCAAGGCGCTCGAGGATGCGGGGATCACGTTCATCGGGCCGCCCGCGAGCGCGATCGAGGCGATGGGTTCCAAGACCAGGGCGCGTGAGCTCATGCAGGCTGCGGGCGTTCCGATCGTTCCCGGTACGACCGAGGCGGTCGACACGGTCGAGGACGCTCTTCGCATCGTCAAGAGCGATATCGGCTTCCCCGTCGCGGTGAAGGCCTCGGGCGGAGGCGGCGGCAAGGGCTTCCGCGTCGCCGAGAGCGAGGACAAGCTGCAGGAGGCCTTCGAGGGCGCCTCCCGCGAGGGCGAGAAGTTCTTCTCCGACGCGACGGTCTACCTCGAGCGCTACCTCGCTGATCCGCGGCACGTCGAGGTGCAGATCCTCGCCGACACGCACGGCAACGTCATCCACCTCGGCGAGCGCGACTGCTCCGTCCAGCGTCGCCATCAGAAGGTCATCGAGGAGGCGCCCGCCCCGGCGTGGGTCGTCGACGAGGAGACCCGCGAGCGCATCGGCAAGATCGGCGTCGACGCGGCCAGGGCGGTCGACTACGTCGGCGCGGGCACGATCGAGGGTCTCTTCTCCTCCGACACGGACGAGTACTTCTTCCTCGAGATGAACACCCGGGTGCAAGTCGAGCACTGCGTCACCGAGATGGTCACCGGCATCGACATCGTCAAGGAGGGGATCCGCGCCGCCGCCGGTGAGGAGCTCGCCTACCGCCAGGAGGACGTCGCTCTGCGCGGCCACGCGATCGAGTGCCGCATCAACGCCGAGGACGCGTCGACGAACTTCACGCCGGCCGCGGGCAGGATCGGTGCCTACAAGGAGCCGGCGGGCCCGGGCGTCCGCGTCGACTCGGGCGTCGGCGCGGGCGGCGAGATCTCGGCGACCTACGACCCGATGGTCTCCAAGCTCATCGTCTGGGACGCCGACCGTGAGCAGGCCACCCAGCGCATGCTCCGCGCCCTGGGTGAGTATGAGATCGAGGGCCTCACGACGCTCATCCCCTTCCACACCGCGCTGCTGCATACCGAGGAGTGGGCGAAGGGCTCCACCTGCAAGGAGCTGCTCGACGACGAGGAGTGGCTCAAGACGGTTGGGGCGGAAGCGGTCGAGCCCGTCGACGACGACGCACCCGAGAGGGTCACCCAGGAGTACCTCGTCGAGGTCTCCGGCAAGCGCTTTGACGTCAAGGTCGTCGGCGACGCCCCGGCCTACGCCGCGGCCCCGAACGGCGCCGCGCCGAAGAAGAAGCGCGGGGCGCGCAAGCGCGGCGGCGCGGGCGGCGGCGACCAGCTCGACTCCCCGTTGCAGGGCAACATGTGGAAGGTGCTCGTCAAGCAGGGCGACACCGTCGAGGAGGGCCAGCTGCTCTGCATCATCGAGGCGATGAAGATGGAGAACGAGATCACCGCGCACAAGGCCGGGACGATCGCCGAGCTCTCCGTCGCCGAGGGCGACGCGATCAACGCGGGCGAGCCGATCGCGACGATCGCCTCCGCCGCAGCCGCGAAGGAGGAATCCTCGGAGTAGCGAGCAAGGCTCGGCGTCGTAGGCTCGGGCCGATGAGCACCCGCGTCTGGATCGCCGGCCCCCACGAGGCCGAGGTCGTCACCCGCCTGATGGTCGGCTTTCGCGACCACCTCGGCTACGACTGGCCCTCGGAGAACGCGTTCCTCGCCGGGGTCGAGCGGCTCCTCGGCGACGTCCAGACCGATTTCCTGCTCGGCGCGCGGAACGCGGACTCCCCGCCCGAGGGTGTCTGCCAGCTGCGCTTCCGCCACGGCCTGTGGCGCGCGGGCACCGACTGCCACATCGAGGATCTCTTCGTCGAGGAGCCAGCGCGCGGCACCGGCCTCGGCCGGGCCCTGGTGGCCCGCGCGCGCGAGCGGGCGCTGGAGCGCGGCGCGCGACGGATGGAGCTCGACGTCAACGAGGCCAACTCGGCGGCGCTCAGGCTCTACGCGGCCTTCGGCTTCGAAACAAAGAACCCAGCGGTTTACGGGGGACGCGATCTGTACCTGCGGGTGCACCTGCCGCACGAGTGAGCCCCTGCGCGAACCGTCGAGCCGCGTAGCACGGAGCCTTCGTCACGCCGCAGGCGGCGGCGCGGCCATGAGCTCGACGCGGTGGCCGGCCGGGGTGGAGACGAACGCGCGCGGCGCGCCCCAGTGCTCCTCGCGCAGCTCCGGGATGCGGCCGTCGGCGGCCAGCCGCGCGCACGTCTCGGCGAATGCTTCGGCGATGACGGCCACGTGGCCGTGAGGCGGGACGACGGGCGCCTCGGCGAACAGGAGGTGGAGCTGCGTCGCCCCGCGCTGGACCCAGCGCGTCCGGCCGGCCAGCGTCGCAGGCGGCGCGACCTCCGCGAAGCCGAGCAGCGCCCAGAACGCGACCTCGCTGTCGGCGTCGCCCTCGCGCAGCTCAAGCGCGACGTGTTGGAGGGTCACCGGCCGAACAGCGTGTCCAGCGTGATGGGCGGCACGCCCGCGATCCGCGGCGTCAGCTCGCCCTCGCGGTACGCGACGACGGAGCGGTACACGCCGTCCGTGGGCTCGGTGTGGACCGTTATGGCCTCTTCGACGAGGTCGACGATCCAGTACTCCGGCACGCCGGCGCGGGCGTAGTCCAAAGCCTTCTCGTGATCGCGCGCGTGTGAGGACTGCGCGATCTCGATGACGAGCAGCGCTGTGGTCGGCAGCTCGTGACGATCTATCGGCTCGATGATCGTCAGGTCCGGCAGCCGATAGCCGCCGTCCGTCGTGCGCAGCATGTCCTGGATTCGGACGCGAAAGCGCCCCGCCACCGCGACCGCGAAGTGCTCGGTGAGCAGGCTCATGGTGTCGCCGTGCTCCGGCCCGACCGGGCTCAAGTCAACCAGCACTCCCTCCACCAGTTCGACGCGCGCGTTCTCGTCGAGGATCTCGAAGCGGACCATCGCCAGGACGTCGTCGACGGAGAGGCGGTGCACCGGCGCCGTCGTGGTGGTGGAAACGGTCATGCCAACCAGGCTACCCCGCACCCTCGCTCGCCGCCACGCGCGCCACGTTCTCCGCGTGGATCTCGAGCATCCGCCGGTCGCGTCGCGCGAGCGGCAGCGCTTGCCGTCCCGCCTGCGCTCCCTCGCCGAGCGCCTGCAGGTAGGCGACGTCCTCGCGCATGATCGCCAGCGCGCGCGTGCCGTCGACCGGTCCGCCGTGCCCGCTGACGACCCAGTCAGCCTGCTCGACGAAGGGCTTCAGGCGCCCGAGCGTCGCGAGGTACGCCGTACGCGAGCCCTGCTCCTGGAGCCACGGCAGCTCCACGGGCGAGAGGTAGTCGCCCGGGATCAGCACCTTCGCCCACGGCACCCAGAGCGCCATGCCGTCGTGCGTGTGGCCCTCCGCGGGGAGCAGCTCGAGGGCGGAGTCACCGATGTCGAGCTGCCCGGGCACGGGTAGCGCCTGCACGTCGCCGAGCCGCAGCGGATGCCGGCGCTGGACGTAGTCCTCGGCGTCGAAGTCGCGCAGCCGCCGGGCCGCGTCGCCCATCTCGGCCTTGAGCCGCGCCGCGGTCGTCTCTGACACCCCGAGCGGCGCGTTCGGGAACGCGAGGCGCCCGAGCACGTGGTCGTAGTCGCCGTGGGTGGCCAGCAGGCCGCTCAGCCCCCAGCCCATCTGCTGCAGGAGCGTCGGCAGCGACTCGAGCTCCTCGGCGTACAGCGGCGAGTCGACGATGAACGTCTCGTCGCCACGGTGGACGACCGTGCACGTCGTCTGCCACTTCACCGACTTGGCGACCACCACCTCGGGGTGGATCGCCAGCACCTGCACGACGAGGCGCCCCTAAACCCCGAGGAGCTTTGCGGCCTCCAGCAGGCTCTTGACCTCGGCCGTCGGCTTCTTGGCACCCGCCTCGAGCGGCTCCTTGCGGCGATTGACCCAGATCACCGGCACCTTGAGCTTCACGCACGGCTCCACGTCGTGGTAGTAGCTCGAGCCGATGTGGACCCAGCCCTTCTTTGAGCCGACGCGACGCGCGAACTCGTTGAAGTGCGCGGGATCGGGCTTGTAGGAGCGCACCTGCTGCGCGGTGACCACGAGGTCGTACTCGCCGGGGATGTGGCGACGCGTCTGCCCCAGGAGCTTGTCGTCGACGTTGCAGACCAGGCCCGTCGAGACCTTGCTGAAGAACTTCCGCAGCTGCGGCGCGGTCTCCCGGAACGGCGCCCAGCGCGCGACGGAGTCGGGCAGGAAGCCCGCCCGGGACGGCTCCAACGGCCAGCCGATCTCCTTGGCGATCTTCACCGCGACCTGCCGCAGCACCTCGGCGTAGAGCTCGTAGGACCCACCCTCGACCTCCTGGGAGAGCTGGTGGAAGAGCGTGATGATCTGGTCACGATCCTTCTCCTCGATCGTGAAGCCGTCCCTGGTCGCCTCCTTCTTGAAGGCCGTGAAGATGCCCGTCTCCCAGTCGATGAGGGTTCCGTAGACATCGAACGTGACCCAGGTGACCTTGGCGGGAAGCGGCATGAGGGAAAGGCATTGTATGTGCCTGCGCCGATAGTGTCCGGTGGCCCATGGACCTCCTCGAGTACCAGGGCAAGCAGCTCTTCGCCCGCCACGGGATCCCCGTTCCCTCCGGCGTCCCGGCCCGCACGGTCGACGAGGCGGTGGCCGCTGCCGGCACCATCGGCTTTCCCTGCGTCGTCAAGGCGCAGGTCAAGATCGGTGGCCGCGGGAAGGCCGGCGGCATCAAGGTCGCGCAGGATGACGCGGAGCTTCGCGCGCACGCCGAAGCCATCCTCGGCATGGATCTCAAGGGCTTCGAAGTCCACGAGGTCTGGATCGAGGCCGCGTCGGAGATCGACGCGGAGTACTACGCCGCGATCGTCTTCGACCGCTCGGCCAAGGCTCCCATGGCCATGCTCTCCGTGCAGGGCGGCATGGACATCGAGACGGTCGCCGAGGAGACCCCGGAGCTGCTGGCGACGCTGCACGTCGACCCGCTCCTCGGCTTTCAGGAGTTCCACGGCCGCCGCCTGGCCTACGCGGCCGGCATCCCGGCCGACCAGGTGCGGCCCGTCGGCGCGTTCGTCGCGCGCCTCTACGAGGTCTTCGTGGCCGAGGAGGCGATGCTCGTCGAGGTCAACCCGCTCATCGTCAGCGGCGGCGAGGTCGCCGAGGGCCCGTTCGGCCCGATGTACGCGCTGGACGCGAAGGTCACCCTGGACGACAACGCGCTCTTCCGCCACGAGGAGAACGCGGCGCTGCGCGATCCGAGTGCGGAGGACCCCGAGGAGCAGATGGCCCACGAACGCGGGCTGACCTACGTCAAGCTCGACGGCGACATCGGCATCCTCGGCAACGGCGCCGGGCTGGTCATGTCGACGCTCGACGTCGTCGCGCACTTCGGCGGCGCGCCCGCGAACTTCCTCGACGCCGGCGGCGGATCGAAGGCCGAGGCGATCACGAGCGCCGTCGAGGTCATCCTCGCCAACCCGAGCGTGAAGGCCGTGCTGTTCAACATCTTCGGGGGCATCACCCGCTGCGACGAGGTCGCCAACGGCCTGATCGCCGCCTTCGCGCAGCTCGGGGACAAGATCACCGTCCCGTTCGTCGTGCGCCTGGACGGCACCAACGACGCCGAGGGCCGCAAGATCCTCGCGGACGCGAACCTCCCGAACGTCCACACCGCGAAGACCATGAACGAGGCGGCCGAGCGGGTCGTCGCGCTCGCGCACGAGGGAGCGGCGACGTGAGCGTCCTCGTCGACACCGAGACCAGGCTCTGCGTCTCGGGCATAACGGGGCGTGAGGGCACGTTCCACGCGCTGAACAACAAGCGCTACGGCACGCAGCTCGTGGCCGGGGTCACGCCGGGCAAGGGCGGCCTCGACGTCGAGGGCACGCCGGTCTTCAACACCTTCCACGATGCCGTCGAGGAGACGGGAGCGAACACCGCGATGGTCTTCGTCCCCCCGCGCTTCGCGGCCGACTCGATCCTCGAGGCCGAGGACGCCGGCATCGAGACGATCATCGCCATCACCGAGGGCATCCCCGCCCACGACGAGCTGCGCGTCTACAACCACCTCGCGTGCAAGGCGAACGTGCGGCTGATCGGGCCGAACTGCCCCGGGGTGCTCTCCCCGGGCAAGGCGAACGTCGGGATCATCCCGGCGGCCTTCTTCAAGGAGGGAAACGTCGGCGTCGTGTCGCGCTCGGGCACGCTGACCTACCAGATCGGCAACGAGCTGGCCCAGCAGGGCTTCGGCAACTCGTCGATCGTCGGTATCGGCGGGGACCCCGTTCCGGGCTCGTCGTTCATCGACATCATCGCGCTCTTCGAGGCCGACCCCGAGACCGAGCTCATCGTCATGAGCGGTGAGATCGGCGGCTCGGCCGAGGAGGAGGCCGCGGAGTACATCGCCGCCAGCGTGGGAAAGCCCGTGGTCGCCTACATCGCGGGCTTCACCGCGCCGCCCGGCAAGACGATGGGCCACGCGGGGGCGATCGTCTCCGGATCCTCGGGCGGGGCCGAGGCGAAGGCTGCGGCGCTGGAGGCCAAGGGCGTGCGCGTCGGCCGCACCCCCACCGAGGTGTCCCAGATCGCCATGGAGCTGCTCGGGAGCTGAGCGCGCGATGGACGAGCCGCTCGTCCTCGCGGTCTCCCTCCTCGGTCCGTTCGCCCTCGGGCTCCTGCTGCGCCTCAAGGGCGCGGTGCTAGCGGCGCTCGCGCTGGCGGGGTACGCCGTCGCCCTCGCGGCGGACGGTGGCTCCTCGTCCGAGCTCGTCGGCGCCGCGGTGCTCGGGGCGGGCGGCGGCTTCGCCCTGGGCTGGGGCGGCTCGCTGACCCGCCGGCTGCTCAGGCGGCGTCGCTAGGCCACCATTCCATGTCCATCTCCGCGTCGCTCTCCTCGGTGACCGGCGCGCCGAAGGCGAGGAGCTCCAGGCCGTCCGGACCGGCCTGCACGCCGCGCCACGCACCCGGAGCGACCCGCAGCGCGTCGAGGCGACCGCCGAGCGCGACCATCTCGTCGCCGACCTTCATCTCACCGCTGCCGGAGAGCACGACGTAGATCTCCTCCTGCACGCTATGGACATGGCCGAAGGGCAGTCGCTTGCCCGGCTTGAGGTGCTGGTGGGAGATCCCCGTCTGCTCGAGCTCGAGCGCCCCTTTCGCGAAACGCCCCTCGAGCACCTCGCCCATGCCGCTCTTCGGGGCCATGTCCTCGAGCTCGCCGA
>JAABUN010003797.1_pt1 | contig 22323 bp, 25 predicted proteins | sample 5559311 | NCBI WGS metagenome assembly JAABUN01 (sample SAMN10711877, study PRJNA513370) | rock metagenome | isolation source: Antarctica rocks | place: Antarctica: Victoria Land, Siegfried Peak sud
AAGATCCACGACACCCAGATGAAGACACTCGAGACCAACGGCACGCTCACCCGCCACGACTGGCACGGCGAATGGAACTACACCCTCCACCCCACAAATGCGCGTGTTGATAACTGACGGGCCCTAAGGGCGCCATCGAGGTGCTCACCCGCTACCAGGCCGCCGAGCTGGGCGAGCGCGGCATCCGCGTCAACGTGCTCGTTCCGGGGGCTATCGCCACCGACTTCGCCGGCGGGGCGGTCCGCGACGTCCCCGAGGTCAACAAGGCCCTGGCCGCGGCGATCGCCCTGGCCGCGGCGATCGCCCTGGGCGGGGTCGGGCAGGCCGACGACATCGGGGCGGCAGTGCCGCAGATCCTCTCCGACGGGTTCGGCTGGGCCAACGGCACCCGCATCGAGCTCTCCGGCGGCCAGTCGCTCTGAGCGCCAGCCGTCGGGCCGGCTGGGCGGCGGCGCGCTCGGCGACCGGGCGCCGCCATCGTTGCGCGCCAGCAGCACTGGGGGCAGACCCGAGAGCAAGGAGGCGGGCCTGCAGAGCGCTAGCGCCGAGTGGCCGGTCCGGGCGTGTTGTCGGCCGTGGAGAAGTCGCGCAGGTCGTTGAATGCCTGGACGATCAGGTCGTCGATGCCGGGTGAGGGGTCCTCGACCCACGTGTGGATGGCGTGCCCCAGCGCGGCGGTGGTGACCTGGGCCAGCAGGCTCGCGCGCCGGTCTGGCAGACCGCGCGTCCGGAGCGCGTCGGCCACGATGACGCTCAACGCCGCTTCTTTGGCCAGCTCTCGCTCGCGCAGCGCCGGGGCGGCTGAGATGACGCGGTGACGCTCCTCGGCGAGGGCGCGGTTGTCCTCCAGGGCGGGGGCCATCGAGCGGAACGCTGAGAGTACCGCCGCCAGCGGCGCCACGTTGGCCGGCACGTCGGCCAGCGCCCTGGCCAGGGCCTGCTGCTGGGTGGCCTCGACGTTGAAGACCACCTCGCGTTTGTCGGCGTAGTGGCGGAAGAAGGTGCGCTCGGTGACCCCCGCCTGTGCGGCGATCTGTGCGGCGGTGGTCTGGTCGTAGCCGCGCTGTCCGTAGAGCGCCAAGGCGGCCCGCTCCAGCCGGTCACGCGCCGCAGCGCCGCTGCGGGGCATGCGGCTCACCTTACCTGTCGCGTCAGTCGCTGTCGCTACGATGTTAGGGTCAGTGACTGACGCAACATGGGTGTCCCGTCACCGAGGAGAACGACCATGCACGTCTTCGTCACCGGGGGGACCGGCCAGACCGGACCCGCCATCGTCTCCGAGCTGCTCGCCTGCGGCCACCAGGTCACCGGCCTGGCGCGCTCGGAGGCCTCGGCGGCTGCGCTGGAGGCGCTGGGCGCGAGGCCGCTACGCGGCTCGGTGGACGACCTCGACAGCCTGGCGGCCGGCGCCTCGCGCGCCGACGGGGTGGTGCACATGGCCATCGCCGGCGACTTCGGCGATCCGCAGGACATCACCCGGCGCGAGGTCGCCGCGATCCGCGCCCTCGGCGAGGCGCTGGTGGGCACCAGCAAGCCGCTGGTGACCACCTCGGGCACGCTGGTGCTGCCCGCCGGTCGGGTCAGCACCGAGCACGACGCCACCGACCCCGCCTCCATCGGCAGCCTGCGCATCCCGGGCGAGCAGGCGTGCCTGGCTTTCGCCCAGCGCGGCGTGCGCGCTGTGGTGCTGCGACTGGCTCCCACGGTGCACGGCCCCCGCGACCACGGGTTCGTCCCGATGCTGATCGCCGCCGCGCGCACCACCGGGGTCTCGGCCTACGTCGGGGAGGGTGCGAACCGCTGGCCGGCCGTGCACCGCCTGGACGCGGCCGACCTTTACAGCCTGGCGCTGGAGAAGGCCCCCGCCGGCCAGACGGTGCACGCCGTCGGCGAGCAGGGCGTCCCGTTCAAGAACATCGCCGAGAAGATCGGCGCCAAGCTCGCCATCCCGGTCACCTCGGTGGCCGCGAAGGACGCGGGCGCGCACTTCGGTAACCCGTTCATGGCCGTGGTCTTCGCCACCGACGCGCCCGTCTCCAGCGAGCACACCCAGCAGCTGCTCGGGTGGAGCCCGAACCACCCCGCCCTGCTCGACGACCTCGAGCAGGGCGACTACTTCGACACCCCCGCCTGAGGCCCTCGACCGCGAGGCGATCAGGGCGTGCGTCCCACGGGACTGCTGCACGATCGGGTGATGGGTGACCTGCCCTACCCGTGCCCTACCCCGCCCTACCCCCTGGTTACCTCTTCGTGCGGCAGTCCTGCCCGCGGCCGGGTGTGCTGGTCTGGCGAGCTGGCGCACCCCGGCGCGGGGGCGCCCGTGGCAGGGTGAGGGCGCGGAGCGGGCTAGTTGCACTGACCAGGTGACGGTGGTGGGGCGGTGACGCGTCGTGGGGGCCGGGGGGTCTGTACCCAGGGGTTCAGATGGTGAAGACGACGCGGCTGCGGCCGTGGTCGGCGGTCCAGGCCTGCTCGACCTGGGCCAGCGGTACCTCGGTGACGTCGATCTGCACGTTCGCCGACCCGGCGATCTGCAAGGCCTCGGCGGAGGCTTGGATAATCTCGGGCACGCGCACCGCTCCGATCCCGGCGCCCATCACCACGATCGGGGTGGAGCCCAGCACGCTGGTGAGCATGCTAGTCGAGACGCCTGCGGAGGTGCCGGCGATGACGTAGCGCACCGGCCCGGCCGCCTTGCTGGCGGCGAGGGCCGCCAGGACGGTCTCGGCCGGTGTGCCGGAGAGGTAGTCCAGGACGACGTTGACGCCGCCGTCGGCGAAGTGCTCCGCCAGCGCATCCGCGACGGCGTCGGCGCCGGTGCTCAGGTCGACGGTGGCGTCGGCACCCAGCTCCACGAGCCTGGCCAGCGCCTCGGAGCTACGGCCGGTGGCGATCACGCGCTCGGCGCCGAGGTGCTTGGCGATCTGGACGGCGACCTGCCCAGTCGCGCCGGTGGCACCGTTGATCAGGACGGTCTCGCCGCGCTTCAGACCCGCGCGGATGCGCAGCGCGCCGATCGGTGACTGGCCCGGGTTGATGATGGCCGCGGCGAGCACGTCGCCGACCTCGTCCGGTACCGGCAGGCACAGCGCGTCGCGCACGAGCGTTCTCTCGGCCATGCCACCGAAGGGTGCCTGCGGCAGCAAGAAGCCGACCCGGGCGCCGCTTTCGGTGCGGCCGACGCCGTCGAGGCCGGGCACCAGGGGGAAGCCTCCCGTGCTCGAGTAGTGGCTGCCCGCCGCCCGTACCCGCGTGACGTTGGACAGCGCGGAGGCCGCCACGCGCACCACCGTCATGCCCTCCTGCGGCTCGGGGTCGTTGAGCTCCCCGTAGACGGGTGTCTGGTTCGGGCCGGAAACAAGTGCGGCTCTCATCTGTTCTCCTCTTGGTGACGACGACTTCGTGGACGTTCGGGCGGCTGGCAGGTCTGGGTCGACCGGCCCTGGTGCGCCAGCCGGATGGATCAGAGCTGGCCGGGCATGGCGAAGCGGTAGAAGAGCCCGCCGACCGGGTGGGCGCCCATGAGCAGCCAGACCGCGTTCTCGAAGTCGCGCGCGCGTGAGAGGTCGCCGACGCGCACCGGGTCGTAGCCGGCGTCGGTGATGAGCTGCTCGGTGACCTCGACCGCGCCCTGGTCGGCGACGTACCAGTTGCTGGGGCGCACCCGCTGCTGGCCCACCGCGCCGTAGAGCCCCGCGAAGTTCATGTTGAAGCTCTTGGCCACCGGGGCGTGGGTGAAGGACTTCACCTCCTCGGCGTAGGAGGGGAAGTCGCCGTGGCGCTCGGGCAGGACGTTGGTGGCGTCGATGGCGATCTTCCCCTCCAGCCCGCTGACCGCGCTCAGGGCGGGCGAGATCTGCTCGCCAGGCACCGCGACCAGGACGACGTCGGCGCCCGAGGCGTCGCCGCCGTCACGGCCGAGCCCTTCGACCTCGTGGCCGGCGCTGCGCCACAGGCCTGCCAGCCCTGCGCCGATGTTCCCTCGTCCGATGGTCACGATCTTCATCTCAACGCTCCTCCACCTGGTTGACGTGTGAACTAACCGTACGTCGGCCTGGTTCACACGTCAACCAAGGGGCTAAGACGCGGATCTCCTCCGAGCCAGCAGCAGCCTGCGGTGGCAGCACTAGGTTGGCTACCATGGCGGAGGTGAGGTGGTTGGACGACCCCGAGCAGCGGGCCTGGCGCGGTCTGATGACCATGCAGGAGGGCCTCGCCGAGTTCGTCGAGCACCGGCTGCGCAGCCGGAACGGCCTCTCCAACGCCGACTTCCAGGTCCTGGCCCACCTCTCGGAGGCTTCCGAGGGTCGGCTGCGCTCCTTCGAGCTCGCTCGGCTGCTGCGCTGGGAGAAGAGCCGTCTCTCCCAGCACCTGGGCCGGATGCAGACCCGCGATCTGCTCTCGCGCGAGCGGTGCGCCGACGACCGGCGCGGGGCGGTGGTCACCATCACCTCGCGCGGCACGCGGCTAATCGAGGAAGCGGCTCCCCAGCACGTGGCCGACGTGCGCTCCGCGATCATCGACCAGCTCACCGTGACAGAGCTGACCACGCTGACCGCCATCACCGACAAGGTGCGCGCACGGCTGGAAGAGCTGGCAGGCACCTGAGCTCCTCGCTGGACCTGGTGCGGTGAGTCTTGGGATCCCGCGGGTTCGAGCGCCTCGGGTCCGGTCTTCTCGTCGGCATCGTGGACGGATGCTCACCCGCGGCCGCGCACCCCTGGTGGCCGCTCGGGCCGGGTCGGGAGGATGTGGGTGCGCTGGCCGGGCTGGGGCCGACGGTTCACCGCTGCGTGCCACCTCGTGGCCCGACCGCCCAGCGTCAGGGGCTCCCGGCGCCCGAAGTAGCAGATCATCGGCTGCTTCGACCGCAGAAGGCACACGCCGGAAGGATCGCCTCTGCCCGGTCCGAGCGCGAGAACGGTGACGGCGCGCGGCCCGGTGCGACCGGGGTCGAAGGTGAGGCAAACGGGCCCGGATGTGATCCGTGCGGGACCGCGCGCCCTCGCCACCGTCGCCACCGTCGCCACCGTGGGAGGCGATCAGCACGCAGAGAGCAGAGGACTACGAATCGCATGAGGATCGAGAACGTTGTTGCCCTGGTAAGCGGGGCCAACCGCGGCATCGGTAAGCAGTTCACCCGCGAGCTGCCGGAGCGCGGGGCCGCGAAGGTGTCAGCCGCGTGGACGGGACACCGCGACGTCGCGATCAGCTCCAGGACCCTGGATGACCAGCGCCGCCGAGTGCTCGGGCCTGCACCCGGCGGCGCTGAATCATGAGTAACGGGTCGTGAAGGTCCCCCCGCGCGTCTCGGGAGTCAGTGGGCGGCGAGCCCGATACCTCAGGCAGGCGGCGTCTCGGCTGCAAGGATGATCTTGCCCTTGGCGTGGCCGGTCGCGAGGTAGCGCAGCGCCTCGGGGGCTTCTTCCAGGGCGGACCTGCGGTCGAGCAGGATCCGGGTGCCGGCGTCGACCATCTCCACCACGGTGCGGAGCCGTTGAGCGTCAGAGGCATGGAAGAGGAACTCGGCCCGGAGCCCGCGTGCGGCCGCGCGTTCGACGTCGGGGGGCATCGGCACCGCGACCAGCAGCCCTCCGGGACGGAGAACCTCCAGCGACGGCGCCTCCACGGGGCCGCCCACGGTGTCGATGACGACGTCGACACCGGCGACCTGGGACTCGAACGGCCCGGCGGTGTGGTCGATGACCTCGTCCGCACCGAGGTCCTGCGCGATCCGCAGACCGGGTCCCGAGGCGGTGGTGATGACGTGCGCCCCAAGCGCGTGCGACATCTGCACGGCGAAGCTGCCGACTCCGCCGGCGCCCGCGTGGATCAGGACCTTCTGGCCGGCCTGCAGGCTGGCGATCTCGCTGACCGCCTGCCATGCGGTGGCTGCGGCGGTGGCCGCCCCCGAGGCGAGGAACAGAGGTACGGAGGTGGGCGCGGTGACCAGTTGCTCGACTGGGACCACTGCGAACTCGGCGTACCCGCCGCCGGCCGAGGGGTCTAGCCGCGCCACGACCTGGTCGCCGACAGCCCACCCCTGGACCCGCCCGCCAACCTCGGTGATCGTTCCGGACACGTCGGTCCCGAGCGTGTACGGGAATGCGACGGGGAAGAAGTCGTGCATGTACCCCGCGGTGATCTTCAGGTCAAGGGGGTTGGTGGCTGCCCCTGCGACGCGCACGAGTACCTCATCCGGCCCGGGGGCGGGCTGCTCGACGTCTCGCAGGGTGGGGGCGTCGCCGTACTGGCCGATCTGGATGGCTTTCACTGGTTGTCCTGTCCGATGAGGGGGGCGTGACCGATCTGGTTGAAGAAGCCGAACCAGTCTTCGAGGTGCCAGGTCCGGGCCAGGCGGCCGTCCTGCACGACGTGGAACTCGTGGATCGGAATGCGGACCGACCGACCGGTCCCGGAGATCCCGAAGATGTCGCCGGTGTGGGTGCCGCGCATCTCGGCGCGGACGCCGATGCTGCCGTTGCCGTCCTGGCCTCGTCCGTCGATCACGTCGAGGACGACGATGTGGAAGTCGCTGAACGACTGCCCGATTCCGTTGATCATGGGTTTGATGCCGTCGGGCCCGGGTCCCTGCCCGGGGCCGAGCGGGAGGTCTTCCCAGTCGGGGGTGACGACCTCGTCGAGCAGGTCGGTGTCGCCGGAGAACGCTCGGTAGAACGTCTCGACGAGCTGGTGCAGTGAGTCTGGCACGTGGGTCTCCATGGTTGTGGTGTCACTGAGGGTTTGGTCGTGTTGTTCAGGGCCGGTCGGGCAGGTCGAGCAGGTGCTCGATGCCGAGGGCGGTGAAGAAGGTGCGCTGGCGCTCGGTCCTGATCGCGTCGATGTCTTCGACTCCCTTGCGCTGGGCATCGACGATCACGCGCCGCGGGCGCGAGCCGCGGGGCCGGCCCAGGACCTCGACCAGGGCGCCGCCGACCGAGCCGACGTCGGCCGGGTGGCCCTGGTGGGCGATGTCGATCGCTGCCAGCCGTGGCGGGATCTGGGCCACCGCCGCCGCGAGGTCGCCGTACTGGGCCGTGACCGCGGGTTCTGCCGGGCCGGTGGTGTGCGCGAAGTGCTCGGTGCCCTGGGTGAACGCGCCGGGCACCACGATCACCGTGTCGATGCCGAACTGGGTCACCTCGAAGCCGATCGACTCGGCCAAGGCCTCGCCCGCGGCCTTGCTGGCGATGTAGGTGGCCATGAACGGCTCGACGATGTGCGCGGTCGTGCTGCTGACGTAGACGAGCGTCCCAGCGCCCTGGCGCCGCATCACGGGGAGCACCGCGCGAGCCGTGCGCAGCCAGGAGACGGCGTTGGTGTCCAGGATCGTCAGGAACTGCTCGGGGGTGAACGCCTCGGCCACCCCGGACATCAGCATGCCCGCGTTGTTGACGACCACGTCTAGATGTCCCTGCTCGGACAGCACCTGGTCGACGGCGGCGCGGCAACCGGTGTCGGACAGGACATCCAGCTCCAGCGGCAGCAGCGCGACGCCGTGCGTGGCCGCGAACCGTCGCGCGATCGCGGCGCGGTCAGCCGAACGCGACGCGACGCCGCGCATCCCGGCGTAGACGACGTGGCCGGCCAGGGCCAACCTCTCGGCGATGGCCTGGCCCAGCCCGGACCCGGCTCCGGTGACCACGACGACCTGCGGGACGCCGCGAGGCCCGGGCTCGTTCATGCCACGCCCCCGTTGACGCGGACGACCTGGCCGCTGACCCACCCGGCGTCAGGAGAGACGAGCAGGGAAACGGCATCGGCGATGTCGGCTGGCTGCCCGATCCGCTGCTGCGGAGCCAGCCCCGCGAGCCGCTCCACATCGCTGGCGCTCTTCCCGGCGAGGAACAACTCCGTCTCGACCGGCCCGGGGGCAACCGCGTTCACCGTCACGCCGCGGGACCCCACCTCCTTGGCCAAGACCCTGGTGAAGCCCTCGACCGCACCCTTCGTCGCGTTGTAGACGCCGTAACCCGGCGCGTTCAACGCCAGGGTGGTGCTGGACAGCGTCACGATGCGCCCGCCGTCGCGGACCCGTCGCGCTGCCTGCCGCAGCGCGTTGAACGTGCCCCGGATGTTGACCTCGACCTGCTCCGTGAAGTCCTCGTCCGTCGCTTTCGCGATCAGCGCCGGTCTCATGATCCCGGCTGTGGTGACGACGATGTCGACACCACCGAACTCCGACTCCGCCCGGTCGAACAGCGCCGCCACCTGTGCTGGGTCGGCCACGTCCGCGCGCACCGCCACGGCGCTGCCCCCGGCGAGCCTCACTGTCGTTACAACGTCGCGGGCTGCCTCCGACGACGCCGCGTAGCCGACCGCGACAGCCACGCCATCGCTAGCCAACCTCTCGGCGACGGCGCGCCCGATCCCGCGCGACCCGCCCGTGACTACAGCCACCCTTGACCCGGTCATAACTGCCTCTCCCCTTCCAGGCGGCCTCGCCGGCCGCCGAGATCGACCTTGCCAGGGCATTCGCAAGAGAACTAGGCGGCGTCGGTACTGGTGACGGCAACACCTGGCTCAGCGGACGTCCCCGCGGCGGCTGTCCCCGGCCGGCACCGGCCGCGGCCCGTCGTGGTGACAGCGTCACCTGGCTGGAACCGTGCACGCCGGGCCACAATGCTCTCATGGACCTAGTCGGGATGGGTGGCTTCCTGAAGTCGCGGCGGGACCGGCTCAACCCGCGCGACCTCGGGTTGCACGATGGGCCACGACGCCGCGTGCCAGGGCTCAGGCGGGATGAAGTCGCGACCCTGGCCGGCGCGTCCGTCGACTACTACGCCCAGCTCGAGCAGGGCCGCGGAGCCCAACCCTCCGAGCAGATGCTCGCAGCCCTCGCCCGCGCCCTCCACCTGACCTTGGACGAACGCAACCACCTCTACCACCTCGCCGGACGAGCGCTACCGACTGTGGGCAGCGCGAACGCCCACGTCCATCCCGGGATGCTCGACCTGCTGGACAGGCTCACCTCGACCCCCGCGCAGGTCATCAGCGACCTCAGCGTCACGCTCGTCCAGAACCCCCTGGCCACCGCGCTACTCGGCTGGCCCGAGCACACCTCCGGACTGCGAGCCAGCTTCCTCTACCAGTGGTTCACCCACCCCCAGGCCCGTGACCTGTACCACCCCGACGAGCACGAGCACCAGTCCCACGTCTTCGTCGCCGACCTGCGAGCAGTCACCGCACGACGCAGCAGGGACCAACTCGTCAGCAACCTCACCAGCCGCCTACTGAACGAGAGCCAGGAGTTCGCCGACCTCTGGGCCCGCCAGGACGTCGCCGTCCGACGCTCGGACCGCAAAAGGCTCATCCACCCCACACTGGGCGAGCTCGAGCTCAACTGCCTGAACCTGCTCAGCGAGGACGGCACGCAACGCCTGCTCTGGTTCACACCCGTCCCGGGAAGCCCAGCCGTCGAGAAGCTGGAACTCCTCGGTGTCGTCGGCAGCCTCAGAGTCGATCAGCCCGGGGCCTGAGGCAGGACCCGAACACGGCACCGAGTTTTTCTCAGTAGGCATTCTCGGTGCGGGTTGGCCTAGATCTTCCACGGGTCGCCGGTGTTGACGCTGAGTCGCGGGTCTGGCCGCGTTGGGATGTGCGTGTGGGCGCCATGTCGCCGGTGGTGGCGCCGGCTTCCATGGCCGGGGGTGGTGCGCAGGTCTGATTAGGGCGGGTGGGCTGGCGGTCAGCCGGGGATGGCGAAAGCCTTGAGCCTGCTCAGCCCAGTCAGGACGACGTGGGTCCATGGCGCGCTGCGCGAGAGGTGCCGCGCGCGGCGGCGGTCGGACACGGCCAGGCGGGCGGCGATGGCGAGCAGGCGGTGGCGCAGCCGCTTGGGTTCCCACCGACGGGCTTGGTGACCAGCCGGGGCCAAGGCCATGGTCGTGGTCTAGGTGTCTGGCGGTGATCGCCACCGTTGAGCGCGCTGCCGGCCCACCGACGCCAGGCCACCCGTGTCAGGGCGTGCCGGGTTCGAGGCCGGCCAGGCGTTCGATGGCCTGGATCGGGTCGTACCGCTGATACTCCCGCGCCAGGGCTGCCACGCGCTGGCGCATCGCGGTGTCGGCGAGCACCTCGCGCACGGCCTGGCGGACCTGCGCCGGGGTCGGGGTGGCGGTGGCCAGGTCGATGCCCACCCCGCGGGCGGCCACCCGGGCGGCGACGAAGGGCTTGTCGTCGGTTACACCGGCCACGACCACCGGGACGCCGGCGGCCAAGGCCTGCTGGGTCGCCCCGAAGCCACCGTTGGTGACGAAGACGTCCGCGCGGGGCAGGAGCGCGCCGAACGGCACGAACGAGCTGACGCGAGCGTTGGCGGGCACCGCCCCCGGCAGGTCGCCAACCTCGCGGCCCAGCGCGGCGACGACGAGAACGTCCTGATCGGCCAGCGCGTCCAGGGTCGGGCGCACCAGGTCGCCGAGGTCACCGTTGGACAAGGTTCCCTGGGTCACCACCACCACGGGATGCCCCTGGTCGAGATCGCCCCACCACGGCGGTGGCTGCCACCCGGTGGGCTGCGGGGCGGCCAGCGCGCCGACCAGGTGCAGGGAGGCTGGCGCGTCGGAGCGAGCAAACTCCAGCCCCGGGACCGTCAGGGCCGCGAAGGTCTGCGGCACGGTGAACACGCCCTGGAAGATCGGGGGGACGGGGTCGCTGGCGCCGAGACCTCGCAGCGCCGCCTCGACCCTGGCGCGCGCCGGTTCGAGCATCGCCGCCATTTGCGCGTTGAACCGCTGGTTGGCCGCACCGGGGTCCTCGCCGTCCTTGGCGGGCAGCGGTCCGAGCGCGGTGGTGTCCTCGCTGGGCATAGCGATCGGGTTGCAGCCGACCGCTACCCAGCGTCGGGGCCGGATTCCCGGCGCCGACAGGGCCACCGCCCACGGCCCGAAGAACACCGAGTTCGTCACCAGCGCGGCGTCGGGGTCTGCAGCCAGCAGGGCCTGCAGCTGGGCGTGCTCGGCTGGCAGCGCGTCCGCGGCGGCGCCGAAGAGAGCGTTCAACTGCTCCGGGCCGGGGGCCGCGCCGGCGATCTCCGGCCGCTCCTGGGGGATGCGACGGTCGTCGAAGTCCGCAGCGCCCTCCAGGGCGACGAACGCCACGCCCGCGGCGCTGACCTGGTCGCGAAAGCGAGAACCGGTCAGCATGGTCACCGCGTGCCCCCGCTCGGCGAGCCCCTGGGCGATCTGCAGCAGCGGTTGCATCTCGCCGGTGAACGGCGGGGCGGCGACGATCACAGAGTCCGGGCGGGAGCCGGGCGTCGCGCTCATGCCCGGGCTCCGGGGCTGGCCTCGAGCCGTTGGTGGCGGGCGGTGGGGTTCATGCGTCCTCGTTCCTTCTCGGTGTCCTCGGCGGGGGTCTGGAGGCTGGCGCGCACCATCTGCCGGGCTTGGCCGCACAGCTCCTGCGCGCCGGCCGCGCCCGAGTCGAGCATCAGCTGCAGCGCGTCGCCGCGCAGCCGGCCGACGACCAGCAGCGTCGCGGCGTCGGGGTCGGCGTCGGCGTCGGCGTCGGCGTCGGCCGAGCGTGAGATTTCGTCCTTCTCGATCCCTTCGCGCAGGTAGGTGGCGATGGCCTGTCGGAAGGGGGCGTCGCGGTGCCGGAAGATCTTGCTCAGGCTTGCGGTGGTCCCGTGCTCTCCGACCACAGCAGCAGGAACGCCCTGGTCACCAGATCGGCGACCAGCGCGTGCTCGAGGTAGGCGTCCACCACGGCCACCACTCGATCGAGCCCGCTCAGGTGCTCCCCTGGCGGGCCGAACTCCTCCTGCGTGCTCGGCCGGACGTCCGCAAGTATGATAAGCCAGTTTTCGTGGGGGTGCGGCGAGCCGGGGGGATCGGCCGGTCATGCCTTCGTGGTGCGCGGCCCGGAAGTGAACAGGTCGTGGACGGTCTCCATGGCGAGCGAGGCTCGCGCGACCCCGGCGTAGAGGGCCAGCAGAATCATCAACGCGCTGAGCGCGTCCTCGTCCAGCCCGTTGTCGACGGCCATCTGCAGGTGGCTGGACAGCCGGTCAGCGCTGACGCCCTGGGAGACCATCGCGGCGAGCACGGCGATGCTGCGATCACGGGGGGACAGGCCCGGGGAGTGCCAGCCGGGGCCGCCGTAGCCGAGGAACGCCTCCTCGGCGAAGACGGCACCCACGCGCTCGGCCATGGCCGCGGGCACATGCTCGGGTGCTGTGCCGAACAAGTGGGAGTAGACGTCGAGCCCCCGCGCGCGCCGCTCCTCGTCCGTGCTCACGCGGCGCTCTGGGTCCAAAAGCAGGCCACGGCTTTCGCGATCCACTCCTGCCCCCGCCAGGTGGGCTGGGCCGCGACGGCGAGGGCCTCGACCGTGGCCGCGGCATCGGCCTCCTCCACGCCCGCCGCGCGCCGCCGCCACGTCTCGTCACGGAGGAGCTCGATGGTGTCGGCGAGGTCCTCGAGCAGCTCGACGCCGCTGATCGCCCCGTGGCCGGGGACCACGACGCGAGGTCGCTGGGCGATCAGGTCCCGCATCACCGCGAGCCAGCCGGTTCCGGAGACGTCGGCGTCGTACGGGGGGTACCACGGGAAGATGGGGAACTGCCCGGCCTCGGCCAGGTCGCCGGTGAACATCACCCCCGCGTCAGGGACGGTGATCACCTGGTCGCCCTTGCTGTGGGCGCGCCCGGTGGCCCGCAGCGCGACCGTGCGGCCACCCAGGTCGAGGTCGTAGGAGCCGTCGTAGACCACGTCCGGCTCCGGCAGCTCCACGTCCGCCAGCTCGACGGCGATCCCCTCGCCCAGCCCGGAGAACATCTCCAGGTAGCCCGCTCCCTTGACGGCCAGGTCCTGCGCCTGGGCGCGGTTGACCAGCCAGGTGGCCTCCCCGGCGAAGGCCTGCGCCCCGAACGCGTGCTCGGGGTGGAAGTGGGTGGTGGTCAGGTACAGGCGGCGCCCGTGGGCGCGGGCCTTGGCGAGCTTGAGCACCCGAGCACCGTTGACCGGACCCAGGCCGGTCTCGACGACCAGGAGCGCGTCGTCGCCGCCGATCAGCCCGATGTTGGGCACAAGGTCCACGTCGCGGTTGGGGACCACGATCAGGTCGTTGGCGACCTCCTCCACGCTGGAGGTGTCGACGACGGGCTTTAGGGCCCTGGTCTCTTCGGTGCTCAGGTCGGACATGGTGGCCTCCGATGGTCGGCGGTGCGGCGCCGCCCCGGACGGGACGTGCCGCGCTGTCCCCCCAGTGCAGCGCCCACCAGCCGTGGTGTCTAAGACCTGTTCCGTCACCACGATGCCCGATCGGTATTGTGGCCGTTGTGGACCTGCGCCTGCTACGATACTTCGTCGCCGTGGCTGAGGAGCTGCACTTCGGCCGGGCCGCGGCGCGGCTGCACATGTCCCAGCCGCCGCTCAGCCGCGCCGTGCGGGCGCTGGAGGCTGACCTGGGCGCCACCCTGCTGGACCGCTCACCGGCAGGGGTTCGCCTGACCGAGGCGGGTGCGGTGCTGCTGGGCGAGGCCCGTTCCCTCCTCGAGCAGGCCGAGCGCACGCGCACGCGCGTCGCCGCGGCCGGCGGGGACCAGGTGCTGAGCGTCGGGATCCTGGCCGACAGCGCCGAGCACGTCGGTGCCTCCCTGGCCGCGGCCTACCGGCAGCGCCAACCGGGTGTGGCCGTCAACGTCCGCGGGTTCGACCTGTGCGACCCCAGCGCCGGGCTGCGCCAGGGACTGGTCGACGTCGCCATCACCAGGGCGCCGTTCGACGAGACGGGGCTGACCACCCGCGTCCTCGGTGCCGAACCGGTCAGCGTGATTCTGGTCCAGGACGACCCGCTGGCCGGCGAGGAGTTCGTAAGGTTGGGCGATCTGGTCGGGCGCACCTGGTTCCGGTTCCCCGAGGGCACCGACCAGGCGTGGAGCGCCTACTGGGCCGGCGACCACCCTGAGCGTCGGCAGGGGCCGGTGGTGCGTACCGTCGCGGAGTGCCTGCACGCGGTGCGCTGGAACAGCGCGGTGGGCCTGGGCCCGCTCACCCACGACCTGCCCGAAGGCCTGACCTCCGTCCCGGTGCTCGACATGGCGCCCAGCCGGCTGCTCCTGGCGTGGCCGAGCCGGTCGTGCAACCCGCTGGTGGCATCCTTCGTCGCCCTGGCCGCGGCGGTCCACCACCAAGATCATCACCCAGCGCGCTGACCACCACGGAGGACGCTGATCAAGCACCGTCGCGTCGCTGGGATCGTGTGGCAGAGCGCTGCCGGCCTTCGGCCCCGAGCCCAACATGGTCGAGCGCTGCTTGGGCCGCCTCGAGCAGTCCCGCGTCCTGGCCACCCGCCATGCCAAGCCCGCCGCCTGCAACCGCTTGACCCTGCTGCTGGCCACCACCATCTTCTAGCCCCGTACACGATCCACAAGACACACTCCAGGTCGGCGCCGGCGCCGACCTGGGCCAGGGTGAGCGCGGCGCTCTCCTCCCGCTGACCGCGCGTTCACCACGCGGTGGCACCCAACGCCGTGACGATGACGCGGTCGACGAGCGCGTCAGAGACGGTCTGCCCCTGCAGCAGGGTGCGGTAAACTAAAGGGCCCAGCACCTGCGCGGCGATCTCCGAGGCGTCGACGTGGTTCCCGATCCCGTCGTCGAGCGCGGCACCCGCCAGGGCAGCGGCCAGCCGCCGGGTCAAGGTGGTCACCAGTTCGTCACGGTGCGCGCGTGTGGCCGCGTCCCACTGCGCCGCGTGCAGCAGGCTCACCGCCACCCGGGCGACGGGCGGCATCGCCAGCTCGTCGGCCAGGTGGCGCAGCTCTCTCTTCAGCCAGGGCGCCAAGTCCCGCTGCGGGTGTTGTAGGAACGGCATGTCGACCTCACCCATCAACGCCTGCAGGAGCAGCTCCAAGGAGGGCCAGTGCCGGTAGACGGTCGCGCGCCCCACCCCGGCGTGCTGCGCGATCCTCTGGTGGGTCACCGCTGCGGGTCCCTCCTGCACCAGCAGAGTCCGGGCGGAGTCGAGCACGGCCTTGCGGCTGCGCACCACCCGCGGGTCCTCAGCGCCCGACCTGCTCGTCGTCATCCCCCGATTATATGAGACGCCTTGACTCAGAGAAAACTTGTGAGACATACTGTTTCAGAAAAATCGCGCCCCTCGTCAACGCGCCGCCATACGGAGGCACCATGCAGATCACCGTCCTCGGCGCCACGGGGAGCACCGGCAGGCAGGTCGTGCACCAGGCGCTGTGCGCAGGGCACGGCGTCACCGCCCTGGTGCGCCGCCCCGGCGTCCTGCCCGAGCATCCAGCGCTGCGCCTCGTGGTGGGGCAGCTCGACCAGCGCGACGTCGTCCGCAGTGCCGTACGAGGAGCGGACGCGGTCATCAGCGCTCTCGGAAACAGGGGAAACAAACCCGCCACCACGTGCACCGACGGCATCGCCGCGGCTCTCGGCGCGATGAGGACGGAGGGCGTGCGCCGCCTCGTCGTCGTCAGCGCCCACGGCGCCGCCGAGAGCCGCGACCACTCCCTCTACTGCCTGGTGCTGTGGGCGTCGGTGGGCCACAAGATGCGCGACAAGGAGGCCATGGAGGCATTGCTCCACGCCGCCGACGACGTCGAGTGGACCATCGTGCGTCCGCCGGCGCTGGGCTCTGGCCCCCGCACCGGCACCTACCGCACGGGCACCGACCTGCGGATGCCGCTGACGGCGCGGGTCTCCCGCGCGGACCTCGCCAACTTTCTCCTGCACGAGGCCGCCTCGCCGTCCTGGACCGGCTGCGCCGTGCGGATCGCCGCGTGAGCCCGACCACCGACGTGGCCCCAGGCACTGACGCCACCTCGATGGAAGGCAGGGTCTGCATGGTCACCGGAGCGACGGGAGGCATGGGCCGGGCCATCGCCACCGAGCTGGCCCGCCGCGGCGCCACCACCGTCGTCGTCGCCCGCACGGCCGAGGGCGGCGCCGCCACCGCCCGGGACATCGCGGCAGCCACCGGCAACCCCTGCGTGGAGGTCCTGGCCGCGGACCTCAGCGACCAGTCTGCCGTCCGCGCCCTCGCCGACGCCTTCACCTCGCGCCACGACGCGCTGCACGTCCTGGTCAACAACGCCGGCGCCCACTTCCCCCGCCGCGCCCTCAGCGTCGACGGCCTCGAGATGCACCTGGCCGTGGACCACCTCGCGGGGTTCCTGCTGACCCGGCTGCTCCGGGACGCACTGGTGGCCGGTGCTCCCTCGCGCGTGGTCGACGTCTCCTCCCAGGCGATCGCCGACACCCGCCAGGTCAAGCTCCGCCGCACCGCCCGCCCCGCGCGCCTCGACCTGCAGGACCTCAACAGCGAGCGGGGATACGAGCCGATGGACGTCTACGCCCGCGCGAAGCTCACCAACCTCCTGTGCGGCAGGGCCATGGCCCGGCGCCTGGCCGGCACCGGCGTGAGCGTCAATGCCGTGCACCCCGGGCTGGTCTCCACGAGCATCGTCGCGGCGGTCGCGCCCCCGGTCGCGAGGCCTTTCCTCGGCCTCGTCCGCCGGTTCCTGCTCACCCCCGAGCAGGGCGCCCAGGCAGCGCTGAACCTGGCCACCGCCCCCGAGCTCGCGGGCGTCAGCGGCCGCTACTTCGTCCGGTTGGAGCAGGCGCGCGCGCCGCTCGGCTCCGACGACACCGAGCTGCAGGAACGCGCGTGGAAGGCGAGCTCCCGCCTCGTCGGGCTGGCCCCCTGACGACGGTCACCGCCCCTCGTGCCCCGTCGCGGAGATCGGTGCAGCCTTCCCCCCGGCCGCTCGAAGGAGCACGATCGAGGCACCACGAGGCATGTACCCGAGGAGCGGCTATGAAGAACCCCTCCGTCAACGATGCCGCCCCGAACGCCGATCCCGACGCTCCCCTCGCGCGGCTCCTTGGGCCCTGGCTCGAGAACCTCCATGAAAACCTAACGGACCACATCCGTCACACTCGCCATACCGTCTCTCACGTGGCAAACCGCTGGTCACAGCCCCACAAGCCGACCTTGCCGAGGCCCTGCATCGCCTGCAAGCGCATCGACAGCCGCGACGAAGACACAAAAAGCATCTTCAACAAGAAGCGAGAGATGCCTGTTGCCCTTAGGGAAGTGATCCTCGGCGTCAACGCCGAGGTAGCAGTCGTCAGCTACAACGACGAGTCATGGGTAACCGCAGAACAGATGATGCTCTGGTTGAGCGAGGCGGGGTACGAGGACGTCCGAATGCTCGCTTACGACAGCAACGCTACGTAGGCGCGGCAGATCGGCATCTATAACCCTTCGGGTCACAAAGTGGGCAAGGTCGCGCGCCTTCGCAACATCGAGTATGTCTTCGTGGCTCCGCATAGCGACTTGACTTGACGCTGACGTCGCGCTCCAGGTATTCCGACGATATCGACACCGGCGGCCTCATCCTCGTTCGCCCCCGGGCGGTTAGCCTCAAACCAACCGAACCGAAAAGGAACGACTACATGTCTGACAGGCACGTCACCCCCAACCCTGACGGTGGTTGGGACGTCACCAAGCCCGGAGCCTCCAGGGCCAGCGCCCACACCGACACGCAGGCAGCCGCCCAAACAGGCGCCCGTCAGATCATCGGTAACGACGGCGGCGGCGAGATGCTCACCCACGGACGCGACGGCACCATCCGCGCCAACGACACCATCGCCCCCGGCAACGACCCCCGAAACATCAAAGGCTGACCAGCTCGCCGCCCAACCACACCCGGGCCGCCGCACTCCCACCGCCCCGTGACGTCCGAGCGACATCCGAGTGTCGTCCTACACGGACGCGCAGCGGCTCGCGCCGGGGTGTGAGCCATGCATAGGCCCCCGGGCCGAGGCCAGGGGGGACGGGGCTAGCCGATGACGAGCAGGAGGTCGCCGCCCTCGACCTGCTGCTGCCCGCCGATCGCCAGGCGTTGCACCGTTCCGGCCACCGGCGTGGTGATCGCGGCCTCCATCTTCATCGCCTCGATGGTCGCCACGGTCGACCCCGCCGTGACCTCAGCGCCCACCTGGACGGCCAGCGAGACGACCCCGGCGAACGGCGCCGCCACCTGGCCGGCCCGGCCCGGGTCGGCCTTTTCGGTGGTCCGTACGTCGACCTCGGCCTCCTCGTCGCGGGTCTGCACCGGCCTCAGCTGGCCGTTCAGGGTGCACATGACCGTACGGAACCCCCGCGCGTCCACCTCGCTGATCGACTGGACGCCCACCAGGAGGCGCTTTCCGGCCTCGATCTCGACCTCGATCTCGGCGCCCCGCGCCAGGCCGTGCAGGAACTGCTCGGTGGGCAGCACCGAGATGTCGCTGTAGGCGTCCAAGGACGCGCGGTAGTCCTTGGCCGGGCCGGGGAAGAGCAGCCGGTTGAGCGTGTCGCGCCGGTGCACCGACAACCCGGCGACGTCGTCCGCCGTGAGCTCGGTGGAGCCGGCGCGGGTGCCGCGACCCTCCAAAGCCTTGCTGCGAAACGGTTCTGGCCACCCGCCGGGCGGGTCACCGAGTTCGCCCTGAAGGAAACCGATGACCGAGTCGGGCACGTCGTAGGCCTGCGGGTTGGCCTCGAAGTCGGCCGGGTCGGCCGCTCGGCCGACCAGTGCCAGCGCCAGGTCACCGACGACCTTGCTGCTGGGTGTCACCTTGACGATGTTGCCGAGGATGCGGTTCGCCGCCGCGTAGGTGTCCTCGATCGCCTCGAACTTCTCGCCGAGCCCCAGGGCGATCGCCTGCTGGCGCAGGTTCGACAGCTGGCCGCCGGGGATCTCGTGGTCGTAGACCCGTCCGGTCGGCGCGGGCAGCCCCGACTCGAACGGGGCGTAGAGGCGACGCACCGCCTCCCAGTAGGGCTCGAGGTCGCACACCGCCCGCAGGTCCAGACCCGTTGCGCGGGAGGTGAAGTCGGTGGCAGCGACCAGCGCCGACATCGGCGGCTGGCTGGTGGTGCCCGCCATCGCCGCGCTTGCGACGTCGACGGCATCGACCCCGGCGTCGATGGCGGCGAGCAGCGTGGCCAGCTGGCCGCCGGCGGTGTCGTGCGTGTGCAGGTGCACGGGCAGGTCGAACCGCTCGCGCAGGGCGGTGACCAGGGTGCGGGCCGCAGGCACCCGCAGCAGTCCGGCCATGTCCTTGATCGCCAGCACGTGCGCCCCGGCCTGGACGATCTGCTCGGCCAGGGCCAGGTAGTAGTCCAGGGTGTACAGCGTCTCGGCCGGGTCGGACAGGTCGCCGGTGTAGCACAGGGCGACCTCGGCCACGGCGGTTCCGGTGGCGCGCACCGCGTCGATCGCCGGCCGCATCTGCTCGACGTCGTTCAGGGCGTCGAACACCCGGAACACGTCGACACCGGTGCGCGCCGCCTCCTCGACGAACGCGTCGGTGACCTGCGTCGGGTACGGCGTGTAACCCACCGTGTTGCGCCCGCGCAGCAGCATCTGCAGGCACAGGTTCGGCATCGCCTGCCGCAGCGCGGCCAGCCGGTCCCAGGGGTTCTCGGCCAAGAACCGCAGCGCCACGTCGTACGTCGCCCCGCCCCAGGCCTCGACGCTCCACAGCTGGGGGGTGAGCCGGGCGACCGGGCCGGCGGCCGCCACCAGGTCGCGGGTGCGCACCCGGGTGGCGAGCAACGACTGGTGGGCGTCGCGGAAGGTGGTGTCGGTGACCGCCACCGCGGTCTGCTCGCGCAGCGCCCGGGCGAACGCCTCGGGCCCGACGCGCACCAGCAGGTCTCGGCTGCCGGGCGGGGGAGGTGAACCCAGGTCGACCGGCGGCAGCTTGGCCGCGGGGTCGGCCAGCCCGCGCGAGGGCCCGTGCGGTTGGTTGACGGTCACGTGCGCCAGATAGCTCAGCAGCTTGGAGCCGCGGTCCCCGGGGGGCCGGGCACGAAGCAGGTCGGGCCGCTCCTCGATGAACGAGGTCGACAGCCGGCCGGCCACGAAGTCCGGCTCGTCCAGCAGCGCCTGCAGGAAGGGGATGTTGGTCGCCACCCCGCGAATGCGGAACTCGGCGAGCGCGCGGCGGGAACGTCGTACGGCGGTGGTGAAGTCGCGGCCGCGACAGGTCAGCTTGACGAGCATCGAGTCGAAGTGGGCGCCGATCTCGGCACCGACGAACACGGTGCCGCCGTCGAGGCGGACGCCGGCGCCGCCCGCCGAGCGGTAGGTCGTGATCGTTCCGGTATCGGGGCGAAAGCCGTTGCTCGGGTCTTCGGTGGTGATCCGGCACTGCAGCGCGGCGCCGTTGACCCGGATCGAGTCCTGGTGCAGGCCCAGGTCATCGAGCGACTCACCGCTCGCGATCCGCAGCTGGGCCTGCACGAGGTCGACGTCGGTGACCTCCTCGGTCACCGTGTGCTCGACCTGGATGCGCGGGTTCATCTCGATGAACACGAACGAACCGTCCGGGTCGAGCAAGAACTCCACGGTGCCGGCGTTGACATAGCCGATATGCCGCGCGAAAGCCACCGCGTGGGCGCACATCGCTTCTCGCACAGCGGGATCCAGATTCGGCGCCGGCGCGATCTCGACGACCTTCTGATGCCGGCGCTGCACCGAGCAGTCCCGCTCGAACAGGTGCACCACGTTGCCGGCGGCGTCGGCGAGCACCTGGACCTCGATGTGCCGCGGTGACACCACGGCCTTCTCCAGGAACACCGTGGCGTCGCCGAACGCGCTCTCGGCCTCGCGCATCGCGGCCTGGATCGACTCGCGCAGGTCCTGCGGCGCGGCCACCCGCCGCATCCCACGACCGCCCCCGCCGGCCACGGCCTTGACGAAGAGCGGGAACCCGACGCCGTCCGCGGCGGCGACGAGCTCGTCGACATCCGAGCTGGGCGGGGCGCTGCCGAGCACCGGCAGGCCGGCCTCGCGCGCCGCGGCGACCGCCCGGGCCTTGTTACCCGTCAGGTGCAGCACCGACGCCGGCGGCCCGACGAAGGTCAGCCCGGCGTCGGCGCACGCCTGCGCCAGGTCGGGGTTCTCGCTCAGGAAGCCGTACCCGGGATAGACCGCGTCGGCATCGGCCTCGCGGGCGACCCGGATGATCTCGGTCGGGTCGAGGTAGGCGCGCACCGGGTGGCCCGCCTCACCGATCTGGTAGGCCTCGTCGGCCTTGCTGCGGTGTTCGCTGCGGCGGTCCTCGACGGCGAAGACGGCGACGGTGCCCGCCCCGAGCTCGGTGGCGGCACGGAAGGCGCGGACGGCGATCTCGCCGCGGTTGGCGACCAGGACCTTGCGGAACATGCGGCGACCCTATCGACCGGGCAGGATCAGTGGATGCCCACCATCGCCACCACCACCGACATCGACCTGGCCGCGCTGCACGACTTTGTCCGGCCCCGCCACCGCCTGCTGCTCATCACCCGTCGCGCCGACGGCTCACCGCAGGCCTCACCGGTCAGCGGCGGGCTGGACGACGAGGGCCGGCTCGTCGTGTCGACCTATCCCGAGCGGGCCAAGACCACGAACGCGCGCCGGGACCCGCAGGTCAGCGTCGTCGTCCTGTCCGACGACTGGAACGGGCCCTGGGTGCAGGTCGACGGCAGCGCCGAGGTGCTCGACCTGCCCGAAGCCCTCGAACCGCTGGTGGACTACTACCGGGCGATCTCGGGTGAGCACCCCGACTGGGACGACTACCGCGCGGCGATGACCCGGCAGGGCAAGTCGTTGCTGCGGATCACACCGACCCGGTGGGGGCCGGTCGCCACCGGTGGGTTCCCGCCCAGGCTGGCCGACTGACCCGAACCCTTTCGGTGCTGAGCGCAGGGGAGCGTTTCCTCCCGCCAACCGGTGTGATCCGGCCCTGGGAGCCCGTCAGGCACCGGTGGGCAGGAGGAAAGGCGGGCGAGGGGAGGAGGGTCAGGCGCCGACCGGGTTCGGGTCGCGCCAGGTGCGTTCGAAGGGCAACCGCCACGCCCGGGGAGCGATCAGCTGGTGGATCGAGTTCGGCCCCCACGACCCCGCCGGGTAGGGGCGCACCGGCGGCGGGTTGTCGATCAGCGGGGTCGAGACCTCCCACAGCCGCTCGATACCCTCGGCGCTGGTGAACAGCGTGTGGTCACCGCGGATGGCATCGTGGATCAGCCGCTCGTACGCCTCGAGCACCGAGCCGGCCCAGCTGGTCTCCTTGGTCGCGAACTGCATGCTGAGCTTGTCGAGCTTCATCCCGGGCCCCGGCCGCTTGCCGTAGAAGGACAGTGACATCTTCGAGGAGTCGGCCAGGTCGAACGTCAGGTGGTCGGGGCCGTGCGCACCCAGCCCAGAACCCCTGGGGAACATGCTGCGCGGCGGCTCCTTGAACGCGATCGAGATGATCCGGGCGCCTTCGGCCAGCTTCTTTCCGGTGCGCAGGTAGAACGGGACACCCGCCCAGC
>JAABUN010003798.1_pt1 | contig 22322 bp, 24 predicted proteins | sample 5559311 | NCBI WGS metagenome assembly JAABUN01 (sample SAMN10711877, study PRJNA513370) | rock metagenome | isolation source: Antarctica rocks | place: Antarctica: Victoria Land, Siegfried Peak sud
CGCCGTAGGTCGGAGCTTGCTGGTCTGATCGACGCTTCTGGAGAGTGGGACTCCGATGGCGTTACCTTCCACACTACCAGCGCCGCCGTCGCTCGTTCCGTAGTCCGTCTGTGGCGCGTGGAGTTCGGGCTTACTCTGAAACTCTCGCCCGTCGCCCCCGACCGTTTCGGACGCGTCCGGTACGCTGTTCGAGCCGAAGGAAACCACGCCCTGCAAGCCGCCGACGAGCTACGCGCTGCCCGTTCTTCTCGTAATGCCGCAGCGGCGTATCTGAGGGGCGCGTTCGCTGGAGCGGGCTCCGTCACCCGTCCTGGTCGCGAGCATCACCTGGAGTTCGTTCATCGCAACGAGGACTTTATCCGCCGAGTAGCTGGGCTGGCTCGCATCCCGTTGAAAGTAGTGCGCCGCCGGGGACGATGGGTTGCATATACCAAGAGTGCGGACGGTGTAACGACCTTGCTCTCCCAGATGGGACTTCACGATGCCGTGCTCGAGTACGAAGCTCGTGCTGTGCTCGGTGAGGTCAAGGCGAACGCGAACCGGGTTACCAACTTCGACTCCGCCAACGCCGCCCGCACTGCTGAGGCCGCAGCTCGCCAGCAAAGAGTCCTCGAAGCCCTCGATCCCGCTAGTTTGCCGACCGCTCTGCGAGAAATGTTGGAGATGCGTCTCGAAAACCCAGATGCTTCCCTCGCTGAACTTGCTCGGCTGGGCGGGGTGTCGAAGAGCGCCGTCAACCATCGTCTTCGGCGATTAGTCGAGATCGGCTCGCGGTAGCACTGTTAATCTGGGGGCAAATAGGGCACAATAGTCCTCTGTTGGAAGGCTAAGAAAGGAAAGCTACGTGTCGGTAAAGATTGGGATCAACGGCTTCGGACGCATCGGAATGCTGGTTGCGAAGGCCGCAATGGAGCGGGGCAGTGAAGTGGAAGTAGTAGCGGCCAACGACCTGATGCCGTTCGAGTCCATAGCGAACCTGTTCAAGCATGACTCCACTCACGGTATCTGGGGCGAGGACGTTAGCTTCGAGGGCGACATTCTTCGGGTAGGCAACCGCGAGATCAAAACCTTCGCCGAGCGTGACCCGGCCAGCATCCCGTGGGGCGACCTCGATGTCGATGTAGTGGTCGAGTCGAGCGGTGTGTTCACGGACAAGGAGTCCGCTGGCAAGCATCTCGATGGTGGAGCGAAGAAGGTCGTTATCTCGGCCCCGGCCAAAGGTGTGGATGGCACGTTCGTCTACAAGGTAAACCACGAGGACTACGATCCTGAGAACCATGTCGTCGTCTCGAACGCGAGCTGCACGACCAACTGTGTCGTCCCGATGGCGAAAGTTCTGATCGACAACTTCGGCATGGAGTCGGCGTACATGACGACCTGCCACGCCTACACGAACGACCAGAGCCTCCTCGACGCGGCGCACAAGGATCCACGTCGGGCGCGGGCTGCGGCTCAGTCCATCATCCCGACCTCCACGGGTGCCGCCAAGACGGTCGGTGTGATCTACCCGGACCTCGAAGGCAAAGTCGACGGTATGTCTCTACGAGTTCCGATCTCCGACGGCTCCATAACCGACCTCGTGGCGAACCTGTCTTCGGAGGCTTCGGTCGAGGACATCAACGCCGCCTTCAAGGAGGCCGCCGAAGGTGAACTCTCGGGCGTTCTCGAGTACTCCGAGGCTCCGTTGGTTTCCAAGGACATCGTCGGCAACCCAGCGTCGTGCATCTTCGACGCACCGTTCACCATGTCCAGTGGCAAGACCGTCAAGATCCTCGGCTGGTACGACAACGAGTGGGGTTACTCCAACCGGACCATCGATCTCGTCGAGTACATCGGACAGAGCCTGTAGTAGCCGAATCCATTTCGAACGACCGGGCGGCGAGTTAACCGTCCGGTCGTTCATCAATACTTATAGAGCCAATTGCTGAAAGCTGTGTAGCTGACGGCGTCGATAGGAGGGAGATTCTTTGAACAAGCGCGGTGTTAAAGACCTCGACGTTGCTGGCAAGCGGGTGCTCGTGCGGGTTGATTTCAATGTCCCGATCAAGGACGGAAAAGTCACGGACGACACACGTATTCGGCGGGCTTTACCCACGATCCAATACCTCCTATCAGAGGGTGCTGAGCCGATCCTGATCTCGCACCTCGGACGCCCGAAAGGCCAACGCGACCCCCAATACTCAATGGACCCGGTCGCCGAACACCTGGAAGGCTTGCTCGGCGAACCAGTCCTCAAACTGGACACCGCCGTCGGCCCCGAAGTCGAGGACGATCTCGAAAACTGGAACGGTGAAGGCGTCGCCCTACTAGAAAACTCTCGTTTCTACACCGGCGAGACCGAGAACGACTCGGAGTTCGCCCGCCATCTGGCTAATCTCGTGGACATCTACGTCAACGACGCTTTCGGCGCGGCCCACCGGGCTCACGCTACGACCGTTGGTGTAGCGGAGCATCTGCCTTCCGCTGCGGGGTTGTTGCTCGCGGAGGAAGTAGATTACCTGGACTCCGTTCTCAAGGAGCCCGAGCGTCCGTTTGTGGCGATCCTCGGTGGAGCCAAAGTCTCGGACAAGCTAGGTGTGATCGAGAGCTTGCTAGGACTTGCGGACTCACTCCTGATCGGGGGCGCAATGTGCTTTACGTTCTTTAAGGCCCAAGGCTTCGAGGTCGGCAACTCCCTCGTCGAAGACGACTACCTGGAAGAAGCGAAACGTCTCATGGACGAAGCCGGAGACCGTCTCCTTCTTCCCGTGGACGTGACCATCGCAGAGAAGATGGAGGAAGACGCTGGAAGCCGCTCGGTCGAAGTGGACAGCATCCCGGAGGGTTGGATGGGTCTGGACATTGGAGAGAAGACCGTTGAGACGTTCCGGGAGCGTATCACTGGAGCTAAGACAATCTTCTGGAACGGACCGATGGGTGTATTCGAGATCGACGCTTTCGCAAAGGGTACGGAAGGCGTGGCCCAGGCAGTCGCCGAGAGCGAGGCGACGAGCGTGGTCGGTGGCGGTGACTCGGTCGCTGCGGTGACCAAGCTCGGCCTCGAAAACGAGATGAGCTTTATCTCCACGGGCGGTGGCGCGTCGCTGGAATACGTGGAAGGTAAAGAGTTGCCCGGCGTCACAGCCCTGCCGGAAAAATAATAGAGACCAGGAAGTAAAGACCAAGAAGGAGCAAACACATGACGCGACGCCCGATGATGGCCGCGAACTGGAAGATGAACAAGACTGTTAGCGAGGCAGAGGGATACACGGCGGCCTTGATACCACACGCCGCCGACGCCCGTGGTGTGGATGTTGCGATCTTCGCGCCGTTCCTCTGTCTCAGGGTGGTCGCACGTATGACGGAGAATTCGTCGGTCACCTCCGGGGCTCAGAACTTCTACTTCGAGGATTCAGGTGCTTTTACCGGCGAAGTCTCAGTGTCCATGCTTCAGGACGAGGGTGTCGGAGCTGGTCTAGTGGGCCACTCCGAGCGGCGTGAGATATTCGGGGAGACCGACGAGATGGTCGCGAAAAAGACCGCTCGGGCTGTTGAGGCCGGGTTATTGCCGATTGTGTGTATTGGCGAGACCAAAGAAGAGCGTGATTCGGGTGGTATGTGGGACAAGATATCCACCCAGATCAAAGCGGTTATGGAGAACCTGGAAGTCGATGGTGACGGCATAGTATTCGCCTACGAGCCGGTCTGGGCCATCGGGACTGGAGACACCGCTTCCCCAGAAGACGCACAGGATGCTATCGGACAGATCCGGGGTCTCTTGCGCGAACTCCGGGACGACGAGTTCGCCGATACGACCCGCATTCTCTACGGTGGCTCCATGAAGCCGGGAAACGTGGCTGAGATCATGTCTCAGGAGGACATCGACGGCGGACTGGTCGGTGGAGCCGCCCTAGAAGTCGAGTCTTTCGTGGAGTTGATCCAGGCAGCCAACGAGACCGCGCCAGACGAAGAATAGCGAGTGGGAGGCGTCCGGGACGTATGGTAGAGTAGTCGAATGTTCTACATACTTTCATTTCTACACGCCCTGCTGTGTATCGGTCTGATAGGTCTGATCCTGCTTCATTCCGGTAAAGGTGGGGGACTGTCCTCTTCGATGGGTGGCGGACTCGGAGGTACATTCTCCGGCACGAGTATCATGGAGAAAAACCTCACGCGCCTGACGGTCATCGTAGTCGGGCTCTTCGCTCTGAGCAGCGTGCTCTTGATCTTCCTGGGCTAACCGAAAACTTTGCGGATAAAATAAGTGTAGCAACGAGCCGGTGCAAACGCGGTCTAAGTTCCTGCGGGGAGAAAACTAGGAGCCGCCTAGGGAGGATGGGGAGAACAGGCGGCTCCTAAACAAGTATACACCTTACCGTATATTGTCGAATGCGAAAACAAATACGTCACGTTGCTTTGAGGATGTGGAACATGCCGATAGGTAAGACGGAATTCTTCTACCAGAACCCAGATGCTCCAGTGCCTAACCAACCGATAGGCGTGGGAGTTTTGGCCCTGATCCACAACAGCGGATCACTCTTGCTGGAGCGGCGTAGAGATTGCGGACGCTGGGGCTTGATCGGCGGTTCGATGGAGATGCACGAGACCCCCACAAAGGCTCTAAGACGCGAAGTGCTCGAAGAGACCAACCTCGTAGTGACGCACGAGACTCTAATATGCGTCGCAGCCGACCCTTCGAGGATCGTGCGCTACCCCGACGGCAATACCATTCGCGTCATATCCTTTGTCTTCGAGGCTTCCGTCGAAGATTTCAGCACCCTAAATAGAAGCGATGAATCCCTGCAGTTGCGGTTCTTCGAAGATGAAGAGTTGGCCGAGGCGGACATCGTGGAGACTGCATGGCCCTTGATAGAGCGGTATCTCGAAACAGGAACGCGTGGCACCATTCTGATGGAGGGTAGAGATTAACGAGTGTCGGAGGGGGGACTCGAACCCCCACGCCCTTTAACAGGCACTAGGCCCTCAACCTAGCGCGTCTACCAATTCCGCCACTCCGACAAAGCGACCACCGGAGTATAAGGGACGCTACCGCAAGGTTCAACGCCATGTGCTAAGTTGCGTGAATGGTACGAAAGTCTATCTGGGTTCCAGCGCTGGCCGCCGTGGTTGGCATAGCTGTTCTCGCCCGACGTTCCAACCACCCGAGGACGTTCGCCAACGACTGGCCCGTCAACTTCGCGCATCGAGGTTCGTCTGCCAGAATGCCCGAAAACACGATGGAGGCTTTCAGAGCGGCGATCAAAGATGGAGCGGGCGGCATTGAGACCGATGCTCACATGACTCGCGACGGGCACGTTGTACTCATCCACGATGATACCGTCGACCGCACGACGGATGGGACCGGCGCCGTGCGGGAAATGAGCTTGGACGAGCTGCAAACCCTCGACTCTGGTTGTTGGTTCGTGGATGAGACGGGAGTATCTCACCGGGGTCGCGGAGCTTGGGTTCCGACGCTTCGGGAGGTGTATGAGGAGTTTCCTGGGGTTCCGATCAACATAGAGATCAAAGAGCGGGTTCCGGGCCTTGAAGAGGCTGTTTTGGGGGAAATTCTTCTCGCCGGGGCCGAGGAACGAACCCTGATCGCCTCTTCCCGGCACGGTGTCGTGGAGCGTTTTCGGCGGATCTCCGCCTCCCGTATTCCAACGGCGGCTTCGCGCTGGGAGATCGAAGTTTTCATAGCCCTGCACGCGCTGCGACTTACCTGGTTGCTGAGGCCATCGTATATAGCCTTGCAAGTGCCGGTGGAGCATCGGGGGATTCGTATCGTGACGCCGCGCTTCATCGAGGCCGCGCATCGGCTTGGGGTGCGCGTGGATGTGTGGACGATAGACCAACCGGACGAGATGCGCTGGCTTTTGGGTCTCGGTGTGGATGTCGTGATGACCAAACGACCAGCAGTCCTGGCGGAAGTCATCCGGGACAGGATGGCACGCTAGGGGATCAAGCCATGAGTACCAGCGTTGCGGAGGCGAACCCGACTATCGCGTAGACGATTCCAAGAGCCCCGAAGTGTTTCGGATCCCGTTGGGCCGGAGTGAGGTAGCGGAGAACGAACCGCTCGAACGGGAAGAGCCGCACGATGCGACGCAGCAGAGCGTTGTATTCGTAGCGATAATGCGTCATGTGAACACCTCCCGCGACAGTGACGGCGCAGAAAGGTAGAGCGTAGAGCTTCGCCGGGTAAATAGCTAGGGCTATGGGGACGAGAACTACGCATAGTACCCAGAAGATCTGGATAGCCAGGTAGCTCGTCCACGCGGCCTTGATGCGGAATCGATGCGGCATACCGGCGAATTCTACTCAAGCATCGTCGACTGTGGGTCGTTTGACAGCCAAAAGCCCTGGAACATCGGGTACACTGGCATCGTTACAGAAGATCATTGTTTCAGCCTAGCATCAAAGAGGAGACACACATGCTCAAAGAATCCGTCATAAAAGACCCGTCGCTCGCGCCGGATGGACACCGCAAGATCGACTGGGTATCCCAGCACTCGCCGGTTTTGAACGCCATAGCCAAAGAGCAACTCGCCGATGGATCTTTGCGGGGCAAGAAGATTGCGATGACCATTCACCTCGAAGCCAAGACCGCATACCTAGCCACCCTACTCGCCGAAGCCGGTGCCGACGTTACGGTCTCGGGGAGCAATCCGCTCTCTACTCAGGACGACGTCTGCGCGGCGTTGGCCGAGCGCGGCGTGCGGGTCTACGCCACACACGATCCCAGCGACGAAGACTTCGAGCGGTATCTGCACCAGACCATCGAGACTGGGCCGGATCTCATAGTGGACGACGGCGCGGAGCTTGTGGGTCGTTTGATCGACGGTCACCCGGAACTCGTGGACAACGTGATCGGCGCCTCCGAAGAGACCACCACCGGCGTCACCAAACTAAACGCCATGACCGCCGAGGGCGTGTTGCCGTTCCCGGTCATCGCCGCCAACGACGCGAAGATGAAGCACCTCTTCGACAACCGCTACGGCACCGGCATCTCGTCCATCGGCGCGATTCTCTCGAACACGAACCTCTTTCTCTCCGGCAAGGCCGTTGTGGTAATGGGCTTCGGTTGGGTCAGTCGGGGCATCGCCAAGTATGCCGACGGCATGGGCGCCCGTGTGATCGTCTGCGAGGCAGATCCCGTGAAACTGCTCGAAGCTTACTCCGAGGGCTATCAGGTGATGAACTCCCTGGAAGCCGCTGAAATCGGCGAAGTCTTCATAACCGGTACGGGAAACTTGAAGGTTCTCGGCACGGAGCACTTCGAGCGGATGCAGGACGGCGCGCTTCTGGCGAACGCCGGACACTACGATCACGAGTTCGACCTCGCCGGGCTTCAGGAGATGGCGACCGGTTCTAGGGAAGTCCGCCGCAACATTCAAGAGTACGAGCTTTCCGACGGACGGCGGTTGCACGTACTGGCTCGGGGTAGGCTCGTCAACATCGCGGCGGCGGACGGTCATCCGGTCGAGATCATGGACCTCACCTTCGCGGTGCAGGCGCTCGCCGCACACCACCTCGCCAACCACGCCAAAGACTTTAGCCCCGGCATCCAGCCCATCCCACCGGCGATAGACGACCTCGTAGCTCGCCACAAGCTCGCTTCCCTCGGCGTCGAACCGGAGACGCTGACGGAAGAGCAGATCTCCTACCACCAAAGCTGGCGCTAGATACAACGCGCAACCGCTGGTCGGCGGCTAGTCTCTTACGAGGAGAATGCCGCCGACCAGTATCAGGGCGATACCCAGTATTTTCACGGGACCTATCTGTCCGGCTTCGCCGAAGAGGCCGAGCCGGTCGATCGTCAGTCCTGCTAGTAGTTGAGCTGCGAGTACGAGGGAGAGCGTGCGTCCGAGACCGTTCTGTTCGGCGGCGACCACGATGGAACCGAGGATGAAGGAGCCGAGTATTCCAGAGACCACCGAGGCGCCTAGTGCTTTAGTGGTGAACTCGGGTCTTTGCGAGAGCAAGGCAACGGTAAAACCAACGACAGACGTTGCGAGACCGGAGATCCCGATGAAAGTTCCAATCCCCAGCGACCGCAGACCGATGGCGTTGAAAACCACTTGCACCGCTATCGCGACTCCCGCCAACATAGCCAAAAATAATGCCGGGTTCAAAAGCTACTCCTCCCTTTCAGCGGCCAGCCGGGTAATATAGCACCATGTCCGATGCGAGCCCGAAAAGAACCCTGACCATCCGCTACACGGCCACGAAGACTTGCCCGAACTGTGACGGTCGCGGCGACGATGGAGCCGACTGGCGACCGGTCGCGTGCAAACGTTGTAAGGGTCGCGGGAACCTGGTCATGGACATCGAGATCGAAGATTCCGTGGATGGGCTACTGCCGAGTTCCGACTATGATTTCAACACGCTTGGCGAGGTCTATCTGCTTGATTTCGACGAAGATGAACCCATAGAGGTTATTCGTCCGGAGTCCTTCTAGGATCTACGTGGGCCATGAGCCGCAAGCCTTGCGTCACTGCGGCGGCGATGCCTATTCCCAGGATGTCGAAGAGTGCGAAGGCTCCATAGGTGGGGCGGGCGATGCTCTCACCGTACTCCTTGTCGTAGCCGGATGGGTCTTCGATGGAGGCGAACTCGAACGCGAAGGGGAAGAGCGACCACTCTATGAACGTCGCGCAGACCGTCATCACGATAGCCGCGCCTACGCCGCGCCAGCCCCCACGAAAGACCAGGACCGCCGCCAGGATCAGAAATGCAATCGACCTTGCGAACTGGATCAACACTTCCCTTTCCGCACCCGCATAAGCGCTCCTGAAAGAGAACACATCCGATCCGAACCCGAAGACCGTCGCCGCCACCGTGCATCCAACAGTAAGCGCGACCAACGGCGTAAAAAACTTTTTCACGGCCCGGATTATAGAGCTTTACAAAAAAGATTGAGCCTTACTGCGACAAAGCACTTCAGCACTTCAAGGATCTGCTGATTAGCTGAGACCGTCAGAGGCGGCATTCTGATCGGCTGACCAGCTTACAAAGCCGCGAGCACGGATTTCACGTCGAGCCGGTTCTTGAACTCGATCACTTCGCCTTCAGCGGCTTCGGAGAGGGTTTGGTGGGAAGCTCCGAGGTTCTTTGAGGCCGCGACGATCACGCGGTGGTTTCGGCGGGCGGCTTCGCGGACAAGCTCCAGGCGTTCGATCAAGCGACGCTCATTCCAAAACCCAAGTATCTCCAGATGCACTCGCTCTCCGTCCTTGACGAAATGAAAGTCCGTCACAAGCGCGGATTTCATCTCCGGTATCGGCAATATCTCTCCCCGAGGTTCCAGAGTCCAGCCGCCAGTATCTCTGGCTCTCGCCCAGGCCTTTAGAAATGCCTCGCGCACTTCGTCGGTCTCCGGGTCGTCCTTCGGTCCCTTGTAGTGGCTTGTCAGTCCAGAGTCCGAATCAAGGTTCAGCGTCGCGTCGCGGCCTTTCCAATCGATGTTGGCGGTGAGGTTCCAGGGAGCGGTTAGTAGTAGGCCGGGGAGGAGTTTCGCCAAGCGAAGTCCGTACTTGCGTGTGCCGCCGAAGACAGAGAGTGGACCGTCGAGGCGCAGACGGTATCCTCGGGTGGATGTCTCTAGGGTGTAGATCAGGCCGAGTTTCTTGACGTAGTGGAGAACGAGCCGAGCGTCGCAGCCTTCGTGGAGATCCACGACCAGCTCACGTGCTCCGTACAGGACACCTTGTATTTGCGCGACGTTGTAGCGGGAGATCAGGTCTTCCGGTGTCGGATCATCGTACTCGCTCAATACTTGCGCCCCCTGACGGTCGGCGTACATCAGAGAGATTGGGTCCGGCTGTCCAGTCTCATTGGCTAGCTGCGAGATGAGATCATCGCGGGTCACGGTTTCGAGCAGGCCGGGTTCGGTGCCGGGCAACTCCGGCAGGGCGGCGGCGAGCTTGAAGAGTCGGGTCCGAACCGTGTAAGGGTCGGTCTCCGCCGGAGCTGACCACTCGCACCGCTCCTCCAGAAGTTTCGCCAGAGCCCGCACGATCTTGAACCCCCGACGAGCGTCGAGCCGTGGACCCAACGACGCCTCCGTAAGTGTAATGTCCTCTTCGAGCTTCGAGCGCGTCTCCCCGACGTGTGCGGCGTATAACTCACACACCTCCACAGTTGCTTCCCGCGTCCGCCGGTCCTCTTGCTGGAGACGATGGGGGATGAGTCTTCCCCGAGCGACGCGGGCCATAACGTGTTCGGATCGCAGCATTACGCCGATGCTCCTCTGAATGCCTCGCGGCGGCGGCGAGCGGTCGATTCCTCGCCGGTCGCGGTTGTTACTAGCTCGTAGAGTAGGGCTTGTTTTCCTTCTTTCGGGCGTAGGATGCGGCCCAGGCGTTGCACGTACTCTCGGTGGGACGCGCTTCCGGCCAGAATGATCGCGACGTTCGCGTCCGGTACGTCCACGCCTTCGTTCAGAACGTCCGAAGCGATTATCGCCCGATACCTACCTTCCCGGAAACGATCCAATATCTCCTTCCGTTCCCGCGCAGGTGTCTCATACGTGACACCTGGTATAAGGAACCGCCGGGACATCGCGTACACTTCCTCGACGCTCTTGGTGAACACGATGCACCGGTCCTCCCAATGTCGTCTGAGCAGCGTCTCCAACGTCGCTCCCTTTCGCATTGCTCCGGCCTGTATCGTGCGTCGGCGCCGAGCCGCTAGCAATGCCTCACGTCCCCCTGAATGGCTGGTCGAAGCAACGAGGATGAACCGCTGCCAGTCCTCAGGAGAGCGCATGGAGAGGCGGTGTTTGTTCAAGAAATCCCGGTAGATCGCGTCGGCCTGGGCGTAGTCGTGGCGTTCGTGGGCGGTGAGTTCTATGGGAAGCCGGATGGTTTCGTAGGGCGCGAGGTACGTCCCGGAAAGGTCTTCGGGTGAGAGCCGGTATACGACGGGACCGACCAATTCCGGGAGCGATTCGTGGCCGCTGTCGGGGCGTTCGGGGGTGGCTGTCAGGCCGAGGGAGTAGGGTGCTAGCATCATCTTGGAGATGACGGCGTTCTTTGGGGCCGGGAGGTGGTGGACTTCGTCGTAGACGACGAGGGCGAACCGGTCGCCGTAGCGTTCCATGTGGATGTATGCCGAATCGTAGGTTGTGACGGTTAGGCTGGTGATCTCATGGTATCCACCTCCGAGCAGCCCGACGTTCACATCTCCACCAAACGCATCCGACAGAATCGAATACCACTGTTTCATTAATGCGAGCGTCGGCACCACGACGAGCGTGCTCCGTCCAACCCGCTCAATGGCACTTACAGCCACGGCGGTCTTCCCGGCCCCGGTAGGCAGTACGACGACACCCCGAAGTTCCGAGCGCCGCCACGCTGCAAGCGCTTCTCGCTGATACGGGCGCGGCTCCATAGCCACCCGCGACTCCAACGCGAGTTTCTCGAAATCAGCGGCTTCGTCCTTGTAGGGAATGTTGGCTTCCCGGAGATTCAGGGAGACTTCGCGGTAGGCGTTTGCTGGGGCTCGCCATTCGCGGGTTCGAGAATCCCACAGGAAAGGGTCGGGTGGACGTTCCGCGTCGGGGAGGCCGTTCGCAAGCAACGTACCAGCTTCGTAGCGCAAGGAGATCATCACCCCTAAAGATACCGGAGCCCGGCTGGTTTCTCATCGGCACAAGAATCGACCGGCTCTCCACGCTAAACTACAAACGTGCTGCTCCGAAGAAATATATTGACGATGACCCTCTTAGTGGTGATCTCGTTTGTGGTAGCCGGTTGTGGAGGTTCCGGGGGCGAGGAGCAATCCGACTCGACGGACGAGACCTCACAGAAAACGTCCGAGAGTACGGGGGGCGGGGGGACCGATGAGATGAGCATAAGAGATGCCGTTGGGCAGATGTTTGTTGTGAGTATCGGCGGGACGGAGTCAGACTACTACGTTGAGAAGATGATCAAGAAGCGCAACATCGGTGGGGTGTTGCTCTTCGGTTTCAACATGGAGAACGAGGAGCAAGTCTCTTCCCTTACGGCTTCATTGCAGAAGCTTTCGATGGAGACGGAGCCTGCGATACCGTTATTCATTAGTGTGGATCAGGAAGGAGGTGAGATCTCCAGCGCGCCCTGGGTCTCGCCGCAGCCTCCCGCCGCCGATATTGGTGCTCGCGGCGACCCGGAGGAGGCCCGAACGGTCGCCGAAAGCATTGGGACCGACCTGCTAAAAGCGGGTGTGAACACGAACTTCGCACCCGTCGCTGATACGGGCTTCGGTGCAGCCATCGGCCCGCGCTCCTTTGGAGAAGATCCGCAAGTGGTCTCTCCGATGGTCAAAGCTTCCGTGAAAGGTTTCGATGCCGCAGGGGTGGTGGGATCCGCGAAGCATTTCCCAAACCACGGCCCAGCAGACTCGGATTCTCACGTTAGCCTGCCGGTCGTCGAACACGACGAGGCCACCATAGAGAACTACGACTTGCCCCCGTTTAGGACAGCTATCGAGGCTGGTGTGCCGATGGTTATGGTCGGGCATCTCGTGTATCCGGCGATAGACCCTGATAAGCCCGCGAGCCTCTCGCCAAAAGCTATAAACATGCTTCGCAAGGACTTAGGCTTCAAGGGAGTAGTCGTAACGGACGACCTCTCCATGAAGGGTGCCAACGGTGGAGAGCCCCCGGCGGGAGCGGCGGTCGAAGCAGTGAAGGCTGGCGCGGACCTTCTTATAATTTCCAGCCCGCCCGAGGAACAGGCCGCCGCCTATGAGGCGATTGTCAAGGCTGTCGAGTCCGGCGAGATCCCCGAGAAAAGTATCCGGCGCTCCGTCGAGCGCATCGTGAAGGTCAAGGAGCAGTACGGCCTTGGTGAATAACCGAGACGTTTCGATTTAATTTTGTTTTAACGGCAGAGTAGATTGTTTGGGGTAGCCAGAGTATATTGTACGGTCGATAGGGTAAAGGGAATGCCGAGTCAGATTAGACATGGTGGTTTGTAGAAGGAGGAAGTTGGATGGCGGAAGTAACGCTCGAAGACGTAAAAAAGGTCTATGGCGGTGATGTAGTTGCCGTTCAGGATATGAATCTGGACATCGAAGACGGAGAGTTCATCGTCTTCGTTGGGCCTTCGGGTTGTGGCAAGTCGACCGCGTTGCGTATGATCGCCGGTCTCGAAGACATCTCCAGCGGTAAGGTATTCATCGGGGACAACGTGGTAAACGACCTCCCGCCCCGTGACCGGGACATAGCAATGGTCTTCCAGAACTATGCTTTGTATCCGCACATGAATGTCCGAGAGAATATGGGTTTCGCGCTCAAGCTCCGCAAGATGGATAAGGGTGAGATCGACCGCCGCGTCACCGAGGCCGCTAAGGTTCTCTCCATTGAGCACTTCCTGGACCGTAAGCCGAAAGCCCTCTCGGGTGGTCAGCGGCAGCGGGTCGCGCTCGGGCGGGCGATAGTTCGGGAGCCGAAAGCGTTCCTCATGGACGAGCCGCTCTCCAACCTCGACGCCAAGTTGCGGGTGCAGATGCGGACGGAGATCGGCAAGCTCCACAATCGCATCGGTGTCACCACGATCTACGTGACCCACGATCAGACCGAGGCGATGACGATGGCCGACCGTATCGTGGTCCTCAAGGATGGCGTCGTGCAGCAGGTCGACTCGCCGCAGAAGATGTACGACGATCCAAACAACGTCTTCGTCGCCGGGTTCATCGGCTCTCCGGCCATGAACTTCCTGAAGGCCCGCCTGGAGAGCGAGGACGGCGGCTACATTATGGTGGTCGGTGGCACACGCATCCCCCTCAGCCGTGAGGCGGCTGGAGAATCCAAGGAGCGTCGCGGGACCGACATAGGTGAGTATGTGGGCCGGGATCTCGTAATGGGCATTCGACCCGAGCATATCGAGGACGCGAACGTCGAAGAGGCGGCGGCACTTGGAGCAGCCAACCAGGCCAGCACCATCGAAGTTACGCCGCAGGTCATAGAGAGCATGGGCTCCGAGAAGTATGTGTACTTCGAGGCTGAGCAAGACCAGTCGGTGCATCTCGACTCCGTGGCGGCTCTTACCAGCGATGGCGGAAGCGACGACGGAGGCTCTGCGGAGAGCGATAGCGGAGACATGATGGTTGCGCGAGTTTCGGCGGCCAGTCAGGCCAAGCGCGGCGAGAAGATGCAGATGGTCCTCGACGCGAGCAAGGTACGGCTCTTCGATCCGGAGACCGAACAGGCGATCCTCTAAGAAGTTCAAAGCAGGTCACGAAAATCGTACGCGAAAGCGTGCTGGAAAGGAACAAAGAATGACGGAGAGCAACGAAGAGATGCGGAAGCCGGTGGCGCGTTCGATAAATCGGCGGGATTTCCTCAAGATCAGCGGCGCGGGTCTTGCGGGCGCGGCGTTGTTGGGTGTCGCTGGTTGCGGTGGCGGCGGAGGCAGTGAGGGTGGCTCCGGGGACATAACCTACGCGATGGCTCCCGATCCCTCGGGAACCTTTCAGAAGTTGATCGACCAGTTCAACAAGGACAACAAGGGCAAGTACAAGGTCTCGTGGCGCAAGATGCCGACCGACACCGGACAGTTCTTCGACAAGATCCGGACTCAGTTCCAGGCCGGTGGCGGCGACATAGACATACTCGGCGGAGACGTGATCTGGCCCGCCCAGTTCGCGGCCAACGGTTGGATCGCCGACCTCTCCGACAAGTTCCCCGAGACCGAACGCGAGAAGTTCCTTCCGGGTCCCATCGACTCGATGATCTACGAGGACAAGATCTACGGCGTGCCGTGGTACACGGACGCGGGGATGCTCTACTACCGCAAGGATCTCCTAGAGAAGAATGGCTACGACGAGGCGCCAAAGACCTGGGAAGAGCTAAAGAAGGTCGCCAAGGAAGTCGCCGACGCTGAAGGCATGAAGGCCGGTTTCGTCTGGCAGGGTTCAGAGTACGAAGGCGGTGTCGTCAACGGTCTGGAGTACATCAACAGCTTTGGTGGTCGGGTGCTCGACGAGAACAATGCAAGCAAGGTCATCATAGACAGCCCGGAATCGGTTGAGGGTCTTACTATGGCCGCTAGCATGATCGAGGACGGGGTCTCTCCGCAGGCCGTATCCAACTACACCGAGGAAGAGTCGCAGAACTCCTTCCTCAACGGCGACTCGGTCTTCTGTCGCAACTGGCCGTACATGTACTCGTTGGCGGGCAACCCCGACACGGCGAAGATCAAGAAGGATCAGGTCGGCGTCGCGCCGCTGCCGGAGGGTTCGGCTGGCAGCGTCAGCGGACTTGGCGGCTGGAACTTCTACATCAACGCTCAGAGCGACCAGGAGAAGCAGGACACGGCCTACGAGTTCGCCAAGTTCATGACCACGCCGGAATCGCAGAAGATCAACGCCCTCGAAGGCGCGAAGCTTCCAACGCTCAAGGCGCTCTACAAAGACCAGGAGATCCTCGACGAAGTCCCGGTCATCGCTTTGGCGGGCGACGCTCTAGCGAACACTCAGCCCCGACCAGTCTCCCCGGCGTACTCGGATATGTCGCTTGAGATGGCCGAGCAATTCAATAAGGTCTTCAAGGGCGACATCTCCCCCGAGGAAGCCTTGAAGTCGCTCCAAGGGAGTCTGCAGGACATAGCCGAACAGGCTTCGTAGACCAGACGAACCTCCGGTGGGGAAGCTATCTCCACCGGAGGACAGGAAAGGGGAGGTGAGTTGTGACGACCGCACCGGGCGAGAAAAAACGCAAGGGCTGGTTGAAGGAAGAATTTGGCAACCCCGAGCGCCGCACGGCCTACTACATGGTCATGCCAGCGCTTTTGATCATCGCCATCGTGGCGGTTTATCCTGTGTTGAGGTCGATCTGGCTGAGTCTGCACTCCGCCACCCTCACCCAGACCGGCGAATTTGTAGGGCTCGCTAACTACGTAGACATCTTTGGCAACGACGACTTTATATCCGGTTTGACGAACACGGTGATCTTTACGGTCGTAGGTGTTTTCTTCGAGTTCTTGATCGGGCTCGGCATCGCGCTGGCGATCAACCGGGCGTTCCGGGGTCGTGGCCTTGTGCGGGCGGCTGTGCTGGTTCCGTGGGCTTTCCCGACTGTCATCTCGGCTGCCATGTGGCGCCTGATGTTCCAGGATCAAATCGGCGTTATCAATGCCATCGCGAACGGACTCGGAATAATTAGCCAACCAGTCCTCTCGGACGCTACGCTGCTGTTGATGGCCTCTATCGTAGTGGACGTTTGGAAGACGACGCCGTTTATGGCGCTCCTGCTGCTTGCCGGACTCCAAACGATACCGGGCGAGGTGTACGAGGCGGCCAGGGTCGACGGCGCGAACGTGCTGCAGCGGTTCTTCCAGATAACGATGCCGCTGCTCAAGCCGACGATACTCGTTGCGGTGTTGTTCAGGACGATGGACTCCTACCGGGTCTTCGACCTCTTCTGGGTTATGAGCAACCGGCAACTCGAATCATTATCCACATTCGTTTACAAGACCGTCAGAGTCAGTCAGCTTCAGTTCGCGCAGGGTAACGCCGCAGCGGTGTTTATATTCTTTACGGCGTTCTTGCTGGCGTTGTTCTTTATCTACGGTCTGGGTATGCAGACCTCGACGGAGGATTAGTCATGGCTAGCGCATCCGCATCCAGTAATGGTTCCAAGACCAACTTCAACATGATCCTGTTCTACGTGTTCTTGATCCTGTTCGTCCTCGTCAGTCTCTTCCCGCTCATGTGGGTCTTCAAGATGAGCATTGTGACGAAGAGCGATCTCTTCCAGTCGCCCCTGACGACGCTTGTGGCGCCTCCGATCTCCGACAACTACAGCACCATCTTCGCTAACCCGGACTTCCGCCGCGCACTTATAAACAGCACGGTAATCGCCGGTACGACTACGGTTATTTGCCTGTTCTTCGGTGCTATAGCGGCCTACGCGATAGCCAGGCTCCGGTTCCGGCTCAAGAGCGTTGTTATGACCACGATACTCGCGATCAGCTTCTTCCCGGCTGTGGCGATCATCGGGCCGCTGTTCGTTCTGTTCAGTAACACGGGGCTTATCAACACTTACGCTGCGGTCATCGTTACCGACGTGGTATTCGCGTTGCCACTGACTATCTGGATCCTCGTGGCCTTCTTCAAGGAGCTGCCTAGAGACCTGGAGGAAGCGGCGCAAGTTGATGGAGCTACGACGATTCAGGCGTTCAGGAAGGTGATAGTGCCACTAGCCGCGCCTGGCGTGTTCACCACGGCGATACTGACGTTTATCTTCGCCTGGAACGAGTTTCTGTTCGCGGTCGTGTTCCTCTTCGACTCGACGACGCAACCGGTGACCGTGGTGATCCCGAACTTCGCCACTACATACACGACGGACTACGGGGCTCAGTCGGCGGCGGCGGTTGTGGTTACGATACCGCTCGTTATACTGGTCTTGATCTTCCAGCGCCGGATCGTCTCGGGCCTTACCGCCGGGGCAGTGAAGGGCTGATCGAGAACCGAAATCGCCGGGAATTCCTCGGCCTAGAAGGGTAAGTCTCTTTGGAGAAAGAGAAGCTCTGGGTGCGGGAACTCCAGCCCGGTATGAGCCTTACATCGACGTTCGTCGCCTCGGAGACGAAGGTGCGGAACGACTCTCGCGGGTCTCCGTACCTTCTGTGCAAGCTAGTCGACCGCACCGGTTCCGTGGAGGCCCGCATGTGGGGCCTCCCGCACGACCTCATGGACGGCCTGCCGGACCCATCCTACGTCCGCATCGAGGGCAACGCCCACGAGTACCGCGGGATGCTTCAGGTGAAGATAGAGCGACTCCAAGTCCTCAAGAGCGACCAGGTCCAAGAAGAGGATTATCTACCGGCCTCTGAGCAGGATCGCCGGGCTCTCGCGGACGAGTTGTTGCTGGCCGGTGAGGAGTTCGAGAACGAACACCTGAGAAAGCTATTCGAGCTTATGGTTGGCGACAAAGAGCTCTGGGAGGCGTTCTGCACCGCACCTGCGGCCAAGACCATGCACCATGCTCACATCGGGGGATTGCTGGAGCATTCCGTTCAGTGTTTGCGGGTAGCGCGGGGGATTGCCGAGTTGTATCCGGTTGACCGGGATCTGTTTTTCTTCGGCATGATCTTCCACGACATCGGGAAGACCAAAGAGCTTTCCTGGGGATCAGGCGGCTTTGCCTACACGACGGTCGGGCGACTCACCGGCCACGTCGTGCTTGGTGACAGAATCGTCAACTCTTTTGTGGAGCGGATCGACGACTTTCCAGAAGAACTCGCCCTGCGACTCTCTCACCTGATGCTCTCACATCAAGGGGAGTTGGAGTATGGCTCACCGGAGGTTCCAAAGACCTTCGAGGCGTTGCTGGTCAACCTGATCGACAACCTAGACGCACGCACCGCGATGTTTGCCAATGCAACGGAGAACGTCAGCGCCGGAGGTTGGAGCCACCACGAGAATCCGCTGCGACGTGCGCTATACGTGCCGGAATCTTCCGACGGGGAATATTCCTAGAGTTTCTGTAGGTAAGTTAGTTCTTCTTTTTGGTCTTACGGGGGGTGTAATCTTCTTCCTCGTCCTCATCTTCGTCGGCTACGGCGGTGATCTCGGACTTGAACTCGTCGATTGATCGGCGAGCTTGATTGACGAATTTGCCCAGGTCGCGGGCCATTGTCGGGAGTTTGCTGGGGCCGAAGATCAGCAGAAAGAGCACGCCGATGATGACTATTTCTTGTGGACCGACTCCGAACATGTCTCTTAATATACCCTGCCGAAGCGCAGGCGGCAACGGTTACGCCGCATATCGGAGAATTGCGCACAGCGTATATACTCAAAACCATGACTCATAAACGCAGTGGTACAAAAATATGATCTCTTGGAATGCTGTCCGCACGATAGCGACGACGCTGGCCGCCCGCACCGAGCGTCGCGAGTCGGGTGAAAACTTCGACTACGAGAGCGCAGTATCCCGAACCCTCGAACCGTTGCAGGGTTTCACCGGCATCAACATACCGGACGGCGGGCGGGATCTCCGCGTCTCGGATAGAGCGGAGTGGATCGACTTCAATATCGAAGGCTTCGGAGCGTTGATGCAACCTGTCTTGAGCCGTGCCTCGTCCGGCGTAGATAATGTAACGTGGGCCATCGGAGGGGCCACGCTTACGGCGCAAGTCGGGTTCTTACTCGGGTTTCTATCGTCGCGGGTTCTGGGACAGTACGACACGGGGCCGTTGTTGAGCAAAGAGCGGATCGGGGAGCCCGGAAAAGTCTTCTTTCTGGACGGCAACATCGTCTCGGCTGCCGGTAGGATCGGGGTTCCAGTAGACGGTTTGAGACTCTGGATCGTGCTTCACGAGATGACTCACGCACTACAATTTGAGGGCTATCCGTGGTTACGCGAACACCTCGGAAGTCTCCTCGAAGGTTTGATGGCACCCCTGGCCGAACGCCTCGGAACCGTTGAGACCATTCGCCGCATATCCCAAAACCTGCGAACCGGTGGTCGCTCCGTGGAGCTTGTGATGAGCGCGGACCAGCGTCGAGCTTTCGATACCGTGCAAGCTACTATGTCCGTTATAGAAGGCTACTCCGACTACGTGATGCACCACGTCGGTCGCGGCCTCGTCCCGGACTACGACTATCTCACCGAGCGCATGTCGAAGAGTCGTGCCCATCGTCCGCCGCTCGAGACGGCGATCTTTCGTATAACCGGTATGGATATGAAGCTCGAACAGTATCGGCTCGGAGAAGAATTTGCCGATGCCGTCGTCAAACGCCAGGGCATGAGCGGCCTAAATCGCGTGTGGGATCGCCCCGAGAACTTGCCAAGTTTGGAAGAGGTAAGGGACCCCGGCCTCTGGATGACGAGGATGGACGGCATCTGAGATGCGTGAGGAGTCGTCGCCGTTCACCCTAGGCTACGAGTACAGGAGTGAAGATCAAGCCCGAAGCGTCGCAGCCGACCTAGACCGCCGATTCCCCGAACGCGAACTGTCTGGGCTTCGCATCTACAAAGTGCGTTGGAACGCGAACTTTATAGTCGAAGCCGCGTTTGACGAGCGAACTGAGGAAGGCAAGCTTCAGGATGCCCGTGCGTTACTGGGGGAATCCGGGTCTCCGGTTCATCCAGAGGATCTGGCGGATTACAAACAGGCTACGAGGGAGCGGGTGAATACGGGTTGGTTTCGGCGGTTCTTCGGGATGGATTGAAAGTCAGTCGAGGCGTTGTTCGAGACGGGTGATCTGATCTCGCAGTTCTTCGATTTCGTGCTCCAAATACTTCTCCTGGCCGCGAACTCTCGTGTAACCGGACTCCAACAACCAACCTAGCCCGCGAGTCGCTCGAACCGCCGTTCGTCCCACGAACCGGGCTGAGATGACGATGCCGTCCAGAGTGGTCTCACCGGCAGTACGGGCCGTTGGTGTGGCGACGAAATAGCCCAGCGCGAAACCGCTAGCAGCGCCAGCAGCACCTCCTATGAAAAATTTGCTCATGCCCTCGCGCACAGTCGAGCTTCCTCCACACCGTAGTGTCCCTTGACGACGCAAGTCTAGCATAACGTTCATGCGCGGCTGTCGGGCGTTATACTTATCCGACGTGCTGGAAACGGGGAAAAACGAGCTTCTGAGAGGACTTCCGGCGGTCGATGCCGTGCTGCGTGACCCGGCTGCCGAAACCCTGATCCAAGCCCACGGACGCTCGTCCCTCACCGCCGCCATCCGCTCGTCTCTCGACGAAGCCCGGCGTTCGATCCTCGAAGGCCATGAGACCACGGCGACGGCGACTTCTCTTCTGGAATCGGCTGCAATGTCGCTGTCCAGTCGCGGACTAAAGCGTGTCGTTAACGCTACCGGTGTTGTCCTGCACACGAACCTCGGTCGTTCTGTTCTCTCGGAGCGTGCGGTTGAGGCTGTGGCGCGGACGGCGAAGGGTTACTCGAACCTGGAGTATGATCTCACCTCCGGCGAGCGTGGATCTCGCTATGATCATGCTGTTCCGCTGTTGCGTGAGCTTACAACTGCTGAAGATGCGCTCGTCGTGAACAATTGCGCGGGGGCTACGTTGCTCGCGCTTTCAGCGGTTGTTGCTGAATTCGACGCGCCTGGCGAACCAGAGGTGATCGTGTCTCGCGGACAGCTTATCGAGATCGGGGGCGGATTCCGGATCCCGGAGGTCCTCGCACTCTCGGGAGCTAAACTTCGCGAAGTTGGCACAACCAACCGGACTCGTCTTGCGGACTACCGAAACGCCATAAACGAAAATACGTGCGCCATCCTGTGGGTCCATCCATCCAACTTCGAGATCGTTGGGTTCACTGAATCGGCTGGTGTTGATGAGCTTGCGACGCTCGATGTTCCGGTTGTCGCGGATATTGGGAGTGGGGCGATATCGGCGATAGGCGACGAACCTCGGGTGCGGGACGCGCTCGACGACGGCGCGGATCTCGTCATTTTCTCTGGCGATAAACTGCTCGGAGGCCCGCAGGCTGGCATCACAGTCGGTTTTTCGCGCTGGATAGGATCCATGCGCCAACATCCTCTGACTCGTGCCTTGCGGGCTGACAAACTCTGCCTCGCCGCCCTCGAAGCCACTCTGACCGCCTATCTCGAAGGCGACGCGCGCGACGAACTCCCAACAGTAAAGATGTTGCACGCCCCATCAGAGGAGGTCGAAGTCCGAGCCCGGCTTCTAGCCGAGAGCCTGTCTGAGGTCGTTCCGGGTCTCGATGTTGATGTTGCGCCATCCGTAGCTCGTAGTGGTGGGGGGACGTTGCCGATGTTCGAGATACCATCTTTCGCGGTGCGGGTCGGGAGTGCGAACGCCGACGCTCTGGCTGGTCGTCTGCGGGACGCTGATACGCCGGTTGTCGGTAGGGTGCGTGAAGGTCGGTTGTGGTTGGATGTTCGGACGTTGCTTCCGGGGGATGAGGAGGCTGTGATCGAGGCTTTCAGGAGCGCGGTTGGCTGAGGACAAGCCGATCTCGCTGACTATTGGTACGGCGGGACACGTGGATCACGGCAAGACTACTTTGGTGCGATACATGACCGGCACCGACACCGACCGGCTCGAGGAAGAACATCGGCGGGGCATCTCCATAGTTCCGGGGTACGCGGTCCTGGATCTCCCCGGCGGCCATCGGGCCAGCCTCATCGACGTTCCCGGCCACGAACGTTTCGTCAAGAACATGGTCGCGGGCTCGACCGGTGTGGATGCTTTCCTACTGGTCGTAGCCGCCGACGACGGCGTAATGCCCCAGACCCGCGAACATCTGGACATCCTGAGAGTCCTCGGCGTGGAACGTGGCATCGTGGCTCTCTCCAAGATAGATGCCGTGGATGAAGAGACCGCTGAGATCGCGCAACTAGACGTAGAGGAACTCCTGGAGGAG
>JAABUN010003799.1_pt1 | contig 22314 bp, 17 predicted proteins | sample 5559311 | NCBI WGS metagenome assembly JAABUN01 (sample SAMN10711877, study PRJNA513370) | rock metagenome | isolation source: Antarctica rocks | place: Antarctica: Victoria Land, Siegfried Peak sud
GGGCTGCCGACGGCCGGTGGCGACCGAGAACCCCGGCGATGGCCGCCGGGTTGACCGATCATGTGTGGTCGTTAGCCGAGTGGTTGGCATTCCCAGCCGTGCAACGCAAGTAGGTCACGACCCGATTACATCCTCCCCGGTTCGAGTATTTAACCCGGCTCCCTACGTCAGCCGCGGCGGGGCCGGGTTACGGTCCCTCCCCCGCCGCGGTTGTTTTCGTAAGACCACCCGCATTCCGGTCTCCCGAGAAGGACTCCTGGCCATGACCGCCTCTCCCGCGACCGACCCCGAACTCGCCGGCCTCCGCGACAAGCTGTTCGCCGGCGGCCGCCTGTCGTTCGACGACGGCGTCTACCTCGACCGGCACGCCGACCTGTTCACCCTCGGCGAGATGGCCAACTTCGTCCGGGAGAAGAAGAACGGCAACGTCACCTACTACAACGTCAACCAGCACCTGAACCCGACGAACGTGTGCGTCTACCGCTGCAAGTTCTGCGCGTACCGGGCGGACCTGAAGTCCGCCAAGGGGTACGTCATGTCCGACGAGCAAATCCTCGAACGGGCCGCGGACGCGACGGCCGCCGGGGCGACCGAGCTGCACATCGTCGGCGGGCTGCACCACCAGAAGCCGTATGAGTGGTATCTGGGCATCGTGGCGAACATCCACGCCGCCTACCCGGATTTGCACCTGAAGGCCTGGACGGCGGTCGAGTGGGACTGGTTCCAGCGCCTGACCAAGCGGCCGATCCACGACCTGTTGCGCGAGATGAAGGCCGCCGGCTTGGGCAGCCTGCCGGGCGGCGGGGCGGAGATTTTCGACCCGGTGGTGCGGGCCGAGTTGTGCGAACACAAGGCCGACGGGGCCGAGTGGCTGAAAATCCACCGGGCGGCCCACGAAGTCGGTCTACGCTCGAACGCCACCATGCTCTATGGCCACGTCGAGACGGCCGAACACCGCATGGACCACCTCCTTAAACTGCGGGCCTTGCAGGACGACACCGGCGGGTTCCAGACGTTCATCCCGCTCGCCTTCCACCCGGACAACACCCGCCTGGCGCACATCCCGAAACCCTCGGGGCTAACGGACCTGCGGGTGATGGCCCTGTCGCGGATCATGCTCGACAACTTCCCGCACGTTAAAGCGTACTGGATCATGTTGACGATGAAGATCGCACAAATCGCCCAGAGCTACGGGGCCGACGACATCGACGGGACGGTGGTCCACGAGAAGATTTACCACGAGGCGGGGAGCGAGTCGCCCCAGGAGTTGACCGTCGCCGACCTGCGGCAATTGATCACCGAGGCGGGCCGGACGCCGGTGGAGCGGGACACGCTCTACCGGGCCGTCGTGCGCGACCCCGGCCACCAGCGCAAGCCGGGGCGGAAGCTGGCACTGGTCTAACCCCAAGAGCCGGACGTTAACACGTCCGGCTCTTGACCCAATCTCGGCATCCGGCGCAACTTTCGCGACAGCCGGCATTCCCAGAATGACCGGGCGGCCCGGCCGAGGTGACTCGGGCGGCCCGGAATCCCCCGGAACGCCCCCATGAACGCTCTATTGTTCGGCCTCGCCCTGGCCGCCCCCGCCCAGCCGCCGCTGCCGCCGTTCCCGCCGCCGGTCGAGTACCCCGCCGCCCCACTGCCGCCGCCGGTGCTGACGCACGACGAGTTCGCCCGGGTGTTCCGCCCGACGCCGGGGGTCCACTCGGTCTGGCTGGTCCACCCCAAGACGAAGTGCCCAGTGTTCGTGAGCTTCACCCTGCCGCCCGGCTGCCCGAAGGTCAAGCGCGGGTCGCGCTACCTGGAGTTCGACTACGGCAAGAAGGAAGTCGAAATCCGCTTCAAGCACAACGGGTCGGTCCAGGTCGAGTACTGAGTGCGCGGGTCGGGTCAAACGTGAACATACGCCCGGACAAGACCGTACCCGGCCCGGCAAGTGACGACGCGGGCGGCCCCCTTACTTCAGGGCGGCCGTCATCGCCAACAGGCGGTCGAGGATTTTGGTCGAGGCGTGCTTTTCGAGCCGACTGGTACCCAGCCACGTCTCGTACCCGCCGAGGTCGTGGTGTTCGGGGGTGGGCAGGTAGCCGTAGTACCCGTTAGTCATCGAGACGATGAAGCCCGGCCGGAACGGGCACTGGGCCTTGAACGCCAGCCCCGTCTCGACAAACACCTCGCACGGGATACCGCCGAGCGCCACGTCCCCGACCCGCACAACCTGGAGCGGCAGCGGGATCGCGTCCGGCCATTCGGCCAGCCGGACGGCCCGCTCGGCGTAGATTCGATCGAGGAACCCGTCGGCGTCCGCCTTCGGCCGGGCCAGGATCACCTTGGCCCGCGCGAGTTGGTCGGGCGTGGGGTGGCGGACGCCGACCGTCAACGGCTCCGACCGCGCGGCGAGCGGCACCCCGTCCTTCCAGGCGATCGCCTGGTACGCCGCGTGCGCGGCCCGGGCGACGCGGTCGGCCACCTCCCGCATCTTTTCATACGGGGCATACTTCCCGCCCGGCTTGCGGAAGTCGATGTTGTTGATGTTCCCGCTCGTCCCGTTGGCCAGCATGGCGACGAACGGCGGGTCGCGGCGGTCGGCCCCGAGCAACTGCTGGATGCGGTCGCAGCAGACCGCGAAGTAGTCGGCCGAGATGTCCGCCCCGCGGACCCCGCCGACGTAGTGGAGCGAGTAGGCGGCGTACACCGCGATCGGGCGGCCGTCCGGCGAGCGGACGGCGAGGACGCTGACCTCCGGGTCGGTCGGGCCGGCCGGCTGATCGAGGTTCGGGCTGGCCTGCGGCGGGTTCATCTGGACCCGGTCGGTCGTTTCCCCGAACGGGTTCGCCGGCACCGTACCGGGCTTCATGTGCCACCGGCGGTTGAACACCTCGCGCGGCTCGCTGCCGACCGCCCACCCGACCTGGGCCGGGGCCAGGTTGCGGACCGCCCGGCGGACGCCGTCCGCGATCCGCCGCGCGACGAACCGCTGGTAGTCGTCCAGGGCCGTCGGGACGGCGAACCGGTCCGGACCCAAGGCGCTGGTGGCCGAGTGGGTGTGGGTGCAGGACATAAACAGGTGCGACCCCGGCAGCCCGGTTCCGGCGGCCACCAGCCGGCGGGCCTCGTCGAACACCGCCTGGGCCGCCCCGAGCAGGTCGCACACGACGAGGGCGACCCGGGCGTCGCCGTTGTCGAGGACCAGGCAGCGGGCGTGCAACTCGTCGTGGACGTGGTCGGCCGGGAACGGCCGGAACCCGCCGATGATGTCGCCGCCGAGGGCCGGGGTGATGTTGCTGGTGGCCGCCCCGGCGCGGAACCGGCCGGGCTGGGGCTGTGCGGCCGCAGAGCCGCCCCCTCCGACGCCAAGAGCCAACTCGGCGGCGGCCAACGGCACCAGAGGCGTGGCCCGGAGGAAGGCCCGGCGGTCGGGGTGGTCGGTCATGGCGGAGGCTCGGCGGGAAGAGACGAACGGTGTCGCCGGGGCCAGTGTGGGGCCGCCCCGGGTTCCGGTCAAGCGTTTTCCCTGCCCGGCGGCAACCTACCCCGGCGGCGGGACCGCCGTGCGCCGCGCGAGACTGGCCGCTCCGATTCGGTATCTGGCGGTACGGCGGCCGGGACATTTTCCGATTCTTGATTGCTTGCTCCACCGGCGTGGGTTACCATCGCCGTCCTGCCCGAGCTTGCCCCGCGGCCGCGGTCCGACCGCCCGGGGTGCCCCCTTCCACCGTCGCCCGCACCGGGCCAGAGTCGTCTCCGATGTCTCCCCTCACGGGCACCTGCCCCCCGACCCCCGCTGTGCCGGCCCGGCTGCTGCTCGTGGCGGCGGCGGCCCTGGCGTGCCTGCCGGCGCGGGCCGCCGAGCCGGTCGATTTCGCCGCCGTCATCAAGCCGGTGTTCGCCCGCCACTGCGTCGGCTGCCACGGCCCGACGCGGCAGAAGGCCGGGCTGCGGCTGGACTCCGGGGCGGCCGTGCGGAAGGGGGACGCGACCGGGCCGGTGGTCGTCCCGGGCAAGCCGGACGAGAGCCGCCTGTTGGCGGCCGTCCTCGGCACCGGGGCCGGCGAGCGGATGCCGATGGACGCCCCGCCGCTGTCCGCCGAACAGGTCGCGGCCCTCACGGCGTGGGTGGCCCAGGGGGCGACGGTGCCGGCCGCCGAACCGCCGCCGGCCGTTGCCGGCGACCACTGGGCGTTCCGGCCACCGGTCAAGACCACGCCGCCGGGGAACGGCAACCCCATCGACGCCTTCCTGGCCGCCGAGTGGGAGCGGAAGGGGCTGACCCCGGCCCCGCCGGCCGCGCCGCACGTCCTCCTCCGCCGTGTCGCCCTCGACCTGACCGGCCTGCCGCCGACCGAGGCCGAACTGGCCGCGTTCCTGGCCGACGCCTCGCCGGACGCCTACGACCGGCTCGTCGATCGGCTTTTGGCGTCGCCGCAATACGGCGAGCGCTGGGGCCGGCACTTCCTGGACGTGTGGCGGTACGCCGACTGGTACGGGTTCGGCGGCGAGCTGCGGAACAGCCAGAAGCACGTCTGGCGGTGGCGGGACTGGGCGGTCGAGCGGCTGAACGCGGACGCGCCCTACGACCGCATGGTCCGCGAAATGCTGGCCGCCGACGAGACCGCCCCGGCCGACCCCGGTGCCCTGCGGGCGACCGGCTTCCTGGCCCGGAACTACTACAAGTTCAACCGCAACGTCTGGCTGGACAGCACCGTCGAGCACACGGCCAAGGCGTTCCTCGGGCTGACCGTCAACTGCGCCAAGTGCCACGACCACATGTACGACCCAGTCAGCCAGGAGGAGTACTACCGGTTCCGGGCCGTGTTCGAGCCGCACCAGGTGCGGCTGGACCGGGTGCCCGGGTCGGCCGACCCGGAAGCCGACGGGCTGGCCCGGGTGTACGACGCCGACCCGACAACGCCGACGTACCTGTTCGAGCGCGGCGACGACAAGCGGCCGGTAAAGGACAAGCCCCTGGCCCCCGGCGTGCCGAAGGCGGTGGACCGCGGCGGGTTCTCGGTCCGACCGGTGGTGCTGCCGCCGGCCGCGGCGCACCCGGTCCTCGTACCGCACGTCGGCGACGACCTGCTCCGGGCGGCCCGCGCCGCCGTGACGGCCGCCAAAGACCCCCTCCGGGTGAAAGCCGCCGAGGCGGGTGTGGTCGCGCTCGAAGCCCGCATCGCCGCCGACCGAGCGAAGTTCGCAACGCCCCCCGCAGCAAACGCCGCCGATCTGGCGCGGGCGGCTCATGCGGCGGTCGCACGGGCCACCCTGGCGGCGGCGGAGGCGGAACTGGCCGCAGCGACGGACGCCCTCGCCGCGGCGGAGAAGGCGGCCAAGCCGGACCCCAAGCTGGTCGCGGCGGCCGAGAAGAAGGCGACCGCGGCGGCGACAGCCTGGGCCGCCGCCCGGCGGGCCGTCGATACGCCCGGGGCTGACTACCCGCCGGTCGTTCCGAGCTACCCGGCCGCCAGCACCGGCCGCCGGACCGCCCTGGCCGAATGGATCACCGACCGGCGGAACCCGCTCGCCGCCCGGGTGGCGGTCAACCACGTCTGGCTGCGGCACTTCGGCCAACCGCTGGTGCCGACCGTGTTCGACTTCGGGCGTAATGGCAAACCGCCCACCCACCCGGCGCTGCTCGACTGGCTGGCCGTCGACCTGATGGACGGCGGCTGGAAGCTCAAATCCCTGCACCGCCTGATCGTCACCAGTCGGGCGTACCGGATGGATTCGGCCCCGGCCGGTGAGGTGTTCGCCGCCGACCGCCGGGCCGACCCGGACAACGTGTTCCTGTGGCGGGCGAACGCCCGGCGGCTGGAGGCCGAGGCGGTGCGAGACGGAGTTCTCCAGGTGGCCGGCAAGCTGGACCTCTCCATTGGCGGCCTGGACCTCGACCCGGCGGCCGCCACCTTCCGCCGCAGCCTGTACTACCGGCACGCGCCGGAGAAGGTGATGCCGTTCCTGGAGGCGTTCGACGCCGCCAACCCGACCGAGTGCTACCGCCGGCACCCGACCATCGTGCCGCAGCAGGCGCTCGCGCTGGCCAACAGCCCGCTCGCCCTGGACGCGGCGAAGGCGGTGGCCGAGGCACTGCCCGACCGCGACCCCGGCCCGTTCGTGGCGGCCGCCTTCCGCCGGGTGCTGGGCCGCGGCCCGACGGCCGACGAGCGGGCCGCCTGCGCCGCGTTCCTGGCCGACCAGACGACCCGGCCTGGGGGCGGCCCGGCCCGCGCCCGGCAGAACCTCGTTCATGTGCTGCTGAACCACCACGAGTTCGTGACGCTCCGCTAACCAGGACCGCCGCCATGCACGCCGTCCCCCGCCGGGCCTTCCTCGCCGATGTCGGCATGGGCTTCACCGGCCTCGCCCTCGGGGCCATGCTCGCCCGCGACGGGGTGGCCCGGGCCGACCCGGCGTGGACGCCGCCGGACGGTGCCCCGCACTTCGCCCCCAAGGCCAAGCGCGTCATCTGGCTGTTCATGGTCGGGGGCACCAGCCACATCGAGAGCTTCGACCCGAAGCCGGCCCTGGCCAAGTACGACGGCATGACGATCGCGGAGACGCCGCACCGGGCCACGCTCGACTCGCCGCACCTGAAGAAGAACCTGCGCGAGTTCGTCGCCGGCCGGCACAAGGTGCAGCCGAAGCTGATGCGGCCGCAGGTCGGCCACGCCAGGCGGGGGGCCAGCGGCATCGAGGTGAGCGACTGGTGGCCGCACGTCGGCGGGGTCGTCGACGAGTTGGCCGTCGTGCGCTCGTTGTGGACGACCGACAACGACCACGGCGCGCAGCTCCAGTTCCACACCGGCCGGCACGCCCTGGACGGGGCGCACCCGACGGTCGGGTCGTGGGTCCGCTACGGCCTCGGGTCGCTCGCCGACGACCTGCCCAGCTTCGTCGTCCTGGGCCAACCCCTCGCCGACTGCTGCGGCGGCCAGTTCGGCCACGGGGCGGACTACCTCGGTCCGGAGTGCAGCGGGGTCCGACTGGACACCGACCCGAAGAACCCGCTGCCGTTCGCGTCCGCCCCCGGCGTGTCGGCGGCCGAGCAGAAGGCGAAGTTCGACCTGATGCGCACGCTCAACGGGCTGGCGGCCGTGCAGTACCCGGACGACCCGGCGCTGCGGGCGCGGATCAAGTCCTACGAACTGGCGTTCAAGATGCAGACCTCGGTGCCGGAGGTGATGCGGTTCGACGCCGAAACCGCGGACACCCGCGGGCTGTACGGCCTGGACGACCCGGCGACCAAGCCGTTCGGCGAGCAGTGCCTGGCGGCCCGCCGGCTGTCCGAGAAGGGGGTGCGGTTCGTCCAGGTGTTCCACGGGTCCAACGGCGGGGCCGGGGCGTGGGACGCGCACGGCGGTCTGAAGGCCAACCACACGACCCTGTGCAAGCAGGTGGACAAGCCGATCGCCGGGCTGCTCCGCGACCTGAAGCGGCGGGGGCTACTGGACGACACGCTGGTGGTGTGGGGGACCGAGTTCGGCCGCACCCCCGGCGCGGAGGGCGGCACCGGCCGGGACCACCACCCCTACGGGTTCAGCGTCTGGCTGGCCGGGGCCGGGGTCAAGAAGGGCGTCGTCCACGGGGCGACCGACGAACTCGGGTTCCACGCCGTCGAGCACCGGCACTACGTCACCGACCTGCACGCCACCGTCCTGCACCTGCTCGGCCTCGACCCCCGCCGGCTCGAAGTACCCGGGCGGAAGCGGCTGGAGGTCGACTTCGGCACCCCGATCCGCGACATCCTCGCCTGAACCCGTTCCGCCCGACCCCCTTGGAGACGCCTCCCATGCGACGCCTTTGCCTGTTCGCCTTGCTATTCACCGGCCTGTCGGCCGTCCCGGCTGACGCCGCCGACCCGCCGGCCGCCGGGTTCCCGCTCCGGGACGGCGACATCTGGGTGATGGCCGGGGACAGCATCACCGCCCAGCACTTGCACTCGAACTACTTTGAAGCGTTCTGCTTCGCCCGGTACCCGAAGCAGACGTTCGCCTTCCGCAACTCGGGCGTCGGCGGGCACACCATCCCGACCACCCTGGCCCGGTTCGGGTACGACATCGCCGCCTGGCAGCCGACCGTCGTGTCGGTCGAGTTGGGTATGAACGACAGCGGCGGCACCCCCACGGCCGCGTTCGTCGCCAACATGGGCAAAATGGTCGGCCGCATCCGCGACATCGGTGCCCGGCCGGTGATCCTGTCGGCCAGCCCGGTGAACGACGGCGTCACGACGGCCCGGCTCGCCGGCCGCAACCAGCGGCTGAGCGAGTACGCCGCCGCCCTCAAGGGGTTCGCGGGCCAGGAGCAAATCCCCTACGCCGACCAGTTCCACGCCCTGCTCGACGTGTGGGGGAAGAACAAGCCGCGCGAGGCCCTGGCGAACGCATTGGCCGTCGTGCGGCCGGTGGCGGCGGACGACGCCGTGGCCGGGGTCGAACACCTGCGGGCGTTCCTGGATGCCCAGAAGACGAGCAAAACCCAGGCAGTCTCCCTGCAGGGCGACCCCGTCCACCCCGGCCCGCCCGGCCAACTGATGATGGCCGCGGCGCTGTTGAAAGCGCTCGGGGCCGACGGGTTCGTCAGCAGCGCGACGCTCGACGCCGCCGGCACCGTGGCCGAGGCGAAGGGGTGCAAGGTGTCCGGCCTGAAGGCGGCCGACGGCGGGCTGTCATTCGACCGGCTCGACGACTGCCTGCCGTTCCCGATCCCGGCCGACGCCGCGGCCGTCCTGCCACTGACCCCGGACGTGCTTACGCTAAGCCAGTACACGGTGACCGTCACCGGGCTGAAGGCCGGCGAGTACCAGGTGCGCGTGGACGGGGTGCCGTGCGGCCGGCGGTCGGCGCGGGAACTGGCGGCGGGGGTGAACCTGACGGCGTTGGAAGTGGAGCCGGGGGCCAAGGAGGTGTGCCCGATCACCGCCCAGGGCCGGGCCGTGCTGGCAGCGGTGGCGGCCAAGGAGGGGGTGGTGGGCACCTGGCGGGCATTGTCCCAGAAGGCGCACGCCCCGGGCGCGGCGGCCACCCTCAAGGATGAGTTGACCGCGCTGACTGCCAAGGTGAAGGACGCCGACGCGAAGATTCGCGTCGCCGCCAAGCCGCAGACGCGGCGCTTTGAACTGGTGCCGGTCCGGTAGGGGCCGAGGCGGCTCGCGTGTCCCGCGGGGGCACGCCTTTAGCGCGGCTCGGCAAGGACACGAAAGGCCGTCACCCTCGACGGCAACACGGCCGAGGGCTTCGCGGCGAAGGTGGACGGCCGGAGGAAATAGGGGGCCGATCGTCACTTGACCGACCCGAGGTACGCCAGCAGGTCGGCCATCGCAGGCACGTCGATCTTCGCCTCCAGCCCCTCCGGCATCGCCGACAGGCCCGTACTCCGGAGCGACAGGATGTTCGCCCGCTGCACCGTTTCGCTCTTGCCGTCGGCCTGGCGGAGGGTCACGGTGTTCCCCGTTTCGGCCGCGATCAGGCCGGTCAAAGTCGTCCCGGCGTCGGTCGCGAGGAGGTAGGTGTAGTACTGCGGGAGGACTTCGCGGTTCGGGTCGAGGATGTTCGCGAGGACCACGTCCGGGCCGCGGTGCTGGACCGACGCGAGGTCCGGGCCGACCGCCTCGCCGATGCCTTCGAGCCGGTGGCACGCCGAACAATTCTCCCGGAAAATGACTTTCCCCCGGACGGCGTCGCCCGGCCGCTCGGCCGCCGGCCGGTACTTCGCCAGGACATCGGTGCGTTTGGACAGGGCCGCCCCGCCGAACACCTTCGCGACGCGGGCGGCGACGACGGCGTCGGACGCTTGCTGGAGCAGCCTCACCCGGGCGGGGTCGAGGTCGGCGGGCCGGACGAGACCCGCCTCGACCGCGTCGAGGAAGGCGTTCCTCCACGCCCCGCGGGCCAGGAGGGTCTCGGCGGCGGTCGCGCGAATGCGCGGCGTCATCGCCGGCCACGCGGCCAGCACCAGCCCGGGCACCTCGGCGGAATCGGACCGGCCCAGTACGTCGAGGGCGGCCAGTTGAACCGGTTGCGGCTGTCTCACGTCGAGGCAAGTGGCCAGGAGCGGCTTCGCTTGCGCGAAGGGGGCGAGGCCGAGCGTGCGGACCGCGGCGGACCGGGCGGAGGGGCCGGCCTTCTCATCGACGGCGGTCCGGCAGGCTTCGGCCACAAGCTGCGTCAGAATCGCGCCGGCCTTCCCGCCCGCGAGGCCGGCGAACTTGTCCCGTCCGGCGGACGGCAATTTGGTGACGAACCCCTGGACGAGTTCCCGGGCCAACGGCCGGTCCGCGTCCGCTAGCCCGCCGAGCGCTCGCGTCACGGCCGTGACATCGTCCCCCCGGTTCGCCGCCGCGACCTGCGCGACCAGGGCCAGCAACAGTTCCCGCATCCCCGCCGCCCGCCTCCCGGCGAGGAGGTTCGTGAAAAGTGCCCCGCCGCGGTCGCCGGCCGAGCAGAGGATGGCGAGCCGGGGCAGGGCGTGGGAGGCATCGGCCGCGGCGAGCCGGCCGAGCAACGGCACCGCGGGGTCGTCCGGGAACAGTCCGAGGGAGAACGCGAGCTGGCACCTGACCCGGGCGTCCGGGTCGGCCACCAGCGAGGCGACTTTCCCCCGGATGTCGGGAGACGAGGTGAACCCCTCGCCCAGCCGCAGGGCGTGTTCCCGCGCCCGCGGTTCGCCGTCCCCTAGCGCGGTTAGAACGTCGGCGGCGGACAGGGCGTTTAACCCGTGCAGGGCGTACCGCGCGTGCATCCGGGCGAGGGGTGACTTCGACTCCGTCGTCAGTTTGCGCAGGGCCGGTACGGCTCCCCGGTCTTGCCGCTGGTACAGCAGCCGGGCGGCCGTGTCGCGGTGCCAGCCGTTCGGGTGTTCGAGCAGGGCGACGAGTTCCGCCGTCGTCGCCTTCCCGAGCCGTGGCGGTTTGGGCGGAGCGAACCCGTCCGGCACGACCCGCCAGATGCGGCCGCGGTCGATGCCACCGGCTATGTCCACGAACGGAAGCATCTGGGGCGGGAGAGCGACGGCCGTTTCGATGAGTTCGCGGTACATGTCCACGACGTACAGCGTGCCGTCCGGGGCGTTGGCGAACTGGACGGGGCGGAACCAGATGTCCCGCGACGCCAGGAACTCGCGGCCCGCCTCGGCCCGGACCGCCGACCACCCCAGCCCCTTCGGGTCGAGTCTCGCCCGGTAGACGAGGTTGTTTGCGACCTCGCCGACGAACACGTTCCCGCGGTACTCGGGCGGGAAGGCGTGGCCGCGGTAGACCGTGACGCCCGACGCGCCCGTGAAGAACCCGAACGGCCGGCCGCCCTCGGTCGGCCCGGGGAACCGCTTGTCGTTGCGGAGGCGGGTGCGGGCCTCCCGCCACGGCTCCGGCGGGCTGAGGCGGTGCAGGTCCGGGTGCCGGCCGGCGGCGTTAATGTCCGCCACCGGACTCGGCGCGACGACGAACGGGTTGCGGCCCGCGTACCGGGCGTCGTAGGCGAGGTGTTCGACCGGGTTGCTGTTGTCGCAGACGAACGTGTCGCCCCAGTCGTCGAGCGTCAGGCCGTGCTGGCCGCCGCCGCTGGTGCCCTCGAACGCAGTGGTGCGGGGGTCGAACCGGATGTTCTGCCGGCGGACCGCAACCGGCTTCGCGTCTGGCTTGTCGGCCGCACGGAGGTTCCCGCCCGCGGGGCCGGTGGCGATGTGGAACCGGTTGTCCGGCCCCCACCGGAACGAGTTCAGCATCGCCTCGCCGGCCTTGTCGCGGTCGAACCCGGTCAGCACCTTCCGCTTCACGTCGGCCCTGCCGTCGCCGTCCGTGTCCTTGAAGTACCACACGTCCGGGACGACGCCGACGAACACGCCGCCGTCCCAGCAGGCCACCGCGACGGGGGACTCGAGGCCGTCGGCGAAGACCGTCGCCTTGTCGTAAACGCCGTCGCCGTCGGTGTCCTCCAGGAGCTTGACGCACCCGCGTACCTGGGCACCCTTCGGGTTGGCGAACTGGTTGTAGTCCCGGTATTCGACGACATACAGCCGGCCATCCTCGTCGAAGTCGACCGCGACCGGCGACCGGACGAGCGGTTCGGCGGCGACCAGTTCGACCCGGAACCCCGGCCGGACGGCGAACGCCTTGCCGGCGTCGGCCGGCTCCAGCGGTCGGACTTTCGGGAGCTGAAAGACCGGGTCGACGGGCGTCTTGTCGGCGGCCAGGACGCCGGCGAGGGCGGCCGCCCCGACGACCAGCCCGGCCACGGATCGGCGGAGCATACCGGGATACCCTCGGCGGGATGGAGTGTCTGATAGCGAATCACGGTCCGGCTCCCCCTGTCCGTTTCGGAGAGGGGGAGTCAGGCACAGACCCTGGTCGCGAATCCCCGCGGTACATCGCAACCGGGGTCGGACCCGCTACCCGAACACGGCGCGGATGCCGGCGGTGAGGACCGCATCGATGTCCGGGCCGCAGTACGCCGACTCCACCTCGTACCCGCCGGCCGGGAACTCCTCTTTGGTAGGAATGTACCACGGCCCGCCGTCCCCGTAGGCCGCCGTCGCCACGAACCGCGTCGGGGCCAGTTGCTGGGCGCGCAACTGGTACTCGACGAACGCCTCGGCCGGCAGGTGCAACAGGGTCGCGTCGTTGACGTGGAGCGCGCTCAGCACGACCGGCGGGGCCTTCGTCTCGGCCCGGTTCACCCAGGCGAGTTGGTACGCGGGGCGGTTCCGGTCGACGACGCGCTTCTTCGTGTCCGCGATCCGGGCTTCCAACTGCCCGGCGGTCACGTCGCCCCGGGCCGCCGGCACGATGTCGCTCGTCTTCCATGCCACGGTGCCGATCGGCTCGGGCTTGAGTTCCTGGTCGGCCGCCACGATCGCATCGTACACCCGCCGGGCCAGGACCGGCCGCGCCTCCTTCGACCCGTCGTTGTACTTGCCGGCGGCCACGTTGCCGGCGCACCCGGTGAAGTACACATGGTGGCAGGCGGGTTCGTCGGCTTGTCGCCGCTTCCGGGCGAGGCCGACGAAATCGCTGGTGACGCGGCCGTCGCCGTAGTAGCTCATCGGGTGCGTGGCGTAGTAGTGGCAGGCGGCGACCTTGACGCCCGTCTCGAAGAACGCGACCGTCCGCAGCCACGGGTCGATCAACCCCTCGGGCAGCCCCCGCAGCTTCGCGTCCTTGCACGAACTGCCGCGCATGGCGAGTACCTTCCCGTCCCCACCGCGGTGGACCCGGCGGTTGCCCGCCACCCGGTCGACTTTCGCCTTCCCGGTCGCGACGTGGGTCACCCGGCGGGCCTGCTTGAGGCCAGCGGCGACGGCCTTCCGGCCGCCGTCGAGGCACCGGTTGAAGAAGTCGATTTCGACGATGTGGGGCAGGTCGCCCCGGGCCGCCACGGTCTTCTCGGCGGCGAGGCAGGCGAACGGGGCGTTGTGCTGGTGGACGCACTGGACGGCCACCCGATCCGGGGTCGTCCCGGCCGCCTCGGCCAAGGCGGTCCGCCAGGCGATGTGCGCCTCGTTCAACAAGCCGGTCCAGTCGACGGCGCAAACGACGATCGGCTTCCCGGCCCCGAGGAGGACGAACCCGATCGCCTCCAAGGCGTCGTCGACCGCCTCGGCCGGTTTAATCCACCCGCCGCACAGCGGGTGGCCTAACGGGGGGGTGACATCGAAGCGGAACGGGGCGAGGGCGAGGTCCGGCGCGGTCTCGGCCGCCGCGACCGGGGCGGCCGCGAGTAGGGGGGCCGCGGCCGCGGAGCGGAGAAATACCCGGCGATCGATAGCGGGCATGGCGGGTCTCGCGAAGTCGGCTGGTCCCGTCGCCCCCGGCCGACCCCGGTCGGGGACGCGATTCCATGCCGAAGGACGATCGTACCCGCTGGGCCGGGGCGCGGGCGACGAATCCTGCCCACAGGACGCGGCGGATACCGCCCGGACCGATCACGCCGTCACTTCTTCCGCAAGCCGTCCAGGAACTCGAACACCTGGCGGGTCGGCTCGTCGTCCGGCTTCCCGAGGTCGGCGTCGATGGTCTGGTGCGTCTTCCCCTCGGCCGGGTACACCGTCACCGGCACCGCCGCGTTTCGCAACGCCCCGGCGAGGCGGTGCGCTTGGCCCTTGGTCTCGGGGTGGGCGGCGACGTGCAGGACGAGGAAGGGCGGGGTGCCCTTGCCCTTGGCGGCGTGCGTGACAGGGGACAACGCCGTCTGGCTGGCCAGGAGCCCAAACTTCGTGCGGTAGATGTCCGCCCGCCGCGGCTCGACGGTCTTGATTTGCAACGGCACGTCGTAGGTGTCGCCGTCCACCGGGACGCACCCTTTAATCAGAGATAAGGGCAGCTTCTCGGCCTTCAGATGACTGTCGTCCGTGCAGACCAGGGCGGCGAGCTGCGCCCCGGCGGAGTGGCCGCCGACGAACAACGTGTCGGGGTCGCCGCCGTAGTCCGCGGCGTGGTCGTGGACCCACCGGATCGCCGCCGCCACGTCCCCGGCCATCTGCCGGATCGTCGCGTCGGGGAGGAGCCGGTAGTTGACCGACACGAACACGAACCCCCGGTCGACGAACGCCTGCGGCTTGACGCCTACGTCCTTTTTGTCCCCCTGCTGCCACCCGCCGCCGTGAATCCAGACTAGGACCGGGTGACCCTTCCCGTGGACCGGGGCGTACACGTCGAGCGTCTGCTTCTCGGTCTTCGGCTCGGCGTAGGCCAGGTCACGGGAGACCTTCGGCTCGTCGGCGGAAAGAGCCTTCTTGAGCGACGCCATCACCGGCCGCACGTCCGTCTCGGCCACCGACACGAACGCGATCGACTTCACCACCTTGCCCTTGTGGGCGACCACGGCCGTCAGGTGGGCGTCGGCGTTGATCCCACACCCGGCCGGCCCGGACTTTACGCCAGCCCGGTCCGGGCCGGCCGCCGCCACCAGCCACGCCGCCAGCCATAGCTTCGCGATCATGATTCTTCCTCGCCGGGAGGCACCGTGGGCTGGTCGGCCGTACAGGACTGCCGCAGGCTCGCGTTCCCGCCGGCCCGCACCAAGACCCGGCAACGCCGGATCGGCTACGGCTTCGACCGCGCCTTCGCCTTCGGCCCGCGGCCGGCCTCCTTCTTGGAAGCAGCCGCCGCCGGCACGTTCTTCGACATCACCTTCCCCGCCGCCGTCTTCTTGGCGGGTGCCGGGGCGGCCTTCGCGGCCGCCGGCTTCTTCGCCGGTGCGGCGGCCGCCGACTTCTTCGCCGGCGCGGCCGCCGCCTTCGACTTCGCCGCCGCAGCCCGCGGCTTCTTCTTGTCGACGATGCCGACGGCCTCGGCCACCGGCGTGATGACGTGCTCCTGGGCGGCCTCGGCCGCCTGGGTCACCGCCCCCGCGGCCGCCCCGGCCGCCTGCACGACGACCGCCTTGGCCTTCGACAGGGTACTCGCCTCGGCGGCCGGCTTCTTCTTCGCCATCTGACATCTCCCCAACGTATGAGGCGGCAAGACCCCGCCGCGAATGTGCGGCTGGCGGCAGTTTACCTGACGTTGGGATTCGACGCAAAACGGACGGTGTTTTCCGGCCCGATAAGGTCGGGAATGCCCGGCGAGGGTTAGGGTTACGGGAGATGGGCCACCTCCCCAGGCCGGCCGGGGACGCCAGTGGCGCGGCCCGGGTCGTCACCCGCGCTCGCGCCCCCGGTTCGCTTTCCCCTTGCGGGCACGGGGCATTGGGGGCGTGCGTGTTCGTTGGGTGTGTGAAGCGTTGGTCCGTCGGAGCCGCGCCCGTCAGGAAGCGGCCGGCCGCCGAGCGAGGGATCAGGTTGTTCACGGTAGGCAGTCGCGGCCGGAACAGTCGGTGGTGAACAGCGGAGTGGCCTCGCTCGGCCGCCGGGTGCGACCGAAGTGGTCCGCTAGAAATCGTATCGCCAGTCGTTTTTTTCGCAGGCCTTGCCGTCCCGCAAGGCGATCCGAATGCGCTCGCCTGTGCCCCGGTTCCCCGACCGCGGGACGGCACCTCCCCCTCACCGCCCCGCGGCCCGCTTGCCCTTCTTGACCACCCGCGGGGCGGCCGCGGGAATCGGCCCGCTGCTCGGCAGCGCCGGGTTCTGCCGCCGCTCGGCCTCCGCCGCCAGTTCGAGCAGCCGCCGCTGGCTCCGCAAGACCGCCTCGCCGGCCGCCGGGACGACCCGCTTGTAGCTGCCGTCAGGTTGCAGTTCCCGGGCCTTGACGTTGTCCGCCAGGCTCAGGGCCAGGACTTCGTCGATGACCCGGGCCTTCAGGTCCGGCTGCTCGACCGGGAAGACGACCTCCACCCGCCGGCTCAGGTTCCGGTCCATCAGGTCGGCGCTGCCGACGTACACGTCCGGGCTGCCGTCGTTGCCGAAGTAGAAGATGCGGCTGTGTTCGAGGAACCGGTCGATCACCGAGATGACGCGGATCGTCTCGCTCACCCCCGGCAGCCCCGGCCGCAGGGCACACACGCCGCGGCAGACGAGGTCGATTTTCACCCCGGCCTGGCTGGCCCGGTACAGTGCCTGGACGATGGCGGGTTCCAGCAACCCGTTCAGCTTGAAGATGATCGCCCCCCCCGACCCGGCGCGTTGCAGGGCCGCCTCCCGGTGGATCCGCTCGACCATGAACGCCTGGAGGCGGCTCGGGGCGACGATCAGCTTCTGCCACAGCGGGAGGGCGGCGTACCCGGTCAGGTAGTTGAACAACAGTGTCACGTCGTCGGCCACGGCCGGGTTGGCCGTGAACAGCCCGAGGTCCGTATAGATGCGCGCGGTCTGCGGGTTGTAATTCCCCGTCGCCAGATGCACGTACCGGCGGATGCCGTCGTCGTCCCGCCGCACCACCATCGCCACCTTGCAGTGGGTCTTGAGGCCGACGAACCCGTACACGACGTGGACGCCGGACTTCTCCAACTCCTTCGCCCACAGGATGTTCCGCTCCTCGTCGAGCCGGGCCTTCAGCTCGATGACGGCCGTCACCTGCTTGCCCCGGTCGGCCGCCCGCTGCAGGGCCTTGACCACGGGCGAGTCCGAACTGGTCCGGTAGAGCGTCTGCTTGATCGCCTGGACCCGGTCGTCGTCGGCCGCGGCCTCGATGAAGTCGGTGACGTGCTTGAACGACTCATACGGGTGGTGGACGAGGATGTCCCGCCCCCGGATGGCCGCCCACGGACTCGCGGCCTGGGCGAAGTCCTTGACCGGCACGGGGACCGCCGGCGGGTCGCGCAGGTCGGCGTACCCGGGCAGCGCGTGGACCTGGAACAGCCCGGTCAGGTCGAGCATCCCCGGCACGTGCGACACGTCGAGCGGGTCGAGGTCCAACGACGCCATCAGGAACTGCTCGACTTCGGCGGGGGCGTCGGCCGCGAGTTCGAGCCGGACCGCGTGCCCCCGGCGGCGCTGGCGGACGTTCTCCTCGATCGCCTGCAGGAGGTCTTCGACCTCGTCGTCGATCTCGAACTCGCTGTCCCGGGTCACCCGGAACTCGACCGCGTGGCGGATGTCCATCCCCGGGAACAAATCCCCCAGGTGCAGGCGGATGACGGTCTCCAACGGGGTCAGGGCCACCTCGGCCGGCGGCCCGCCGGCGATGTCGACGGCCGCCCCGGGCTTGGCGTCGCCGGGCAGCGGCACCAGGCGGGGCAGCACCCCCGGCACCTGCACCAGCGCGAACAGCGGTTCGGGGTCGTCGGGCCGGCGGAGTTGCACCGCCAGGTTCAGCGACTTGTTCGACAGGTGCGGGAACGGGTGGCCGGGGTCGACGGCCAGGGGGGTCAGCACCGGGAAGATTTGCCTGCGGAACAACTCCTGGATGTGCTTGCGGTCGTCGGCCGTGAGCTGCTTCTCGTCGCGCAGGACGATACCCCGGCCGGCGAGGGCGGGGCGGATTTCGCCCTGCCAGCAGCGGTACAGGTCGGCCACCAACTCCCGGACCACCTCGGCGATGCGGACGAGTTGTTCCTGCGGGGTGAGCTTGTCCCCGCCGGACCCGCGCGTGATCCGGGCCAGCACCTTCTGCTGCAGCCCGCCGACGCGGACCATGAAGAACTCGTCGAGGTTGCCGCTGAAGATGGCTAGGAACTTGAGCCGCTCCAACAGCGGCACGGTCGCGTCCTGGGCCTCCTCGAGGACGCGGCGGTTGAATTGGAGCCAGCTCAGTTCGCGGTTGAAGTACAGACTCGGGTCGTCGAGGGGCACGGCGACAGCAGGCGGCGGCACGGGCGCGTCTCGGCGGCGGGGGCAGGACAATGGCGGGCGGGTAGTATAGCGGAAACGCCGGCGGCCCCGGGGCAATGGCCGCCGGGGCCGCGCGGGTGTCGCCGCCGGGCCGGGTGGCGGTCAGATGACGTGAGACGCCCGCCGGCGGACGCCGGCCTCGCTCTCCGGGAAGCGGTACTCGGCCAGGGGGACGAACTGCCCGGACTGCGGCTCGAAGGCGAACACCTCCCCCGTTTCGATCTTGTACACCCACCCGTGCAGCTTCAGGTCCCCCTTAACCAATCGGGACGCCACGGCCGGGAGCGTCTTGAGGTTTTCGAGCTGGACCAGGACGTTCTCCTCGATGGTCGCCGTCAGCAGCCGGTCGCCGTCGAGGTGGGTGTAGTTGTCCCGGACGATCCGGGCGGTGGTGTCCGCGTGGCGGAGCCAGGCCGCGACGGCCGGGAGGGCGGCCGTCTGCCCGGGTTCAAGCAGCCCCTTCATCGCCCCGCAGTGCGAGTGGCCGCAGATGATGATGTCCCGGACGCCGAGGCCGGCCACGGCGAACTCGATCGTCGCCGCCTCGCCCCCGCCGGCGACGCTGTGCGGCGGGACGATGTTGCCGGCGTTCCGGAGGATGAACAGGTCGCCGGGGTTGGATTTGGTGAGCAGGTTCGGGTCGATCCGCGAGTCCGAACAGGTGATGAACAACGTTTCCGGGTGCTGGCCCTTGGCCAGATTCTCGAACAACCCCTGGAGGGGGCGGAAACTGTCCTGCTGGAACGAATGGATGCCTTGCATAAGCCGCTGCATAGTCAGTCCCCAGAACAACACGAGACGCACCACCCCGACAACCTGCGAGTCAGTAGGCATCGACCACGACGGCGTACCGCTTCATATCAGCCCGGCCTTGTGTCCCGCGGCCCGTTCCTTCCGGGCCGCCAGCCGCCGCAACTTGCCGGCCCACCGCCGCCAGGACGGGTCGTCCGGGCCGAGTCGGTCACACGCTCGGGCGTCGAACCGGTCCGCCGAGGCGTTCAACTCGACGGCGGTGAACGTCGCCATCCCGGACAGCCTGGTGAGTCGTCCGCTTTCCACCTTCGCCATCGACTTCCCTCCGCAGACTCACGCCACCCCCGCTTTGGCCGCCGCGTACCGGTCGAACCGGTCCGACAGCGCGAAGAACGTCGGTGCCCACAGGCCGACGAAGATGCCGAACCGCTCCCCGTGGGCGGCGTCCGGCTCCTTCGACAGGAACCAGATGGCGATGGCCGCGAGGATCGAGACGAACCCCGCGACGAAACAGACGTTGCTGAGGATGCGAAAGGTGGCGGTCGACATGGCGGCGTGTACCTCGGGGTGCGGTCCGGACGCCTTATGAATAGACGCCCCAACAGCCCCCCGGAGGTAAACTTTCACTTTACGCCGCCGGCGTCGCCGACCGGGTCCGGGCCGCTAGCCCGCGCGGCGTCGGGGCGCGCAAGTCCCACACCACCCCGAACACGCTCAGCACCTTCAGGATGTAGTAACTGGTGTCGAACTCGTACCACTTGAACCCCTGCCGGGCGCTCGACGGGTAGTGGTGGTGGTTGTTGTGCCAGCCCTCGCCGAGGGTGACGAACGCGACGAACGCATTGTTCCGCGACTGGTCCTTGGTCGCGTACCGGCGGCTGCCGAACAGGTGGCAGACCGAGTTGACCATGAACGTGCTGTGGTACAAGACCACCGTGCCGAAGAAGAACGCCCAGAACAGGCTCGACAGCCCGCCGGCCCCGGTCAGGGCACCGGCGGCGTAGCACGCGACGGCCAGGAGGATGCCGGGGATCAGGTCGAACCGTTCGAGGTACTTGATCTCCGGGTACTTCTGGAAGTCCTTCATCAGCCCCCACTCGGTGCCGTTGTACTTGTTCGACAGCACCCAGCCGATGTGCGACCACCAGACGGACTTGACGACCGGCGAGTGCGGATCGAGGTCGTCATCGGTGTGCTTGTGGTGCGTCCGGTGGTGGCCGGCCCACCAGACCGGGCCGCGCTGCAGGGCCGACGCGCCCATCAGGCCGAGGACGAACTGGAAGGGCCGGCTGGTCTTATAGGCCCGGTGGGCGAAGTAGCGGTGGTACCCGGCCGTCAGGCCGAACCCGCGGCCGACGTACACCGCGAGCATCAGGAGGGCGGCCCCCCAGGTCAGTTCGACGAAGAAGACCGCGTACAGGGCGGCCGCGTGCAGGGCCAGGAACGCGACGACCGTCACCAGGGACGACAGACTGCGCGTCGAGGGCGAAACGGACTCAGCAGCGGTCCCGGCGGCATCCCCGCGGGGCAGGGTGCTGAGGCCGTCGGGGGTTGCGGTAGGAAGAATAATCCACACTCCAGAGGAAATGGCCGGCCGCGGGCGGGCGGGGCGGCCGGGTGTCGGCGGGTGGGCCGGCGCAGCTAGTGAATACCATAGGAGCCGGACCGACGCAATTCCCGCCGGCGGCCGGGTTATTTTTCGGCCGGCGGCCGGCGGCCGGGGGGCGGCGGCTCTATAATTCGCCCACGCCCCGCGGTGTCACTGGTGGGCCATGATGCACTTCGAGGGGACGGAGACCTTCGCCGCCGAGCCGGCCGCCGTGTTCGCCCGCCTGGCCGACGCCGGGTGGGTCGCCCGCGCCCTGCCGGCCGGCGAACTGCTCACGGTGTCGGCCGACGCCGCCGCGTGGAAGGTCCGGCCCATGTTCGCCTTCATGGCCGGCAGCCTCGACACCACCGCCACCGTGTCGTACCGCACCCCGGACCGCTCGGTCCGGTACCGGATTTCGAGCCAGGGGATCGGCAGCCGGTCGCTCATGGAGGCGACCCTGTCGGTCCGGCCGAAGGAGACGAGCGGGTCGATCGTCCACTGGACCGGCGACCTCGTCGACCTCGGCGGCCTGCTCGGCCGGGTGCCCAAGGCGATGGTCCAGGCCGCGGCCCTGCGGACGATCGCGGACGTGTGGCAGGCGGTCCACGCCGGAGTGGAGCGGGAGGTTTGAGGTGGCCGTCGCACCCGGTTCACCCCGTCGCTGACGCGCCGGGTTGGTTCCATAACCCCCCTAAACCCGTCACGCCCCGCCGTCCTCCGGAGCCGCCTCGGCGGCCGCCGATTCGACCACCGGCCGGCCGCTCCGGGTCAGCATCCGCTCGACGGCCTTGACCCCCTCGGTCGTCAGCTTGTACCGCTTGCGGGCCTGCTTGGTCGACCCGTCCTTGCGCACCTGGATGACCAGCCGCGGGCTGCGGGTCATGAGACTATCGAGGTCGCGGGTGATGTTGGTCGACGGCCGACCGAGGTTCTTCAGCGCCGCGTTCAACTGCTGGCTGTCGAGTTCGGCGTTCTTCATGAGCGCCTGGAACCAGTACCCGGCGACGAGGGCGTTCTCGACCCCGGAGTTCGGGTTGGCCGCGTCGTACAACTCGGCGAAGTCGGCGTACACGGGCGGTGCCGCCGGGGCGTCGCCGCCGTCGCCGGCCGCCGGGGGGAGGGCGGCCCCGCCGGCCACCGCCGCCCCCTTCACCTGGTAGCGGTCGACGGCCCACCGCAGCACCCGGCGGACGGCGTCCGGGTCCAGTCCGCCCAGAGCAGCGGATAGCCCTGTCATCGCCCGGATTTCGGCATCGAGCGTCTCGTCGGTCATGTCGGCCTCGGCTACTTGACGGGTTCTCCGACCCGATACTACCGCCGGCCCGTCGTGTGGGAAACGTCAGTCGCGGCCGAACCCCGCCCGCCCGGCCGGGGTCCACCCGGTAAACTGGGCGTGTCCCCGCTCACCCGCGCAGGAGGAGGCGATGGCCGTTGATCTCGAGGAGCGCCCGGGCGGCGTGCCCCTGGCCGAGTTGTACGAGGCCGACGAGGTGGCCTGGCTCGACCTCATGGCCGGCCTGGCCGCGGCCGGCCGGGCCGGGGAGTTGGACCTGGTCAACCTGCAGGAGTACCTGGAATCCATGAGCCGGCGTGACAAGCGGAGCGTGAATAGCCGGCTGACGCTGCTGTTGCGGCATCTACTCAAGTGGGAACACCAGCCGGGCAAACGGGGCGTGTCGTGGCTCCTCACGATCCGGGAACAGCGGCGGGTTCTCGCGGCCGACTTCGCCGACAGCCGCACCCTCCGCCGGCACGCCGACGGGGCGCTGCCGGCC
>JAABUN010003801.1_pt1 | contig 22307 bp, 22 predicted proteins | sample 5559311 | NCBI WGS metagenome assembly JAABUN01 (sample SAMN10711877, study PRJNA513370) | rock metagenome | isolation source: Antarctica rocks | place: Antarctica: Victoria Land, Siegfried Peak sud
CAGTCGCCCCCCGAGCGCCACAGCCGATCACTCCACGCCCCCGACCCGCGCCGTCAGCGACCGCCCCCTCGCGCAACCCACCGGCACCGCAAGCCGGAGAACACCCCTTGTTCAGGAGTCTCCTAGGCGATGCCGGGCATGGTCTCGCGCCGGCGACGAGACGCCACGACGATGCTTGCGCCGATGCCGACCAGCGACACCCGTGATCGTCAGCGGCACGAGCTGGTCGGAGCCGGTGGTCGGCAGGTTGCTGCGCTGGCCCTGTCCGGGAGCAGCCGCCGCAGCCGCAACGACCGTGAAGGGCACCTCGACACGCTGGGCGCCGCTGGTGAAGACCACTGCGGCCCGTCCTGGTCGGGCGTTCTGCGGCACGGTGAACGACGTTGGACCCCAAGCCGGCAAGGCGGGCGGAAATGGCCAGGACCGTGACCAGGAGCACGTAGCGACCACGGTCGGTAACGGAAAGTAGAGCGTGGTGTGCAGGGCAGCGGCTGCTGACAGAGCGACCTGACTGACGCTGCCGGTCAGCACGGTGAGATTCTTGCGTCCCTCATCTCGCAAGAAGCATGTCCCCCTGCCCGGCGGGACGCGCACGCTCTCGCTCGCCAGCCTCATGCCGCGGAGAGAGCTTTCGGATCAGCAGCAGGAGCGCCCCTCCGACGGTGATCTGCACGAGCACAGGGGCGAAGCTGTTCCGCACGGCGATGAGAAGCGGCAGCATGACGACAGGGAACATCGCCATGTGGGTGGCGCTTCGCGTGAAGTGGCGGCTGATGAGGCAGATCACGATGGCGATCGTGGCCATGATGACTCCGGCTCCCAGGACTCCTGCCGCGTCGTAGCCTTCCGCGACCGGGGAGCCGCCGATCGGCCCGGCAAGTTCGAGGACCTTCACGTTGAACAGCCGGTTGTCGATGGTCGGTGGGCCGCCGTGCCAGCCGGTCACCCGCTCCACCAGGCGAACGGGCACCGCCACGAAGCTGATGAACCAGCTGTGGGGGAGCCCCATGTCCTGCCATCGGAGCACCTCGACGGCAGGCCGCCGAGAAGCCGAGCTCGGTGATCGTGGAGATCGGGGCGCGGTACCACTCGCCGGCGGAGCCGGCCCCGCCGATCCGAGTGGTGCGCACGACGGCGGACAGTGTCAGGACGGCCAGCACCCCCACGCCCAGGTACGCAGCTCGAAGGCGCTCCCCCAGCGCCGCCCGAGTAGCCAAAAGGACCGCGGCCGGGAAGAGCACTGAACCACGAAGCCCAAGCGGGAACATGACGAGCGAGAACAGCAGGAAGACGGTGACCCCGGTCCTTCTTGCCCCGCGGGTGCCCAGCTGACTCAGGCTCGCACCCACGCCGATGGCCCAGATGCCGTAGGCGAGATCACCCGGTTGGGCAGATTCGAGGAACTGCAGGTAGCCGCCGAAGAGGAGCTCCACGCCGCCCGCGCTGATGACGGACGACAAGACGAGCCCGAGGCCCACCAGCTCGAGCGCGACGCCGGTTGCGCCGAGGGAGCGCGCCAGCTGGCGCTGGTCAGGGGGGACGTCCGGCGGACCCTTCGCTGCTTCTCTTGGGATCTGGCCGCCCGACTGCTTCGGCGGCAGTAGGGTGCAGACCGCCGAGAACACCAGAGCACCGCCACACGCAAGTGTGACTGCCGCCGGCAGGTAGCCGCTGCGTATCCACTGGAAGGCGGTAGGGGAGATCTGCCGGACAGCTTCATAACCACCGAATCCGAGCGTCCAGGCGATTCCCAGGTGAAAGATGAGGAACAGGGAGAGGTAGAGGACCGGGCCCTGCAGCAACGACCGCCCCCACACCCGGGTGACCGCCGTGAGGCACAGAGCCGAAACCAAGAGGCTCGCGACCGCCATGCTCTGATCGGTCTGCGGCCTGGCGGCGTGGAGGTAGTAGACGCCGGCTGCCGCGAGGATCAGGGCCGCGTAGGCACCTACCGGCCCTGTCCTCGTGGCCGGCACAGCTCCATCCACTTGATCACCGCCTTGTCGAGACCGTGTCCGGCGGTGAGAAGCGATTGCCTGATGTCATCCTCTGCACGCTTCGTCTGCTGGACACGCATGATCTCCGCAGCGAACGTCTCGGGCGTGGCGTCGCGGTCGACAAGATGGACGTCAGGAAGGTTGGCGGCCACCTGGCGGATCCCGGGCAGATCGCTGGACACCACGGGTCTTCCACAGGCAAGTGCCTCGAGCAGGACGAGCGGTAGCCCTTCACGTACCGAAGGGAGCACGAGCAGGTCGCCGGCCCAGAGAAGGTCCCGGATGTCGGACAGCAGTCCGAAGTTCCTCGTACGAGACCAGAGCTCATCAGACGGATCCAAGTCGAGGTCGTCTGTGCAGGCCGCTCCGGCCAGCGCCAGGGTGGGCCTGCCGGGCATGGCCCGAACGATCATCGGCAGCGCCTGACGGTTCTTCTCCGGCGCGGCTCTGCCGACGTGCACCACAACGGTGCCGGTTGTGGGCAGCTTCAGGCGCTGACGTGCAGCGCTCCTGTCGGCAAGCCGGAAGATCTCGGTGTCGACGCCGTTGGGCACGACCTGTGACGGGACGGCGTGCCCCCGGACACCGCTGAAGGACAGCGTGCTCTCCGTCACCCCAACCACATCGGTTGCCGCTTGCGCCAGCAGCCACCGCATGGTCTTCCTGTACAAACACCGACGCATCGTCCCGCCGCGCCCATCTGCATCACTGTGCAGCACGGCGATCCTTCGCCCCACACCGGACAGCCGGGCCAGCATGAGCAAGAACCCGGAAGCCAGGGACACATGCGACACCACCACGTCCGGCTGGAGTTGCCGAAGCACTCTGCACAGCCGATACGGAAAGGAGAATCGCGGTGTCATGCCACAGCGGATCTCGGGCACCCCGGCGGATGCGAACTCCCCCGTCAGCCGGCCCGACCGACCGCTGAGCGCGACGACGGACTGTGAGTACTGCTCCTGAGGCATGGCGCGACACAGGGACAGCAGCATGCGCTCGGCCCCGCCTACCTCCAGGCGGCCGAGCAGGTGCAGGATTACCCAGGGATCGACGGTCATCGGGCGGCTTCATGAGGCAGTACAAGTCCTGCGATGGCGGAGACGAAGCGCTCGAGGCATTCCCCCTGGGAGAAGACCTTTGCACTTCTGGCCAGGTTGTGATCTATCGTCTTCGACCACTCGCCTTCGTCGGACAGCAGCCGCGTCAACCGTGCGGCGAAAGCGGCCGCATCACGTGGAGGGGCCGTCCGGTGCGGCTCTACCAGCTCCGGGACCCCGCCAACCGAGGTCGCCACCGCCGGCAGACCGTCGGCCATGGCCTCGACAAGGGCGCGGGGGAGCCCCTCGGTCCAGGACGAGAGTGCGAAGACGTCGTGCCGCTCGAGCTCTTGGTAGAGAGCCTCCCCGTAGAGCTGGCCCAAAAAGCGAACGTTGCCGGGGGTCACGCGCTCCGCATGCGCCGCCAGCTCTCGTCGGAGCCGACCCTCACCTACAACTGTCAGAGTGACGTCCCGGCCCTGCGTCCGGCAGATCTCGATGGAGTCGATCAACTCCGCGATGCCCTTGTAGGGCTGCTCCAGGCTGGCGACGGTCACCACGGAGACACGGCTTCGCGGGAACGGGCGTGGTCGCGGCGGTCCAAGAGGAGACGCGGTGGAGAACGCGAACGTCTGCTTGGCTCTCTTCGGCGGGTAGCGCGCCTGCAGGATTGACGTGGTGACGTAGCGGACGTAGGTGGCGTTGGCGCACGCCCAGCGCTGCACGCGGGGCAGGATCGCATGCGCGAGGTGACCCGTCGCGCCGGGAACCACACGGGGGTGAACCGACTCGTTGCTGTCACCCACGACGTTCACGACCATCGGCTTGTGGAGCAGCCTTGCCGCCACCAGGCCAAGCCCACCCACGATTCCTGGCTGGTCGGCATAGACCACGTCGGCCCGCCGGACCTCCGCGACAACGGAGCCCGCCAGGGAGAGGATCGCGCTGACCATCCCGAGGAGGTTGTCGCCGGCGGAAAGGGGAAGGCTGGCTGCAGCGCTGGTCGGGGTCAGCGCGACGCCTGCGGGTCCCGCCTCAGGATTCGCAGCCACGCGTACCGCCAGGCGAACGGGAGCGCGCGCAGCAAGCGATGACACGATCGGCAGGCCCTTCCTGCCCAGGATCACGCCGTCCGTCAACCAGGCGCGTTGTTCGGTGAAGGCCAGGATCACCCGCTGAGTTCCTGCCTCGACCGATTCAGCGATGCGAGGAAGGACGACGTCGTGGCTGAAGCGCCGCTCGCTCAGCTGCCGTGCAGCCTCACCCATCGGTTGGAGCAACCCTGTTCGCCAGTGCCTGTTTGCTTCTGACAGAGCTGAAGCAAGGTGATGAGCGTCGCCGGCGCGGACGACCCAGCCGGTGTCCCGAGTGACTGCTTCGTGCAGTGCACCCGCATCGGAGACGAGCGAGGGAAGTGACATGGCCGAGGCCTCGAGAACAGCACCGTGATTGTCCGAAAGGGAGGGAGACACCGAGATATCCGCGCTGCTGTACAGCGGCCGAACGTCAGCTACAGAGTCGAGCCACACGATGTTCAGGCCCTCGCCGGTGGCGTAGTGCTTCTGAAGCTTCTGACGATGTCGTTGTCCGTCGTCACCGAAGCCACCGCCGACCAGGACCAGCAGGCAGTCATCGGTGTTGGCGGAGAACATCTTCCACGCCTCCAGAAGAACATCGTGCCCCTTGATTCCCCTCCCCTGGTGCACCGTCCGCTTGGGAGCGTAGACGTAGGCCACCATGATTGCGACGAATGTGGAAGGGGGGCAGCCGAAGAGCTGCTCGCGCCGGTCTTCCGACTTGTAGAACTCGTCGGTGTCGACGCCGTACGGTGAGATGGACATGCGCGTCCGGGGAAGGCCCAACCTCCGATAGCGCTGAGCCGTGTGCTCCGAGCCCGCGATGAGGTGATCGTCCAGCCGGCAGAGGTAGCGCTCCGCCAGCCTGATGAACGGCGAGTCGAGGTAGAGCGGTCCAGCGACCATGTGCACCCGGCGCACCGGTAGCCCGGCTGACGTGCAGCGGGCGGCCAGCGCCGACGCGTAGAGGTGGTAGAAGAGCACGTGCGGCGACGTCGCCCTGATCAACCGCCGCAAGCGCAGGAGCTCGCGTACGAGGCTGGGGGACGGGGAGAAGGAGAAGTCGAACGACGACGCGACTACCGGGATCGCGGCTTCGTCGAGCGCCCGTCGAAGGCGCCCGTCGCCCGCCGGGATGACCACCGTCACGATGTGGCCCCGGCGCTGCAACTCGCGGATCTGCGGGATGATCCACAGCCCGCCCTCGTTGGTCTTGAGCAGCACCGTGATGCGGCTCATCGGGCCGGGATGCCCTTCACCGTGGTGGCGGCGGGCACGTCGCGTACCACCACAGCGCCCGCGCCCACTACGGCTCCTGCACCTACATGCAGGCCTGGCAGGACCGTGGCGTTGGCTCCGATGACGGCACCGGCGCCCAGGGTCACCGAACCTGAGATGCAGGCTTGTGGGTTGAGCCGCGAGAAGTCTCCGAGCACGGTGTCGTGCCCTACGGTCGCATTCTGATCGACGTGGACGTGGTGACCGACGTGGATGTTCGTGCTCAGCCGCGCACCCGGGGCCACGACGGAACCGGGTCCCATGCGGTTGTCCCGGCCGACTGTCGCGTCCGGAGAGACCACGCTGGGATAGAAGACCGGAGCATCGGCCAGTCGCCGGTCAATCGATGCCCGAGCCGCAGACGAGCCGATCGCCAGCAACGCCTGGAAGGGCTCGGAGCGGGCCGCAAGGTCAGCTACCGACCCGACGAGGCGCTCGCCCAGAGAGAGGATACGGGCTACATCGTGTGCCGACGGGCCGTCGTCGATGAAGCCCTCGACCTCCGGGAAGGTGCCAAGCGCCGCGTTGGCCCGGACGATTCCCAGGACTTCGCGACCGAAGCCACCGACACCGATGATGAAGAGCGGGCCCTTCACGACGCACCCTTGTCGGTGCTGGTCACGAACTCCGACATGGTGGCCATGCCATCAGCACTGATGCCCTGGCGCAGCACCACGGCTCGGACCGTTGCGCACAGGATGGCGAGATCGCCGCGGAACGAGAGGGTATCGGCATATTCGACGTCAAGTCGAAGCTTGCGCTCCCAGTCGAGGGAGTTGCGTCCCGAGACCTGAGCCAGGCCGGTGAGGCCCGGGCGGACATCGTGCCGGCGCGCCTGCTCGGGCGAGTAGCGGTCGAGGTACTCCACCAGCAGGGGCCGTGGCCCGACAAGTGACATGTCCCCCTTGACGACGTTCCACAGGCTCGGCAACTCGTCGAGGCTGGTGGCTCGAAGCGCTCGACCGACACGTGTCAGGCGTGAGGCGTCGTCAACCCAACCTCGACCGACATCCACCGGACGCATGGAGCGGAACTTCACCAGCTCGAAGGGTTCGCCGAGCAGTCCTGGCCGGCGCTGGCGGAAGAGCACGGGACGACCGAGATCCACCGCCACGACAGCCGCGACGAGCCCCTGAACAGGCAGGGAGATCAGCAGCGCCGGAATGGCCACCGCCAGGTCGAACGCGCGCTTGGGACAGCGCGAGTACATATACGTCAAGCCTGACCAGCACCGCGGCAGGATGCGCAGGCGTGTCCGGGCCGAGGGCTGAGCGCGTGAAGCAGGTGAGGCCGCATTCACCCGATTTTCCCCAGGGCGCTCTTGACGGCCTCGGCCACCCGCTCGACCTGCCCGTCCTGCAACTCGGACCCGCTGGGCAAAGCGACCCCGCGCAGGAAGATCTGCTCCGCAGCGCCGTCGCAGAACGAGCGGCTGGACGCGAAGACAGGCTGAAGATGCATGGGCTTCCACAGGCGCCTGGCCTCGATGTCCTCCGCGGCGAGGGCGCCGATCAGGCAGGACGGTGACATGCGGCTCACGTCCGGGTCCAGCTCGATGCAGGTCAACCAGCAGTTGTCCTCGTCATCATCGCGACCTGGATCCTCCCGTCCCAGGAAACGCAAGCCGGGCAGGTCGGACAGTGCCTCGACGTAGAACCGGCGGATCGTCCGACGCCTGGCGATCATGCTGTCCAGACGGCTCAGCTGAGCGCGTCCGAGGGCAGCCAGCACGTTGGACAAGCGGTAGTTGAAGCCGATCTCCGTATGCTCGTAGTGTTCGCCGGGCTGGCGTGCCTGTGCGGATAGATAACGCGCGCGTGCGATGAGATCCTCGTCCTGACTCAGGAGCATGCCACCACCTGAGGTGGTCATGATCTTGTTGCCGTTGAAGGAGAATGCTGCAGCGCTACCGAAGGAGCCAGCCGACCGGCCCCGGTAGAAAGCGCCTATGGATTCGGCCGCGTCCTCGATGAGCGGGATGCCGCGCGTCCCTAGGTCCTCGACGATGTCGTCGTAGTCGGCGCACCGGCCGAACAGATCCACGCTCATCACGGCCCCAACGTGCACACCTTCAGAACGAAGGGTGTCGACAGCGTCCAACAGAAGCCCCGGGTCGACGTTGCCATCATTGCGACGTGAGTCCACGAAGACTGGCTCAGCGCCCGTGTAGACGACCGCGTTGGCCGAGGCTGCGAAGGTCATGCTGGGTACGACAACTGCCATTCCGGGCCCAGCTCCGAGACCCAGCAGCCCCAGGTGCAAGGCGGCGGTCCCGGACGTGAGCGCCAGCGACGTGACTGGACCCACACGCGAGGCAACCTCCGCCTCGAAGGCGTCGACATGCGGACCCAGCGGCGCCACCCAGCCGGAGCGCAACGCATCGAGGACGTAGTGCTCCTCGACCTCGGACACGTCGGCCTTCGACAGGTGGATGCGGGACATCACGCTCGTGGCTCTGCAGAGGAGAGCATCAGGACCGACGGAACCAGTCGACTGTGCGCTGCAGGCCTTCTTCCAGCGGCACCTGGCTCACCGCAGGGAAGAGACTCCGAAGCTGGTCGTTGGCGGCCTGGCTGTGCTGGACGTCACCTGGGCGTGGTGGGCGGTCATCGATGGACAGGCTCGTGCTCAAGGTCTTCTCGAGCACGGTGACGAGTTCGAGAAGGCTTGTTCGGGTGCCGAAGGCGAGGTTGACCGGGCCACTGGTGACCCCCCGAACCAGCGCGTCGTGCAGAACCTCTGTCACCGAATCGACGAAGGTGAAGTCACGGGTCTGCGTGCCCCCGGCATGAACCGGAAGCGGACGACCAGCGAGTGCAGAGTGGATGAACGCAGGGATGACAGCGGCATATGCATGCCCGGCACCTTGGAGCGGCCCGTAGACGTTGAAGAACCTGAACGGCAGTACGGGAAGCTGGTAGCACTGCGCGTAGGCCAGGGCGTACTGCTCGGCGGCCAGCTTGGACACCGCATACGGGCTCATCGGCTGGCACCGCAAGTCCTCGGACTTCGGCAGTGTCGGATTCGCTCCGTACACGCTCGAGGAGCTCGCGAGCAGGACGTGCGCCCCACCGATCGCGCGTGCTGCCTCCAGGACGCGGAGGGTGCCGGTCGCGTTCGCTTCGTGGGACCTCAGGGGATCGATGATCGATCGCGGAACTGACGGAACGGCTGCCAGGTGGACGATCGCCTCACACCCCTGAGCTGCGGCCAGGAGAACCTCAGGGTCGAGAATCGAGCCCTCGACGAGCACCACGTCGACGCCGTCGAGGTTGCTGCGGGCACCGGAGCTCAGATCGTCGATGACGCGAACCTCAACGATTGCTTCACTCGCGCACAGCCGGCGGCACAGGTTCCCGCCGATGAAGCCTGCTCCACCCGTGACCAGGACCCGTTCGAGCCCTCTCACATGTGCTCCACGTGTACGGCCGGGGGGAGTACGTGGCGGGTGTCGAGCACTGGTGTGTGCCCGATGAGGGAGAGGTCGAAGTCGTCGTGATCGACCAGGAGCACGACCAGATCGGCTTCGTCCACCTCTGCCTTCGTCAGGTCCACCTGCCGCGCAGGCAGAGGCCCGCGGAGCCGGACCACCGCCAGGTCGACGTGCGGATCTGTGAAGCGCACATCGGATCCGCGAGCTGCCAGCAGATGGGCGATCCGCACGGAGGGTGATTCGCGAGCATCGCTAGTCCCCTTCTTGTACGCCAGACCCATCAGCAGGACGACTGATCCGTTGACCGACTTCCGCTTCCGGTTGAGCATCTCGGTCACCCGCTGCACAATGTAGTCGGGCATGTGGTCGTTGACGTCGTTGGCGAGCTCGACGAAGCGGAAGCTGTGGCCGAGGGTCCGCTTCACCTGCCAGGACAGGTAGGAGGGGTCGATGGGCAGGCAGTGACCGCCGACGCCAGGACCCGGGGTGAACCGCATGTACCCGAACGGCTTCGTAGAGGCCGCGTCGATCGCCTCCCAGACGTCGATACCGAGCTCGTGGGCGAAGATGGCCAGCTCGTTGACGAGAGCGATGTTGACGTGCCGGAAGGTGTTCTCGAGCAGCTTGGTGAGCTCGGCCTCCTTTGGAGAGCTCACCGGGACCGTGCGCTCGACGATGTCGTCGAAGAATCCCTTGACGGCGGCCAGCGAGGCTGCATCGACACCGGAGACGACCTTCGGCGTGTTGACCAGGCCGTGCTTCGGGTTGCCGGGGTCGATGCGCTCCGGGCTGTATCCCAGCGAGAAGTCCCTGCCTGCGGTCAGGCCCGAGCCCGCCTCCAGAATAGGTGCGAGCAGCTCCTGAGTGGTTCCAGGATAGGTCGTCGACTCGAGGACGACGATGGCGCCAGCTCGCAGCAGCGGGGCCAGCGACCGACCCGACTCCTCGATGTAGGACAGGTCCGGGTTGCCCTCCCGCAGGGGCGTCGGAACCGTGATGACCGCGACGTCGAACTCGCGACAGTCGTCGTAGGACACCGTCGGCCGGTAGCGGCCGGTGGCAAGGGCCGCCTCCAGGCAGGCCGGCGAGACGTCTTCCACATAGGAGTCACCGGCCACGAGCCGTTCCACACGGTTCTTGTCAACCTCGACCCCGACAACCTCATAGCCCACGTCGACGGCACGCATGGCCAGGGGCAGGCCGACATAGCCCTGGCCGACGACGACCAGCTTCTTCGGCGACATGGCTGCAGTCTTCCAGACGGGGGAAGTTGCCGGCTGCTCAGAGCGAGGAGAGGCTGGCTTTTGGACGACTGGCCACCAGACCCGCCAGCCGGCGGCTCACTGCGAGCGGTCAGCTGCCCCCGCGCGGCGGGACGCCAACACGGCGCGCTTGATCGGGTAAAGGCGGAGGCGTACCGCATGACCTGCGCGTCGGATCCGCTTGTAGCGAAGGTCTCTGATCCGAGGGTTCCCATGGACCCATCTGAGCCAGTTCCGGGTGCCGCGGTAGACGCCGCCGAACTGGATGTCTCCGGCCAGCTGGTAGTCGATGCCCGCCTCGTCGAGCTGCCGGCGGGCTTGGTCCTCTAGGTACTCCATGCCCGGAATCTTGCGGACGTCGAAGTGGACGAGTAGATGGTCGATTTTGCCCAGCTGCCCGGCCTCGGCGAGGCGGCCGATGATGCCGACCTCGGCACCTTCTACGTTGATCTTGGCGTAGACGGTGTCGGTCTCGACCACGTTGTCCTCGAACCAAGCTGCGGCGTCTCGGAAGTCGCAGTCCAGGGCCAACTCCGAGGTGTCCTTCGCCGCCCACAGCGACGCCCCGACGGAACCGGGGTTGTGCAAGGTCAAGACCTGGTCCTGGTCGGACAGCCCGAACGTGCACAGCTCGACCCGCTCGTCCGCCAGCTCGCGGATCTTCGGCCAGCACACGGCCGCCGGCTCGAAGCAGACGATCCGGTCAAAGCCCCACTTGCGGGCGCGTACGACGCTCAGGGTCTCCCCGAGATGAGCGCCGATGTCCAGGAAGACCCTCATGTGGCTCCGATTTTCGCAGCCGCGTCAAGAGGGTGACGTGATGAGGTCAGGATCGCGCTCAACGCCGCCGCCGCCCCAACCGGGACGGTGCAGGCGCCTCCTCGCGGACAAGGTCGTCCAGCACCAGGACCGAGCCCTCCTTCGTCCGCTCCGCCAGGGAGGAACTTCGGGGTGTTGACCGACATCCGTGAGCTCCTCTGGGCCGGTGATCTCCTGCTTCTACCCTCGGTCCGTGAGGTCTGCCGCTCGTCGTCCTCGAGGCTGTTGCGTGCGGAAGACCCGTGGTTGCGAGCGATCTGCCTAGGATCAGCTACGTTGCAGCGGTTCTTCCCGACGTCCAACTCGTACCTCTGGGGGCTACGCCAGAGATGTTTGCGGCCGCCATCGAGCATGTCCAGCGATCGAAACGCACGGAGGACGACATGAGGCAATCGCTCATCGACGCCGGGCTCGGTCTGGACAGGGCGGTGATGAAGTGGACGCAGTTGTGCCGACCGCGAGGACAAGCCCGGTAGTCTCCTACGCGGCGCTCGCTCTGGCGGCGGTCGGCATCTACTTTCTGTACGCCACGTCCTCCGGTTCGTATCAGAGCATGGCTATCTCCAGCCTGGTCGTCTCGGGAATGTGCCTCGTGGCCGTCACGCGGGCATGGGGGTTTGACCTTCTCCAGGGTCCGGTGCTCTACCTCGTCTTGTTCCTCATCTTCCATCTGGGCATCGTGTGGACGCTGGGTTTCGTCGGGGACGACGCTGTCCGGCAGGTGTCCCCCACAGCGTTTCTGTGGATCCGGACGGGATACTTCCCGACCGCCGTGACGCTTGCCTGTGTCGGGGCGATCGTCTACTCCTTCGTCTGCATCGTCCTGCCACGCAAGCCGCTGGTCGCTCCCACCCAGCGGCCCACCGGCTTGCCTCGCGACCGACGGATGGCGGTTTCGCTGGGTACGACGGGCCTGCTCCTCGAGATGGTCGGCCTCGGACTCGCCCTCTCGTCCGTCGTCAGCGCGGGCGGCGTGTCGCTGCTGTTCGGGGGCTACTTGAAGTTCCTCGAGGCGGCGCAGCCGTCACCCCTCGCATACGGGATTTGGGCTATCGGTGTAGGTGCCAGCCTGAGCCAGCTGGGCTCCCGCGCCACCAGGAAGAGCGGCCTCACCATCTTCCTCCTGTTCGCGCTGGTGATGTTCCCCTTGGGCCTTCGCGGCTCGGTGCTCTTCCCGGCAGCAGTCCTGCTGGCGACCCGAGCAGCGTTGGGGCAGCGACTGCGTCCCGTGTATCTGGGCCCCGGGATCCTCGCCGTGCTCAGCCTGTCCTCGGTTGTCCGCGCCACCCGGATCGCCGGACCCAGCGGCGGTGGTGACTGGTACCTGGGCCCGATCTCGACCATCACCGAGCTTGGATTCTCTTTGAGGCCGACCGTGGAGGTCCTTCGATGGCACGATCTCGGTCTACCGCAGACCTGGTTCGTCAGCTTCGTTGCGGTTCCCATCCGCCTGGTCGAACGGGCCACGAACTGGCGCGGCGGCCCGCCCGCGGTCGACGAGCGCCTGTTCAACGTCAAGGTCAGCGAGCTCGCCGGGCCCATCGGCGGCTCACCGGTCGCTGAAGGCTACGACGCAGCGGGCTTGCTGGGATCAGTCGTCATCATGGCAACAATTGCTCTGGTGATCTGCGTGATCAGCCGTCAGGACAAACGCGGCGCCATGCAGATTGCGATGTTTCCTGTCGTCCTCCTCCCTCTGCTCATCGCTGTGCGGAACAGCTTCACCCCGGTGATCGTGCAGGTCGTCATAGGCGGGACGCTCATTCTGATGACGAGAAAACTGTCAGCTGGTCAGGCGGGTCAGGACCGGAAGTCTCCTCCCCAGGAGGACACGCTCCTTGCTCGCTGACGGACGGAAGATACTAACGGTCGCGACAGGCAGCGTAAGTCAAGTCGCTCTGGCGGCAGCCGCTGCGCTGCTGACGACGATCTATCTGCCGGTTGATGACCGTGGACGGTACGTCCTGCTGATAACCGTCCTTGCGGTATCGGCCCCCCTCGCAGGACTCGGATCCAACGTAGGTCTGCGACGAGAACGACCGCGTCATGGTGATCCGGGTGCGCTGGATTCTGCCTACGTCCGCCTGACACTGACCGCCTCCTTGCTCCACGGACTGCTCGCCCCGCTCATCGTCTGGGCGGTCACCGGCAAGCAGATCCCACGCGACGCTGCAGAGGCGGGAGCCGTCATCGCCTTGGGCGTGACGTATGTCCTGTCCTTGCAATTTGTTGAATTCTGGTACGCACGGCAGGCTTTCAGAATCGGCGCCGTGTACGCCTGCCTGCACGTTGTCGCAGCGGTCGCGGGAGCTGGATGGGCGGCCGTCTCGTCTTCGATTGTGCAGGTGTTATGGGTTCACGCTGCGACCAGCATCGTGGTGCAAATCGTGCAAACCACACATCTGTCCCGCGTCCGCGTCGCTGCATCGGATGCCGGGTTGCCGCGGACGCCCATGGCCACGGGTTTGATCCGGTCGGGTGGTTCCAGCCTGCTGATGACAGCCGGGATGTCCCTGACCTTCAGGCTGGATCAATTGATACTCGGTGCGGTGTCGGGCGCGCAGTCCGTTGCTGTGTACGCGTTGGCCAGAAGCTTTGCGGAGCTCCCCCGCTTCATTCCCGTGGCGTTTGGGCAGATTGCGAACGGGCATGCCGCACAGACAACGCGGCGTCTCGCGCTACGCCCATATCTTCTGCCGGGCGCTTTGCTCACCCTTCTTGCCGCCGCTGGCGCATGCGCTGTGGGGATTATTTTCATGACAAATGTCGATCCTGCATATCGGGATGCCGTTCCCCCGCTTCTCATCCTGCTTGTCGCAGAAATGGCGCTCATTCCTTTTTCTATCGTTCTCCGGATCATTCTTGGCGGCGGTCTCGTACAGCTGTCGGCCTGGGTAGGGATTTTAGGGATCGTCCTCAGCGGAACCCTTTACTCGATCTTCATCCCCAAGTTCTCGATAATCGGAGCCGCTGGCGCCTCTGTCGTGGTGTACGCAAGCGTCTCGGCCATCTGCTTGCTCATCCATGCCCGCCAGAAAGATACGGGACTGTGATGCCTGCGTCGCTCGCGAAGTACTTGCGCAGATCCATGACGGCTCGCCGGATCCTGGGCGAGCAATTGAGAGCTCGAGCGTTGCGCCTCCAGTTCCCTGGCGCCACGGTTCATCGTCGAGCGCGGTTGGGACGAGGCGCCAGAGTCTATGTGAACGAGGGCGGCTCGCTCGTGCTCGGGTCAGGCGCCATCGCTGAGAACGTCTCCATACACGTGGCACGAGGAGCTCGCGTGGTCTTGGCTGGACGGTTCATTGGCCCGAACAGTTGCATCGTGGGCAGGAAGTCGATCATCGTGGAGGCTGGCGCCATGATCGCGGAGATGTGCGTCCTGCGCGATGCTGACCATCTTCGCGACGAGGACGGAAGCATCAGCACGATCGAGTACACGTCAGCCGCCATCACCATCGGCCGGGACGCCTGGCTCGCTTCAGGGGTCATTGTCTTGAAAGGGGTTCAGATCGGGGCGGGCGCAACGGTCGGTGCTGGCGCCGTAGTCACCCGGTCCGTGCCCGCCCGCTCCACGAGTGTCGGGATCCCTGCTCGCCCTCTGGACAAGACCGTCCCAGGGGCCGGCAATGAGTGCGGAGAGATTTCCAGCGGCTCGTAGCGGCGCATACCGAACAACTGCCCTGCTGGGGCTGCCTGCGGAACGGGCGCGGACGTCGGGACGGAAGCCTTCAACCGCCACCGTCAGGACCGCGCGCACCGTCTTGGGCTTCCGCGACCTGGACACCAACGTCGTCGAGTACGGTTCTCCTGCACCCGGCATCACCGCCGGACCCACCGCCTGGCCGGAATGGCGCGCAGTCACCGGCAAAGTCCTGCACGCTGTCATCAGCTGTCACGACTTCCTCGCCGATGCCGGCAAAGGCGAGCATTTCAGGACCTCATCTGCAGTGGAGGAAGCGCTTTCAGGCTGGGGATTCGACGTGTCACGCCGCCCCGACGACCTGCGCCCGTGGGTAAGGGAGTACCGCTACGCAACCGGATTGCGCTCTGAGTGTGGGAGGGCCTCCGTGCTGGGCTCCGCATCAGTCAGGCTGGATCTGCCCCCGCCACAAGGCGCATGTGTTGAACAACTCGGTGTCCAGATGAATCACCCGAGATGTTTGTGAGTGGACTGCGTTGAGTTTCCGACCAATCGCGCCCTGCTAGCGTTCTGGAGACAAGCCGTACTCAAAGGGTCAGGGGCCACTCCCCAGAGGACGTACACGGAAGGCTAGACATGCCCATGCAGGATCCGCGTCGAGTCCTGTGGTTTGCCATCTATGATCTCGTTGCCTCACGGATTCCGAGTTGGCTTCCTTCACTTGGGTGGTTGCGGGCCTACTGCGCGTCGGGATTCTGTGCCGACGTTTCACGTACTGCAACTATCAATCGTAAGGTGACGCTGAGCCAACAGTGCACGATCGGTGCGGGTGCCGGTGTAGGAGAAGGGTCGGTCCTTATGGGCGAAGTCCATATTGGTCCTGATGTCATTATGGGTCCTGGCTGTTATTTCATCACTGGCGACCACCCGGTACCAGGGGACTACGGGCGATTCCATGACCTTGCGGCCAAGGTATCTCCGATTTACATCGGGGAGGGCGTTTTTCTGGGTGGCCGAGTCGTCGTGTTACCAGGGATTCGTGTCGGGAGAGGCGCTGCAGTGGGAGCGGGAAGCGTTGTCACCCGGGATGTCGCTGCGGGTGCCACGGTCGTCGGGAACCCAGCGCGCGAGATTCATCGCAGGAAGGTCTGATGAGGCTCCGCCTCGGACCGCCGAGGAGGCGTCGCCATCGCGATGCTAGGCACTCTCAGTGGCCGCACGGGCTCAAGGTCCATCTTGCGCTTCTCGGTCACCGAGGGCACAGGCCGTACGTAGCGCAGAGATAACTTCCGGCCCAGCTTCCCACGGATCGAGCGCCAGTGCATCTGCCGGCGCCACCGCTTCAACCGGGACCTGCGAGACCAATGGGTGGCAAGGCCGGACGTCGGCCTCGCTCACCCCCAACAGATCCTCGTGCAACTTCTCTCCGGACCGCAAGCCGGTGTAGACGATCTTCACCTTGCTGCCTGCCTGGTCCACGAGCCGCCGGGCAACATCGTCGATACGAACCGGCTCTCCCATGTCGAGGACGAGGACCTCACCACTGTTCCCGACCGACGCTGCCTGGATCACCAGCTGCACGGCCTCCTGGACGGTCATGAAGTATCGGGTGACGTCCGGGTGCGTCACCGTGACCGGGCCTCCAGTCGCGATCTGCGTGGTGAAGGCAGTGAGCACCGACCCCCTGCTTCCGAGAACATTTCCGAAACGCACGGACACGAACGTTCCCTCGCTGCGGCGCGCGACGTCAGCAGTGAGACGCTCCGCGATGCGCTTGGAATAGCCGAGCACGCTGGTCGGGTCAGCGGCCTTGTCGGTGGAGATGTTCACGAAGTGCTCGACACCGGCGTCCCGCGCCGCTTCGAGGACGGTCAAGGTGCCCCAGATGTTGCTCTTGACCGCCTCACCGGGGAAGCGCTCCAGCAGCGTGAGGTGCTTGAGCGCCGCAGCGTGGAAGACTACCTGTGGCCGGCGGTCGACGAAGATGCGGTGCATCTGGTCGATATCGCGGATGTCAGCCAGGACCAGGTCCTCACCGTCCAGCAGCGCCCGCCCGGTGATCGACAGCTGGACGGCATGCAGAGCCGACTCGTCGCGGTCCAGCATGATCAGCTCGCCCGGCCCGTAGAGGGAGATCTGCCGGCACAGCTCCGAGCCGATCGAACCGCCGGCGCCGGTCACCAGCACCCGCTTGCCGGTGAGATAGCCGGCGATGCTGTCGAGGTCCAGCTCGATCTGTCGGCGGCCGAGCAGGTCGGGGAGGTCAAGATCGCGAATATCCTCGACCCCGACCCGGCCGTAGAGCAGGTGGTCGACCGTCGGCAGAACCTTGACCGTCAATCCCGCATCCGACGCCAAGCCGCTGACTTCCCGAACCAGCAGCCCGTCGGCGCTCGGCACGGCCAGCAGCAATGACGTGGCCCCTGTCTCGGCGGCGGCCCGGGCGAGGTCCTGCCGCGTGCCCAGCACCGGCACGCCACGCAACCGCAGGTTGCCCTTGGACGGGTCGTCGTCGAGCAGTCCCACCGGTCGGTAGCGGCTGGTCGCATCACGCAGCATGGCCACGATGGCCTGGTCGGCCCCCTCGCCGGCCCCGAACAGCAGCAACGGCTGGGGCACGTCCCCGGCCCGGCGTCCGCTGTACCGGCGCTCACTTTCCTGGCGCATCCGCCACAGGTAGCGCACGCCCAGCATGAAGGTGAAGGCGACGAAGGCACCGACGAACGGCACCGATCGGGGCACCCACTGCATAGGGGGCACCGTCTCGTTCAGCACGGCCAGCCCGACCGCCGCGCAGGCCGCGGCCAGCAGCACTGCGAGCACCTCGTCGAAGGAGCCGTAGCGATAGCGACCGCGGTAGAGATGGCCCAGGAAGCCGAAGGCGACCTGCAGCACGGCGACGCTCAGAGCCGCGTAGAGCACCCCCACCGTGAACAGCCGTTCGAGGAGCAGGTCGTAGCGCAGGAAGTGCGCCAGCCACAGCCCGAGCGTCCATGCCGTCACGTCGACGGCGATCTGCAGCAACCGGAGCCGCTGCCCGCGCGAGACCCGCAACTGCATGCGGAGCCGCCTCCTCAGGGCTGGTGGGCGATACCCACACCGCTGATGAGGCGTGCGGGCACGTACGCTGACCAGATACGGCAGCGTAGCGGCCCGCTTGATCCCTTCGTTGCCGAACCGGGTGAACGTCCGACGTGAGAGGCAGTGGGTGGAGCTCCGCGACTACGTCCGCGTGCTGCGCAAACAGTGGCGGCTCATCGCGCTGTGCGTCCTGTTGGCCGCTGGCGCCGCGGCAGTGGCGACCATGCAGGCCACCCCGCAGTATCGCTCGGCTGTGACGTTCTTCGTCTCGACACCGACCGAGGACGTCAGCACCACCTTCGCCGGCGGCGTCTTCTCCCAGCAGCGGGTCCGGTCCTACGCCGACATCGTGGCAGGTCCCGCGACCGCGCAGGCCGTCGCGGAGACGATCCCGGGGCTCGACGCCGCCGAGCTGGCCGAGAGCATCACCGCCACCGTCGTGCCGGACACCGTCCTGCTCGAGGCCACGGTGACCGACGCCTCGCCGCGACGGGCGCAACAGATCGCGCAGGGCCTGGCCGACCGGTTCCCTGAGGTCATCAAGGCGCTGGAGCGCCCCGAGGGCGGCGGCGACTCGCCCATCAAGGTCAGCGTCGTCGAGCAGCCGACGCTGCCGACCGACCCGGTCTCGCCCCGCCCCGCCCGCAACCTCGCGCTCGCGCTGGGGCTCGGCCTGCTCCTGGGGGTCGGCTTGGCCGTCGTGCGCGAGACCCTCGACAACACCGTCAAGAACCCCGAGGACAGCCTCGGGGCCGCCGGCGCCGCGACGCTCGGCGCCATTGCCTACGACCCGCAGGCCAGCAAGAAGCCGCTCATCGTCTCGGATAGCCCGCGCAGCGTACGGTCGGAGGCTTTTCGCCAACTGCGCACCAACCTGCAGTTCATTCAGGTGGACGGGCCATTGCGGTCGTTGGTGCTCACCAGCTCGGTGCCGAAGGAGGGCAAGAGCACCACCGCCTGCAACCTGGCCATCGCCATGGCGCAGACCGGTGTGCGCGTCTGTCTTGTCGAGGGCGACCTTCGCCGCCCGCGCATCGCTGACTACCTCGGCCTGGAGAGCGCTGTCGGGATGACCGACGTGCTCATCGGCCGAGTCCCGCTGGAGGACGCCCTGCAGTCCTGGGGCGGGGGAATGCTGGAGGTGCTGCCGAGCGGTCCGCTGCCGCCCAACCCGAGCGAGCTGCTGTCCTCGCGCAGCATGGATGAGCTGATGGAGTCCCTCGAGCACCGCTTTGATCTGGTGCTGGTGGATGCGCCGCCGCTGCTGCCAGTCACCGACGGTGCGATCCTGTCGACCCTGACCGACGGTGCGGTGCTGTGCGTCCGGGCCCGCAGCACCCGCAAGGACCAGCTCGAGCAAGCCGTCGAGGTTCTGCGCGCCGTCGACGCCAAGATTCTCGGAGTCGTGCTTACGATGGTGCCCAGCAAGGGCCCGGATGCCTACCAGGGCTACGGGCACGGGTACGGGTCGTACAAGAGCGATGAGCGCAAGCCGCAGATGTCGAACGCGGACGCCGTGCTGGCGCTCAAGGTGCCGCCGGCGGCGGCTCCGGCGTCGGCCCCGCCGCCGGCGCGTACGCACGAACGCTTGTCGGGGGACTCGGCCCGGCCGATCGCTACTACTGAGCCGAGCCGCCGAGCGCCGACGTGACCTGCCCCCTGGTCCGGCCTGTGGACAGAGCCAGCTGCTCGTCGGCGCTCGGTGGCACGCTCGCTCTGCCGGGTTGACCTACAACGTCAAGGTGGTGACGATGCCGGGGGACCGCGCCACGTCGGCTGCTGCGCGAGCAGGCGATGCGGGCCATGGGAGCGGAGGCGGCTGACGTGCTGATGGAGCACCTGCCGCCGGCCGGCTGGGCCGGCCTGGCGCGTCGTTCCGACGTCGAGCACGAAACCGCCCTGCTGCGGCTCGAGATCGAGACGCTGCGGGCCGAGATGACCGGGGAGTTCGCCGCCGTCCGCGCCGAGATGGCCGGGGAGTTCGCCGCCGTCCGCGCCGAGATGAGCGGCGGAATGTCAACGCTGGCCGAGCAGCTACGCACAGAGATACAGACGGCGATCGCCGCCCAGACCCGTTGGATGGTCAGCGTTCTGCTGGTGCTCGGAGCGCTCTACACCACCGTGACCATCCTGGCTCGGTAGGCGGCGTTCTCTCTGCTGCCGGTCCGTCACAGCCCCACGACCTCAGTGGACACGATCTTGTCGCGTCAGAGGGCACGGCCCAGCCTCAGCGACGCTGGCGACGAGGCGACGTACACCAGCACCATGCCGAGCAGGAACGACAGCGGCTCGAGCGTCCGGAGGTCTTGCCGAGCGGGCGTGGCCGATCCACGCTGGTGTACATGCCCCGCGACAGGGAGCACCATAGGAGCCGTGACGACGATGCCGGTCTCTGGCGAGTGGACCATCGACGACCTCGACGCGCTGCCCGATGACGGGCTGCGCTACGAGCTGGTCGACGGCGTCCTGCTGGTGAGCCCGTCACCGCTGCTACCGCACCAGGTCGGGCTGGCAGCTCTGCTCGTGCGGCTGACTTCCGCCGCGCCCGCTGATCTGCGGGTCCTGCCCGCGCCGCTGGACGTGCCGTTCAGCCGGACCCGCCAGCTCCAGCCGGACATCGTGGTCCTGCACAGGAGCGAGCCGATGGACCGCAAGGTGACCGGGCTGCCGGTGCTGGTCGTGGAGGTGCTGTCAGCGAGCACGCGAGCCACCGACGCCACCTTGAAGCGGCACGTGTTCGAACAGGCCGGGGTCCCGTCGTACTGGCTGCTCGACCCGGACGTTCCCTCGCTGACGGTGCTCGAGCTGCGCGCCGGCACCTACGTGGAGGTTGCCTCGGTCAGTGGTGACCAGTCGTTCGCGGCAGAGCGCCCGTTCCCGGTCACCATCGTGCCGGGGCAGCTGCTGCGCTGAGCAGGCGGGTAGGTGAAGACAGCTCAGCCCATATAGATCAACTCTGACCGGCGAGCGCCCCCCCGCGGGCCTTCTCCCGCAGCGCGTCGCCTTCCGGCGTGTCCGGCAGGCCGTCGGGCTGCGCGGCGCGTACGCACGAACGCTTGTCGGGGGACCCGGCCCCGGCCGACCGCTACTGACCCAGCCGGTCCGGGGCACGACTTGACTTGTCCCCTGGGGCCAGGCTTTGACTGTCAGCATGAACGTGAACGGGCTGCTGACGATCGGCGAGGTGATCAAGCGGACCGGTCTGACCCGCAAGGCTTTGCGGCTCTACGAGCAGGCCGGCCTCGTCGTGCCGGCGACCCGGACGACCGCCGGCTACCGACTGTACGACGCAACGGCACTGCCCCGACTAGACCTGATCCGGCGGGCCCGCGCGCTGGACGTCAGCATCAGCGAGCTCGGCGAGCTCCTGGACATCGCCGAGGGCTGCAGCGAGCACGACCACCCGGCCCTGTCGGAGTTCGTGGCCGACAAGCTGCGGGACACCGACCGGCGCATCCTGGAGCTTCAGGCGCTGCGCCAGCTGCTGTCCAACATCCAGGTCCGAGCCGTGCGGGAGGCTCCGATGGAGGTGAAGCCGGTGCACCAGTGCGGGTCGCCGCTGTGCACCTGTCCCGTCGAGGAGCCGGACGTGGCGGCGCCCGGGGTCGCCACCACTGGTTGCAGCTGCACGGGCTGCGCAGGGCCTGCGACCGGGTAGGTCGCCAAGGGCCCGACAGGAGCGCCGGGCAGATCGCCGGGCTGCCGTGCTCGCACGGAGGTCGGTGAGTCCCACGGATCAGTGCGCCCTGGTCTGGGCTGTGGACAGAGCCCGGTGCGCGTCGACGGTCGGTGCCATCCTCGACTCAGGTCCGGTTGACCTACGAGGTGAAGGTGGTGTGTCTCGTGCCGGGTTACGCGCCACGTCGGCTGCTGCGCGAGCAGGCGATGCGGGCGATGGGATCGGAGCCGGCCGACGTGTTGATGGAGCACCTGCCGCCGGCCGGCTGGGCCGACCTGGCCCGCCGTTCCGACGTCGAACACGAGACCGCCCTGCTGCGGCTAGAGATCGGAACGTTGCGGGTGGAGATGAGCGGGGAGTTCGCCGCCGTCCGGGCCGAGATGAGCGGGGGGATGTCAACGCTGGCTGAGCAGCTGCGCATGGAGATCCAGACAGCGATCGCCGCACAGACCCGGTGGATGGTCAGCGTCCTGCTGGTGCTCGGCGCCCTCTACACCACTGTGACAATCCTGGGTCGCTAGGTCGTACGGCTCGTCGCAGGGCGACCGAGGTGCGGAACCCGCCCCCGGGCCGCGGGCTCCCGTCGATGTGCTGAGAGTCTTACTGCTGTTATCATAGGTGTATGACAGAGCGGAAGCAGCGACTCACGGTGACCGTCGACCCAGAGCTGGTCGAAGCCGCAAGCCGCGCCGTCGCCAACGGCCAGGCGGACTCGCTCAGCGGCTGGGTGAATGCGGCCCTGTCCGAGAAGGTGGACAGGGAGCGAAAGCTGGGGCACCTGCGGGCGGCGATCGCAGATTACGAGGCAGAGTTCGGTGAGATCACGGCTGAGGAGATGGTCGCCCAGGCTCGTGCTGATCGGGAGGATGCCGTGGTCGTGCGCGGCCGCGGAACCGGTGCGGCCAGGAGAGCCCCTCGCAGGGCGAAGGCGGCGTCTGGGTGACACTCGTGCTCGACACCGGTGCGCTCATCGCCCTCGAGCGGGACGGGCGGCCGATGTGG
>JAABUN010003802.1_pt1 | contig 22304 bp, 25 predicted proteins | sample 5559311 | NCBI WGS metagenome assembly JAABUN01 (sample SAMN10711877, study PRJNA513370) | rock metagenome | isolation source: Antarctica rocks | place: Antarctica: Victoria Land, Siegfried Peak sud
ATGGTTCAGCAATATTTAGAACACCATCGCCAACAATCAAATGGCGAAACTGATACCTTTATTCTTGATTGAGGACTTTCAGTCCTCTTCAAACCTATGCACTTTCAGTGCATAGTCGTTTAGTTTCTATTCTCGCTTCTTGCTACTAATTTTATGATTATACGCTGCGATAATTGCTCGGTTTCACTACAACTCGACGAGACGAAAATTCCCAAAACGAATTTTACGGTGCGCTGTCCGCGCTGTCAGAATTTGATTCGCGTCTCGCCGGACGCAAAATCGACCGTCCAGCAACTGAAGGAAAACGCGCCGGCGGTTGCCGTCAACGAAGGCGCGCAGGAATTTTCCGCCAAAGAATCCGAATTTCAAATCAACACCGCACTGCGCTCGCTGCTTTCGGCTCTGAAAACCGAAAACAAGGTTTTGGATACGGACGACGAAAAAAACGAAAAGCCACGCCGCGTTCTTTTATGTCTTGGGCAAAAGCGCGACGGCGTTGCCAAGACTCTGGTCGGCGAAGGCTACAAGGTTTATACGGCGCAGACGCCCGCGCAAGCCAACGAACGCCTGCGCGACGGCAAGACGGAAATCCTTATTAGCTCGCCCGATTTCGCCGCTGAATTCGGTGGCGCGGGAATTTTGACGCAAAAAGTCAATTCGATGTCTTCAAACGAAAGACGGCGTTTGTTTCTGGTTTCGGTCGAAGACGGCGGAACGACGATGAGCGCGCACGAAGCCTTTTTGCGAAATCTGAATTTGGTCGTCAACTCAAACGACATCAATCAGCTTCCACTGATTTTGAATCGTGCTCTGAAAGATTTTAACGAGATTTACCATTACTACAACACTGCGGTCGGCGCGGCGGCAATCTAAAATTTACGGCGTGACAGACGAAAAGGCGAATGACAAATTTTATGTTTGTCATTCGCCTTTTTTATTTTCGTCTTGTATTTCCCGTTTTTATCGAACTTCCGCGAAAGAATGTTAATATCAAATTAAAATAATTTTAAAAGCTACGCGGCTGAAATCAACTTTTCTGCCGGAAAATTTAAGATGTTGCCAACGTTTACAAATTTTCATTGCAAACTTTAAGTTTTTTGACGATATACTTCTTTTCCAGCCACGTAACTCGTAAATTTATAGAATCAATTTATGAAATTTTTATTTGTATTCGGTTTTATTTTTATTTTGTTCTCATCTTGGACAACCGCTTGCAGCACATTTGAAACTGAACTCGATTTGTTTGAATACACGCCTTTTTCCGCGCTTTTGCAAAAAGACAATCTCGCCGTCGAAGGCGAAAAGCACTTGAAAAACGTCAAACAATTATCGTTTGCGGGCGAAAACGCCGAAGCGTATTTTTCATTCGATAACAAGCAGTTAATTTTTCAATCGAAACGCGACGGGCGCGGCTGCGACCAAATTTACACGATGAATACGGACGGCTCGAATGTGAAAATGGTCTCGAACGGCGACGGGCGCACGACCTGTTCGTATTTTTTCAAAGATAAAAAGAAAATTCTTTACGCTTCGACTTTTCTGGGAAACAAATCGTGTCCGCCGCCCGCCGATTATTCAAAAGGCTATGTCTGGGCAATTTACCCGGATTACGACATCGTAACCGCCGATGTTGACGGCTCAAACATCAAGCAATTAACCGCAACTAAAGGCTACGACGCCGAAGCGACAATTTCACCGGACGGCAAAAAAATCATTTTTACATCGATGCGCGACGGCGACCTTGATTTATATTCGATGCACAAAAACGGCAGTAACGTCAAGCGTCTGACAAACGAACTCGGCTACGACGGCGGCGCGTTTTTCTCGCCCGATTCAAAACAAATCGTCTATCGCTCGTATCATCCGAAAACCGAAAGTGAAATTGCGTTTTACAAAGAACGACTTTCGCAGAATTTGATTCAACCGACAGTTTTTGAAGTCTGGACGATGAACGCCGACGGCACAAATAAACGCCAGATTACAAAACTCAACTCGGCAAGTTTCGCGCCTTTTTTCACGCCCGACGGAAAACGAATTATCTTTTGCACAAACTATTTCGCAACCGACAAACAGAAACGCAATTTCGATTTGGCATTGATAAATACGGACGGAACAGGTTTGGAAAGAGTTACGTTTTACGATTCTTTCGACGGCTTTCCGATGTTTTCGCCCGACGGCAAAAAACTCGTTTTCGCATCAAACAGAAACGCGGCGAAGCAAGGCGACACGAATGTTTTTATTGCCGATTGGGTTGAATAATTTTATGAAAAAGCAGTTTTTAAGTTTATTTATTTCGTTGTTATTCATTTTCAGCGTTTCGGCACAAACAAAAGAAGCGCGAAAGATTGATGAATTCGGGAAAATTCCGTGCGGAGATTTCGACTCTCGGATGGATGGGCATTATCAAGATTATAAAAATTCACTGAATTCTAAAATATACGTGATTTTCTATGAGGAACAAAACCATTTAACGTTTACAGACAAGCGTGAGGAAATAATAAAAAATCCAAGACGCGGAAATGCGCTTAATCGGGCTAAAGAAATTCCATTATACTTGAAAACAATTTATAAAATGCCGAAAGACAAAGTTGTTTTACTCAACGGGGGTTTCAGAAAAGATTTTGAATTGGAAATATGGATTGTTCCTAAAAATGCTGAACTGCCAAAATCTAGTCCGACAGTTGATGAAAAAGATGTGAAATTTGATGAAGGAAAGCCTATCAGAACTCGTAATTGTGCGAGAGCTTATGATGGATACAAATAAAAAAAGCGCCACAATTAATTTCTGTAAATTTCACGGTTTCGGCAATGATTACATCATTATCGAAAACAAAGAATTAAAAGCGTTCGAAAATCTAGGCGAATTTACAAAACGCATTTGTCATCGCAATACAGGTGTCGGCAGCGACGGGATCGCCGTTTTGAAAAAATCCGAAAACGAAACGGCTGATTATGCGTGCCGCATTATAAATCCAGACGGAAGCGAAGCCGGATTTTCCGGCAACGGAACGCGCTGTGCGGTTGCGTATCTTTATTATAAAAATCTGTGGTCAAGCGAAAATCTCAAACTTATAACCTGGAGCGGCGTAAAAAATTACCAGCTTTTAGAACGCGAAGAAAATACGTTTTGGTTTCGCGCCGAACTCGGTAAACCGAAATTTGATTTGCCGGACAGTCATTTGAAAATATTTTTTCAGGCAAATAAGAGTCAGGTGAACTCGTATCCGCTTGGTTTGTATGAAGAAGGAATAGTTTTTGACTTTTTTTTTGTCGATGTCGGCAATCCTGTGGCTTGTATATTCGTCCAGGATTTCAGCCCGTTCGTCGGCGATTCCCAATCGTTTGAATGGCAAGTAATCGGTCAGAAAATCGAATCAACCAGAGAAATGTTTCCAAAAAGAACGAATGTCGTTTTCATAAAAATTATTGACAGAGAAAATATCGAAATTCGCATTTGGGAACGCGGCGCGGGCGAAACTTCTTCGTCTGGAACTTGCTCGATTGCGGCGGCGGTCGCTTCTGCTTTTACTGAGAAAACTGAAAGAAAAGTTTCGGTTCACGCGGAAGGCGGAACGACCGAAGCCGTCTGGCGCGAAGACGACGAAATGCTGATTACGGGTCGCGCCGATTTGGTTTTTTGCGGCGAGTGGTTTGAAAAATGATATGATAAATATTCCGTTAGAAACGAAGGAAACAAAATAATGCGAAGGTTTTTTAATTTAATTTTATTCATATCTTTTCTTGGCGTTTTATCGTTTTTGCCGGTTAGAGCGCAGACGAACGCTTGCACTCTGTTAAAGGTAACGACGAGTCCAGCCGATTACGGCAGCGTCGGAAAGGTTGCATTTACAAAGCAGACAATTGAGACTCCGATTTCAGGCGCGCCCGCGCAGGTTACGGTTTTTTTGCCGAACGATGCGAGCGCGAGCAATAAAGTTCCGGTGATTTTTTTCGCGCACGGCTTCGGCGGCTTTTATTATCAAGTTTATGAAGGTTTGTTAAATCAATTGGCGAGCAACGGTTACGCCGTCGTGTTTGCGCCGTATAACAGCATCGCGCCGACTCACGCGGCGCGTTACGACCAGCTTTGGAAAGGATTTCAGGCTGCCGTCGCGCAATACGGAAATGTTCTCGACACTTCAAAAATCGGCATCGCCGGACATTCTTACGGCGGCGGCGCGGTGCCGGAATTGGCGCGTCGTGCAATTGCGCAAGGTTGGGGCGGAAGCGATATATTTTTGTTCGTGATGGCTGCCTGGTATTCGTGGGGAACTGATTACAGTTCGATTCCGGCGCGGGCGAAGCTCGTCGTGCAGATTTATTGGGACGACGGGACGAACGAGCATCTTATTTCGCAAAACGACATTTGGAACAGGCTGCCGCAAATTACGGAAAAAAGATGGCAGGTTATTCGCACGGCGAGCAATTGTTCCTGCACGCTCATCGCCGGACACGGAGTTCCCGTTACCGCAGACGTATCAACCGATTCCGGCGGCGGTACGAACGCGCAGGATTCGTGGGGCGTCTGGCGCAGAATTCACGCGCTTGCCGATTATACTTTCAATCACAATCAAGCCGCGAAAAACATCGCGTTTGGCGATGACGCGAATATGGGAAAATGGCGATTTTGCACGAAGCATCCGGTTACGCCGATGCAAGCCGCAAACGCGCCCGTCGTCAACACAAGCCAAAGCGCGACCTGGCGTTGGTCGCTGAAATGTCTTGCCGCCGATTCGGGTGTTCCTTGCCAGTGAAATAAAGATAAACTTTTTATTGTCGAGCGGCGGTCTTTGACCGTCGTTTTAATTTGCGGTCATAATACCGGAAACGATTTAGTCGTAATGTTTGGAGAATTGATGAATGCTTGACTTAAACTTTGTCAGAGAAAATCTGGAACTTGTAAAAAAATCCCTGGAAAATCGCAATTTTCCAACTGAATCTTTAGATGCCTTTGTCGAACTCGACCAGGAACGTCGCCGCGTCATCAGCGAATCCGACCGGCTTAATCAGCAGAGAAATGCTTCGAGCAAAGAAATCGGCGCGTTGATGCAAAGCGGAAAACGCGATGAAGCCGAAGCGAAAAAAGCGGAAGTTGCGGGCTTAAAAGATAAGCAAAACACGCTCGAAGTTGACCGCAAAGAGGTCGAAGCCAAAATGAATGAACTGCTCGCCGGTTTGCCGAACATTCCGGCTGGCGACGTTCCGGTTGGCACGGACGAAAGCGCGAATGTCGAAGTCAGAAATTGGGAAACGCCGAAAGAATTTGATTTCGAGCCGCGCGACCACGTTGATTTGGGCGAGAGTTTGGGCATTTTGGATTTGGAACGCGCGACTAAAATTACGGGTTCGCGCTTTGCAATTTTGAACGGCGCGGGCGCGAGGCTTGAACGCGCTTTAGTCAATTTTATGCTTGATGTTCACACGACCGAACACGGCTATACCGAAACTTTGCCGCCATTTATCGTCAATCGCCAATCGCTTTTTGGAACAAACCAATTGCCGAAATTTGAAGACGAATTGTTTCATTTGAAAGATGAACGCGGTTTTGCATTGATTCCGACGGCGGAAGTCCCGGTCACGAATTATCACGCCGGAGAAATTCTTGACGCTTCGGATTTGCCGAAATACTTTACGGCTTACACGCCTTGTTTTCGCTCGGAAGCGGGAAGTTACGGGCGCGATACACGCGGTTTGATTCGCCAGCACCAATTTGAAAAAGTTGAGCTGGTCAAACTTTGCCTGCCGGAAAATTCCGTCGAAGAACACGAAAAATTAACGGCAAATGCCGAACGCATTTTGCAGCTTCTCGGTTTGCCGTATCGCACAATCGTTTTATCGACCGGCGATATGGGTTTCGGCGCGACGAAAACTTACGACATCGAAGTTTGGCTGCCGTCGCAGAAAACTTACCGCGAAATTTCTAGTTGCTCGAACTGCGGAGATTTTCAGGCGAGGCGAATGAATCTGCGATTTAAGCGTTCCGGCAATGCCAAAACCGAGTTTGTTCACACACTCAACGGTTCGGGCTTAGCAGTCGGACGAACCTGGATTGCCGTTCTGGAAAATTACCAGCAGGAAGACGGTTCGATTTTTATTCCCGAAATTTTGCAGCCTTATATGAACGGTTTGGAGAAAATTCAATCAAAATAATTTAGTTCAATAAAAAAAGCGTCGCCACCTATTTCAAGTTGACGACGCTTTTTTTATTGAACCGACAATTGATTAAGAAGTTAAGCCTTGTTTTTTAGCTTCATCGGTGACCGTATGAGTAACTTCTCCGGCACCGTCTTTGACTTTTTGAACAACATCTCCGGCACTATCTTTGACCGATTGAACAACATCTCCAGCAGCGTGTTTGACTGTATCGGTAACGTTTCCGGCAGCTTGCTGAACTTTGTCCATTGCGCCGCGAGCAGTTTCCTGCGCTTTCTGCATCAGATTATCGCGCGTTTCACCCATCAATTCGCCTTCAAAATGAGTCGAAGGAATCGACATTCCAACCGCCGCCCCTATTGCAAGAGCGACTGCGCCGACTGCCAATGGATTTTCTTCGATGTAATATTCGTATTGGTCTTGAGCGGAACCGGCGACATCTTTGACTTGCGAACCGAGATTGCCGACTTGTTTATAGGCTTTGCCGGCAACATCGCTGACTGTTCCTGAAACTGCCCCTGCCGCACTTGATACAGTTTCGCCCACTTTGCCCGCTGCACCGCTAACCGTTTCGCCGACCGCGCCCGCCGCTCCGCTCACTGAGCTTTGCACGCCAGCGAATGTCGAGCGATTATCTCCCGACGAAAACTCGCGTCTCCGGGAATCGCTTTCGCGGTCGAAATCGTAATCGTTTGTATCATTTTTATAACGATACGATTTGTGCTTTTTCGACGAAAAACCGTTCATTACAAGCATTCCCAGACCTAATCCGATTAAAGATACGGCAAGCGGATTTTTTCTCGCGCTGCGTACCACCTCTACCTCCGACAATTCATTCATTCCTTTGTTTATGTAATTCATAACAATTCCCACCTTTCCTAATGTCGCGTCATAAACGGAGTCTTTCGCCGTCTGTAGCGCGCTGTTAATATGATCGCTAACTTCGTCTTTGACTTGTTCGCTGATGTTTGAAAAACTCAGTTTTTCCTGGATAGCATCAATCGTTTCGCTTAAATGCGAGCGCGTCTCGACAATCTCCGTTCGTATTTTTTCGGTTTCAGCCGTCGCATCATCAGATGTCTCGTCCGAAGAATCTGCGTCGTCCGTTGTATCCAATATTTCGTCGTCGTTCAAAGAAGATCCGGTTGAACTACTTGCCAAATAAGTGTCGTCGGACGCATCACTCGTTTTACCAAATGTGTCCGCTTTTTTAGTAACTTCTATTTTCGTACCTTCGTCTAACTCACTTGATCTTTCAGCCATTGTGCATCCTCCTTAATCGTTTCGACTGTTTGAGTCGGCGTAATTCCCGTATCTTTGAGCGCGCTCAATGCCGATAAAATCATCACTACCGCAGCAATACCGATAACGACTCCGACAATTAAGGCTGCTGCCCAGTAATTGCCGAGCAATTGTCCTAAACCGATGATTAACGCCGCAATAAAAGCGAGCAGAGCTGCATAAGCGACCGCTCCGCCGACCACCAGAAACCCGACATTTTTTCCGACCTTGGTTGCTTTCTGCGTCAGTTCCGTTTGCGCTAAAGCAACTTCCTGTTTAACCAGCGTGCTTGTTTCGCTTGCCAAATCGGAGAAAAGTTCCCCAAGAGAGCGTTCTTCTTTTGTGATTTGCTGTGCCATAAACTAGCCTCCTTTATTTGGCGAGCCGGCACCGGTAGACGGTTTGTCGCTGGTCGAAGTTCTGCCACTTGAACCGGAATTTTTCGCACTGTCGGTCAAGCCGACTTTTTTGCTCAAATCTTCCGGCAGATAAACGCCTTCGCTGGCATCTGGAATATAAATTCCTTCTCTCTGATGTCGTGGGCGACGCATTAAAGCTTGATTAGAATTTCCGCTCTTCAAAAACCTTGCCGCCGCGATTCCGAGCGCAAAAGCGCCGCCGATAAATACTGCAGGATTACGACGCGCAAAAACCTCGACGTCCTTGACAAACTCACGAAGGTCTTTCTTTTCAAGGTAGTTTGAAACTTGCTCGACTTGTTGTGCCAACGAATCGCCGTATTTAGCGGTAAAACCAGCAACCGGAGTTGGCTGCTCGCCGCTGCGTAGGCTCTCACCCATGGAGCGAATGCCGTGAGCAACGCTCGATAAGCCGCGAGCCAAATTATCCTTTTGAGCTGTAATCGTCGAAGAAGCCTGCTCTGTTACTTTTCCATAGGCTTGTCCAGCTGTTTCCTTCGCTTGCTGAAGAATTTCCTTCGGATCGGGCAGCTCAATGTTTGATGTGCCTCCGTTACCGCCCGCGCCGGACCGCGCATTGTTTTGCCCCGAGTTTCCTGTTTGGTTTTTGACATCATTGCCTGTCGTATTTCCCGATGTCGAAGCGTCTGTACGTTTTTCCTGTGTCTCTGCCATTTTTTTACTCCCCTTTTTTCGATTTTTTGTAATAACCTAACTTTTTACCAATTACCAAATTGAAAAAATCCAATTTGTATCAAAATCAGTCAATCTAAGTTGTGTTCTCGATTTGTCGCAATAGCTATGCCATTAATCAGACTTTTACTCGAAAAATTCATAAAAATTTAGCGCTTACGAAAAGTTTTTTAATGGAAAGCGGAAAACGAAAAATGCCTGTTTGAAATTCACCAATTTTTGCAAAAATCTAATTTTCTGTTTTCTGCTTTCCGCTTTCCGATATTCTTGTCGTGATTCGCCCGACCGGATAAAATCCGACGCGCTGATTCAAAAAATACGGCGAGCGTTCGTAAAAGAAATTCAGTCGCGCCGTCGGACTTTTCGCAAATTTTTCGTCTTTTAATTTTTCTTCAAATTCTTTTTTGAGTTCAGGGTTTCTTGTTAGCATTTCGCGCGCGAGCTTTTCCAAAACGTAACCTTCGCCGTATTCTTTCTGCTCGAAAATCGCGTTGAAAAATCCCCAGTAGACAAATGAATCGGGCGAGTTCGGCTCGAGCAGATGAATGGCGACGTTTGCTGCTTCCTGCGCCGTCGGAACGACAATCGAACCGGCGGGAAATTCGCGCGTTTCTTTTACCGGATTTGTTTTGAAACCGACCGTTATACGATTTTCAAATGATACGGCGGCAAATTTTACATCGCTGAAACGATAGCTTTCGACCTCGATTTTAAGCGGTTTATTTAATTTCTGAAAATTTACGCCGTGCGCCTTTAGAACTTCAATAACATCTTGCCATTGCGGAGGAACGATGTAATAGAGCGGCGGCGCAACTCCGACGGAAATTTTCCCTTCGTCAAATTTCGGAATCGTGATGTCGAGCGGTTTCGTGCCGTAGGCGATGCGTTTCGCGCCGGAAATTTCGCTGTCTTCGACTTTATATTCGACGCCTTTGAAGGGAAACGGAACTGATTTATTGCTTGTTTCAATGCGAAGCGCGAATTGTCGATTTGCGTCGTAGGTTCTTCCGCGCTCGACAGTTTCCGCGTCGGCTTTTCGGTTTGCTTCAAACAAAGAAATTTTACTTTGATTTATCTCTTCAAGCGTGTAGCGCAAAACGTCGTAAGTTCCGCGCACGCGGGATTTATAAGGTTTGAGCATATGCGCTTCGATAAGCAGCCCGGCACGATTTCGCAAAGGAACGTAGCCGGTCGCAAAACGTGGCGTGGCGATAAACGTGGCGACCCCTTTGGACACGTCGCGCCCGGCAAACTCGATGTAATGCGTCAGAAGATTGCCTTCCTTTTCGACTTTCGGAACGACGTTTTTATCGAAATGCTCGTCCATCCAATTGCTGATAACAGGCGAAGTTTCCTGAAAATGTGCGTATTCGTAAGTGACGTTATAGCGAAAATCCGCCCCGTCGGTGACGTGACAATCAATAAAAAAATCGGGTTTCCATTCGTTCCAGAGTCTTAAAAAGGCACGCGTTTCCGGCGCGTCGGCTTTCATATAATCGCGGTTGAGATTGAGGTTAGTCGAAGTGGCGCGAAAACCCATTTCATCGGGACCGTTTTGATTTATTCGGTTGAAGGCGTTGAAATTTTCGTGTCCGTCGACGTTATAAATCGGCACGAAAAGAATGACGACATCTTTTAATAAATCGGCGCGTGTTTTGGTTACCGCAATATCGCGCATCAGCGCAAGACCAGCGTCTTTTCCGTCCGATTCGCCCGCGTGAATACAGGCTTGAATCAAAACAACGGCTTTACCTTTTTTACGCGCTGATTCGGGCGTAAAAGTTTTGTCGTTCGCCGCAATCAGCAATGGCAAATCTCTGCCTTCGCCGCTTTTCCCGAATGATTTATAAATGATTTTGTCCGATGTCCTGTCTAATTTTTGACTATAAGCGATGGTTTCCGCATAACGCGGAGTCTTTCGATAATCAGTCTGCTCCGTAAAAGTTTGCCAGTCTTTCAGCACGTTTTTCGATTCGCTTTGCGCCGGTGTTTTCATAACAAATAGTAAAATTAGAATGGAGAAAACAATAATTGATTTCGAGTTTGAAAAGTTCATAAAGAATTTCTTGTCCACAGATGCACACAGATTAACACAGATAAATTAAAACAGAACAGACAAGATTTTCGCTGTTAAAATCAAAATAAAATCTGTGTCTATCTGTGTAAATCTGCAGTTTCAAAAAATAAGCTCTCATTGATATTTAACGGTTTTACTTTGTCTGAAACATTCATTTCCAGCGATTTTTCCTTTAATAATCTCAAAGGCTCGCTTGGCGGTTCGTCTGACAAATCGAAACGCCCGAAGTGCATCGGAATTAAAGTTTTTGCTTTTGCGCCGACAAACGCTTCGAGCGCGTCTTCAGGTGAATTGTGATTCGGCTCCATAAACCAGCGCGGTTTGTATGCGCCGATGCCGATTAAGAAATAATCAATCTGCGGAAACAGTTCGGCAGTTTCTTTGTAATGCGAGCCGTAACCGGAATCGCCGCTGAAATAAATTGTTTTGCCCGCGCCTAGAATGACGTAACCGCCCCAGAGTCTTTCGTTCGTGTCGAAAAGCCCGCGTCTGCACCAGTGACGAACCGGCAAAAAATAAATTTTCAAATTTTCGTCCGGCAGTTTGAATTGCTGAAACCATCCGGCAGTTTGCACTTCATTAGTCGCGGTTATCCAATCCTTTAAAAGTTCTTCCATTCGCAAACCAGCGTAAAATTTCGCATCGGGAAAATTTTGCGCGATTTGTTTAATCGTTTCTTCGTCGCAATGGTCGCGGTGGTCGTGCGAGAGCAAAACGTAATCAACCCGTTTAATTTTCTCGAGCGGCGAAGGCACATCGACAAAAGTTTTGACAAACGGCGGCTTGCCGAAAATCGGGTCTAGCAAAATGCTTTTACCGTTGAGCCGAATGAAAAACGAAGCGTGTCCGAGCCATAAAATTCCGTCCTTTTCGCTTTCTAAAAACTCGGTCGGGTCTAAAACAGCAAGTCTTGTTTGGTCATTTTGCTTTTCCTCTTTCTGCAGATTTCCGCTCAACTGCCATTTCAATAAATCTTTTACCTTTGGCAAAAAAGGGAATTCGTAATTAACGAATCTGCCTTTTTCATCAACCGGCGTGCCTTTCCAATCTGTTTTTATTGTCGGCAGATTCTCGTTTTTAACGTATTTTTCAATCACGGATTTGTCGTTTTCTTCAATCAATATCGCAATCAAAAGCGCAAGAAAAATTAAAGCTAAAACACCTGCGATTGCGACGAAGAATTTTTTCATTCGTTTTATTTTAATCCAAATAGCCGTTTATCGAATTTGTAATTAAATTTTACCGCAGAGGCGCAGAGATAACGCAGAGTTTTTGCAGAGAACAGCGAACAATCTCAGCCTTCCTCAGCGTGAACTCCGCGTCTCTGCGGTAAAATTTATAACCGGCAACTCAGGTTATTTTAGATACTTGCAGGCAAAATCAAAAACAGCCGATTATCGTTTTTATTGATATGCGATAATCAGCCGTTTGTTTTCAGGTTTAGATTTTCTGCGATTTCAATCGCCGGTCATTGTTTCCGGCGGTTTGCTCGACAGTTCTCGCCAAGTCGTCGGATTGCTGCCATCATCCAATCTAATCATCGAAATTGCGCCGGGCGCGGGACAGACGAGGTAACACAAATTACAGCCGACGCATTCGTGTTCGTCAACAATCGGATAACGCAAGCCGTTCACTTCTGTAAAATCAATGCACTGGTGCGCACCGTCTTCGCAGGCGATATGACACAAATTGCAGCGAATACAATTGTCGTAATTAACACGCGCGACGGTTTTGTAATTCAAATCGAGCGCGCCCCAATCGGTAACGCGCGGCACGCTCAAACCGACAATATCGTTGACGGAAGCGAAACCTTTGTCGTTGAGATAATTGTTCAAACCGTCAATCATATCTTCGACGATTCGGTAACCGTAATGCATAACGGCGGTGCATACTTGAACATTCGACGCGCCGAGCAGCAGAAATTCGACAGCATCGCGCCAGGTATTGATGCCGCCGATACCGGAAATCGGAATGTTGATTTCCGTATCTCGCGCAAGTTCAGAAACCATATTCAGAGCAATCGGTTTGACGGCAGTTCCGCAGTAACCGCCGTGCGCCGCCATTCCGTTGACGTTCGGATAAGGAATCATCGAATCAATATCGACGCCCATTACGGAATTTATCGTATTTATCAACGAAACCGCGTCCGCGCCGCCTTTCGCCGCCGCGCGTCCGGGCGGAACGATATTTGTAACATTCGGCGTGAGTTTTACAATCACCGGCAAATTGGAAACTTCCTTCACCCATTCCGTCACCATACAAGTATATTCGGGAACTTGCCCCATCGCCGCGCCCATTCCGCGCTCGCTCATTCCGTGCGGGCAGCCGAAATTTAACTCAAAACCGTCCGCGCCCGTATCCTGCGCCCTTTTCACAATCTCGTGCCAGGCTTCGCGCTTCGATTCGACCATCAACGAAACAATCACGGCGTTGTTCGGATATTTCTTTTTGCACTCGTAAATCTCTTTCAAATTTACGTCGAGCGGTCTATCGGTAATCAGTTCGATATTATTCAAACCAATCATCCGATTCGCGCCGTTGTCCAAAGACGCCAGACGCGAACAGACATTAACAATCGGCTCGCCCAAAGTCTTCCAAACCGCGCCGCCCCAACCCGCATCAAACGCCCGTTCAACCATCGAACCCATATTCGTCGGCGGCGCGCTCGCCAGCCAGAACGGATTCGGCGATTTTATGCCCGCAAAATTTGCACTTAAATCTGCCATAATTTCATTTCCAAGTTTGATTTTCTGTAAAACCAAACAAAATTTCGTAGACTCTACTTAAACCAAAAGTCCCAATTAAACCATAATCTTTTATGTTTTTAACCTTTCCGCCGTCGTAAGTAATGGTTAAAAATGATGTCTGGTCATCTGTCCAAGTTACATAATAATCATTATGTAGCATTGGAAAATCAATATAATTCAATAAATTAATTAACTCATTAAATTGAGAGGTTTCAATTTTTCCTTTGTAAGTTCCTTTTTTCTTTTTGTTAAAATAAATTGGTTTGTAGATTGCATTGCGAATCGAGTTAATGGTCAAATTAAAAGACGGACAAGCTCCAAAACAACCGGAAGTTCTGTATTCAATTTTTTCGATTTTATAAGTTTTTGGCGAATTGTTTAACTCTATAAAATCGCCAAACTTATAAATCAGCGTATTAGCCAAAGGTGGCATTCCGAAATTGTAGTAAGCAATAACGGGTTGCTCTTTCGTATCTTGAACAACGGGAAATGTGCAATCTCGAAAGAAATTCTTAGTTAAACTTTTGACGACAAAATTATTTTTTCCAACATCCAGAATCACAACAACTGAATGATTATAATCTTTTCCAATAACTAACAAATCAGTATATCCATTGTTGTCAAAATCCGCTTTTGTCCAAGGCTTTGCTTGAACAGTATTAGCAAACTCTTCACAATATCGCTTTTCAAATTTCAACAATTCATTAACTTTAAATAACTTGAAACGTTTTTTATCAATGGATTCAATTAGCTCTTCTATTTCAGCCGCAGTTTTAATATCATCAATTTTATTGTGAAATTTAATAGTAGAATTATTGGTATTCTGTAAAACCTGCCCGTGACAAAGAGCAAGTGACACAAAAAATACTATACTGATGAAGACTGCTGTTTTCATTTTTCCTTTTAAACCGTCGCAAGTTTTTCCTTCAAAGCCCGCAAAAATTCTTCGTTGTTCATAATATCGGTTGCTTTATTCACTAATCGAACTCAAAAATTCTATTGGCGTAAGGATACGAAACTTGAATTTCTTTTTGTCGACTGCGGAAATGTCCAAAAGGTCTTGGTCGTGGGTTATCAAAAAATCTGCTTTGCCGACAAGCGCGGTTGCCAAAACCAAGTTGTCGTCAACATCGCGGCTTTCAGTCGGGATTTTGCCGAGCGAAAACTTGGATACTATTCCAAAAGTTTCGAGAATCTCTTTTAATCTTTCGATTCTTTTTTCGTTTATCCCGACTCTTTCGAGAATTTCGAGATATTCGGCAACGATTTCATCGCTGACAATCATTTGCAGTTTTCGCTCGTTTCGCTATAAACGAATAATTTTTGAAACGACGGATTTCGAGTTTCGGCTTAAATAGAAAGCAATCAAAATATTAGTATCAAAAACAACGGCAATTCGTTCTTTACGAGGCGGCACGTTCTTTTTTCTCCCGCCGATATTGCCTTACCAATTCAACCGCGTCGTCTTCGGTATAACCGCTTTTTTGCGCTTCTTTGCTTATTTCGCTATCAAGTTTTTCGTGTTCCCAAATTTCAAGACACTCTTTCATATAATCGCTCAAAATTCTTACCGGATTGCGCCGACGCTTTTTGGCTTCGGTTTCAAACTGCTTCCAAACAGGCGAATCATTGATAGGTTTTATATTCATAGCGAATCTATTTTGTCTCTAACTCCGAATCGTTTCAAGTTTTTTCTTCAAAGCCCGCAAAAATTCTTCGTTATACAAAATGTCATTCTCCAAACTCGCATTTTCCCTTGAATCATTTTCCATAATTCGCCGCAATTCGTTGTTGATTTGCGTTTGATACGGCGCGGCGTGCGGCGGTTCGGCGCGCTTGCGGAAATACTCAACGATGTCGGCATCGAGATACATCGAAATTTTTACTTTGCAGTTTTCAAGATTCGTCGCGCCTTTCGGAGCTTTGAAACTTCCGCGCGGCAGGCGTTTCATTTTGTCTAATTTTTTGTCCAACTTGTCTTCGACTAAAACTTCTTCTTCAATCATTGTCGGCATACATTTTCTCCATTTTCCGGCTCGCTTTTCGGGCGGAAATTATTCGGCAGTTTTCGTTTCTAAAAGTAAAGGAAATGAAAACCAAACCAAGCTCACACATTCCGATTAAGCCGTATCTCGTTTCGTTTTCGTCGCTGTGTTCAATGTCTTCAAATGGAATCGCCAAATCGTCGTCAAAGGCTTTGACGGCTTTTTCAAAACTGATGCCGTCATGGTTTTTGATATTCTCGACGTTTTTATTTTCGTCCCATTCAAATTCTATTTCCAATTATACCGACATATCTATACACATCAAGAAAATTATATGGTTCTCGTAAAAACAAGGCTTTAATCAGCCATATGATTTTACGCCCAAATTTTCAGCTGGAATTGCCGGTTCGTCATACGCCGGCGGAGTTGTTGCCGGCATTTCGCCGTGAATCTTTTCGATAAACGGAGTGCGTGCGCCCGCGAATTCGACGGTTTCTCCCGTTAAATTAAAATGAATACCTTGCGCTGCAAGTTTTCCGGTTTGCGCGGCGTCAACCGCTTCGCGCCCGCCATTGACGCAGTCGCCGCCCGCGAAAATTCGCGGATTCGACGTTTGCATTGTTTCAGTATTGACGAGAACGCGACCTTTTCCATCAAGCTCAACACCGATTTCTTCTAAAAACGCGACGCGCTTTTGCTGTCCGATAGCTTTGACGACCATATCGCACGGAATTTCAAACACGGAACCGACAATCGGCTGCCCGTTTTCCGTTTTAGCGCAGCGCAAAGCAGAAACCGAATCGTCGCCGACAATCTCGACCGGCGCGGTTTGCCAGAAAAATTCGATGCCGTCTTTTTTTGCCAGTTCGTATTCATATTCATAAGCCGAAATGTCTTTTTCCGTGCGGCGATAAATCATCAAAACTCTTTCCGCGCCCAGCCGTTTAGCCTGCGTAACGGCATCAATCGCCGTATTGCCCGCGCCGATAACCGCAACCGTATTGCCGAGCGGAACGCTTTTCCAATCGCGCGTTTTTATTCTTTCAATAAAATCGAGCGCGTCAAAAACTCCGTTTAGACTTTCGCCTTCGACATTTAATTTATTCGTCGCGCCCAAACCGATTGCGAGAAAAATCGCGTCGTGAGTTGATTGCAAATCTTCAAACGAAATTTGATTTGGACTTTGGACTTTGGACTTTGGACTTTGGACTATTTCAGTTTCCAACTGAAATTTCACGCCGAGTTTTTCAACTTGCTTTGCTTCGGCAACCGACACGATTTGCGACATTTTATATTCCGCCATTCCGTAAGTGTCGAGTCCGCCGGGCAAAGGTTTTTTATCTAAATCGTAACCGCGTAACCGAGCCGCGCAAGATATGTCGCGCAAGATAAACCTGCCGGACCCGAACCGACGATGCCGACGGATTTTCCGTTCGACGCACCCGCTTTGAAAATTTCCTTTTCATTACGCATTGCGTAATCGGTCGCGTATCGCTGAAGCCGCCCAATCTCAATCGGCTTATCCATCAAAGTTTTCTCGACGCACGCGCCTTCGCACAAAACATCGACCGGACAAACACGGGCGCAAGTCGCGCCAATCGGGTTCGCATCGAAAACCACACGCGCCGAACCCAAAAGATTTCCCGACGCGATTTTTTTGATAAACGAAGGCACGTCGATATGCGTCGGACAGGCGCGAACGCAAGGCGCGTCATAGCAATAAATGCAACGATTCGATTCGAGAACCGCCTCGGCTTCCGACAAAGGCGGCGCGATGTCGCGGAAGTTGCGCTCGATTTGTTCAATGTTCAAGGGCGATCCGTGTGTTAATGACATAGTTTTACAAATTAAATTTCTGCATCGGCTTCAATCTCAACCATCATTTGCGGGTCAATTAATTTTGAAACTTCGACCATTGTTGTCGCGGGCATAATTTCACAGAAAAATTCGCCGTGCGCCCGCCCGTATTCTTCCCAGCGCGAAATATCGGTCACGAACATTCGTGTTCGCACGACGTTTTCAAGACTCGCGCCCAACGCTTTCAAAGCCTGTTCGATATTGCGGATTGCCTGCGCCGTCTGCGCGTAAGCGTCGCCCGTGCCAACGATTGCGCCGCTTTCATTCGTCGCCGTCGTTCCGGTTACATAAATTCGCTCGCCGACTTTGACTGCGCGGGAGTAGCCGACGACCTGTTCCCATTTCACGCCCGACGAATATTTTTGTCTTTCCTGCATAATTAGTGAAAAACTAAAAGTGAAAAGTAAACAATGAAAAACGAATAACTTTTCACTTTTCACTATTCGTTTTTCACTAATTTAATCCGCTACGATTAGACCGTAAGCGTCGGGTCTTCTGTCGCGGAAAAACTGCCAGGTGTTTCGCACTTCTCGAATCATATCGAAATCCAAATCCGCGACGACGAGTTCGTCTTTATCACGCGCGGCTTCGGCGACGATTTGCCCGCGCGGGTCGCAGAAATAGCTTTGACCGTAAAATTCGCCGATGTTCCAGGGCGCTTCGTAACCGACGCGGTTGATTGCGCCGACGAAATAACCGTTGGCGACGGCGTGCGCGGGCTGTTCGAGTTTCCAGAGATATTCCGAAAGTCCGGCGACGGTTGCCGACGGGTTAAAGATAATTTCCGCGCCGTTCAAACCGAGACATCTCGCGCCTTCGGGAAAATGTCGGTCGTAACAGATATAAACGCCGATTCTGGCAAACGCCGTATCGAAACACGGGTAGCCGAGATTGCCCGGACGAAAATAAAACTTTTCCCAGAAACCCGGATTGACGTGCGGAATATGCGTCTTGCGATATTTGCCCAAATACTTTCCGTCAGCGTCAATGACCGCCGCCGAATTGTAATAAACGCCCGACATTTCTTCTTCATAAATCGGCACGATTAAAACCATTCCGTGTTGTTTTGCAACGTCCTGCATCAATTTGACGGTCGCGCCGTCGGGAATTCGCTCGACCGCTTCATACCAGCGCGTCTGCTGTTCGGCGCAGAAATAAGGCGTGGTGAAAATCTCTTGAAAGCAGAGCATCTGCACGCCTTGCCGCGCTGCGTCTTCGACCATTTTCATCTGGTGTTCGAGATTCGCTTTTTTGATTTCCGCAATCGGCGCATCGGTCGGCGCGACGTTTGCTGCTTGAATCAAACCGCATTTTATTATTCTTGACATAAATTGTTCCTCAGTTATTTTTATTTATTTTGTCGGCATACTAAATTTTGCGTTATCAATCACCGCGTTATTCTTAACTTCCGTAATCTTCCGCGTCCAGGAAATGTTCGGCGAAGCGTAACGAACGGTCGCGGGCAATTTAACGGCGCCGAAATCTTTGTAATCCGCGTAATCGACTTGATATTGAAAGACGCCGAGAATCGTCGAGACGCTTGAGACGCGCCGCACTAACAAACCGCTCGAAGCGTCGAAATAAAGTCGCTCGCGGCTGCCCTCAGCGGTTGTCGCGCTGACTAAATATACTTCGCGTCCGTCTATTTTATCAACAAAACGAAAGTCTAATTTCGAGTAAACCGTTTTCAAATCGTTAAAAGCGAAAAACTGCGCGTTGCGTTTTATCTGTTCGGCTTCGTCGGTTTTTAGATTGATTTCCCGCGCGTCGGCTCGCTTCCACGCATTTGCGCCGTCAAAAGATTCTGTAACGACGGCTTGCGGATACTTCGTAACGACGAGAAGTTTGTTGCCTTTCTGCCAGATTTCTTCCGGCTCGGTTTTGCCGTTCGGCTCGGCGCGGCTTGCCGTAATCTGGCGCGAAGTGATTTTCGCCAAGTTTTCCTTGCCGCCGACCGCTTGCGTGTATTTATCAAGAATCGCATCAATCGTCGGTTTCGTCGCGGGCTGTTTCGGGCGTTCTTCCATCGTCGCAACCACGCTCAAATTCGGTGCGTTTTGCGGATGCGTCTTGCCGTTATGACATGTGTTGCAGGAAATTTCGGGGCGATTGTCAAAGTAATTTTTATTAAGCGCGAGCGTCATCGTAATCATCTGCCGCGCCGATTCTTTTTCCTTTTTTCCGTCTTTCGCAAAATCGTTTTCGACGTGGCAGAAATTGCAGTTGACGCCCAAAGACGCCGACATCAGATTCATCACCTTGCCCATCTGGTCGGCGGGCATATCATTTAAAACCTTTATGTTTTTAAACTTTTGCCCTGCGGTTTCGATTTGTTTGGTCTGCATCTCTCCGCTGCGCGTAAAAACAAACGCGCCGCCCGCGAGAAAAACGAAAAGAACGAGGATTTTAATTTTTTGCTTCATAATTTGTAGAATGTAAAGAATTTTTTAGGACGAAATCAAATGTCTTTTAGTTGTGAAAGAAGGTCTTTTACTTTTTGCTCAATTAGATTACGCGTTTCCCGAAATTGCTCAAGTGGCAAATCTTTCGGGTCTGGAATTTGCCAATCTTCACGCCGCTTCGCTTTCACGAAAGGACACTCATCACCACAGCCCATTGTCGCTACGAAATCAAACTCGACATTCGGTATTGCTTCCAAAGACTTTGAATCGTGCTTCGCTAAATCGTAATCAATCTCGCGCATTGATTCAATCGCTTTCGGATTGACTTTGCCTGACGGACGCGAACCCGCGCTATAAACTTCAACTTTTGTGTTGCCGTGAATCCGCGCAAACGCTTCGGCAATCTGGCTGCGACACGAATTTTCCACACACACGAATAAAAGCCGCTTCATTGGCATTGCTCCTGTAATTTACTGCAACAACCTTTTGCCTGAATACACCGACAACCGAGAATCCCTAGAAACGCCCCGACGAGCGGAGCGAAAATGTAAATCCACAACTCAAAAATTCTACCCGAAACGACGGCGGGCGCAATCGAACGTGCCGGATTCATTGACGCACCGGAAATCTGTCCGGCAAACAAAGCCTCAAGCCCAACCATTGCGGCAATCGCCACGCCCGCCATTAAGCCTTTTTCCTTTGCGCCGACAGAAACATTGATAATGACGAACATTAGAAAAAACGTCAGAATAATTTCAAGCACGAACGACTGAAGAAGTGAACCCGAAGGAAGCGTTGCGCCTAAAGTCTGATGCTGCGGAAAAAGAAGCCGCAAACTTACGCTTGCCAATAACGCGCCCGAAATTTGACAAGCAATATAGGGTAAAACCTTACGACCCGGAAAACGTCGGGCAAACCAAAAACCGAAGCTCACGGCAGGATTCAGATGTGCGCCGGATACATCACCAACGGTATAAATCATCGCCAAAACGACTAAGCCGAAAGTTAGAGCAACGCCGACGTGAGAAATACTGCCTCCGCTCACGTCGTTAATAATAATCGCGCCCGTTCCGGCAAAGACGAGCGTAAAAGTCCCAATCAATTCGGCAAAATAAGATTTCATTTGGTTGTTTTTATCCTAAATCTACTCTGTGTTTATCTGTGTTCATCTGTGGTTAAATTTCCATTTCAATTTGCGGTGGCGCGGCTTTCATCAAAAGAAAATGAACCGCGAATGAAACGCCGAAGCCGACGAACCACGCATAGTCATACAAAAATCGGAGAGAGGGAATTATCAGCCCAATCCACGCGAAAAAGCAACCGAGAAGCGTTGCTAAAACTGCACGCCAATTCCAGCCGCTCGCGTATCGGTAAACGCCCTTTTTGCGATACAAATCGCCGAGGTTTAGATTTTTGCGGCGCAACAGCCAGTAATCGGCGATAAGAACTCCGGCAATCGAACCCAAGCCACCCGAATAACCCAGAAGCCACGAGAAAATATAACCATTCGGGTCGGCGAGCAGTTTCCACGGCTGCATCAAAATCCCGGCGATGCCCGTAATCAAACCGCCTGTTCGGAAGGAAATAAGTTTTGGAAAAGCGTTGGCGAAATCATTTGCGGGCGAGACGACGTTTGCCGCGATGTTGACAGACAGCGTTGCGACAACAATTGTGAACATCGAAATCGCTACAACCAAAGGCTGAGAAAACTGTCCAACCAATTTCACCGGGTCCCAAAGTTCGTCCGGTTTCATCTGCGGAAAAACGACGACCGCCGCCGAAGTTATAAGGATGCCCATTGCGGCGAAAATAACCATCGTCGTCGGCAGCGCGACAACCTGACCGACGGCTTGCTCTCGTTGGCTTTTACCGAAGCGCGTAAAATCAGGCATATTCAAACTCAATGTTGCCCAAAAACCAATCATCGCCGTCAGCGACGGAATAAAAATCGTCCAAAATTCGCCGAGTGTTTTGAACTTACCTTCTTCGTGCAGCAGAAAACCAACGCCGCCTGCTTGATACAAAATCCACGCCAGCAAAACGGCGGTCATAATCAAAACAAACGGCGCAGCCCAATTTTCGACGTGCCGCAAAAGATTCATTCCGCGATAGACGATAAAGATATTCATCGCCCAGAAAATCAAAAACGACAGCCATTCGGTCGGTGTGTGTCCATTAATCGCGCTCCCGAGCAGCGTGTTCCATTTCGGAATTATTGAAGCGAAAAATATGTGAATCGCCTGCCCGCCAATCCACGCCTGAATTCCGAACCATCCGCACGCGACAATCGCCCGCATTATCGCCGGAAGATTCGACCCATAAGTGCCGTAAGCGGCGCGCGCAAACACGGGAAACGGAATGCCGTATTTCGTTCCCGGATGCGAGTTGAGCAAAATCGGCGCCAGCACAATCACGTTGCCGAGCAAAATTGTAACGAGCGCCTGCCACCAATTCATTCCCGCCGAAATCAAGCCCGAAGCCATCATATAAGTCGGGATGCAATGCGCCATCGAAATCCAAAGCGCGGCGTAGTTATAAGTTGTCCAATTGCGCCGCTCAATCGGCACGGGCGCAAGGTCTTCGTTCTAAATACAGGACAAAAGTAACGTAAGTTGTTGGAATCGTTGCTTTTGTCTGATGTTTGTCGTGATTTGGCAAAAGCAATTCCGTAAGTTTCAAATCCCAGTCGA
>JAABUN010003804.1_pt1 | contig 22272 bp, 26 predicted proteins | sample 5559311 | NCBI WGS metagenome assembly JAABUN01 (sample SAMN10711877, study PRJNA513370) | rock metagenome | isolation source: Antarctica rocks | place: Antarctica: Victoria Land, Siegfried Peak sud
CTCTTCCGTGTCTTCGTCGACTACGGATTCTGAGGCCCCAGACCTGTCTCCTACGTCAGGCTGAAGGTCGTGTCGCGATCGCGGCTACCACGCTTCATGTCGGAGAGCCTGTTTCGTTGCATCGGCTGACTCCGACTGGCCCGGGGCCCGGTTGCTGTGTACAGTGCGAGCTCCTCGCTAGCACAACGTTGTACTTCCTTCTTAGAGGGCTGACGGTCATCCTCGCTCTCCGCCGTTCTCTGATGCTGTGTTGGAACGCGAAAATCGATGCGTCGGGGCACTGCGGGCCGCGTCTTTGTGGGTGATGTGACGCGCGGTCTACTGACCCGCACAAGGTCATGCCCTGACGACAACCACGCACTCTCGCAGAGCGCTTGAGGCGTCCACGCAGATCTCGTCTGCACCGAGTGATGCGTTTACCGTCAACTCCTGCGGAGTCGTGCGCACGTGACATGGCCCCAATCTCCGATGCGTCACCCACCTCTTTCATTCGGGTCGCCCGTCCTGGCCACTCGCGGCCCGCCCGTGGCCTTGGGTACGTGACGATGACGCTGCACAAGCTCTCGGCGGGGACGGGCTACGAGTACCTCACCCGCCAGGTCGCGGTGCTCGACTCGACGGACAAGGGCACCACTCCCCTGGCCGACTACTACGCGGCGAAGGGTGAGCAGCCCGGGCACTGGGTCGGGTCGGGACTGGTCGGAGTCGACGGACTCGAGGCCGGCGACACCGTGACAGCCGAGCAGATGAAGCACCTCTTCGGCACGGGCGCGCACCCGCTGACGGGCCGTGCCGCTCGGGTCGCCGTACAAGAGCTACGGCACCGATGGCGTGGACGGGTTCACCGTCGGACTCGGGCTTCGACTGGGCAGCAACCCCTCCGACGCCGAGCGAGCCCGGGTGCGGTCGGAGGTGGCGCGGGAGTTCTTCGTCGCCGACCACGGCCGCGAACCGATGGATGCCCGTGAGCTCTCGGCTGCGCTGGCTCGCTACTCGCGGCCGCGCCAGACATCGGTGGCGGGCTACGACCTGACGTTCAGCCCGGTGAAGTCCGTCTCGGCGCTCTGGGCGGTCGCCCCACCGGAGGTGGCGCGACTGATCCAGCAGACCCACGACGCGGCCGTCGCCGACGCGCTGGCCTACATCGAGCGTGCGGCGCTGTTCACGCGCGAGGGCACCGACGGCGCGCGGCAGGTCGAGACCCGCGGCCTGATCGCCACCGCGTTCCTGCACCGCGACTCCCGGGCCCCGGCGACCCGGACCTGCACACGCACGTGGCGGTCGCGAACAAGGTGCAGACCCGCGAGGGCAAGTGGCTTTCGATCTACGGCCGGGTCTGCACCAGCACGTGGTCGCCGCCTCGGAGACCTACAACACCGCGCTGGAGCATCACCTCAACGAGAGGCTCGGAGTGCAGTTCGCGACCCGACCCGGCGCTGCGTCCGACAAGCGGCCGATCCGCGAGATCGTGTCGACCAGGCGCTGTGCGCACGCTGGTCCCAACGACGCGTCTCGATCGTCAAGCGCCAGCGGGAGCTGGCCCGCGAGTTCACGAGGGCCTAGGGGAGCACCTTGGCGACTCGTCGCCGGAGGGTGCAGGGGTCTCGTTGAGGATCGCCCGCGCGGTGCCTCGTCGTCCCAGGTGGTGGCTGCGGGGGACCTCGATCCACAGCTGCCCGGCGACCAGTCCGTCGATCTCGGGTGACAGGTCGCGCAGCCGATCGGCCAGCGCGGTGGCGCCCGGGATCAGCAACCACACCAGCGCGACCCTGGCCGCGTCGGGGTCATCGAGTCCGAAGTGGCCACCCACGCTCATGTCCGGCCCTTCCTGCCGTCACCGGACAGGTGTGCCGATCAGGATCCCGTTCTCGGCGTGTCAGATCCGCACAGATGTATTCGAGCTGTGGATGGCCGGTCCCTCCTCGAAGCCGCCCGCCTCGCTCAAGGGCTGACGCAGGAGGCCGTCGCACGCCGGTCGGGCACCTCAGCTGTTCACCCACCTCGACGGCGCGCTCCTGGTCGACGCCTGGCCCGAGGTCGCCCCACGCCTCCCGTCAGGTCTCCGGAGACACTGGCAACCGCTGGTGCTCACCGCCGGGATGGGCTGGCTGGATGGTGAGCGGGTCAGCACCCAGGAGGGGCGACCCAAGCCGGCCAGCCTTAGAGCACGAGAGCGCGCCATCCGACGGTTGGTCGAGCGGGCCTCACCGCGGACGAGATTCGGCGGGCGCTGCGCCGTCGACAGGGAGACGAAGGCCAACGACCGCGACCGACTCACCCTGCGGCAATCATCTCACTCGTAGAACGTCGAGCGATTGAGCACAGACCGCCTCCAGAGTGCGTTCCGGTCGGCCTCGCTCAGGCCGGCGACATCGGCGGCATCGGACCACTGTGCCTCAACCGTCGTGACGATGTAGTCGACGATCTCCTTGGCGGCCGGTCGTGACAACCCGTAGTCGGCAGCAGCGGCGACACAGACCGAGAACTGGCTACCCCGGCTACCGTCACGCCCGATATCCATCGCTTGAGCCGAGGTGTCGGTCGAACGTACCTGCGGAGTCAGGTCGAACGCTGGCGTGAGCTCAAGTGACTCCCCGTCCCAGAACGCAGCGTGGTTGCGCGCGTGGTCATCGTTGTTGCCGATGGCGACGTTGAAGACGACCCGCTCGAACAGGCTCCGACCCATATCCTGCGGGGCGCGCGCGCTCTCACGGAGGGCGTCGAGCAGTTCGGGGTATGACCCGTAGCGCGCACCGAGGTGAGCATCAAGGCCAAGCATCGTCAGTCCTGAGACGACGTGATGGCGCTGACCTCCGGCCAGCCGGTCGAAGCGTTCGATAAGCAGTACGTCGCGACCCATCGACTTGATGACTCGCGCGTTTGGGACGTCGAGCCCGCAGCGCTTCGCGAGCTCGACCGCGACGGCCTCTGCCCTGATGATCGGGTGCACGTCGGTGGAGACGGACAGCTTGGCGATGTACTCGGTGCCGGAGGCGTTGCTGATGAGCACCTTCGGGTGCGCGCCACCGATGGCCGTCCCGTTCATGAGTGCGTCGCCGATGGCCGGGCTGAGCGGCACGCCGGCAAGCACCTTCTCCGCGGCGTCGTACAACTCGTCGAGGCCGGCGGTGTCCAGGCGCGGAACGTACTCGCTAGCGCTTTCCTGGAAGTCGATGGCTCCAAATCGGTTGGAGCCGGACTCCAGCATGTAGGTCTCGATGCTGAGCTCCGCGTCGCCCGCGCCGAGGCGGTTCCCGATGACCCGCTCACCCCAAGAGTCCGGGGTTGCGTCCTGGAGACATGCGGCGATCGTCAACCCGTCGAGAGGCTCCTGCACCCCACGCTGCAACGGGAGCTCGGGTGCGTAGAGGCTGATCGGGTTCTCGGCGTTGAGATAGGACCGCGCGTAGGTGAAGTCGAGGCGGCCCGCCGCAACGCGGTCGACGGCCCCCGCGACGACTGGTTCGGAGTCGCCGGGGAGCCACGTCCAGACGAAGACACGTCGTGCCCGATACGGGTCAGAAGTCATCGTCCGGCTCGGCCTTCTTCCGTGGCCTATCAACTCGGGTGGGCAGCAACGCGAGACGGTCGTGGCCCTCACGGCGCAGGCGCGAGAGTTCGGCCCGGTCCTCGGCGCCGAACAGAGGGACTCCAAGGATGTCGGCAGCGTTGAAGGCGTTGCCGATGGATACCGCGGTGTCGCCAGCTTCGATGGCCGCGACCGTGCGGCGGTCCACTCCGATACGAGTGGCCAGTTCGGCGGCGGTCCACTTGCGCGCGAAGCGGGCAGCCTTGATCTGCTGACCGAGTACGGCGGCAGCGTCGGCGGCACCTCGGCGGGGCGATACGCGAATGCGTGCCATGCATGCTCCTTACTTTGTACCTAATCTATCACTATGTACAAAGTAACGAACAGATTGACGGCAATGCCTCCCACTTGCACCAATCTGTTGAGCCACGGTCATGTCGCCGGAGACTGCTGCGGCGCGAGCCATCGAACAACTCGAACGGACAGGTGGCTGAGCAGGCGAACCGCCATAAGATTGTTTATGACACTGCTGACCGAGTACCAGGATGCTCGACGCGACGAGGACGTCGCGCGGCTGCGCCGCGTCCTCGCGTTGCGCGCGATGGTCGCCCAAGGGATGAGTTAGCGTCAGATTGCCGAGGCGCTCGGCGTCTCCCAGCCAGCGGTCAGTCAGCAACTCAAGTTCGCACCCGACCTTGACCGAGTGCATCCCCAAACACTCCTGCAGGCCGCTGCCCCGATCCTCAAGGCGGTTGCGGAGCAGCACGGCTACTCGCGCTTGGCCGTCTTCGGGTCGGTCGCTCGGCAGCAGGCCCGCCAAGGCTCCGACATCGACTTGCTGGTTGAAGCTCCCGATGGGACGTCGTCGTTCGGGTTCATCCGGTTCAAGCAGCTCATCGAGGACGTGCTCGGTCGTGAGGTCGACCTGATCGACTACGGCGGGCTCAAGCCCAAGCTGGACGACGACATCCGTCGTGAGGCGGTGATGCTCTGATGGACCGCAAGGCAGCCAAAGAGCTGCTCCAGGAGACCGGCGACTCGCTCATTATGAAACTCGGGCGCCTTCAGGTGAGGTCGAGCACCGCATCTACGACCAGCTGCGAGTCCCTGGGCTCCAAGCCGTCGTCGGGGCCGCGTCGCCACCGAGGATCGGATCGACGAAGACCAACACGGCGGCGAGGGTCTCGGCGAACGACTCAGGCACCGCTCCGGCTTTGAAGGTATGCCTGCGTGACACCATGTAGACGTCGCCGAAATCGCGCCAACGCGTGCTCGCCACTCCACGCTGGATAGCGGTCACAATCTTCTCGGCGATCGACAGCTCGAGCGTGTAGCCGAGCATCTCGATCGGAGCGTCGTCGAGAAGCCGCGGGAGCCTGATCTCGGCGGGTTCGGGCCAGACGGGGTCTCCGATGTTCACATCGACGTGGAAGGTCTCGCGCGCCGTGGCGAGCAGGGCAACCAGCCGCACACGCACGCCGCTGTACTCGTCCTCGTCGTGGATCACCTCGGCAGTCACATCGGCCAGATCGAAGACCAGGCCGTCGTTGAGGTCGTCGGGAAGCGGCGTCGATGCCACCTCCACCACAACGCGCTGGATCTCGCTCGCCTCGTTGGCCATCCGCAACGCGGCGACGTCGATGTCCGTCGTTGGCCGGCGCAGGTCGTGTGCTGCGAGCAGCACGCCGCCCTTGAGGACGAACCGTTCCCGATGCTCCGACTGCGAGAGACGCAGGAGGAAGCCTTCGAGGGCGTAGAGGCGCAGGTACTCCGCCATCGGGCGACCCGCCGCCCTCGCCTTCTTCCGCAGACCCAGGTAGGCCCGGCCGGCGACGGTCTCGTTCGTTGGCCGGCTCACCCGAGGACCTGCAGCGCCTGGAGGATCGCCGGGAACGCCTTGGGGAAGTGCCGCGCCATCGCCATCAGCTCGGACGGCTGTCCACGCTGACGCAGCCAGCGGCGCAGCGCCTCGTAGGCCATGTCATCGCCGAGGGTGTGGCGCAGCCGGAAGGTATCGATGATCGTGCGCGGCGCGTCGTAGAGCCCGATCTCGTGCTCGCTGTCGATCCGAAGTGTCGTGCGTCCGATGTCGAAGGTCGCAGGCGCGAACTTGTGCCAGGTAACCGGCGCCGACGCGCTCGGCTGCCAGTCGCCTCGGGGCAACGCGATGTCGATCGTGGTCGGGATGGTGTCGGTCAGGTCGTGCTGAGCCAGCGCCGAGGTGAGGCAGAGTGTTGACGCGGGAGCCCTGATCGCGATTTCGATGAGGTCGAAGTCGGCGATCTCGGCGCCGGTGCGGCGGTAGATCCCGCGGCCGATCCGCTCGATCGCGCCTTGCTCCTGGAGCGCCAGGAGGCGACGCCGGGACAGGCCAAGACGAGTGGCCTCGGCCGAGGTGAAGGTGGCGGGCAGCGGCGCCTGCGCTTCGGCGGTCATGGCTCCTCCTGGATCTGTGGACACAATCCTATCCCGATATGGCACAAGTGGCTAGGTTCTTGTCCGCCAGGCAGGTTCCGCGAGCACAGAGAGCCGCTTGGCATCTCGTCATCCCTATCGTCGGTCGCGTGCCGCTAGCACATCGCGGCCCCGGGCGTGGAGTGACCGAGGGCGCACCGTCGAGCGGGCTCGCCGTCACGGCCTCACCGCCGACGAGATCCGGAAGGTCCTACGACGTCGCTGGCCCGGTGGAATGCGGCCGGGTCGGCGTGTAGCCCTCGGCCGCCAACCAGCTGCGGGCTCGCCCGCGTTGCCGGTCGTTCGAGAACGCGAACCACTTCGTCATCAGCTCGGGCCGGCCGGAGAGAGCGTTCTTGAACCGGCGAAAGGCCCCGCGTCCGGAGATCGCGCGGGTCAGTCGATCGGCAAGCTTCGGGTCGTCGAGCTGCTCGATGAACCAGACCATGTCCTGGTAGGCACTCCGCGACCCCTCGCAGTCCACCCACAACCACCGATCGGGGTCGTCGTCCTCTGCCTCTCCCACCTCCTCGGCGTAGTCCAGGGCGGACTGGGGCCAGACCTGCCCGGTGGCCAGGTCGATGCGACCGCCGCCCTGGACCGGGTCGCCCTCCAGGATGGTCGAGAGCTCCTCCAGGTCCACCGGCAACGGGCGAAGCAGCGGGGTGGGACCTTTGCCGAGAGCAGCTTCCAGCACCTCCACAAGCTCACGGTCACCATCCCAGCGCCGCTCATGCAGCGCGCTGACACAGTCGAGGGCGAGCTCGGCCGATCCGTCGATGCCGCCGCGGACCGCTGCCAGCAAGCCTTCGCCGATCAGCTGCAGCGAGTCACCTGACCACGGCTCCTGGCTCAAGGCGGCCACCAGTCCAGCGCCGTCACCACGAACCACGAGTGAACGCAACCGCGTCAGCGCTTCGCGATCATCCACCCAAGCATCCTCGCGCACCCGAAGTGCTAACCCCAGAAGATCGGGTCGCCGCCGTCGGCGATGTAGTCCAGGAGAGCCCGGACGTTCTTCGTCGGCCGCTTCCGGTCGTACTCGTGGAACTTGAGGTTCCGGTCACGCCAGTAGATCGCCCAGAGACCCGTCGAGGCGGTGTAGCGCAGCCTGGCTATCGGGAAGCGCGTGTGCTCACCGACGCCGTCCCACGGCGGTCGCACTTCGACGATGGTCACGTGGCGAGGTTCCACATCAACTTCCACCTTCACCTGAGGCCAGAGGTGCTTGGGCACACGATCGCGGCACCAGAGCTGGATGCGGTGAAGGTCGGTTTCAGGAATCGCCACGGCGCAATCATCGCGCCCCTCGCTGGGCGAGCTTCACCGACCGCCGTCGTTCGGCAGAGTCACAGACGGCTGAACACCTCGGCGATCACAAGCTCCGCTGCCTCGTCTGTGTCGTAGCCACTGGGCCAGGTGGCTACCAGCGAATTCAGATCGCCACGAAAGCTGCCGTCCTCGAGCTTGGCGCGGAGGCTTGCCTCTGACAGCGCCGCCGTGCGGTCAACAATTGCGCTTGGCGGTTCCTCGACTGGTCGGCCCTCCATGCGCGCAGCATCTTGTGGGCTCGCTGAGTCTCCTTGTTCTGGCGGGTCGAGCTGTTGTCCTTGCCCTCCGGCCCGCCGGATCGAGGCGAGGGGTTGATCCGCGGCGGGTCAGGCCGGGCGTTGTAGCTCGTGCTCGACGGCCCGCCGGATCCAGGAGGAGACGGAGCGGTCGTCGTCGGCGGCGCGTCGGCGGATCTCCTCCAGCAGCTCGGGTGGGAACCGCACGGGGATCGGGGCCGTCAGTCGATGGCTACGCCGTCTCGGTGGGCCTTGTGGTTCCTGGTTGTCCGGGCGGAAGTAGAACTCGTGCTCGTCGTCAGGGGTCATGGTGGGGTTGGTCATCGGTCTCTCCGGTATTGGTGGGCGAGGCCAGCGGCTGCCTCGCGCCAGCCGATGGGTCGACACAACGGCCGGGGTCAGCGGTGCGAGCAGTGCCATTGGAACCACGAGCGCCGGCGGCTTTGCCGGGTAGAACAGTGGGTCGCTGACCCAGACGTCGTAGGACGTCCTGGAATCCAAGGTTCGGATGCTTGAACAGGTGGGCGGCTTGCGCATCGACATCGAACCGTTGTTCGGTCACCACGCAAGTGTATACCAACCGACTACGACAGCACATCGACGCTTCTCACTCCTTGCCACCCGCCGGCAAAAGACACACGCGAGCGTTCGCGGCCGTGGACCGTGGAAGGGGCAGGACGGGACGGGATAGCGGTCCTGACGGCGCCCACGCGCGCCGTTCCGATGAAGCTCATCCGAGGTGACCCCGGAGCCGCCGCGAGAGATCCCCATGTAGCACTGATGTAGCTCCGGCCTCCCCCCCGGCCGATTTGCCCTGTGCACATGGCAACTGCCTGCTACACATGGGAAGTCTGCCGTGCAGACCTAGGGGTTGCCATGTAGACCTTCAAGCGGGGGGCAGGCGCGCGTCGTGGTGGCCTCGCCCCCCGCCCAAGATGGCCTCTAGCCCTGATAGGTGTAGTCGTCGGGAGTCTCAAGGAAGCTGACGTGTACGTGGTCCTTGTGGTTGGCGGTAGCACTACCTGCGTCGCCCATCAATCGCCAGCCCTCGCTTGCCCGCTCGACCGACCAGATCCGCCGGTTCCAGATGACGTAGGTGAGGTTCAGCTGCTTGTAGTGCTTCCTCGCGAACTCGGCGATGCGGTGCCCCTTGTCGAAGTGCGAGTACACCATGAAATCCGCGGCGAGACCTTTGCCGTGGTCACTCGTGGTCGACGCCCGGTAGCCGTAGACGGTGCGGACGGCGTACCTGTGCTTGACCACTCGGGAAGACCACGCGGCATGTGTGCGCAACCCCCAGGTCTCGGTGCCCGCACCGTCTGAGTAGGTGAGCCCGCCCACGGGGATGTAGACGGCACCATTGTTCTGCATGGAGTGCGCGGCGGCGGGAGCAACGGTGGCGACTGTGGCCGGCCACCGTGCCGGTGAGGGCGAGAGCAAGTAGTGCCGCGGCGATCCGTGGGGTGCCGCGCTGGGAGCGGGGTCGACGGTGTCGGCCAGGGGAAGCAGACATAGGGAACCTTCCTTATGCCTGCGGGGTTAACTGTCGGGTTCGGGCTTGGAAGGCGCCCGGCCGCGTCAAACTGGTGCGGCTTCACCCCAAGGTCGGAGCGGCTGCTCTGACCGGAAGACCTGGGTCCCCCGCTCCAGCCCCCAAACGTGGTGGGAGGACGCCCGTGTTGTGGCCGGGGGCAGGACTCGGCATTCGACCGGGGCGCATGGGTGGAAATCGCCAGCATAGGTACCAAACAACTTCGACCGACACTACAAGCAGCCGCGCCTGCACGCTACCCCCACGTTCAACTACCTCAGAGCGGCGTACCCAGTGCCTCAGCGGACGTTCCACCGGGGGCGGAATAGTCCGCCTCCGCCGGCAACCGGAGAAGCGAGAGAGAGCTTGTCGACTTGAGTTCGAGAGGAAAAGTCGTCGCTATGCCGACCAAGGAGTATGGGTCGATACTTCTACCCGCCTTGCATCCGTACCTCGACACGTCAACGCACCGTAGGCCCAAACCAGCGCTTCTGCTGGCCGAAGGCCGATTGTCCGGAGCCGCCTGTCGGAATCGAACCGACGACCTTCTCATTACGAGCGGTCGGCACGTGCCAGTTGGACCTGTTGGACAGCGTCGACCACGGCTGGGAACGTCGGTATCCCCGACACGATTTTCGTTCTGGGGGGCCGTCGGGGGGACTCGCGCTTGGGCCGTGCTGGTTTCCCGAACACTGGTATGCCGACCGGCGGTCCGGAACGTCTGGGCGGGATGTCCCTCTCAGTAGTACCAGGGGAAACACCCGACGGGCTTTAGGTCGTCTACGACTGCCGCTGGACCTTGTTGAAAAGTGCCACTGACCTGCGGAAACGTCATGACGACCACCGATGGCTCCGTTGGCCAGTTCCGGACACAACCGGCCGTCTTGCGGACTTTTTGCGGACTGCCGCACTCACCCGGGAAAGCGATGCGTCTCACGGCCTGAGCAACGCTCACCGAACTGGAGGCTCCCTTCACGTCGAGGAACCCAGAACGCGCGTCGTGCCAAGATGACCTCCGACCACCCCGCCCTCTCGCACCGACGGGGAGCGCGGCTCAGCAACGACGTCGTGTTCAGGTCGGTCTCACCTGGAGAACCATCGTGAAAGTTTGTGCGTCAATCGGGGTGTGACCAGGTCGCCGTCAGAGCTCGCGGACCGTGCGCTGCTGCGTCGGGTGGCTCGGGGCGACCGGGCGGCGTTCGAGGAGCTGCACGACCGGCTTGCGCCGATGGTGCTGCTGCGGTTGCGCCGTCGCTGCGCCGATCCAGACGTGGTGGCCGACGTTCTGCAGGACACCTTCCTGGCGGTGTGGCGCTGTGCTGGGGACTATCGGCAGGACGGTGAGGTGGCGGCTTGGGTGTGGACCATCGCGAGCCGTCGGCTGGTCGATGCGTTCCGGCGCCGCGCGGTCCGGATCGACGCGGCTGCCGTGCCGGCTCTGCCGGAGCCGACGCAGGCGCATCCGTCGGCTGAGGAAGTGGCCTTGGGGTTGCAGCTAGAAGACCCCCTGCGGATCGCCATTGCCCGTCTGTCGCCCGATCTGCGCGCCGTGCTGCAGGCCACCGTGCTCGACGACCTGTCCGTGCGGGACGCCTCGGTGCTGCTCGGCATTCCCGAAGGCACGGTCAAGACCCGAGCCCGGCGAGCCCGGCTCCAGCTGCGAGAGGCACTGTCGTGAAGGATCAGTCGAGTTGGCACATTCCTGATGAGGTGCTGGTCGCGTACGTCGGGGAGTGGGCGGACGCACCGGAGGCCTGGTCGGCAGAGGCGCACCTGGTGCTGTGCCCGGCGTGCCGGCGACGGCTGTCCGAGCTGGTCGACGTCTCACCACTCGCCGGTGTCCTGGCGACGTCGCAGGCCGACCTGGCGGCAGTGTTGCCGGGTTCTGGTCGGGGATTCGTCGCGACGCGGCCGGCGCACCTGGTGTCTCGGTCGTTGGGGCGGTGGCCGTGGCTGGTCGCGGTCGTCGTGGCGACCTTGGCGGCTCTCGGTCTGACCCAGCTGGTCGCGATGGTGCATCCGGACAGGACGGCAGTCCCATTGACCTGGGCGCTGGCGCCGATCGTGCCGCTGGCGGGGGTGGCTCTGACATTCACCCGGCGATCGGACCCGTGGGCCGAGGTCGTGTTGTCGACACCGAAGCAGGGACTGGCGCTCGTGCTGTGGCGGTCCGCAGCGGTCCTGGTGGCCGCGGCGCCCTTGACGCTGGCGGTCGGGCAGGTGCCCGGGGTCGACACCGGTGGCCGCTTCACCTCCGCCGGGATGTCACTGGTCGCGATGCTCGCGTTGACGTTGCTGGCACTGGCGCTCGGCACGCACACGGGGGTGGAGGTGGCGGCCCTGCTGGTCGCGGGAGGCTGGTCGGTCCTGACCATCTTCCCGATGCTGCTGGCTGCGCCGGCCTGGGGCGCGGTGCTGTCACCCGGAGCCCTGCCGGTGTGGGGCGCTGTGATCGTGGCCAGTGCTGGGCTCGTCGTCGCGCGTCGTGTCGCCTTCGAGCGGCTGCCGACCTTCGGCCTTCCGAACGTGGGCGTCCGGTGATGGGGATGGAGCCTGGGTTCGCCGTCCGCGACCTCGTGGTGCGCTACCGCTCCCGCACGGCGCTGGACGGACTCACGCTCTCGTGCAGCGCCGGCGTCAACGGATTGCTGGGCCCGAACGGTGCCGGCAAGACCACGCTGATGCGGGTCCTGGCGACGGTGCTGAACGGACAGGCCGGCGACGTCACCCTGCTGGGCCAGGACGTGCGGAACCGTGCAGCGCGGACAGAGGTACGCCGCCACCTCGGCTACCTGCCACAGACGTTCGGCTACTACCCACGCTTCACCGTCCGCGAGTTCGTGCACTACTTCGCCTGGCTCAAGCAGGTTCCGAAGCCGGAGGCAGCGCTCGCGGTCGACCGGGCGATCGACCGGGTCGGGCTCGCCGATCGAGCGTCGAGTCCGATGAAGTCTCTGTCCGGCGGCATGTTGCGACGCGCGGGCATCGCGCAGGCCATCGTCAACGACCCGCTGCTACTGCTTCTCGACGAGCCGACGGCCGGTCTGGATCCTGAGCAACGGGTCGACTTTCGCGACCTGCTTCGTGAGCTGGGGCTGGACACCTGCGTGCTGGTCAGTACTCACCTGGTCGAGGACGTCGCCAGCGCGTGCTCCTGGGTGGGTCTGGTCGACGAGGGTCGGCTCGTGTTCGACGGCACGCCGGCCGAGCTGGCCGCGCTCGGCGCGACCGAGGGCCGCGGCGACAGTCCGATCGAGCGCGGCTACAGCGCCGCGCTCATCAGAAGTCGGCCCTCGTCGTGACCCGCCGGGTGTGGGTGGCCGAGCTCCGGCGACACGTCGGCTGGTTCCTGCTCGCGGTCTGGAGCGTCGTGTGCAGCCTTCTGCTGTTCGCCCACCAGGAGTGGGCCGGAGAGCTGCTGTCGCTGGCCGTCGAGCAGCGCGTCGACGTCATCGTGCTCGGCCCGATCGCCATCACCCTCGCCGTCTGGGCCGGTGGTCGAGACCGCCGGCGCGGCCTCGTCGAGCTGCTGGCCACGATGCCAGCCCCGAGCTGGTGGAGACACGCAGTGCGGTGGAGTGCCCTGGCGGCGATGCTGTGTGCCGGAATCATGGTGAGCACCGCACTGGGGGCCTTCTTCGTGCTCGGCCACACGACGTATCTCGGCGGTCGGTGGTGGGCTGTCCTGCTGATCGTCGGCGCCGGACTCGGTGCGCTGGTGGCGCTCGGCCTGGCGATCGGCGCGCTCGTGCCTTGGCGGGTGGCCGCCCCAGTCGCCGGGCTGGCGACGTACGTTGGGCTCGGGGTGCCGGGCTACTTCCCCGACAGTGGCTTCCAGTCCCTGCTACCCAACGGATACGAGTCACTCTTCGTGGGCCAGCAACCCGGCCTCGCGCCCGGCGCCGTCACCCTCGTCTTCTTCGGCCTGGTCACGGTCGCCTTCATCGCCCTGATGTCGCGTGGTGGGTACCGAGTCGCGCTTCCGGTGGCCCTGGCCGCGCTCGGTGTCGGCCTGGTGGCCGGCTTCCAGCCCCCGACCTGGTGGTGGCGGCCTGACCCGGTAGGTGCCAGGTCGGTCTGCACGGCGGATCTGCCGCGCGTGTGCGTGATGCGCACCCACGCAGACCTCCTGCCCGCGGTGACCCGGGCGGTGCGGCCGGTGTTGAGCGGGATGGGAGACGTCGCGCCGTCCGAGGGAGCTCAGGAGATCCCCATCACTCAGGCTCGGTTCGACGTCGAGCGCATCATCCCATTGACGCTGTACGGGCAGGTCGCGTTGACAGGTGACCACCTGCTGCGCCCGGCCCAACTGCGGCAGGAAGCCGCGTCAAGCCCGGCGATCCGGTGCGAGCCACCCGACAACGAGGCCGACCGCGATTACACCTCGATCACGGCCCTCGAGCTGGGATGGACGGCCGTCGTTCTCCAAGCCTCGCCAGACCTCGCGCGTCTCGACGCCGGTGTCTGGCGGAACCTGCGCACAGCGGCCCCGGCAGATCAGCAGGAATTCCTTCGGGAGTACGCGGCGGCCGGACGCAGCTGCGACTGGTCCGCCATCCGGGCGCTGTACGAACAGTGGGCCGGGTGAGAGCCGAAGGTCATCGCCTCATCGCGCGGTCCCGGGGCTGGGGGACGTCCGTGGGAGGAGTCGTTGCGCTGACGGTGCTGGCGGCCCTTTCGGCATCGTGGCTCGCTTCGCGCAGCTATTTTTCAGGCGCGGACGCGCGGGTGCCTGTGATCGCCCTCGCGCCGGTGGCGGCCAGTGCCCTGATCGGTGTCTGCCTGGGCAGCAAGGACGTCGAGCTCGAGCGCAGCACACCCCACCCCTGGCCGGCCCGGCGTACCACCGAAGTCCTGGCCTGGACTGTGCTGACCAGCGCCGGACTGGCTGCGACGGTGGCCGCGGACCCGACCGTTTTCGGCTCCATGGCGATGGTGCGCAACGTCATCGGGTACATCGGTCTGGCGTGCCTGACCACCACGGTGTTGGGCGCAGCACTCTCGTGGCTCCCCGGCTTCCTGATCTCCGGCACCCTGTACCTCGCCGCCCCCCGACCACCAACCGGGCTTGCCAAATTGTGGGCCTGGCCTATGACCCCAGGAGAGTTCGATACGTCCTGGATCACGCCACTCCTTCTCTTCCTAGCCGGGCTCACGCTCTACGCCCACCTCGGCCCCCGATCCATCCCGGCAGAAGACACTTAGCTTAGCGGCAAGCGCAGCCGCAGAGCTCTCGACGAGGTGGGCAAGGCACGCGCACCCCACGACCGGTGGGAGCGAAGCCCACCCTTCCTCGGCCGCGGACTCAAGCCACGTCTCGCTTCACCGAGACCAAAGAACCCCGATCCGATAGGAGCAGGGTTGCAACGACCCGTGTGTTTCCCGCGAGTGTCCGACCCCAAGCTTCCGGACATGCCGAGAGTCGGGCGTGCCGTTACTACTGTGTCAGTGGCCCGAGAAGAGGGATTCTCTGCACAACCCGTCCATCTCGGTCCACACCGACTAGGGCAGTCACGTTGTCGACTGGTGGGCGAACGAGGACGAAGGTACGAAGCGCGCTTCCATCGTCCGTCGTCACTCCCGGAAGAGCCGAAGTCGCGACCTCGGACCAGTCCTGCGCCTCGTGACTCTCCGCGCGCACAGTCTGGATTCGAGACGTGACGATGCCAAAGAGATAGAACTGTCCGCTTCCGGGCTTCAACCCGGCATGGAACCCAATCTCAGTCGCTTCCGGCACGTCGAAACCGGACGCCTCGTCGTTCACAATCCCGTTCAGCAACAGCGCCGTGCAGTGCCGCCCACCCTCACCTTCGGGTCGGTACAGCAGCGTCCAGGTATCGCCATCCGGGGTGGTGCCCTTCGCCGCAACGACTCCCTGTTCTTCGCTCACAATGCACAGGTTCTCACTGGGGCGACTCACAGAGGAGGTCCCACGACCGCGAGCCGGCCGAAAGCCGCGAAGTTGTCGACCGGGTTCTTCCAGGATGCCAGGCTCAGATCCTAATCTGGGCAGGTGCTCGACCTGGGCGGAATCGACATCCAGGAGATCGCGACCGCGCTCGCGGACCAGACCAACAACGAGCACCGCTGGCTGATCGACCCGCGAACCGGCCAGGTGGCGTTCTGGACCAGCGACACGGGCATCGACGGGGAGAACCCGGTCGAGCTCGATCTCATCCCGATCGATCCTCTCCCGCCCTCCGTGTGGTTTCAGGACATGGCCGACTTTGCTGACGGCATCGACGACAGCGCGGTCGGCCGACACCTGACCCAGGCCCTGCAGGGGCGCGGAGCGTTCAGGCGATTCAAGAACCAGGTTTACGAACACCACCCCGAACTGATCTCGCCGTGGCGCGCCCTGCGCGATGTTCGAGCCCAGCGTCGCGCCGTCGAGTGGCTACTGGACCAGGGACTCATCGACCACGACGCCGCGCAACAGTTCGCGAGCGACCACCCAGATCCCGAAGTCCCTTGAAGCCAGCTCGCCGGGCGATGTCCGAGGAATCCCGGCTGCCGACGCCGCGACCAGGGCGTGTAATCGCACACTGCCTTGCCATTCTTCCTTTCTCCTCCAAGCTGGCCTCTCATCCTGCCCGCATCGATGGCAATCATCGGCCCTTTGCGGTCGCCATAATCTCCCATTGCTCACCTGGCACTTGGCCTCTTCAAGACCTCCCCGACCAGCGGCACGCATGCTACGAAGGACGTAGATGGGTCGCCCGGAATCGGGCGGCCCACACGGCATTTCTAGGGGTCCGTTTGTTATCGACGGACGTCGTTGAGGCGGGTGGTCCGGGTGCATGGCGGCGTGAAGTTCTACCGCGGGGCAGCGAATGCGGCGCGCGCCTACGTCGAGCGCGATCGATCCCGCGCTGATGACTACTACCTCGGTGAGGGCACCGGTGTCGCAGTCCGGCTGACCACCACCCCGGGCGGCGTCGGGCACGTCGGCGAGCTGACCGGCGACGCGTACGAGGAGTGGGTGGCCGGGATCGACATCGAATCGGGGAAACCGAAGGGCCGACTCCGCAAGGATGCGAACGCGCTTCGGTTCGTCGAGGTCACCGTCAACGGACCCAAGACCTGGTCGTTGGCCGCTGCCCTGCATCCGGAGATCTCCGCGGCGCTGGACGCCGCGCAGGACAGGGCCGCCGCCGAGATCGTCAGCTGGCTCGCACAGCACGCCACCACCCGCGTCGGGCCAAGGGACCGCCAGGTGCAGGTGCCGGTGGAGCGGATCGAGGCCGCCGTGATCCGGCACTACACATCGCGGGCAGGCGACCCACATCGCCATCTGCACCTCCAGATCAACGCCCGCGTCTACGAGTCCGGCTCGTGGCGGGGTCTGCACTCGGTAGGGATCCGCGATTCGATTGAGGCGATCAACGGGATCGGGCACGCAGCCGTCGCCGCCGACCCCGCGTTCCGGGCCGTGCTTGCCAAGCACGGGTTCTCGCTCCAAGCCGAGTCCGGCGAGATCCGCGAACTCGCACCCTACGTCGGCGCCTTCAGCGCCCGCACCGCGCAGATCCGTCGCAACGTCGACCGATACGAGGCCCAGTGGCGCTCCGAACATCGCGGCGACGAGCCAGGGCCGCGGCTCCGAGAGGCATGGGATCGACGGGCGTGGGCCGAAGCGCGTCCCGACAAGATCGTGCCTCGCGACGGCGCTGATCTGGTCGCGCGCTGGATCGAAGAGCTCCATGACCTCGGCTACCTGGACCCCGGCAACCCAGTGCTGCTGGATGCGACGCAAGCGGGCTGGATCAACCGTGACGGTGCGGCGGAGTGGGTGATTTCGCAGCTGGGGGCGAAGCGTTCGGCGTGGAACGCAGCCGACATCCGCGGCAGGGTCGAGGTGCTTCTGACTCAGGAAGGGCTGGTCGCGGAGCCCGCCGTCAGGATCGAACTCGCCGAGGACATCACCGCACGCGCGCTCAAGCATTGCGCTCCCCTGCTTCTGCGACCGGATGTGCCCGAACATGTCCGCGCGTACACGTCGCCACACGCCCTGGAGGTCGAGGCCGAGATCATCCAGCGGATGGCACGGCGCACAGACCGGCCGGCTCGACGCGTCCGTGTCGGCGGTCGCGGACTCGTTCGGATCGACCCGACCCAAGCCGAGGTGGTCGGCGCCCTTTGCGGCGACGGGGACCTGCTCGTGATCGAGGGCGCGGCCGGAGCTGGCAAGACCACCGCACTGCGGTCGGCTCAGACGCTGCTCGCGAGGCAAGGGCATCGACTGGTGGTGGTGACGCCGACGTTAAAGGCCGCAGAGGTCGTCGCCCAGGAGACAGGCGCCCAAGGGCACTCAGCCGCGTGGCTGATCCATCAACATGGCTGGCGCTGGGACGCCGAGGGCCACTGGATCCGTCGACCCGATCCAACGCCAGCGCCGGGGGCGCGGCTCCAGCCCGGCGATCTACTGCTGGTCGATGAGGCCGGGATGCTCGACCAAGACACCGCGTGCGCCCTGTTGGCGATCGCGGATGAGACCGGAGCCCGGGTCGCGCTCGTCGGGGACCGGCACCAACTCCCCGCCGTCGGCCGCGGAGGGGTCCTCGACCACGCCATGACTTGGGCACACCCAACGGCCGTCGTGACCCTGGAGTCGGTGCACCGGTTTGCCGATCCCGACTACGCGGCCATCAGCCTGCGGATGCGGACTGGCGACGACCCTGCCAGCGTCTTCGCCGAGCTCCAGCGCCGCGGGCTGATCGTCATCCACCCCTCCGAGGTCGAGCGGACCGCGGCGCTTGCCGAAGCCGGTGCGGCTGGTGACCTGGTCATCGCCGACCGTCGCGAACAGGTCACGGACCTGAACGCCGCGATCCGCGACCAACGCACCAGCGACCGTCAAAGCGAGTGGGCTGTGACCACCGCGACGGGCGAGCGGATCGGACTCGGTGACAGGGTCGCAACCCGCCGCAACGACCCCCGTCTTCAGGTCGCTAACCGACAGACGTGGACCGTGACCGGTATCGGTGATCACGGCAGCCTCACCCTCCACGGACACGGCCGCGATCGACAGATCCCAGCCGACTACGCGACACGGTTCGTTGAGCTTGCCTACGCGACCACCGTCCACGGCGCCCAAGGCGACACCGTCGACCAGGCCCACATCGCCATCAGCGAGACGACAGGCGCAGCCGCGGCCTACGTCGCCATGACCCGCGGTCGTCACAGCAACACCGCACACCTCGTCGCCGCCAACCTCGATGAAGCCAAGAACCAGTGGATCGACGTGTTTAGCCGCGACCGCGCCGACCTCGGACCAGCGCACGCGAGGCGCCAGGCGATCGACGCCATCGACCGCTACGGACCCAATGGACGTCACCGGCCCGCCCCCGCGGCTGCCCCTCCACCGTCGCCGTCGAGGTTGCCGGTCAGGATCGACGGCCTGGGCATGTGACGCTAACGGCGGCGCCCCCCTGTGGCGGGTGGTGGCCAGCCGATGCCGATCTCGCCTGCAATCCGGGCACTGAGCCCGCCCGGGTCGCGTGGCTGCTTGTCCTGCGATGCAGTGGCCGCGTCGATCACGGGCTGCCAGGCCTCGCGGACCACGTCGGGGAGATGCATGTCCGGCCAGGCCTGGATCAGCAGGACACCGTCGACCGAATCCAGGAGCATCTGGTCAAGTCCGTGAACAAGGGCCAGCTCGTAGTACTCGATGCGTTCGGTTGCGTCCGACAGGTCCCAGATCTTGTTGTCGTCGGTGTGGAAGATGTACTTCAGAACCTGAACCCGGGCGAAGCATTCGGGCACTGGCACCGACCAGAGGCGGTCGGGAACTGCGAACGAGCCTAGCTCGGGGTCCTCCCGGTAGTCGAAGAAGACCATCGGCTTCACCGCAAGCTCCGCATCAGCGGCGTCCAGGAGGCGCTCGACAACCTCCAACGTCGGCGACTTCCGCCGTGACTCGTACTCCGACACCGACGACTGCTGAGTCCGCGCTAGCTCCGCGAGATGACGCTGCGACAAGCCCGCCGCCCTGCGCGCGGACTCGATCACTGTCATCGGCTTCACCCGTCAATGATCGCTGATCATCGATCGGAACGCTATGCACACCTGATGAACGAGGCCGGGAACACCGACCCGCGACCTACCCGGGTCGAACCCATCGAGGAGCAACACCATGACCGCATCACCGATCGATCACAACGAGTACCGCCGCCCCGCCAGGAACCCCGGCGACGAGATGCTCACCCTCCAGGAAGCCTGCCGATTCCTTCGCGTCCCCGACGGCACCCTGCGCTACTGGCGCCACCTCGGCTCAGGACCCCGCAGCTTCAAAGTCGGCCGCCACGTCCGCTACTGGCGTGCCGACCTCGTTCTATGGCTCTCCGAACAGACCAGCCGTCCACAGCACCACCAGTGACTCTTCCGCGACTCGGACCAACCGCGTGACAATCGACGATCCTCGGAGGGGCGCGAGCATGAACCAACCAACGACGGCAGCGGCGGACGCAATCGCCAACTCGAGCGGCGAGCCCGGACTGCTCGTCGTCCACGAGCTCATGACAAGCGCAGAGGTAGGGGAGCTGCTCCGGGTCTCGCAAGCAACCCTGTGCCGCTGGCGAGAGCAGGGTGCCGGTCCGCGGGTGCTCTGGCTCTCGCAACGAGTCCCTCGGTACTCCTGGCCGGACGTCCGGGACTGGATGCAGAGGAGCCGATCATGAGCGTGCAGAAGCAGCCGAACGGCCGGTTTCGGGCACGGCTCAAGAGCGGGCGGGTGAACGTCGCCAGCAAGACCTTCGACACCAAGCGCGAGGCCGACCAATGGCTCGTGCGCGAGCGCGCGGCCCTCGTACGCGGCATCGACCCTCGAGCCGGCCACCAGCGTGTCCGTGCGCTGCTCGCTCCCTGGCTCGAATCGCGCCGCAGGTCGGTCGCGGCCAAGACCTACCGGGTCGACGCCGATCTGGAACGCGTCTTGCCCACTAGCCTGCTGTCCCTCCAGGTCGCGGCGGTCACCGACCGCGAGGTCGCTCGCTGCTTCGAATACTGGATCGGTCAGGGCCTCTCGGAACGAACGGCGGTGCGCTACCGGGCGTGCCTCTCCTCGTTCCTCTCCTGGTGCGTGCGTGAGCGCTACGTCCTCACCAACCCGGTCACCGGCGTTCGAGTCCCGCGCCAATCCACCGTGCCGACCGAGATGTCGCCATTCACCGAGTCAGCACTCGAAGAGGCCTACCTCGGATGGAAAGAGCACAACCCTCGCCTCGCCGACATCCTGCTCGCGCTCGGCTGGACCGGGCTGCGATGGAGCGAGGCCCGTTCGGCCCGGGTCGAGGACCTGATGCGGGTCCCCACCCCGGGACTGATGATCCGTCGGGCAGCGCCGGAAGGAGTCGGCGAGAAGTCCACAAAGGGCCGGCGTTCCCGTCGGGTCCCACTCGCCGACAGAGTCCTCCCCCTCGTGCTCGCCATGGCCGAGGGCAAGAAGCCGACCGACCTGCTCTTCACCACCGACGGCGGGGCTCAGTTACATCGCACCGCGACAGTGCGCGCAGTGAGCTGGGGCACGACGGGTCACGGTCGACGCATCCACGACCTGCGTCACACCGCGGCCTGCCTCTGGCTGACCCGTGGGGTCGACCCGGGAACGGTCCAGGCCTGGATGGGCCACGAGTCGATCGCGACCACCAACCTGTACCTGCACTTCCTCGGCACGGGGGCACATCGAGCGGGGCTGGACCTGCTCAATCGACCCACGAATCACACCTCGGGGGCCGCCCGGGGGCCATCAGTCGACGCGATCAGCGAATGACAACTTCCGTCGCCGGGGTTTTGCGACGTGTCCTGGCTGGTCAGGACACGTTCTTGGTGGAGCCGCCTATCGGAATCGAACCGATGACCTTCTCATTACGAGTGAGACGCTCTACCGACTGAGCTAAGGCGGCGCGGCTTGGCCGTACGAAGCCGACGGCAGAGGCTACCAAGCGGGCCCAGACGCTCCCAACCCAGTTGGACGAGCGGTCAGCACGTTGTCTTGTCGGCAGGCGGTTTGCCGGTGACGAGATACGTGTTGATCGCGTCGTCGATGCAGGCGTTGCCGGCGCCGTACGCCGTGTGGCCGTCGCCGTCACGGCTCAACAGCACTCCGGAGTCGAGCTCTTTGGCCAGCTTCACCGACTGCTCGTACGGCGTGGCCGGGTCGCGCGTTGTACCGACGACAACGATCGGTGGCGCACCTTTGGCCGAGTAGTCAGGATGCGGCTCGGCCGCGGTGACGGGCCAGTTCGAGCACGCGTACGGCCACCACATCGCCGCCTGCCCGAACGTCGGGGACCGCGAGACGAACTCCTGGCCGCCCGCCTCGATCTCGGACAGCGACTCGTTCTCTGGGTGATCGAGGCAGTTGACGGCGGACTGGACCTCGATGCCGTTGTTGGAGTAGCTACCGTCGGCCTGCCGCTCGGTGTAGGCGTCGGCGAGCAGGAGCAAGGTGTCCCCGGTGCCGTTCAAGGCCTCCTCCAGCGCGTTCGTCTCATAGGACCAGGTGGACCTGCTGTACAGCGGAACGATGACACCGAGGAACGCCAGACCCTCGGTCAGCTCTCGGCCACTAGACGTCGGCAGCGGTGAGGCGTCGATCTCCTTGAACAGCTCAATCAACCGCTTCCGCGCGTCATCGACGTTGTCGCCGAGCGGACAATCGCCCTGATCGACGCAGTAGCCCAGGTAGGCAGTCAGTGCCGTGTCGAAGCCGGCGGCCTGGTTGACGGCGGTGTCATGCGGGTCAGCCAGCGGGTCGACAGCTCCGTCGAGCACCATGCGGTCAACGTTCTCGGGGAACAACGCGGCGTACGTCGCCCCAATGTATGTGCCGTACGAAGCGCCGAAGTAGTGGAGCGACTTGTCGCCGACGACCTCTCGGATGATGTCCATGTCGCGGGCGACCTCGACCGTCGACACGTGCTCAAGCAGCGGCCCGGAGTTCTGCAAGCAGCCATCGGTGTACGTCGACCAGGTCTCCTGGAACTGGTCGACCTCTCCCGCGTCGTCAGGCGTCGGGTCAGCTGCGACGTAGGCGTCCAGCTGCTCGTCGGAGAGGCAGTCCACCGGCGTACTGCGGGCTACCCCACGCGGGTCGAAACCCACGATGTCGTAGACGTCGGTGATGCTCGAGTCGAACCCGGCGTAGTCGAGGTAGTCGATGCCCGAGCCGCCCGGTCCGCCCGGGTTGA
>JAABUN010003805.1_pt1 | contig 22265 bp, 20 predicted proteins | sample 5559311 | NCBI WGS metagenome assembly JAABUN01 (sample SAMN10711877, study PRJNA513370) | rock metagenome | isolation source: Antarctica rocks | place: Antarctica: Victoria Land, Siegfried Peak sud
GCGCACCTGGGCCTGGTTCGATTCTTTTCGGACCTTATTAGTTCGCTTTGAAACTTCCATTGTAAACTGGAAATCCTGGCATTATTTAGCGGCCTTTATGATGGTCGCTAAAGTTTAAATCTCTTCTACTTGTAGCTACCCTCTTGGCATTACGCAGCAGCCCCCAGCCCGGCCACGCCCAAGCCCTACCCCCTCACTACCGCAACCTCCTTATGAAAGGTGGCGGCATCCGGGGTATTGCCTACGGCGGGGCCTTGCAGGAACTGGAAAGCCGGGGCGTGCTGGCCGGCATCGAGCGGCCGGGCGGGCGTGCAGGCGTTTTTGGCGCGGCAGTCGGCAGGCCACTAAGACCAGCGTAGTGGGCATTTTGCAGCGGGTAGCCGGCCAAACCAGCTAATAGCATCCCCAGCCGCCTACGCAGTCATTACTATCAAAATCTTGCAACTCCTCGTTGAATCGCCAAACGCGAGAATCCCGATTACTTATAAACCAGCCAAACCCACGCTCTTGCGCCGTGGCTATGGTGTAGTTTATCAAGAGGTTGTTCTCAAATTCCAGATTGATTTTTTTGAAGCCTACTGGCAATAGTAAGGGGATAGGAATAATAAGCCATATTTCCACTCCGCGCCATGCCAGGTCGTCGCTCCAATATAACCACCGCTCACGGATTCCTTGTACTTGTCTACGCTTGGGTTTGCCCCACAGTCGAAGCGCGTCAGCCGTAGTAGTGCCGCCACGCTGGTGATGCGTTACCTCACCGATAGTTGGACCCAAAGAAGCTGGACCAGCAAGGCTCGACCTGTCTACCTGCCGCGTACCTACCACTAAGGCAATACCTACGCAGCTACTTTGCAACAGCAGCAGCCCGAGAAAAAACAAGCGAATAAGCATTTTTCTTTACAAAATGAATTGGAATGCTCCGCCTGAATAAAGCGAGGTAAACCGACTAGCCGTGCACAACTTGCAGGGCAAAAGAGCACGGGCTTGCCTACCTAAACAACTTGTATTCTGACAAACAAAAAGTTTACTTTCAAACAAGAATATCTTGTTTATGCCTTATAATCAAGCCAATACACTATTAGCCAGCAGACTTTTGCCGCTTCTTATTTTCGCCTAATTCCCTACCCCCACCTCATGTACGGTACCCTCCAAGCCGACCTTCAGCAGCAGCTCCAGGAAATAAAAGACAACGGCCTTTATAAAAAAGAGCGCGTCATCACCTCGCCCCAGGGCGCCGAAATCGATACCCAGGAAGCGGGCGACGTGCTCAACTTCTGCGCCAATAACTACCTGGGCCTCAGCTCGCACCCCGAGGTGATAAAGGCCGCCAAGGCTACCATCGACTCGCACGGCTACGGCATGAGCTCGGTACGCTTCATCTGCGGCACCCAGGATATTCACAAGGAGCTGGAAGCCCGGCTGGCCGGGTTTCTGGGCACCGAGGATACCATTCTCTACGCGGCGGCTTTCGATGCCAACGGCGGGGTGTTCGAGCCGCTGTTCGGCGAGCAGGACGTCATTATCTCGGATGCGCTGAACCACGCCAGCATTATCGACGGGGTGCGCTTGTGCAAGGCCCAGCGCTACCGCTACCAGCACAACGACATGGCCGACCTCGAAAAGCAGTTGCAAGACGCCGCGGCCAAGGGTACGCGCCACCGCGTCATCGTGACGGACGGCTCGTTTTCGATGGATGGCACCATCGCGCAGCTCGATAAAATCTGCGACCTGGCCGATAAGTATCAGGCCCTGGTGATGATAGACGAGTGCCACTCGACCGGCTTTTTGGGCAAAACGGGGCGCGGCACCCACGAGTACCGCGCTGTGATGGGCCGCGTGGACATTATCACCGGCACGCTGGGCAAGGCGCTGGGTGGCGCGATGGGCGGCTTCACGAGCGGCCGCCGGGAGATAATCGAGCTACTGCGCCAGCGCTCGCGGCCGTATTTATTCTCCAATACCCTGGCGCCGGCCATCGTGGGGGCCTCGCTGCGCGTGCTGGAATTGCTGACTGAAAGCACCCAGCTGCGCGACCAGCTGGAGGAGAACACCCAGTATTTCCGCCAGCAGATGACGGCCGCCGGCTTCGATATCACGCCCGGCGAGCACCCCATCGTGCCCGTGATGCTCTACGACGCCAAGCTGGCCCAGGAGTTCGCGGCCAGGATGCTCGACGAGGGCATCTACGTGGTGGGTTTTTACTACCCCGTGGTGCCGCAGGGCAAGGCCCGCATCCGGGTGCAGCTGAGCGCGGCCCACACCCGCGCGCAGCTGGATAAGGCGATTGCCGCCTTTACGAAGGTAGGCCAAGCACTCGCTGTGTTGAAATAAGGCTTTTTTGCTATTTTTTAGCCTTTTCTTACGTTGCCGCAACCTCAAGAGGTGCGTCGGCTCGTACCTTGTTGGCGTATTAACCTGGGCTCAGTTTAAAATTCAACCTTGATAACCAATAAGTTGATTTTCAACGCCCTGTTTCCCCACCATGAGCCGCATCTTTCTAGTTGATGACCATACCATCGTGCGCGATGGCATCCGGGCCATGCTAGCTACCGAGCCCGATATGGAGGTAGTGGGCGAGGCCGGCAATGGCCAGGAGCTGCTTGACCGCCTGCCCGACACGCCCACCGACGTGGTGCTGCTCGATACCAACATGCCCGTGCTCGATGGCCTGGCCACTACCCTGCGCCTGCGCGCCGAATACCCCGCGGTGCGCATCCTGATACTGAGTATGCTGGCCCACGAGCGCTACATCGGCCAGCTTTTCGACGCCGGGGCCGCTGGCTACATACTCAAAAGCGCTGAGAAGGCCGAAATTCTGGTGGCTATTCAGACGGTCAGCGCGGGCCGGCAGTTTTTGTGCAGCGAGCTGGGCCTCAGTATGCTGCGTAAAATACTGACCAAAGAGGAAGATGCCGTTGAAGCCACCCAGGCGCATAAGCTGTCGCGCCGCGAAACCGAGATACTACAGCTGCTGGCCGGGGGCTTCACCACCAACGAGATTGCCGAAAAGCTCTTCACCAGCAGGCGCACCGTCGAAACCCACCGCCAGAATATCCTGGAAAAGACCCAGACCAAGAACACGGCCGCCCTCATTCACCTGGCCGTGACGCAGGGCCTGCTCGATTAGTCCCCTACCCCCTATAAGAGCATAAAGCCCGGCTCCGCGATGAGCGGCAGCCGGGCTTTGTGTTGGGGCAGCGACACCAGGGGCGCGCTACTTGGTAGCCGCTTTGACCGTGGTGGCAGTGGAGCGGCTGGGGCCGCGGCGGCTGGTGAGGCCACCCTTGCGGCCGGCGGCACGGGCTTCTTCGGCCGTCCACTTGTGGCCCTGGCCACTGGCGTGCGAGGCTTTGCCGCCTTCGCTGGCAATGCGGCGCTGCTCGGCGGGGTCCATGCTGGCAAACCCGCGCCGGCTGGTGCGGCTGCCATCGCCGATGCGGGCGGCGGGGCGGGTTTTGAACGTACTGGCTGCGGTAGCGCTTGTGGAAAGGGAGGTGGGGGCGAGGGCTTGTCTCATGATGAATTAAGAATGAATTTAATGGTTGACTAATAGGAGTACTTGTGGCGTTGCAACGGAAAATTAGCACCCATCAGCTATTTTTATTCACATAAAATCTTTATTTACAGCATAATTACCAATTAATACGGAGGACCTCTACGGGTTTTTTACAAGCAGGTGCGGGAAATACGTAGCTGGACTATAATTGCCGTAATATTCCACCTTAAAAGCCAGTCTTCTTACCTAAGAACAGGTATAAGTACCTACTGAAAATCAGCAGTTTATTTAATCGACTTATCCCTACTAAGTTTTACCTTTGCGGCGTGGTTTCCGGCCCCCACTTATGAGCAATGCTTTTTTCCTGCTGATTTTGCCGATGGGCTCACTGACCATTCATTTGGGCAGCTACCAGCGTAGCGTGGGCATGAGCGTGCGAGGCAGCTGCACTACTCCCGCCGACGCGGTGCACCTGCTGCAAGCCGTGCAGCAAATGCTCGAATACCGCCCCGTGCAGGCCTGGATAGACTGCCAGCAGCTACAGTCGCTTACGCACCTGGGGCAGCAAACGCTGTTGCGCGCCACTGCCTACGCCCGGCGCCTGGGCTCGACGCTGTACTGGTGCGGCCTGCTGCCCGAGCTGGCGCGGGAACTACAAGCCCACGCCGATGCCGACCTGCACCTGCTGCCCGCCAGCGCCTACCAGGGCCCCGACTTTTTGCTGCCCGAGCGGCGGCACCAGGGGCCTGGCCTGCTGGCCGCCTAGCTACCCGCCTGGGCTACGGGGCCGCTGAGCAGCCACTCCTGCAAGCGGGCCTTGAGCTCGGGGGCGGCCAGGCCGCGGTGAATTTCGCCGTGGCGCACCAGGCTCATCTGGCCGGTTTCTTCGCTCACTACCAGCACCACGGCATCGGAGGCCTCGGTGAGGCCCAGCGCGGCGCGGTGGCGCAGGCCCAGGGCGGCGGGCACCTCGGGGTTTTGGCTCACGGGCAGGATGCAGCGGGCCGCCACCAGCCGGCCCTGGGCTACTATCACGGCGCCGTCGTGCAGGGGCGAGGTTTTGTGGAAGATGGCCAGCAGCAGGCGCTTGCTGGGCTCCGCGTCGAGGCGGTCGCCCGACTCGGCGTAGGCGCTGAGGTCGGAGGTGAGCGTGAAGCAGATGAGGGCGCCGGTTTCCTTGCCCGCCAGGCTCTTGGCGGCCTCTACGAAGGGCGCGATGCTGGGGACGCCGCCGCTGGCGCGGCGGGGCCGGCGCCACCAGCCCAGCGGGCCGCCGCCCTCCAGCGCCACTTTGCCCACAGTCAGCAAAAACCGCCGGATTTCCTGCTGAAACAGGATGATGCTGGCCAGCACGCCCACGCTCATAAACTGCCCCAGAATGGCCGACAACAACCCCAGACCCAGCGCGTTCACTACCAGATAGAGCAGGTACAAGCTCAGCAGCCCAAGCGCGACGTTGAGGGCTACCGAGCCGCGCAGCAGCTTGTAGAGCTGATACAGCAGCCAGGTCACGAGCAGCACGTCGGCCACGTCGGCCAGCCCGAGGTGCAGGAAATAAAAGGGGTAGGGAAGCGACAAAGGTCTTGGGGGTTGATTGCTAGAGCTTAGTACCCGGTTGTTGAGTTTACAAAGAACGTCATACCGGATTTTCTATTTCCAACACCCGAAGACTAAAAATCACCAACCAAGCACCAATAACTAAGCACCAAGCACCAATTCTATCGTCTGCCGGGCCTCGGCCACGTCGTGCACGCGCAGCAGGCGGGCCCCGCCCTGCAAGGCCAGCACGTGCAAGGCCGTGGTGCCGTTGAGGGCCGCCTCGGGGCCCAGGCCGAGGGGCTTGTACACCATCGCTTTGCGCGAGAGGCCCACCAGCAGGCCGTAGCCCAGCGGCTGTAGCTCGGGCAGGCGGCGCAGCAGCTCATGGTTGTGGGCCGGGGTTTTGGCGAAGCCGAAGCCGGGGTCGAGCAGCACGTCGGGCAGGGGCTGGCCGCCGTTGGCCCGGCGCAGGGCAGCCAGCTGGTCGCGGAAGAAGCGTAGCAGTGTGAGCACGATATCCTCCTCGTAGTGGGCCAGGCCGCGCATGGTCTGGGGCGTGCCTTTCATATGCATGAGGCAGTAGGGCACCCGCAGGCGGGCCACGGTGGGCAGCATGTCGGCGTCGAGGGTGCCGCCGCCAATATCGTTGATGAGGTCGGCGCCGGCGGCCACGGCCTCGGCGGCTACGGCGGCCCGGAAGGTATCGGCCGAGATGAATGCCTGCGGAAACGCGCGGCGCAGGGCTACCAGGGCGGGCAGCAGGCGGGCTTTTTCTTCGGCGGGGCTGATGTCGTCGGCGCCGGGGCGCGAGCTGTAGCCGCCCACGTCGAGGGCGGCGGCGCCGGCCGCCAGCATGGCCTCGGCGCGGTGCAGCAGGGCGGCGGTATCAGCCGGGCCGAGGCGCGAGCCAGGGTAGAAGGAGTCGGGCGTAACGTTGAGAATGCCCGTCACCTGGGGCCGGCGCAGGTCGAGCAGCCGGCCGTGGGGGCTGCGGAGCGAATGAGTAAGGGGCTGGTGGGTGGGCACTAGGGGGGTAGGGGAGGGCGAGCGGGGGGTTAAATATCCGGCATTGCGGGCGAACTTGCCGGGGTTTTCGGCCCGCACGGCGCGGGCGTCGGTTCCCGCAGAGGGCGCTGAGGTTTACGCAGAGGTGCGCTGAGCGCTGCCGGCCCTTTTACTTCTTCACTCGCTATTTCCTTGCAGACCGCCGAACACTACGACCTTATTCTGAGCCGCTGCCGCGCGCTGTTTCTGGCCAAGACCCACGACTACGGTACGGCCTGGCGCATCCTGCGCCTACCCTCGGTTACGGACCAGCTATTTATCAAGGCCAACCGCATTCGGACCATTCAGGAAACGGGGACGCAACGCATTGCCGACGGCATCGACGGGGAGTTCGTGGCCATCATCAACTACTGCCTCATTGCCCTGATGCAGCTGCGCCTACCCTCCGCCGCGCCCCTCGACCTGCCCACCGAGCAGGTGGCCGCCGCCTACGACCACGAAAATGCCCAGAACCGCGAGCTGCTGCTGGCCAAAAACCACGACTACGGCGAGGCCTGGCGCCAGATGCGCGTGAGCAGCATTACCGACCTCATTCTCATGAAATTGCACCGCATCAAGCAGCTCGAAAACCTGGGCGGCGCGGCCCTGGTGAGCGAGAGCGTGGAGGGTGGCTACCGCGATATGCTGAACTATGCCGTGTTTGCCCTGATACTTTTGGGGGAAGTTCCTGGTTCTTCGTTGGTTCCTGGTTTTTAAGTTCCTGATTGGGGACGTTTGGCCGAGCGGGCTGCCGGCTTTTTCAGCCGGCTGTCCGCTCGCCGAAAGAACTAATCGAAGAATCAACGGCGTGAACGACGAGCGGACAGCCGGCTGAAAAAGCCGGCAGCCCGCCCCCTACTCCGACCCTGAACAGCAACCAGGAACCTTTCAAACTCACTTATGAAGATTTACCTGCCCCAACCGATGCGCCAAATCACCCGCCTGTGCTGGGCGATGCTGGGTATCCTGTTCATTTTTTCGGGCCTCATCAAGCTCAACGACCCGGTGGGCACGGCCTACAAGCTCGAAGAATACTTCGAAGTGTTTGCCGCCGACGTGCCATTTCTGAGCTGGCTCTTTGATGCCCTCAAGAACGCCAGCCGCTTCCTGAGCGTGGCCCTGAGCTCGCTCGAAGTTATCCTGGGCGTGGCGCTGCTGCTGCGCTGGTACCTGCGCCAGACGCTGTACGCGCTGCTGGCGCTGCTCGTGTTCTTCACGTTTCTTACCTTCTACTCGGCCGCCTTCAACAAGGTGACGGACTGCGGCTGCTTCGGCGATTTCATCAAGCTCACGCCCTGGACGTCGTTTGGCAAAGACCTGTTTTTGCTGGCTTTGTGGGGGGTAGTGTTCTTTAATCTGAAGCACCTGCGGCACTCCTTCGTGCGGGGCACGGCGGGGCTCATGGCCATGACGTTTGCCAGCGCGCTGGCCATCGGCATTGGGGTGCGGGCGCTGGGGCACCTGCCGTACTTCGATTTTCTGCCCTACAAAGTGGGCAACAACATTCCGGCCCTGATGAAGCCGGCCGAGGCGCCGCGCTACCAGTACACGTTCACGCGCAACGGCCAGACGCTGACGGCCAACGAGTTTCCGACCGACTCGACCTGGAAATACCAGTCGATGACGGTGCTCAACCCCGAGAAGTCGAAGCCGCTCATCACCGATTTCGTCATCACCGACCCCGACGGCAACGACGTGACCAAGCAGGTGCTCAACGGCAACAAGCTGATTCTCATCGTACAAAACACCAATAAGGCCGACCGCGAGCGCTTCGAGCAGTTCAATAAGCTCTTTGCCGAGGCCGCCAAGTCGCGCAAGCACATTGATGTGCTGACCATCACGAGCACGGCGGCCGGCAAGTTCGACTCGTTCCGGCACGACGTGAACCTCGCTACCCCCTATTATTTTGCCGATGCCACGGTGCTCAAGTCCATCATTCGCTCCAACCCCGGCCTGCTGGTGCTGCACGACGGCACCGTGATGGCCAAGTACCACTACCACGACATTCCGGCCCTGTACCAGGTCGAGAAAGCCATTCAGTAGCGGCTTTTGCCGGGCGCTGGCGGCTACCAGCCAGCCCACGGCCGGGGCTTCGGCGGCCGGCGGGGGGGTAGGGGCGGCGGGCAGCTTCAGCGTGAGCTCGGTATATTCGCCCCCCTGCGTGGCCACGGTGAGGGTGCCCCCGTAGCTTTTGGTGATGATATCGTAGCTAAACCACAGCCCGAGGCCGGTGCCCTCGCCGGGCGGCTTGGTGGTGAAGAACGGGTCGAATATCTTGTTGATAACGGCCGCCGGAATGCCCGTGCCGTTGTCGCGCACGCGCAACACTACTTGCCCGCCCTGGCGGGCGGTGCTTACGCGCACCTCGGGCACGTAGGCCGGGCCCAGCCGCGCCGCTTTTTGCCGCACCGCATACACGGCGCTGGCAAACAGGTTGAGCAGCACCCGCCCTATCTCCTGCGGCACCAGCGGCAGCAGCCCCAGGCGCGGGTCCAGGTCGAGGGTGCGGGTGAAGGTAAAGCCCTGGTTTTTAAGTTGTATATTCTGATAGGCCAGGCGCAGGTATTCTTCCACCGTCTTGTTCAGGTCGAGGGGCTGGCGCTGGCCCTTATCGGCGTGGGCGTGCTCCAGCATCCCCTTCACGATGTCGCCGGCCCGCGTACCGTGCTGGTTGATGATGAGCAGGTTTTGCTTGATATCGGCCAGCAGGTCGGCTTCCAGGGCCGCGTCGCGGGTAGGCTTCCGCGTTTCCGCTTCCAGCTCGGTGGCCAGCTCCAGGCCCACTTCCGAGAAGTTGTTGACGAAGTTGAGGGGGTTTTGAATCTCGTGCGCCACGCCGGCCGTGAGGGCAGCCAGCGCCACCATCTTTTCGCTCTGCACCAGCTGGCTTTGGGTAGCCCGCAGTTCCACCAGGGTGCAGTCCAGGTTGTCGCGCTGGTGGGCAATGTAGGCGTTTTTCTCGCCCAGCGCCCGGTTGGCGCGCTGCTTGAGGTAGCTATTGCGGCCCAGCAGCCCCACCACCAGCACCGTACCCGTGAGGCCAGCCAGCAGGCCCCACAGCTGCTGGCGCTGCAACTGGCGCGCCTGCGTGAGCAGCGTTATCTGGTCCTGCTTCTTATCCAGCTCGTAGCCGTAGCGCAGGGCGCTGGTTTTGCGTTGCGTCTCTGCGCCCGCCAGCGAGTCCTGGTAGCTCACCCACAGGCTTTGGTAATGGTAGGCCTGGGCAAAGTCGCCGCGCCGGGCATAGGTTTGGCCCAGGATGTCGCTGGCATCCGCCAGGCCCGTTTTGTCGTTCACCTGCTGGCTGAGGGCGAAGCCATGCTGGGCCAGCGCCAGGGCGCTGTCGGCACGGCCCACATGCAGGTAGGCCCGAGCCAGGGCCAGCTCAGCGCTAGGCAGATTACGGGCGTCGTGGTGGGCCAGTGCCAGGGCGCGGGCCGCCTGGCCGTGCGTCAGAGCCTGCGCGTAGTTCTCCTGCTGCGCATACAGCTCGGCCAGGTTAATCTCATCGGTCGTGGCGTTGCTGATGTCGCCCATCTGGCGGTGCAGCCGGGCTGCGCGCCGAAAATAGTGCGTGGCCTGGGGCCAGTGCTTCAGCAGCCGGTGCGTCCTGCCCAGCAGGTTCAGTGTAGCGCCCACTACGGACTGATTAGCGAGTATTTGGCCGCGCGCAAGCGTGGTCCGTAGAATGAGTAGCGCCTCGGTGTAATTACCAAGTTTGATGTAAATATCGCCCAGCGTGTACTGCAAGTACAGCTGCGTTTCGTAGTCGTGGGCCCGCTCGGCATAGGTCAGCCCCTTAAGGGCGGTTTGCGGCGCCGCCACCAGATTCACGCCCGTCAGCTCGTCTATCAGGCTCAGCTGCAAGTAGGCCCTGGCCTGGCCGCTGAGGTCCCGGCTCCGGGCAAACACGGCCAGCGCCTGCCGCGCGTAGCGCCGCGCCAGCGGGAAGTTATCCTGCCGCCGGGCCGCCGGGCCCAGGCTGATGAGCGCGCTGCCCTCGCCTTTCGGGTAGTGCAGGCGCCGGCTCAGCACCAGAGCTTTTTGCGAAAAGGCAATGACCTGCGGCAAGTCATCCGCCAGCAAATCTGACAGCGCCTGATACCGCCGCACCCGCGTAGTATCTAGTCGCGCATCCGTCTTCAGCAGTACATACAGGCTATCTACCCCCCGCGGCGGGGCCGCGAGGGTAGGGAAGTATAGTGAGCAGCTAAGCACTGCCAGAGCAAGCCAGCATCTCATAAGCAGGAGCGCGGGGCGCGATAGCTGATGCGGGCCTACGGCAGAATACCGGCCGACCCAAAACCAGCAAGGCGAGTGTCATCACGGGGGGCTTTTTTGGAGTAGCTACCTACTGGCGCGAGCCGCGCAGCAGCGCCCAGGCGCCCAGCAAAAGCGGCCCCAACGCCAGCCCTAGCAACAGCCCGGCAACCGGACTGGCAGGAGCAAAAAAGCCTTCTCTCTCTTTCCTAAAATGGGGCGGAAATCTAACATTGGGGCGGCCCCCGAAGAGATAGTCACTGTCATCGCCGACGATAAAATTGTCTGCCGCCGCAAGCGCCGGGTCGTCCAACGGTTTATCGTAGCCCAGCTTACTTAAGTCCTCCTTGATTTGCTTCACTGCCCCGGCGTTTTTAGCGGGCCGGATTTCCCAGTAAATAACCGTGCGGTTTTTCAGCGAGCTATCGTCGGTCGCCCGCAGTTCCAGACGCAACTCAATGTCCTTTTTTAGGTTCTGTGTCTAAACCTACCTGAAAAGAATAGTACTGGTAGTTTTCGGTTTTTCCAGCCTCTGGCTTAGTGCCCAATATGGTTTGATACAGCTTCGCGGCCTTTTGGAACGCCGAATCGGGCATATCCGTACCGGTAAACCGGATGGCTATAATGGCCGGCCTGGTGACTTTGGCCTTTTCAAGGGGCGGGAAAGCTGATTTCATACGCGTTGGAGATAAAGAGGCATGTTTATCAACGGCCCGCCATGTCAGCCACCCTAACGGCGCCGGTAACTGCCAAAAAGTAAGTCCCAACTTATATTAAGCAAGGACTTGCTCGTTAAGTACAGCTGCCATACTCGGAGCTACTTGGGTGATGGACTAACCATTAATGTGAGGGAAAATCGGGATGGAATAACTTCTAGCCTTCGCATCAACGGAGGGCGCGGCAGGGCTGGAAATCATCCTGAAGCGGCTGAAATCCAGACATAAAAGTAGATGAAATGGCCAGGGCCCTACATCAGTGCCAGCACTGAATTTTGAGCGTCTGGCTTTAGCAAGGGTACGATGAATACAGTGGCCGCAGCCGGGGCGGCCGGGTGCCACTAGCGCAAGTCAGGCTCATCTTTGCGCGGCTTAACGGCTGTCTTTGCGTATGCTCCTCTTTCTTTTGCGCCGCCTGGGCCAGGGCCTGCTCGTGCTGATGGGCGTAGCCTGCACGGTTTTTTTTCTCTTCAACGTGCTGCCCGGCGACCCGGCCGCGCTGCTGGCCGGCCAGCGCTCGGACGTGGCCACCCGCGCCGCCATTGCCGCCGACCTGGGCCTCGACCAGCCGCTGCCCACCCGCCTGCTGGGTTACCTCAACGATGCCTCGCCGCTGGGCGTGCACCCGCGCGACTCGGCGGGCCGGGCGCGCTACGGGGGGGTAGGGCTGCTGCCGCTGGGCCCGCGGCGTGCCCTGGTGTTGAAATGGCCGTATCTGCGCCGCTCGTTTCAGAGCAACCAGGACGTGCTGAGCATCCTGCTCGACCGGTTTCCGGGCACGCTGTGGCTGGCGCTGGCCGCCATGCTATTGGCCGCCGTGGGGGGGGTAGGGCTGGGCGTGGCCGCCGCGCTGCGCCCGCAGTCGTGGCTCGACCGCACGCTGGTGACGACCTCGGTGCTGGGTATTTCGGTGCCGTCGTTCGTAGCGGCCATTCTCATCGCCGTCAGCTTCGGCTTTTACTGGAGCCACTGGACGGGCCTGAGCCTGACCGGCCAGCTCTACGAAACCGACCCCTTCACGGCCCAGCGCCACCTGGTGCTGCGCAACCTGCTGCTGCCGGCGGTGGCGCTGGGCGTGCGCCCGCTGGCCATTATCATGCAGCTCACGCGCTCCTCCATGCTCGATGTATTGAGCCAGGACTATATCCGCACGGCGCGGGCCAAGGGCCTGAGCCCCGGCCGCACGGTGTGGCGCCACGCCCTGCGCAATGCCCTGAACCCGGTGGTCACGGCCGTGTCGGGCTGGCTGGCCTCGCTCATGGCGGGCGCGTTTTTCATCGAATATATTTTCAACTGGAAAGGCCTGGGCACTACCACGTTGCAGGCGGTGCAGAACCTCGATTTTCCGGTCGTGATGGGCGCTACCCTCTTCGTAGCGGCCATCTTCGTGCTGGTAAACATCGCCGTCGATATGCTGTATGCCTTGCTCGACCCGCGGGTGCGTATTAATTAAATCGTCTGTCATTGCGAGCGTAGCGCAGCAATCGCACCGGCACGAAACCCGAACGAGTCGTTCTGGGGCGATTGCCGCGCTGCGCTCGCAATGACAGACGATTTTTATCATCAAACAGCATGAACCACCTCTACCTCATTGGTTTGCCGGGCTCGGGCAAAACCACGCTGGGCCGGCAGCTGGCGGCGCACTACGGCCGCGCGTTTCTGGACCTCGACGCCGTGATTGTGGCCGAGGCGGGCCAGTCGATTCCGGCCATTTTCGCGGCCGAGGGCGAGGTGGGCTTCCGGGCGCGCGAGGCGGCGGTGCTGCGCGCGGTGGCGGCCCGGCCCGGCCCGCCGCTGGTGGTGGCCACGGGCGGCGGCACGCCCTGCTTCCACGATAATGTGGCGGTGCTGCGCGCCAGCGGCTTCCTGCTGTGGCTCGATGTGCCGCTGCCCGAGCTGGCGCGCCGGCTGGGCCGCAGCCGCCCCAGCCGCCCCCTGCTGGCGGCGGCCATTAGCCCCGGCGAAACGCCCGCGCAAGCCCTTTTGGCCCACCTCGACCGAACCTTGGCCACCCGCGAGCGGTTCTACGCGCAGGCTCACCTGCGCCACGCCGGGGCCGCCACCGTGGCGGCCATCGTGGCGGCGCTGGCAGCGGCCGGCTTCGCGCCTACCCCAACCTAAAGCCGGGGCTGGCGTAAATTTGTACTAAACTACCTGGTTTTATTCGCTTTCGTATGGAGATGGACACTATTACGGACCAGCCGGCCACGCCCACGGCCGCCCCGGTTCGGCCCAAGCACAAAGGCTCGGCCCAGCTATTCAAGAACCCCGTGCTGGAGCGGCTTTCGCACACGCATATCGCGCTGCCAGTCAGCATTTTCGTAGCCACGGCACTCATCAGCTTGTACTACGGCTTCACGCACGGCTTCCTGTCGGGCTTGTCGGCGCTGGCGCTGTTCGTGGGGGGCTGGCTGCTGTTCACGCTGGCCGAGTACGTGGTGCACCGCTACCTCTACCACATTCCGGCCACCACGCCGGGCAAGGCCAAGTTTCAGTACACCATGCACGGCGTGCACCACGAATATCCCAAGGACGAAACCCGGCTGGCCATGCCGCCCATTATTACGGTGTTCGTGGCCTCGCTGCTGTTCTTTATTTTCCGGTTTGTGTTTGGCACCTGGGCGTTCGGTATTCTGGCCGGCTTCACGTTTGGCTACGCGCTGTATCTGTTCGTGCACTACGCCATTCACGTGTACGCGCCGCCGAAGAATTTCCTGAAAGTGTGGTGGACGCACCACGCCCAGCACCATTACCGCCAGGATGAAATCGCGTTCGGCGTGAGCAGCACCCTCTGGGACCACATCATCGGCACCATGCCTACCAAGCGCGCACGCGCGTAGCGTTTGCCCTCCATTAGCCCATAAAAAAGCCGGCACCTCCATCTGGAAGCGCCGGCTTTTTTTTATGCGATTGACTTAAACGGGGGTGCCACCACCACCACCGCCGCTCATCTTGGAGACGAGCCACCAGATAACGAGCACCACCAGAAACACACCGATGACGCCTATCCAGAGGCCGCCCTTAAAAATATCGCCCGCCAGCGAGCAGCCCGTGAGCGTGGAGGCCAGCACGGCGAAAACGAATAGCAGAGAAAGACGCGAAGTAGTCATGAGAATAGTCAGAAGGTGAAGTAATTATGAGTACCTGCCGCGTGGCAGCTTCTATGGCTTGGCTTACTGCAATCGGCGTAAAAAGGTTGGCTTGGCGGATTACCACCCGCTTTTTGGCGATTCCATTTGCGTCTTATCCAGGAATATCCGCCACTTTTGCATCCCTATGGACTACTCCACTCTCTCCGCTGCCTTTGCGCAGCGCTTTGGCGCTGCCCCAGCCCTGGTGCTGCGCGCGCCCGGCCGCATCAACCTCATTGGCGAACACACCGACTACAACGACGGCCTGGTGCTGCCGGCGGCCATCGACAAGGAAATCCGCTTTGCCATGCGCCTCAACGGCACCGACCGCATCCGGCTGGCGGCCCTCGATTTTGACGCGACCTATGAGGTGGCCGTGGCCGACATCGCGCCCCTGCCCGGCGGGCACTGGGCCAACTACCAGCTCGGCGTGGTGGCCGGCCTGCTCAAGCGCGGGGCCCAGGTGCCGGGCTTCGACTGCGCCTTCGGGGGCAATATTCCGAGCGGGGCGGGCCTGTCATCGTCGGCCGCGGCCGAGTGCGGCGTGGCCTGGGGCCTGAATAACCTGCTCGGCCTCCAGCTCGAGACCATGACGCTGGCCCACATCTCGCAGATGGCCGAGCACGAGTACGCCAAGGTAATGTGCGGGCTCATGGACCAGTTTGCCAGCCTCTTCGGCCGGGCCGGGCACGTGGTGGAGCTGGACTGCCGCTCGCTCGATTACAAGTATTTTCCGTTTGATACCAGCGCCAGCCGCCTGGTGCTCTGCAATTCGGGCGTGAAGCACGCGCTCGGCGACTCGGAGTACAACAAGCGCCGTGAAGAGTGCGCCGAGGGGGTAGCGATTTTGCAAAAGTACAACCCCGCCATTACCTCTTTGCGCGACGCCACGCTGGCCGACATCGAAGCCGCCCAGGCTGAAATGGGCGAGGTGGTAGCCAGGCGCTGCCGCTACGTGGTAGAGGAAAACCAGCGCGTGCAGGACCTGACGGTTCGCCTCGCGGAGGGTAAGCCGCTGGCTGAAGTGGGCGAGTTGCTCTACGCCAGCCACGCCGGCCTGCGCGACCTCTACCAGGTGAGCTGCGCCGAGCTGGACGTGCTCGAACGCCTGGCCCACGACGCGCCCGGCTGCTACGGCGCCCGCATGATGGGGGGCGGCTTCGGCGGCTGCACCCTCAACCTGGTGGCGACCAACCAGGTCAAGGAATTCCTGACCTACATGAAGCAGGGCTACCACGACCAGCTGGGCCTGAAGCTGGATACCTACGTAACCACGCTGGCCGACGGCGTCGGCGAGCTGCTGAACGAAGAGTAGCCGCCGCCTTGGCGCCGTTTGCCCCAGCCGCGCCGCGTGCGCTTTTCCACTTTCCAACGTCGTCTGTCATTGCGAGCCTGCGAAGCAATCGCACCGACACGATACCCGAACGACAACGTTCTGAGGCGATTGCTTCGCTCTGCTCGCAATGACAGACAACTTTGCGTAACCCCTTTCCTCTTAAAATCCCTACCCCCCATGTTTGACTTCACCGAGCAGCCGCACCGCCGCTACAACCCCTTGCAGGATGAGTGGGTGCTGGTATCACCGCACCGCGCCAAGCGGCCCTGGCAGGGCCAGCAGGAAAAGCCCCAGCCCGACGAGCGCCCCGCCTACGACCCCACCTGCTACCTGTGCCCCGGCAACACCCGCACCAGCGGCGAGGTGAACCCACAGTATGCGCACCAGTTCGTGTTCCAAAACGACTTCTCGGCGCTGCTGCCCGATGGCGAGACGGGCACCTACGAGGAAGGCGGCCTGTTGAAAGCCGAAGCCGAAACCGGCCGCTGCCGCGTCCTCTGCTTCTCGCCGCGCCACGACCTGACGCTGCCGGAGATGGAAATCGCGGAAATCCGCCGCGTGGTGGACCTGTGGACCGAGCAGTACCGCGAGCTGGGCGCCGACCCGGCCATCAACTACGTGCAGCTATTTGAAAACAAAGGCTTTATGATGGGCTGCTCGAACCCGCACCCGCACGGCCAAATCTGGAGCGAGCGCAGCATTCCCGACCTGCCCGCCAAGGAAAGCCGCGCCCAAAAAGCCCATTTCGAGAAAAACGGCCGCACGCTGCTCAGCGATTACCTGGCCCTGGAGGAAAAAACCAAGACCCGCTTCGTGGTCGAAAACGATACCTGGGTGGTGCTGGTGCCCTTCTGGGCCGTGTGGCCCTTCGAAACGATGGTGCTGCCGCGCCGCGCCGTGCAGGACCTCACCCAGCTTACCGAGCAGGAGCGCGACGGCCTGGCCGACATCCTGAGCCAGCTCACCATTCGCTACGATAACCTGTTCGAAATCAGCTTCCCCTACTCGGCCGGCTTCCACCAGCGCCCCACCGATGGCCAGGACTACCCCGAGTGGCACCTGCACCTGCACTTCCTACCCCCCCTGCTGCGCTCGGCCACGGTCAAGAAGTTCATGGTGGGCTATGAGCTGCTGGCCAATGCCCAGCGCGACATCACCGCCGAGCAGGCCGCCGAGCGCCTGCGCGCGCTGCCGGCCGTGCACTACAAGAAGCAGTAGCGCGAAGCTTCCGCTTCGTGCGCGAGCAAAGCGAGCAGGCGGCAACCACACGGCGCGAACGACCATGTTCGCTTTGCTCGCGCATGAAGCGGAAGCTTCGCGCTACTTCTCCCCGATTTCAACCCCTTTGCACTCGCCTTTAGCCAACTCAAAACCTGGCTGCGCACGGCCCACGCCCGCGACCTGCTGGAAGAAGCCACTTGCGCCGCGGCAGCCTGGATAAACGCCGCCGATGCCCAAAACTGGTTTGACCACTGCGGATATCATGTGTACTGACTTGGAAACCACTCTTAATCCGCAACTTAGGTTAACTAAATATCCGTAGTAATTTTTTGCTACCCCCTGAAGCCTACCCCCCCGCCGGCACCGGCACCCGCAAAAAGAAGCTCGTGCCCCGGCCCGGCCGCGACTGAGTACTGAACGTGCCACCCAGCAGCCCCACCCGCGTGCGAATGCCCGCCAGCCCGATGCCCGCCCGCGAAGCCGGCTCGTCGGCATCGAAGCCCACGCCGTCGTCTTCCACGCTGAAATGCACCTGGCCATCCTCCTGCGCCACCTGCACGAATACTTCCCGGGCCTGGGCGTGCTTCATCACGTTGTTGAGCAGCTCCTGCACGATGCGGTACACGGCCGTGGCCAGCAGGGGGGGTAGGGGCTGGGCGGCGGCCGGGGCTGGCCCACAGCCGGGCCACGAATTCGGCAAACTGGTCGCGCTCGGCGGGCGCCACGAATAGGGCCAGGCGCCGGCCCCGCAGCCGCTGGCGCTCCTGGCCCAGCAAGTGGCTGGTGCGCAGGTTGAGCTGGCTGATGGTGCCGGCCGGCGCGAGCGTGCAGTAGCCCACGGGCGCGAAGTCGTAGAGGTCCACGTACTGCAAGCGGCTGGCCTCGGCGGCGGCCTGCGCCAGCAGCAGCTCCTCATTCTGCATTTCGAGTTCTATCTGGTGCACTTGCAGCTCCTGCACCAGGCGCTGCACCTCGGGCGAGGCATCGGGGGGCAGGCTTTCCGACACCAGGCGGCGCCGCTCGGCGCGCTGGCGCAGGGCCGCATGCGGGTCGGGGGTTTGCATAATAGCGTAATGATAGTAGTGGGTAATGGGGTAATCGCCTGTCATTGCGAGCATGTTGCGCATCAAGCAATGACAGACGCCCCACTACTCCCATTACCCAACTTACTCCACCGGCTCCACGGCCCGCACGCCCAGCAGCAGCTGGCCCGTGGGCTGGCCCTGGTGCAGCAGCCGGCGGCCGCAGAGCCGCACCCGCCGCCGACCCAGGCGCGGAAAATCGGCCTCAAACTCCAGGTTATTCAGCTCCAAGTTGGGGGTAGCCGGGTCGAGCAGCGCCCGTAGTTGCTGGTGCAGGGCGGGCTGGTTCCAGGCGCCGCTGCCCAGCGCGGCCAGCGGCTGGCCCGGCAGGTCGGCTGCCTTTTCCTGAAAAGCCTCGGCAAAGGCGCGGTTGGCGCTGTACACCCGCAGCTCGACATCGAGGGCCAGCAGCGGCTCGGGCACGCTGCCGGCCAGGCTGGCGCTGAAGCGGGCAGCTTCCTGCAAGCGGGCCTCCAGGGCTTTAAGGGGCGTAATGTCGGTGAAGGTGATAACCACGCCGTTGATGTAGTTGTCGAGCGAGCGGTAGGGCAGCACGCGCATCGTAAACCAGTCGCCCTTCACGGTCTGAATGCTGGCTTCGATGCTGGTGAGGCGGTCCAGCACCTGCCGCACGTCGCGCAGCAGGTGCTCGTGGCGCAGGCTGGAGGTAAAGTGCGCCAGCGGCCGGCCCACGTCGCCGGGCAGCAGGCTGATAATGCGCCCCACCGGCGGCGTAAACCGCTTAATAGCTAAGTCATTATCGAGAAAAACGATGGCTATTTCGGTGGCATCGAGCAGGTTTTTCATGTCGTTGGCACTCTGGCCCAGCTCCTCGGTTTTGGCCAGGTACTGCATGTTGAGGGTCATCAGCTCCTCGTTCAGGCTCTGCATCTCCTCCTTGTTGGTCATGGCCTCCTCGTTGGTGCTTTGCAGCTCCTCGTTGGTGCTTTTGAGCTCTTCGAGGCTGCTCTCCATCTCCTCCACGGTGGTTTGCAGGCGATGCTTGGTGTAGTGCAGTTCCTTGTCGAGGGCCTCCACCACGGCATCGCGGTGGCGGCCGTCGGCGGCGGGGTCGCGCTTGGTCTGGCGCACCCGGCGGGGGGTAGGCTGGTCCTCAAACACCACCAGCAGCAGGCCCATCAGCGGCGCGGGCTCGGTGAGGGGCCGCACCGTGAGGCGCAGCAGCTGCTGGCCGGTGTCGGTGCGCACGCGCACATTGTCCACCACCACGGGCTCGCGGCTCTGGGCCACGCGGTGCACGGCCCCGCTCAGCTCGAAGTTGAGCTCGGCGCGGGCCATCTCAAACAGGTTCATGCCGCTGAGGCCGGGGGCGGGCTCCAGGTACTTGCCGGTGCGCCCGTTCACGAATAATATTTCGCCCTTGGGGTCGATAACCACGGCGGGCGGGGCGTAGGCTTGCGGCAGGTTTTTCTGCACCAGCGCGGCAAATGAGCCGTTGTGGCGGTGGTTGGTACCAGATGGCGACAGGAGGGCGGTAGTCGGGGGCGCGGCCGTGGGGTGCCGCGCCGTAGCAAACGGAAACCTGATGAGGTGGGGGTAGCGAGGTTGTAACAGCCGTGCGCCGCGAAATCTTCCACTTCACATCCAGGGGCTGAAATAAGTCCGGGTAGCCGGTAATGTTTTCGCTCGGCCCCAAAAACAGCAAGGCATTGGGGTTCAGCGCGTAGTGAAACACCGGCAGCAGGTTTTTTTGCAGCTCGCCGCTGAGGTAGATGAGCAGGTTGCGGCACACCAGCAGGTCGAGCTTGATAAAGGGCGCGTCCTTGTTGATGTTGTGCAGGGCAAACACCACCACGTCGCGCACTTCCTTGCGAATCTGGTAGTGGGCGTCGGTTTTTTGAAAAAAGCGCTCCAGCCGCTCGGGGCTCACGTCGGCCACGATGTTGTCGGCATACTGCCCGGCGCGGGCAAAGGCAATGCCCTCGGCCGAGATATCGGTGGCAAAAATCTGCACCCGGAGGTGGTGGCGGTTGGGCTCCAGCTCGTCGAGGCACTCAACCAGCGTCATGGCCAGCGAGTAGGCCTCCTCGCCGGTCGAGCAGCCGGGCGCCCACACCCGCACGGTGCCATCGGTGGGCTTGGCCGCCAGCAGCGGGCGCAGGTGGGCTTTGAGGCTGGCAAAGGCCTCGGCATCGCGGAAGAACTTGGTGACCCCAATCAGCAGCTCGTGAAACAGCTGCTCCACCTCCTGGGGGTTTTCCTGCAAGTAGCGCACGTAGTGCGTAAACTCCTTGATTTGGTGGGCATTCATGCGCCGCTCGATGCGCCTGAACACCGTGTTGCGCTTGTAAAAGCTGAAGTCGTGACCCGTCTGGGTCCGAATGAGCAGGAATATTTTCTGGAGCGCGTGGCTGGGCTGGCTCGGCGAGCTGGCCGCGGGGTCGCGCGCGGGACGCACGTCCAGCGGGCGCTCCACGTAGTTGAGCAGCTGGGCCGGCATCTGGGCGGGGGGTAGCACGAAGTCCACGAACTCAGTGGCCAGCGCCGCGCGCGGCATGGCGTCGCAGGTGGCCGTAGTGGGCTCCTGCACCATCACCATCCCAAAACTTTCCATCACCAGCTTCAGGCCTACGGTACCGTCGCTGCCCATGCCCGATAGGATGACGCACACCGCCCGCTCGCCCGCGTCCTTGGCCAGGGTTTGCAGAAAAAAGTCGATGGGCTGGCGGCGGCTGGCGGGCTGCGTCGGCCGGAGCAAGAACAAAGTGCCGTGCAGCAGGCCCAGGTCGTAGTCGGGCGGAATCACGTACACGTGGTTGGGCCGCACCCGCAGGCCATCCTGGGCCTCCACCACCGGCAGGGCCGTAAAGCGCTGCATCACCTGCGTAAGCCGGGTGCCGTCTTCGGGGTCGGGTAGCCGGTGCAGCACCACCACGAAGGCCAGCCCACTCAGGGGGGGTAGGGCGGCAAAAAACTGCTCCAGCGCCTCCAGCGCGCCCGCCGAGCCACACAGCGCCACCACTGGAAACCGCTCGGCCGCCTCGGCCCGGCCACTCCTGGCGCGCCCCGCCTTCAGCCCGCCGGTGGGCTTCGGGTTTACCGATTCCGACGCGATGGGGGTGGCCGCTTCGGCCGGGGCCAGTGCCTCGGCCGGCTCAGAAGAATTTTTCATGGGTTTAGGGGCAAAAAACAGCCATTGCCGCTACTGGCGGGGGGTAGGCGTAGCCCGGCCAGCCGCCAAGCCAGCCGCGGCGGCAAATTTGGCTCCTGCTATCTTTAAAACTAATAGGACTTACGCAAAAAACAGTTGTCATTGCGAGCGCAACATTCTGCGCATAAAGCAGAGATGAAGCGCGGCAATCGCACCTGAACGACACCCGAACGGCTTGTTCTGGTGCGATTGCTTCGCGTTGCTCGCAATGACAGACGTTTTGCGTAAGTCCTATTTAAAACTAAGTTACTACGTAGGACGCTTCATCCATTTTACGGCAGGCGCGTAGAGCAGAAATTACCGGCCGCCGCTCCAGCAGCCAGTCGCTCCTCCCTGAGTCTGTTTTTTTATCCTACGCCTCTTCCTCCCTCCCTTATCGTCATTGGCACCTCGGCCGGCGGTATGCCCGCGCTTACCCGCCTGATGGCTCAACTGCCGGCCACGCTGCCGGCCGCCATGCTGGTAGTGCAGCACCTGGCGCCCGACTCGACCAGCGAACCGCTGGTGGCGCGGCTGGCCAGCCACACGGCCCTGCGCTGCCAGCTGGCCACCGACCACGTGCCCCTGCGAGCCGGCCACCTCTACCTGGCTCCGCCCAACCGCCACCTGCGCGTGAAAGCCGACCACCTGCGCGTAACCCAGAGCCCGCACGAAAACAATTACCGCCCCGCCGCCGATACCCTGTTCCGGTCGGCCGCCGTGGCCTTCGACTCCCATGTGGTGGGCGTGGTGCTCACTGGTATGCTACACGATGGCACCGCCGGCCTCGACTTTATCAAGCGCTGCGGGGGGGGTAGCCGTGGTGCAAGACCCCGCCGAAGCCGAATTTGCCAGTATGCCCGAGAGCGCCCTGCGCCACGTAGAAATCGACTACGTGTAGGGCTCGACGCGATGGGGCCGCTGCTGGTCGGCCTGGTAAGCCCTACCCCCCTTTCTCCTACTGATGTCATGGCCATTCCTCCCGATTTGAAGCTGGAGGCGGCCATTGCCGAGCGCGTGGTGGGCACTACCGCGCAAATAGAGCAGTTCGGCCACCTGGTGCCTCTCACCTGCCCCGGCTGCGGCGGCTCGCTCTGGGAGATGAATGCCGGCCACGTGCTGCGCTACCGCTGCCACACCGGCCACGCCTACACCGCCGGGGCCCTGGCCGCAAGCTCGCGGCAATCTCTTGAAGAAACCCTGTGGGTGGCCCTGCGCATGATGGAGGAACGCAAAAACCTGCTCACCGGCCTGGCCGTGCGCGGCGAAGGCACCTTCGCGGTGCAGCA
>JAABUN010003806.1_pt1 | contig 22255 bp, 17 predicted proteins | sample 5559311 | NCBI WGS metagenome assembly JAABUN01 (sample SAMN10711877, study PRJNA513370) | rock metagenome | isolation source: Antarctica rocks | place: Antarctica: Victoria Land, Siegfried Peak sud
CAGCCGTACTGAAATAGCGGAAATGTAAAATAGGCGCAATAATCTGGAATTACTTAATTCCTGTAATGCTCTGATAACCAGCTCATAGTAACTCTAATGAGAATCCTTTCTTAATTTTCTTTCTAATCCTGGTAGCGCTTTAGCTAAGTCTGTGCCGGCCGCTAGGGCTTCTTCGTTATTGCAGACCAACATTATTTGTAAAGAACGATTTATTTTCCATTTCCCCACAGTTGCAAAAAATACTTTCTCATCCGTTCTTCTAATTGCATCTTGAATAGCCTCATGAGCAACAATGCTGAGCCCATCTGAAGCGTAGAAAACAGTATCTCCTGGCAAGCTGGCGCGTTGTATATAATTTGAAGGCTGCGGATTATACGAGATTCTTGAAACGCTTTTGAATGGACTCTCATCATTATTAACCTGACCACGAAATGTATATGCGCCGGGTTCCTGCAAAAAAGTATTATAGGGAAAAGGCAACGTATTTAACTCTTTTTTTACGTCTTCTAACGAAAGTTTTGATAAGTCTAACGCTTTCAATTGTCCTATTTTAACAGTTGTTTCAGAAAGATTCCGAATATTCATACAGTAGAATTTTACAAAAAAAACGTAACCCCCGCGCCGGCCTCTCAGCCAACGTGGGGGTTCCTTATCAATTGGCAATCGCCAAATTACTACATATTCTTCACAATCTCCTCGCCGAATTCGCTCGTTTTGAGGAGGGTAGCGCCTTCCATCTGGCGTTCGAAGTCGTAGGTCACGCGCTTGCTGGCGATAGCGGCTTCGAGGCCCTTATTGATGAAGGCGGCGGCTTCTTTCCAGCCCAGGTGCTCCAGCATCATCACGCCCGAGAGGATAACCGAGCCGGGATTCACCTTATCCTGGTTGGCGTACTTGGGCGCGGTGCCGTGGGTCGCCTCGAAGATGGCATGGCCGGTGAGGTAGTTGATGTTGGCGCCCGGCGCGATGCCGATGCCGCCCACGATGGCGGCCAGCGCATCGGAGATGTAGTCGCCGTTCAGGTTCAGGGTCGCCACTACCGAGTACTCGGCCGGGCGCAACAGAATCTGCTGCAGGAAGGCATCGGCGATGCTGTCCTTGATAATGAGCTTGCCCTGGTCCTGGGCTTGCTTTTGCAGGGCATCGGCTACCGACTGGCCCTGCTTGGCCACGATTTTATCGTACTGCGCCCAGGTGAATACCTTGCTGCCAAACTCTTTCTCGGCCAGCTCGTAGCCCCAGGTTTTGAAGGCACCTTCGGTAAACTTCATGATATTGCCCTTGTGTACCAGCGTCACCGACGGCAGCTTGTGCTCCAGGGCGTACTTGATGGCGGCGCGCACGAGGCGCTCGGTGCCTTCCTTGCTCACCGGCTTGATGCCGAACGAAGACGACTCGGGGAAGCGAATCTTCTTCACGCCCATCTCGTCCTGCAAAAATTCGAGCATTTTCTGGGCCTGCGGCGTGCCGTTCATGTACTCGATACCGGCGTAGATGTCCTCCGTGTTTTCGCGGAAGATGACCATGTTGGTTAGCTCCGGGTGCTTCACGGGCGAGGGCACGCCGTCGTAGTAGCGCACCGGGCGCACGCAGGCGTACAGGTCCAGTTCCTGGCGCAGGGCCACGTTGAGCGAGCGAATGCCGCCGCCCACGGGGGTAGTGAGCGGGCCTTTAATGCCCACCAGGTATTCGCGGAAGGCGTCCAGGGTTTCGGTCGGAAGCCAGTTGTTGAGTTGCTTGAAGGCTTTTTCGCCGGCCAGCACTTCCTTCCATACCAGCTTCTTCTTGCCGCCGTAGGCTTTTTCTACCGCGGCATCAAATACGAGCTGCGAGGCGCGCCAAATATCCGGACCCGTGCCGTCGCCCTCGATGTAGGGGATGGTTGGTTGGTCGGGTACGTTCAGCTTGCCATTTTTAATGGTGATTTTCTGCTCTGCCATGAGGAAAAAGGTTATCTATTTAGTCGTTGTTCAGGTTCGGGTGGGAAGTCAGGAAGTTCAAAGTATCTGTCATTGCGAGTAGCGCGAAGCAATCTTTCCTGGTCGTTCGCTTCGTTGGGTTAGTACCCCTTGCGTGAAGGAAAGATTGCTTCGCAGGCTCGCAATGACAGACGAGATTAATGCTTAATCAGGTTGTAATCAATACCCGAAAATCTCTTTTAGGGTAAGCTGTTGGACGGTGCCGTACTTAGCCAGTTCCTTGAAGTTCAGCCGGTCCTTGGAGCCGATAACCAGGATAACCTGGTTCTGCCCCCGGATTTTGGCCTGCTGAAATTTCTGCAATTCGGCAAACGTCATGTTTTGGGTCTGGTCGTACACGTCGCGGCGCAGGTCATAGTCGAGGCCCAGGCGGCGCGCCCGCTCGTAGCTGAGCAGCACGCCTTCGTGGGTAATGCGGTCGGTGGCGATGCTGTTGCGAATGCTTTGCTTGGCGATGGCCAGGTTGGCGTCGGCCAGGGGCATTTCGGTGAGCAGGCTTTCCATGCCGCTCATAGCCTCGGGCAGCTTGTCGCTCTGCGTGCCGATGTAGCTGATAACGTAGTTGGAGCGCCCGGTTTTATCAGCGTTCGCGTAGCGCGACATGGCCGAGTACGCCAGCGCCTTACTCTCGCGCAGGTCCTGAAACACGATGCTGCCCATGCCGCCGCCGAAATACTCGTTGTACAGCGCCACCGTGGGCGCCATCGCGCGGTCGTAGATATCTCCCTTGGTCAGGAACAGGATTTCGGCCTGCACCATGTTGTAATCCACCCAATAAACCTTTTTGTCTTTTAAAGGCTGTTCGGCAAAATCCTTGGGCGCCGGGTCAGGCTTTAGGGTGGCGGGCGTTTGATGCTCGGTGCGGATAACGTTGGTAACGCCAGCGACTGCGCGCGGCCCATAATACAGCACGCGGTGCTGGTACGTGGGTAGCGACTTCAACAACGAAGTCAGTTGCTCCGGTTTCAGCGCCTTCAGTTGCGCCTCTGGTACCACATCCGTAAACGGATTGCGCGGGCCGTACTTGGCGTAGTTCAGCATGGCCTGATTGAGAATCACGCCCTTGTTGAGCTTGGCATCCTGGCGCTGCTTCAAAATGCCGGCTACCTGGTTTTTGAGGGCCGCCGCGTCGGGGCGCGGGTTATTGAGCAGCTGCTCAAACAGCTTGAGCGCCGGCTCCAGGTTGCTATCCAGCCCGCTGAGGCTGATGAGCACCCGGTCCTGGCTGCTGCTGACGGCAAACGAGCAGCCCAGCTTGTAAAACTCTTGCTGGAACTGCGCCGCCGAGTATTGCCCGGTGCCCAGATACTGCAAATAATCCGTGGCCACATCGAGCAGCGGGTTATTATTGGTGCCCAGGTCAATAGCATAGAACAGGCTGAACAGCCCATTCTCCGTGTTCCTGGTATAATAGAGGGGTAGGCCGGGCTTTATTTCGGCCGTTTGAATATCCTTTTTGTAGTCGATAAAAACCGGCTTCAGCTCGGTGCTGGGCAGCTTCGATACTTCGGTATAATAAGCCGAAGCCGCGTCGCGGTTGGCCGGCACCGGCGTAATCGCGGGCTTAATTACCTTCACCGTATTGGGGTCTTTGCCGGTGCGCTTAAACACGGCCACGTAATCCTGCCCGTAGTTGTCGTTGGCGAATTTGACGATTTCTGCCTTCGCAATGGTCGCAAAATCCTCGTTCTGCCGCACGTAGTCGGCCCAGCTCACGCGCTCGATAAACGACTCGTACATGGCCGAGGCGCGGGCCTCGTTGCTTTCGTAGCTCTTGGTGCGGCTCAGCTTCTCGTTGTTGACGATGGCCGGGATGAGCCAATCGGGGAAGTCGCCGCGCTTCACTTTCTCCACCTCGGCCAGCATGAGTCCTTTCACGTCCTCCAGCTTCTGGCCCTGGCGCGGCGTGCCGTAGAGCACGTGCGTCGAGTAGTCGTCGTTGAGGTCAGCGAAAGTCTGGGCTTGCAGCACTTTCTGCTGCTGGTTCAGGTCGAGGTCGAAGAGGCCGGCCTGGCCGTTGGTCAGGATTTTGTCCAGCATCCGCAGGCGCAGGCCGTCGCGGGTGGCCTTGCCGGGCAGGCGGTAGCCCAGCATCACGTTCTCCGCCTGCGGCCCCACTACCGCCTTCACGAGGGGGGTAGTAATCGGTTTCTCCACCGGCGCGGTGAAGGTGGGCACCGGCTTGCTCGGCAGCTCCCCAAAATACTTGTCAATCAGCCGGATGGTCTGGTCGTAGTCCAGGTCGCCGCTCAGGCAGAGCGCCATGTTGCCGGGCACGTAGTACTGGCCGAAGTACTTCTTAATCTCCGTAATCGACGGGTTTTGCAGGTGCTCAATCGTGCCGATGGTCGTTTGGGTGCCGTAGGGGTGGGTAGGGTAGAGGCTGGCATTGAGCGCCTCAAACTCCTTGCTGAAGTCCGAGTCCAGGCCCCGGTTCTTTTCCTCATACACGGCTTCCAGCTCGGTATGAAACAGGCGCGGCACCATCTCCTTGAGGCGCTCACTTTGCACGGCGGCCCACTTTTCGAGCTGGTTGCTCGGAATATCTTCCTGGTAAACCGTCTCTTCGTTCGACGTATGCGCGTTTGAGCCCTTGGCCCCGATGCTGCCCATCAGCTTGTCGTACTCGTTGGGCACGGCATAGCGGGCCGCTACCCCCGAAATGGAGTCAATCTGGTGATACGTGCGCTTACGGGCCGCCGGGTCGTCGCGCTCGCCGCGGTACACCTCGTACAGCGCCTCAATTTTATCCAGCTCCGGCTTTTCCTTGCTCCAATCCTTGGTGCCGAGGCGCGAAGTGCCCTTAAACACCATGTGCTCCAGATAGTGCGCGAGGCCGGTGGCGGTGGCCGGGTCGTTTTTGGAGCCGGCGCGCACGGCCAGGTAGGTCTGAATGCGGGGCGCGTTTTTGTAGTCTGATAGGAAGACTGTCAGTCCGTTGGCCAGCTTGTACACGCGCACGCCGAGCGGGTCGTTGGGGGCCGTTTCGTAGCGGTACTCCTTGGCAGCGGCCGGGGCAACAGCCTGAGCAGTAGCGATGGCCGTAGTGGCGGGCTTGCTCGATTGGCACTGCGTAGTGAGGCCGAGGGCGGCCAGGGCTGGCAGCAAGAGCAACAACGGTCTATTCACAAACGTACTGGTCAGAGCGCGGGGGAGGGTATTAGGGGCACAAAGGTAGAAGTTCGTGCGGGTAATAAAAAACAAAAAAATCAATTCGGCTGCCTTATCTTGCCAGGTCGTAGTAACGGCAGCGGCAAGCTGAACGACATGCTTTTACGCCAAAACGTTGCCGGGCTCTGCAATAAATTGGGGGCAGGACCGTCTGGCAGGGTCCACTTTTTCTTCTTTTCCTTCTTATGGCTCAGACAGTTTTCATCACGGGTACTTCCACGGGTATTGGCGCAACGGCGGTGCGCTTGTTTGCCGCCCACGGCTGACAGGTAGCCGCTACCATGCGCAACCCCGCCGATGCCAGATTCAGCGACTTGCCCGGCGTGCGGGTGTATGCTCTCGACGTGACCGACGACGCCTCCGTGCGGCGGGCCGTGGCCCAGGCCCGGCAGGATTTTGGCCCGCTCGACGGGCTCATCAACAATGCGGGCTACGGCCTCGTGGGGCCGTTTGAGACGGCCACGCCGGAGCAGATTCAGCAGCAGTTCGCTACCAATGTATTTGGCGTTTTTGCCGTGACGCAAGCCGTGCTGCCGGCCATGCGCGCTCAAAAATCCGGCGTTATTATCAACATTACGTCGGTGGGCGGGCGCACGGGCTTCCCGATGAACTCGCTCTACCACGCCACCAAGTTTGGCCTCGACGGCTTTTCCGAGTCGCTCTGGTATGAGCTGGCTCCGTTTGGTATTCACGTGAAAATAGTGGCCCCCGGCGGGGTAGCCACCGATTTTGCCGGCCGCTCGTTGCATATGACGGCCAGCCCCAACGACGACGCCAACCCCTACGCCGGCCAGATGCGCGCCGTGCTCGCCGCCTTCAGTAGCCGGGGCGGTCCGGCCTCGCAGCCCGAGCAGATTGCCGAAATTATCTACCAGGCCGCTACCGATGGTAAAAACCAGCTCCGCTACCTCGCTGGAGCCGATACCGAGCGCCTGCTGGGCGCGAAGGCCCAAATGGCCGAAGGCGACTTCATGCAGATGATTCAGTAGAATTTTTTGGGTAATGAGCAATAAATAGGCGATGGGTAATAAAGAACGTGTCAGGCTGACGAAAGAAGCCTGACACGTTCTTTATTACCCATTGTGCTAACGCGTGGCCGGCGGCGCGGCTTTAGTGGGCCGACTGGCGAAAGGCGGCCGGCGTGCGACCCGTCTTGCTTTTAAATAGGCGCGTGAAGTATTGTGGATATTCAAAACCCAGCCGGAAAGCCGTTTCGTTGATGGTAAGCGAAGTGCTGAGCAGCAGTTGTTTAGCCTTTTCAATCAGGGCGTGGTGAATGTGCTGTCGCGTACTCTGACCGGTGAGCGTGCGCAGCATATCGCCGAGGTAGGCCGGCGACACGTGTAGCGCGTCGGCGAAGTACCGCACGGTGGGCAGGGGCTGGCCCGCGTCGGCAGAAAAATAAGCGGTCAGCAGCGCCTCAAAGCTGCTCAGCAGGTCGTGCTCTACCACGTGGCGGGTAAGGAATTGCCGGTGGTAGAAGCGGTTGGCATACGTAAGCAGCGTTTCCAGCTGCGTCAGCAGCACCTCCTGGCTAAAGGCATCGAAGGGCCGCTCATACTCACTTTTGAGGCCGGCCAGCAGGCCATCGAGTACGCGCTCTTCCTGGGCCGAGAGATGCAGGGCCTCGTGCACCTCGTAGGAGAAAAAGCCGTAGCTGGTAATTTTCTGGCCCAGCGGGTACCGGCGCAGCAGGTCGGGGTGGAAAAGCAGTATCCAGCCGGTTACCTCCGATATATCGAGCAACTCATCTACGGTGAACACCTGGCCCGGTGCCGAGAAGCCCAGCACGCCCTCGCTGAAATCATACGCCTGTTGGCCGTAGTGCAGCAGTCCCTTGAGATTACGCTTTAGAAATATGATGTAGAGCTGCGGCACGACCGGCGTGAGTAGCCGCGCCCGCTCGGCGGCCGACAGCGGGTCGCCAGCCCGGCTGCGGGCGGTCGCCAGGTCAATCAGCGTGAGCAGGGGGTGGGCCGGGGCCGGCAGGTCGTAATACCGCGTGTAGTCCGTGACGGTAGCCAGCACCTGGAAATTTTTAACCTGCTGTTTCATAATTGGTTGGCATACTGGTGGCCCATAAAGTACTGGCCGCGAGCCCCGCGCTGCAAGCGCTCCCACGAAAACTACGATGCGTCAGTTGAATTTCGGGGGCAAAACTCATCGCGTGCGACTTATAACCTGATGTTACGCACCGATTGCGTTTAGGCTTCACAAAGACACTTTCGCTGCTTCAGAAAAGGCCATTTCCAGACAGTGCGTTGAAGTGGTGCGTAACATCAGTTATAACCAGTACCTTACCTGGCCAACCAGTAAACGGCGCTACGAAAAGCTCGGATACGCCGCGCCTACCGTGCTGCCTACGGGCAGAATGGCATCCAGCTCGGCCAGCTCGGCCGCGCTCAGGTGAATGTCGGCGGCGGCTACGTTGGCCTCCAGGTACTTGCGGCGCTTGGTGCCCGGAATAGTGACTACCCCCTGGGCCAGCACCCAGGCCAGGGCCAGTTGCGCGGGCGTTACGCCCTTGGCCTGGGCCGAAGCTTCGAGCTTATGCACCAGCTCCAGGTTTTTGTGGAAGTTTTCGCCTTGGTAGCGCGGAAACATCCGGCGCGAATCGGTGGCCTCAAAGTCGTCGGGCGACTTGATTTCGCCCGATAAAAAACCCCGGCCCAGCGGCGAGTATCCCACGAAGCCGATGCCCAGCTCGCGCGTGGCTTGCAGCACGCCGCTCTCTTCTACGCCCCGGTCAAAGAGCGAATACTCAGTTTCCAGCGCCGAAATGGGGTGCACGGCGTGCGCCCGTCGCAGGATGTCGGCCGGCACTTCGGAGAGGCCCAGGTAGCGGACTTTGCCTTCCTCTACGAGCCGGCTCATGGCCCCTACCGTGTCCTCAATGGGGGTAGCCGGGTCGAGGCGGTGCAGGTAGTAAAGGTCCACGTAGTCGGTGCCCAGGTTTTTTAGCGAGCGCTCAATGCTTTTGCGCACGTAATCGGGCCGCCCATTGAACTGCCCGTTCCAGGTAGCATCGTCGCCAATCTCAAAACCAAACTTGGTGGCGATGGTATACTTATCGCGCTGGCCGGCAATGGCCTGGCCAACCAGCCGCTCGTTGTGCAGCGGTCCGTACACGTCGGCCGTGTCGAGCATGGTCACGCCCAGCTCGAGGGCCCGGTGAATGGTAGCCAGGCTCTCGGCATCGTCGATGGGCCCGTAGATGGTGCCACCCACGAAGCCCGACATGCCCATGCAGCCCAGGCCCTCCACGGATACTTCCAGGCCTTGGCTGCCCAGAGCTACTTTTTTGATGGTATTCATGTGCTTATGGTAAAAAAGAAGGAATATTCTACCGTACAAAGGTCCAGCCCTACCCCCTGCCAAGACTACACGAACCGAGGCTTCTGCAACACAAATCACTGCTCCCAAACGCACGACAGCCCGGCCAATGATGCATCGGCCGGGCTGCTAAGGCTGAAAAATGTTATTCGGTGCCAGGTGCGGCCGGCGTTTCCGCGGTGGCCGCGCCCTCGGCCGGCCGGGGGCCTTTGCCGCCCCGGTTGCGGCCGCCGCGCTTGCGGCGACGCTGGCCCTCGGGCTTGTCGCCGTCGGCGCGGGGCTCGCGGGGGGTAGGAGCCTCACCTTCCGGGCGTGGCTCGCGGGGTGGGCGCGGGGCACGGAGAGCTTCGCCCTCGGGGCGGGGCTCCCGCGGCGGACGGGCCTCACGGGGCGGGGCCACGTAAGCCGGCACGGGGGCCTGGCCCGCGTCGATGGCCGCGAGGCGCGCCGAGGCCTGGGCTAATCGCTCGGCGCGTTTGGGGTCGTTCTTGTCTTCGTCGCGGCGGGGGCCCCGGTCACGGCCACCTCCGCCGCTGTCACGGCGTTCGCCCTCGGCGCGGGGCGGGCGCGGGCCCCTGTCGCCTTCGGGGCGTGGGCCCCGGTCGCGGCCGCCCCGGCCGCCCTCACGGGGGCCGGTTTTGCCGCGCAGGCCGCTGAAGCGTTTAGGGTCAAACTCCGGCGCGGGGCCGTAGCCGAGGCCCTCGGTGATGGCTTGCTTCTCAATCTCGCGCTCGATGAGCTTCTCAATTTTAATGATGCGGTCCTGGTCCTGGTCGGCAATGAAGGTAATGGCCGTGCCCGTGGTCGCCGCCCGCGCCGTACGTCCGATGCGGTGCACGTAGTCCTCGGCGGCGCGGGGCACGTCGAAGTTCACCACGTGGCTCAAGGAGTCAATATCGATGCCCCGGCTCACCACGTCGGTGGCTACCAGGATGGGAAACTGCTTGTTCTTAAAGGCGCGCATCGTTTCCTCGCGCTCCTCCTGGGTGCGGTCCGAGCTGATGCCCTGGGCCGGGTAGCCCAGCTTATTGAGCGAGCGCACGATGCCGGCTACGGCGGCTTTCTTGCTGGTAAAGAGCACCATGCTCTGCACGTCCTGGGCCTTGATGAGGTGTTCCAGCACGGGCAGCTTCTGGTGGTCGAAGGTCATGTAAAACTGCTGATTGATACCCGCCGCGGGCTTGCTCACGGCCAGCCGGACTTCGTCGGGCTGGTTGAGAATCTGCTGCGAGAAATCGCGGATTTTGCTGGGCATGGTGGCCGAAAACAGCAGCGTCTGACGCTCTTTGGGCAGCTGCCGCACGATGTTCAGGATGTCATCGGCGAAGCCCATATCCATCATCTTATCGGCTTCGTCGAGCACCAGGTACTTCAAATCGTCAAACTTGACGTAGCCGAGCTGCATATGGGCGATGAGGCGGCCGGGCGTAGCCACGATAATATCAGCCCCGCTGGTGAGGGCGCGCTTCTGCTGCTCCCAGTTTTCACTCTTACCCCCACCGTAAATAGCAATGGATGAGGCTTCTACGAAGTAGCCGAAGCCCGTTACCTGCTCGTCAATCTGGGTGGCGAGCTCGCGGGTGGGCACCAGCACCAGCGTGCTGGTAGTGCCGTGCCTGGCGTGCGAAATCTTATCGAGCAGGGGCACCAGGTAGGCGGCCGTTTTGCCGGTGCCGGTCTGGGCGCAGGCGATGAGGTCCTTGCCAGCGAGAATCTTCGGAATGGCCTGCTCCTGAATGGGCGTGGCGTTGAGGTAGTTCATGGCATCCACGCCGGCCAGGAGGTCGTCGTGGAGGTTGAAATCGTGGAAAGTCAAAGGTTCAGCTTATGAAAAGTGAATGAAAAAGAGCTGACCTTGCATTTCCCGGCCAGCAAACCGCTTGATTCAGAACAAAGGTAAGCTGAATAAGTGCCCCGCTTACGCCTACCTTCGCCCCATGTCCCTTGACCGTTTTTCGGAGCAAGCCGCGCAGTACGCCCGTTATCGTCTCTCCTACCCACCCGAACTCTACGCCTGGCTGTTGCCGCAGGTGCCCAACCGCCTGCGGGCCTGGGACTGCGCCACCGGCAATGGCCAGGTGGCCACGGCACTGGCCGACTATTTTCGCGATGTGGAGGCTACTGACCTCAGCGCCAGCCAGCTAGCCGAGGCTACCGAGCGGCCTAATATCCACTACCAAGTAGCCACGGCCGAGCACACGCCCTTCCCCGACGACTACTTCGACCTGATTACCGTGGGGCAGGCCGTGCACTGGTTTGACCAGGAAGCCTACCACCGCGAAGTGCGGCGCGTGGCCGGTCCCGGCACCGTGCTGGCCGAGTGGGGCTACGGCCTGGGCCAGACCGGCAACGCGGAGCTAGATGCGCTCATCCGGCACTTTCATGATGAGGTAGTGGGTTCTTACTGGGATGCCAATCGCTGGCACGTGCTGGACGAGTACGCGCGGCTGCAGTTTCCCTTTGCCCGCGTGCGTACGGCTCACTTCGAGGTGCGCCGGCAGTGGTCGGCGGCCTGGTACCTCGACTATTTGCGCACGTGGTCGGCGGTGGCCAACTATGGTCGCCAGCACGCCAATGCCGATGCGGTGCTACTCGTGGCCGACGAGCTGACGCGCCAGTGGGGGGTAGGGGAGCGGGAGGTAGTATTTCCGGTGTTCGCGCGGGCCGGCGTGGTGTAATGAATTAGTAACTGTTTCGATGAAAGCCAAAAAAATTCTTTGCCTGCCCGCTGGTTGGAAAGTTCGCGTGAAGCTGTCGGCCACTGGTAATTACACCGTGCTCCTTTTCAAGCAGCAGCAAGTTCGCATGGAGCTGATGTGCCAAAAAGCCTCCATTGCCGTGGCCGTGTGGGAATGCGTAGCCTGGGCGTCGCGGGTGCAAACCGATAAGAAACTGCTATATCCGCTAAGCTGATGACTGCTACCCTGCCCTTTGCCGGCCTGCGCGTGCTGGAGCTGGCTACCGTGCTGGCTGGCCCGCAAGTAGGCCAGTTTTTTGCCGAGCTGGGGGCAGCGGTACTGAAAATAGAAGCGCCTGCCGGCGACGTAACCCGCACCTGGCGCACCGCCGGCGACAACCCCGAGAGCAGCGTGTCGGCCTATTTCGCCGCCTCCAACTGGGGCAAAACCTCGCTGGTACTCGACCTGACCCAGCCCGCCGCGCAGGCCGAGCTACACCGGCTGGCCGCCCAGGCCGATGTGCTGGTGGCCAGCTTCAAGCCCGGTGCCGCCGACCAGCTGGGCGCCGGCCCTACCCCCCTCCGGGCTCTCAATCCGCGCCTCATCTACGCGCACCTCACGGGCTACGGCCCCACCAGCCCGCGCGTGGGCTACGATGCCGTGCTACAGGCCGAAACGGGCTTTATGCACCTCAATGCCGCCGGCCCGGCCGACCCACCCCAGAAAATGCCCGTGGCCTTCATTGACTTGTTCGCCGCGCACCAGCTCAAGGAAGGTATCCTAACGGCGCTTTATCAGCGCGAAAAAACCGGGCTGGGCGCTTTGGTTGAAGTAAGCCTGCACGACAGCGCGCTGGCCTCGCTGGCCAACCAGGGGGCCACCTGGCTCACCACCGGCCACGACCCCGTGCCGCTGGGCTCGGGCCATCCCGGCATTGTGCCCTACGGCACCGTGTACCGTGCCGCCGATGGCCAGCGGTTGGTGCTGGCCGTGGGCACCGATGCGCAGTTTCAGCAGCTGTGCCTGGTGCTGCAACGCCCGCACTGGGCCCGCGAAGTACGCTTTGCCACTAACCCCACGCGGGTACGCCACCGCCAGGCGCTGGAAGAATTGCTGCTCGTACGCATCGCAGAGCTCAATGGCGCAGCCCTGCTGTACGAGCTGGCCCGCCTGGGAGTGCCGGCCGGCGCGGTGCGCTCGGTAGGGGAAGCCCTGGACCAGGAGGCGGCGCGGGCCATGCTCCTACCCCCGGCGACCGACTTTTCTTACCCTGGCCTGCGTACCGTAGCGTTTCGCAGCTCGGCCTGGCCCATTGCCGCTACTTTGCTACCCCCACCGCCGCTGCCCAATGGGGGTTGGGCGCGATAATTGGATAAGCGACGCCTCGCAACGCCTTCCCAGGCTTGACCGCTAAGGTAATCCATTATCGTTTTTGCATGAAACTTGTACCCATGTCGCGCCTGCTCGGCCTGCTCCTGGTTGGACTGCTTTTATTGGCGCGGTGTCCGGCCCAAGCCTACTCCGTACTGAGCCACCAGGCCAATATTGACTCGTGCTGGACACTAGGCCTGCGCCCGGCCATTGAGCGGCGCTTTCCGGGGGGTAGCGAAGAGGATTTGCGCAACGCGAAGGCCTATGCCTACGGCGGCTCCATTATGCAGGATATGGGCTACTACCCCTTTGGCTCGCCGCTGTTTACCAACCTGGCCCACTACGTGCGGTCGGGCGATTTTGTCAGCAACTTATTGAAGGAAGCGCGCGACCGCAACGAATATGCGTTCGCCCTGGGGGCGCTGGCCCACTACGCGGCCGACATCTACGGCCACGAAATGGGTATCAACCGCTCGGTGCCCATCCTTTTCCCCGAGCTTGGCCAGAAATACGGGCCGGTCGTGACGTACGAGGAAGACCCGGTGGCGCACGGCCGCACCGAGTTTGCCTTCGACGTAACGCAGCTGGCCGCCGGCCGCTACCGTTCCAACGCCTACCACGATTTTATCGGCTTTAAAGTCAATAAAGACCTGTTGGAGCGAGCCTTTGCCCAAACTTACGGCTTAGAGCTGAAGCAGATAGTATTTAATGTGGACCTGGCGTTGGGGTCGTATCGCTTCGCGGTGCGCAACCTCATTCCGTTGGCCAGCCGGGCTGCGTGGCGCGCCAATCGCCACGAGTTGCGCAAGGTAAATCGCCGCATTCGCCGCCGCGACTACGTGTATAAACAGAACAAAGCCGAGTATGAGCGCGAATATGGCTCAAACTATGAGCGGCCGGGCTTCGGGGCGCGCATCGTGGCCGGCATTATTCAGATTCTCCCGAAAGTTGGCAAGCTGAAGAGTCTCAAATTTATCGCTCCCTCCCCCAAATCACAAGCCCTGTTTCGCGCCAGCTTCCACCAGACTATTCTAACGTACTGCCGGTTTCTGAATGCGCAAACGGCTACCGTGAACCAAGCACCCAAGTTGCCTAACACCAATTTTGATACCGGTCATCCTACCCTATTAGGTGAGTACAGCCTGGCCGACCGCACCTACGGCGAGTGGGTACGCGAGCTAGCCAAGAATGACTTCAAGGGCATTACGCCTCCGGTGCGTCAGAATATCTTAGCTTTCTTCGCTGACAACTCACGTTCGCCAAGCAATGTAGAAGAGAAGGAAAAAGATAATCTGCTCAAAACCAAGGAGGCTTTGGTGCGCCTGCGAGCGCTAAAGCTCTAGTTGTCGTCGCCGCGCCCGCTGGTGAGGCCGGGAACTGGGGTACCTTGGTTGCCCCGCACCGTAGGAATGCCCATCTTCTCCTCACGCTTTTGCTGGTAGCGCGCAAACTGCGCTGGCGTGAGCACGTCTTTCAACCGCTCCAGGCGGGCCAGCCCGATATCCTCGATGTAGCCACGCAGCTTGGTCGGATCCTGCCGGTAGCGCACGCGGGCCGCCTCCAGATTACGCACCGAATTCGTGTTAACTACCCGGACTTTCTCAACCTGAGCTGGGCTCAAACTGAGCGCTTGCGTCATATTCACCGTGAGGGCTTCTACCCGGTCAGCTACCGAACTTGGCCGAGGCGAGACAGGGTCAGCAGGCTTGACAACGGCCGAGGCCAATTGGGCCATTACCGGCGTGGAAGCAAGCGAAAAACTGGCTGCTACCAATAAGATGGATAGGGTGCGCATACTATGAATAATAGGTAGGTGGCGAGATGAAAAACTATTCAGAAAACGAATACGGTAATTAGCTAAAACGGCTTAACGTTGTTTGCTGCCATTTTGGTGCCGAAGATAGTAATTGTACAAAAAAAGCCGCTGACATTCAGCGGCTTTTTAGGAATAGTGCAATTTATCCTGCGTATAGACCCAGTTGTTAATTACTTAATCGTGTACGTACCGCCGGTAGATTTCCCGGTGGTAGCATCAACTGTAGCACTTAGTACAATGGTATAGGTGCCCGCAGTAGCAATCTTTAGGTTATCACCATTCTGCGTAAGAGCACCACCCGTGCTGGAGGTACCGCCTAAGTTAGCCGTCCAGTCAGCGCCATAACGAAACTTAAACTCATCAGCATTAAGCGGGCCGGTATATGAGAATGTCTTGGCTACGCAGTCATAGGTCATGACGACATCAGTGCTCCAGCCTTTACCAGCCGGTCCAATGATGCTCCATGCCTTAGCAGGCTGCTCACAATAGGAATAGGGCGTACCCGTAAAGGTGCTGGCTGCTGAGGCAACTTGTGGTGCGCTAGCGCCAACTGAGGCCACTACGCGGACATCTACCGGGGTAGCAACAGGAGTAGCCGATGCGTCAATCAATCCTTTGGCTTGATACACCGAGTTCAGGTCAGCAACTGTGAGGGTTTTGGTAGTGCTGGTACCAGCATCAAACGAGATGGGCGCGCTAAAGTCGCCGCCCTTCTTATCAAATTGCAGCGTGTAGGACACGACCGCTTGATAGCCAAAAGATACGGGCGTCCAAGTGTAGGTTGCCGCGCTTTTGGTGCTGTTAGCTTGCTGCAAGACAAGAGAGTTGGTCGAAGCAGTAAGGGTAGGGGCTGCGCCCGGCTGAATAACTGTGCGTACCTCATCCTTTTTGCAGGACGAGACCAGCAGCAGGAGAGCGGCGCAAAAACCCAGCGCCTGGGTAAGGGATTTTTTCATGGGTGGAATGATGAAAATAGAAAGGAAAAGTGGGGCATCGGCGGCGCGATGCCCCACGGCATTGGCTAGCTTGGCTTAGTAGCCAGGATTTTGCGGCAGGTTGGGGTTTACTACCCGGTCGGTGTTCGGAATGGGGAAAATAGTGCGAGTAGCTTCAATATCCTTGCCGGCCGGCACACCGCCCTTGAAGGCCCAGTTATAGCCAGTAGCATACTTGCCGAAGCGGATAAGGTCGGTGCGGCGGTAGCCTTCCCAGTATAGCTCGCGGCCGCGCTCATCCAGAATATCCGAGAGCTGCACGCTGGTGAGGGGGGTAGCGCCCGAGCGGGCCCGCACCTCATTTACTTGCTGCAAGGCTGTGCCGGCGGTGCCACCCGAGCCGCCGCGTAGCAGCGCTTCGGCGTACATCAACTTCACATCGGCGAGGCGGAACATGGGGAAGTCCGTATCGGCGAAGTTGCCCGAGCCGCCAACATTCTTTTTCGTTACCGGGTCAATTATCTCCGCATCAGAGCCAGGCTTACCCATAGAAGTTATGTTCTTATACTTCGTAATCAGATAACCGTTGTTGAACAGGCTCAGCGTGTCCACGCTGGACTTCTGCCCCTTGGTGAAAAACAGCCGCTGGCGGGCATCGCTGCGGCCGGTGGCCCCGCCCGGAAACAGACTGGTCAGGGCCGGCTTAGTACGCAGGCCGCCCCAGCCGCCGTTGATACCGATGGAATCCGGCACCACCTTGCCGCCTATCGGGGCGTGCACCAGGTAGGTCATGCCGCCGTAGGTCTGGGTTTTGATACCATCGAAGGCAATCGGAAAAATAATCTCGTTACGGGCCGAAGTAAGGTCATTATCGGCCAAAAAGAGCCACGAATAGTTCGGGCACAGCGCGTAGCCGGCACCCAGCACCTTGTTGGCGTAGGTGAGGGCATCGGTCGAGCGGTCGGTGCCGGTGTAGATTTTGGCGTTCAGATACAGCTTGGTGAGCAGCGTCCAGCACACGGCCTGGTCGGCGCGGGCGTACACGGCGCGGGGCTTCAGTAGCAGGCCACCAGTGTCCACGGCCTTCAATTCCGACTCCACGTAGGTGAACATATCCGCTCCCTTTTTGTAAGGCGGAATGCTGCCAATGGCGTCCGTTTCAGTAGCAAACGGTCCGCCGCCAAACAAGTCAATGGCGTGCCAGTAGCTGAGGGCGCGCAGTACCCGCGCCTCGGCCCGGTAAGTGCGCACAGTATTGGCCGCGTCAGTGCTCAGGCCGCGCTTGGCCAGGTTGTCGTCCGAGGTCTGGCGAATAAACTCGTTGCAGAGCGAGATTTCGTAGAAAACCCGGTCGTAGGTGGCGCGCACGAAGGAGTTGTTGGCGTTCCAGCGGTTGGTAGCCAGCTCGGGCAGGCCGCTGTCGTTCCAGCCAATAACGGCCTCGTCGGTCGTCACTTCCTGAATCTGCCAGTACTGGCGCAGGTAGTTCGAGAAACCCTCGTCGATGCCCGTAATGTCGGGCTGGCCAGCCGGCCCCTGCTGCCCGCTGATGGCGAACGTAGCGTAGAGGCGGGCCAGCACCTGCTCAATCTGCGCCGGGTCGCGGTACACGACCTCGGAGTTGGCCGAGTAGCTAGGCGTCTGGTTCAGGTCCTTGCTGCACGAGCTGGCAGCGACCAAGGCCAGCATTCCCAGCGTGCGGTTAAAGTTGCGTTGCATAAGAGGGGTAGGGTGGGAAAAATTAAATGCCAAGATTCAGGCCGACGGTGAACGTACGAGGCCGCGGGTAAATCGTATTGTCGATGCCCTGGGTAGGGGGCGTCTGGAAGTTAACAATCTCCGGGTCAAGGCCCGTGTATTTCGTGATAACGAACACATTCTGAACCGCCAGCGACAAGCTTAGGTTCGTGTTTTTCTTCACCAACTGCCCGAAATTGTAGCCGATGGTGGCGTTCTGCATCCGCAGGAAGGAAGCATTTTCCAGAAAGTAATCGGAGTAGTACTGCGCCGTGGTGAAACCCGTGTTCAGGACGTCCCGGCTACGGTTAATTTCAAAGCCGTTGCTGCTGGCATCATAGAAAGCCTGCGAGCGCACGTTGTTATATACATAATTGCCCAGGTTGGCGCGCAGCGTGAAGGCCAGGTTGAAGCCCCGGTAGGTGGCATTAGCCCCGCCGCCCAGGATAAACTGCGGGCGCGGGTTTTTGCCCAGGTAGAAGTCGTCAGTGGTGGTGCCGTTGCCGTTACGGTCCACGTACACGCCTTCCAGCGGCCGGCCGTCCTGCCCATACACTTGCTGCTGCAAGTAGAAGGTAGGGGCGGTGTGGCCCACCGAGTACGCCTGCGCCGTGTTGCCCACGCCGCCGCCGATGCCACCTACTTTCTGGCCAATATCGCCTGACGTATCGGAGTTCGATAGCTTGGTGATTTCGTTGTGGTTGAACGTGCCGTTGGCGTTCACCGTGATGTTGAGGCGCTCGCCTTTCACCAGGTCCAGGTTGGTCACAATCTCTACCCCCTTGTTGGTGAGCGAGCCAATGTTGAAGTTGCCCGCGTTGGAGAGGCCCGAGAGCGCCGGAATGTTGGAGAAGAACAGCAGGTTCTTGGTATCGCGCTTATACACGTCTACCGAGCCGTAGAGGCGACCACCGAAGAAGCCATAGTCCAGGCCCACGTTGTAGGTCGTGGTGGTTTCCCAGGTAATATTAGGGTTGTACTGGTTCGAGCGCAGGGTCTGCAAAAAGCGCGGCGAGCCGTCGGCGTTAAAGCCCAGCTGGTACTGCGCGGTGAGCGTGCTCAGGCCCAGGTTGGCCAGGTAAGGGTAGTAGCCGAACAAGCCGGTGCCCAGGTCCTGCTGGCCGGTCTGCCCGTAGCCAAAGCGCAGCTTCAACTCCGAGATGGCATCCAAACCCTTCAAAAATCCTCGCCTTTGATGCGCCAGGCAAACGCGCCCGACGGGAAGTAGCCCACCCGCTTATCAGGGGCAAAGCGGGAAGTAGCGTCCCGGCGAATGGTGCCCGTGAACAAGTATTTTTCCGAGAAGCCGACGTTCAGGCGCGAGTAGTAGCTTTCCAGCACGTTCGTGTCCAGGGTCGTAAACTCACCGTTGTAGGCTGCCGCGGCGGCCTGCTGGAACACGGTGCCATCGGCCGAATTGTTGTTCACGATATAGTTACGGTTCTGAAATTTCTGGTACGAGTAGCCGGCCAGTAGCTCCACCTTGCTGTTCGTCCAAAAGTTGCGCTCGTATTTGCCGTAGGCTTCAAGCAGCGTGTTGTTGAGGTCCTGCTTGTAGTAGTTGTTCACGCCCCGCTGGTTGTAGAAGGCGGCGGCCGTGGTGGGCGCGTTCAGCGTGCCCCGGCCGCGCTGCACGTCGTAGCCCAGGTTCAAGTTGGCTGAGAGGCCCGGTACGAAGGGCAGCTTGTAGTCGAGCTGCACGTTGCCGATGCTGCGTTTTACCGTGCTGCGGTCGCGGCGCTGGCTTAGCAGGGCCACCGGGTTGAGGATGGCCAGCGAGTTGAGGTTGCCGTTGCCGCTGGGGTCCAGAAACTGGTAGAAGCCGCCGAACTTGTCGTAGCGGGGGTCGGTAGAAGTTACCGGCTGGGTCGGGTCGTACTGCACCGCCGCGCCAATCGCGCCCTGGTCCGAGAAGTTGTTATCAATCCAGGAGCCTTTCAGGTTCAGCGTCACGCGCAGGCTGCCGTCGAGCAGCACCGGATTCAGGGTGAGCGCGCCAGTGTAGCGCTTCAGGTCATTGCGCCTCAGCAGGCCCTCCTGGTAGAGGTAGCCCGTCGAGATGCGGTAGGGAAGTACGCCGGCCGCCCCGCTGATGCTCACGTTGTTGTCGGCGGTGTAGGCGTTGCGGTAAATTTCGCGCTGCCAGTCGGTATTTGCCGTGCCCAGCGAGGCTTTCTGCGAGGCGCTGCCCTTGGCATTCACCAGCGCCCGGAACTCGTCGGCGTTCAGCACATCCACGTACTTAACGGGGGTAGCGATGGATTGCTGGGTCGAAGCGTTGGCGTGGAAGGTATCGCCCTGCACCCCGCGCTTGGTCGTTACGATGATAACGCCGTTGGAAGCGCGCACCCCGTAGATAGCGGTCGAGGAGGCATCTTTCAGCACCGTAATACTTTCAATATCATTCGGGTTGATGAGCGCGAGCGCGTTGGAAGCGCCCGCCAGGCCGGCATTGTCCACCGGCACGCCGTCGATGATAATCAGCGGCTGGTTGGAGGCCGACAGCGACGAGCCGCCGCGAATCAGAATTTGGGAGGCCGCCCCCGGCGCGCCGCCGCCAGTGGTAATCTGCACGCCCGCTACCTTACCCTGGATAAGCTGCTCGGGATTGGTTACCTGGCCCTTCACAAACTGCTTGGAGTCAATCTGCTCCACCGCGCCGGTCAGGTCTTGGCGGCGCTGCGTGCCGTAGCCAATTACCACAGCCTCAATTAGCGCCGTCGCGTTTTCACCCAGCGTTTGGGCCGGTACGTTGGTCGTTTTGCCAGCGGCTACCGTCACGGGCACCCGGGCGGTAGAATAGCCGATAAACGAAATGACCAGCGTGTGGGCGCCGGCTGGCACGCCCGCGATGGTGTAGGTGCCGTCGGCGTTGGTCGAGCCGCCTACTGAAGTGCCCTCTACCAGTACCGTAACGCCGGGTAGCCCTTCATTCTTGGCATCCGCGACGCGGCCGCTTACCGTGCCGGTAGTAGCCTGAGCCCAGGCGCCTAGTGAGGCAGTCAGGCTGAGAGTTAAAAATAGGAGAAACCGTAGTTTCACCAGGTAGGTGTGTTTCATAAAGTGTTGAAACGGGTGGGGAAAAGTGAAATAAAAGAAGTGAGCAAAGGCTTGGGTTGATTTACCGTTTGTAGCTATTGGGGACTAGAAAAGCTACCGGCATCAGCAAGTCAAAAAAGTTGTCAAAAAGGAGTTGATGACAACTGCAAACGATTGCGGATATGAGCCGCTGAAATGTTAAAAAATTGTTAGAATTCACGACAAGATAAACCAGTAGCCTACCACAAACCAACTAAAAAGGCCCCTGCGGCTACGGGTAGCCGGGGTCATAATGGTATTATTTAGTAAGGTCACAAACGTGCGTTCGTGTACTGTTGGGTTCGGCGAGAAAGGCTGGAAAACCCTGCGTTGTTTATCACATCCTGAAACAGTGGAAAGGAGGTCAAGTAAAATTCATTACCCCAACTGATTAGGCTAGTAGCTGGCGTGCTAAATTATTCCTCAAAAGCCACGCCACCGCTTAGTGAGGGGGTAGGGAGCAGGCCGCTGACTAAGATTCTTCAGGGGTCGAAAGCCCAGCCTTGACCCGTGCGTAAGGCTGGAAGAAAAATTGAAAATAAGCGGCACCCTAGTTGCTACTGGACGCGGGAAGCCCACTAGGGGCGGTATGCTGGCCCCAAAGCCAGGTTTTGCGATTTGAAACAACGCACACGTCCCTACCCCCGCCAGGCTACCCTGGCCCGGCAGGCTTGCCTGCTACGGAGTGCCCGCCGTACTTTTGGTTGATTTCGTCTTCTTTATGAAAGCTATCTACTGTATTCTGCTACTAAGCATCTCGGTACTAGGCAGCTCAGCTGTCGCCAATGCGCAGGTGCGGCGTCCTGTGCCCGGCAAGTCGTCGGCTAAAGGCAAACCGGGCAGCCGGGTAGTAACGCCTCCGGCGCCCATCGAAACGGCCAAGCGCGTGGATAGCCCGGATGGTGAAGGAAAGCCGCCCCTGGTTATCAGCAAGGTAAAAATAAAAGACCCGGTACTGGTGTTTTACCAGCAGGCCGCGCCCAATAACGCGGTGCAGCAGCTGCTGATGGACGAGAAAAACCTGCCGCTGCTCAAAACCGTGTCCCTCGAAGACCTGGTTGCCCGCCGTGAGGTATTCATTGATGGCCTGGGCAATTACGACCCGCCCAAAACCGCAGCCGATGCGGAGAAATATCGCCTCACGGGCGTGAGCCAGCTAGCCAGCAGTGAAAAGCGCAAGAGTGCCCCCGACGGCCGCAGCACCTACGCTCGCCTGAAAGTACCCAGCCCCGGTGACCTCTACGTGGTGCGCGAGTCGGCCGAGGAATACCGGCACTTTGTGAGCGGCCCGCAGAAGAAGGGCTCGCGCATTGATTTTAGCGTGAACGCGCTGCCGGGCGTCGATTCGGTACGGGCCATTTATACATTGCGCAAAATCGACGCGTCGGAACGTGGGGCGGGCAGCGGCGATATTATCCGGTAGAGCCGCATGAACATTACGGAGGCCATTGCCCAGCATGTGCTGGATGCGCACGAAGGAAACAACTGGACGGAAGTTGACCTGGCGCATACGCTGCGGGACGTTACGCTGGCCGAGGCCACGACCCAAACCGCTGCATCGCCTAATACCATCGCGGGGCTGGTGCGCCACCTGGCCTACTGGAACCGGGTGATGGTGCGCCGCGCCCAGGGGCACGCTACCGAAATCGGCCCCGCCAATGGATTTGACGGCCCTACCCTGCGCTCGGAGGCCGAATGGGCGGCCCTGTGCGCCGATGCGCTGGCATCGGGCCGCGAGCTGGCGGCGGCGGTTCGTGGCTTTCCAGAGTCGCGCCTGCCGGAGCCAATTATGTCGAAGTACTCGTCGGCCTATAAAAACCTGCAAGGCGCCGTCGAGCATCTGCATTACCACCTGGGGCAGCTGGTATTGCTGAAAAACCTGGTGCGCAACCAACCCATTTAGAAGATGGCTCACTAATGAATGTTCTGGTTACAGCGGTTACTTTTGTGAGTAATTAAAAATGATAAATTAAAAATTTGGCAGTCAGTTTTTTAATTTATCATTTTTAATTCTGTACATGAACTCTGAACCTACTCTACCCTACTATTTTCCCAGAAATCTGATAGCGAGCTACTTGCCGGATAAGCCAGCGTAAAAGAGCTTCCACTTGTCGGGCGATGGGGAGGGTGGCCTCCGTTGCCGGGCGGGTAATGTGG
>JAABUN010003807.1_pt1 | contig 22253 bp, 19 predicted proteins | sample 5559311 | NCBI WGS metagenome assembly JAABUN01 (sample SAMN10711877, study PRJNA513370) | rock metagenome | isolation source: Antarctica rocks | place: Antarctica: Victoria Land, Siegfried Peak sud
CCCGAAGATCTTCACGACATGCGGGTCGCCACGCGCCGGATGCGAGCCGCCATGAAGCTGTTCCGGGACGCGCTACCAGAGCGGTGTCAGTGGTTCCGGGACGAGTTGAAGGCTTTCGCGAAGGTGCTCGGCGACGTGCGAGACCTCGACGTGCTCATGCAGGATCAGGAGCGGCAGACCGCCGAAGCCGACGAAGAACGCCGCGACTCCCTGGAAAACATCACAAAGTGGTTGGAGAAAGAGCGAGACTCGGCCCGCAAAACGCTGCTCGAAACCCTCGACTCCGAACGCTACGAACGCTTCCAGGACTACTTCGCCGCTATGCTCCGCGACGGTACGGACGGCGAGGGGCACGCCTCCAAATCCGCCGCCGCCCTGGGTCGAAATGTGATCTCCAATGCCCGCGACAAATGCCTGAAAACGGCCAAACGCCTCGGGGAAGATTCGCCGCCGGAGGCGTACCACGATCTTCGTAAGCGTGGCAAGCAGTTAAGATACGCGCTGGAGTTTCTCTCCAGCGTCTATGGAGTCAAAAAATCCGCCAAGCTCGTGAAGCCGCTCAAAGAAGCTCAGGATACGCTCGGAGATCAACAGGATTCCATCGTGGCCACGGAGCTACTGCGCTCACTGGCCGGAGGCTCCCGCAGAGTCAATCGCGCGACCGTCTTTGAGATGGGCGCGTCCTCAGGACGCCGAGCCCAGGAAGCGAACGAAGCGCGCCTAAATTTCATGCAGTCCGGTGGTTTTGAAACTTTTCTGAAGGGTTCGACTTGGAAGGACTTCGATAAAGACATGCGTAACACTATAAAGAAAGCCCGAAAGTAGGCCAGATGGAACTATATCTGGTTCGTCATGGTGTAGCGTTCTCCCGCGACGCGAACCGGTGGCCGGACGACGACGACCGTCCACTGACACCGGAAGGCAAGGAGGAATTCCGTGAGGTGGCGCGGGGTCTGGGTCACATAGCGTCACACGTCGAGGTAGTTCTTGGAAGCCCGCTAGTGCGAGCCTGGCAGACCGCCGAAATACTAGAAGAGTGCGCCTACTGGCCGGAACCAAAAGTATTTCCGGAGCTATCGACCGAAGTCGGGCCGCAGGATGTCTTGCGAGCTCTGGATGCCTACTCTCGTACCCAGGCCGTCGCCGTTGTGGGACACCGGCCCGGATTACATGTGCTTGCCTCTTATCTGCTCACGGGCGATGCCGAGGGAATGGAGATCCGGATAAAGAAAGGTGGTGCGCTCCGCATCACTTTCGATGGTCCTCCACGGGCGGGCGAAGGCTCCCTTCGATGGCTCCTAACACCGAAAGCCTTGCTTCCTCGTAATACGAAGTAGAGTCCATCGGCGTTCTTCTGGATTTTTCAGATTGCGAGGTATTGCGGACATGAAAAAGCGCCCCGTTGTAGGGGGCGCTTGGGAGAGTTCCGGTTTGGAGCTAGTGTTAGGCGGGCTGCACGCTGGTTAGGTCGCCGCGCACGACGAGGCGCACGTCGTATGCTGGCGGGTTGATGCAGGTCTGCAAGGAGATCTGGTCCGCGCCGGTCGGTCCCATTACCCATACGTCCGTTATGGCGACTTCCAGTATCTCGGAGACGGTGTATGTGTAAGTCGTGCCATTGGCATCGCTTATCGTGATCTGATCTCCGTAAGCCATGCTTGGTAGGGCGGCGAAGTCCATGAAGCTGCCAGTTCCTTCGTAACCCAAGACATGCGAAGCGATGTAGGTGTTGGAACCCGGAACCCACGGATAGCCACTAGTAGGCGAGTGACCAGCACCGTTTCTGAGAGTGGCATCGTCCACGCCCTCGTAGATCGGGTCTCCCGCAATACCCATCTTCGGAACCGACAAAGTCATGGCCGTACTGCCCGGAGCCGGAGCGTCTGCTATGACACCCTCATCGACTGGAGCCTCTTCGGTCGGTGCTTCCGCAACCGGCACTTCGGCAACCGGCGCTTCCGCAACCGGCGCTTCCGCAACGGCAGCTTCGGACGGCTTAGCCTTCTCTTCCTTTTTCTTGTCTTCGTCTTTCTTCTCTGGCTCTTTGGCCTCGGGCTTCTTTATCGCGTCTGGAGCCTGGACTATCTCGGGGGGTTGGACACTACGCACACGCTCGGTGTCCGCGCTGAACATACGTCCAGCGATAAGCAAACCGCCCGCTAGAAGAAGCAGGGCAGCCATCATGTATAGCATCACCCTGCTCTTCTTCCTGATACTTCCGGATTCCCGCCCCATGATCTACTCTCCCTTTTCTAGCTTTTTACTCGAAATCATCCTTGTCCTGCGCCAAACGTAGCATCAGATTAATACCACAGAATTGTTTACGCAATAGGTGTTTTGTTGGATCATTGTGAATTTTCGAGAAATGTAATATTTGCAGGGTCGTTTAAGAGGTCTTAATACTCGAGATCTCTAATCTGTGGTTCGGTTGTTTAGCAGCCGGACTCGGTATCGTCGCAGGCTTCGACATGTTCGAGGTTGTCTCGGAGAAGTTCGTCGCCCAACGCCAACATCTTCATGACCCGTTTGTCGGCGACGGAGTAGTATGCATTGCGTCCCTCGCGCCTGACTTGCACGTACCCGCACCACGCCAGGCATCGCAGGTGCTCAGAGACCCGCGGTTGTGGAGCGTCCAGCGCATCCACCAACTCCCCGACTCGCATCTCGCCCTGACGAGCCAGCAACAGAAGGATGGATAGCCTCGTCGAGTTCGAAAAGCCATTGAAGAGCTTCGCCAGCAGGCACATGTCCTCGCTTTCTCGGCCTACCGAGGAATCTTTGAGTAGCTTCCTATCGAGGGTATCGTCTCGCATAATGTACTCCTTACCTCGCACCGCTTCTACACAACGGCTCTCTTTTACCAGCCCCCTCCAGGTCGACCGGACAAACAAACAACGCTAGAAGCTCCAAGAACGTACCTAGTCTACAAAATCGTAACCGTTTTAACAATGATGCCGCAAGAGTGGATAGTTACTAGAATCAAGGATCTAACCGTTTTTGCTTGGGCCGAAAGCTGTTCGGGCTGCGGCGAGATCCCAAAGGGCGGAGCCTACGCTCTCGAAGATGAGGGGTGATCCGGGTTTCATGGTCCCGCTCAGTGCCGATCCTAAAGGAATGGCATTTTCCCAGTCGAAGTTGCCAGATGAGTGGGCTTGGATCAGGTCTCCAGCCTCCTCCCGCGCTCCTTGCAGTGTATCGACCACGACAGTAGCGCTCTTCACCAACGCCGCCGGTAGTTCGACCGATTCGGGCTCGAAGGAGCCGACCGCCGCCACGAAAGCGTCGTCCCTCAAGCCCTCATCCGGCAGAACCGGCGTTCGGCTCGTAGTCGCCGTGACAACAAGAGTAGCTTCATCCAACCCTTCCGAGGGGTCTTCCGCTACGTCAGCTTCGATCCCTAACTCCTTTGCACGGTCGGCCAAAGACTCGGCGTTCCGATTATCCCGCGAGACAATGAAGACTTTCGATACGCCAAGGACCTCGCGAAAGGCTTCGAGATGCGCCTGACCCTGCGCTCCGCTTCCAATAATGAGTAGCGGACCATCCGGCGCGGCAGCCAGCTTCCGGGCGGCGCACGCGCTCAGAGCGGCGGTTCGTCGGGCGGTGACGGTCGCGCCATCCAGAATGCCCAGCCGTTTACCGGTCTCCGACTCTATCACCACGACTTCGCCCTGTATGGTTGGCAATCCGCGCGATGCATTACCGGGATGTACCGTCACGAGCTTGGTGATGGTTAGCTCAGCATCCGAGGCGGGCATGACGAGTAGGAACGAATCATTAGGAAGAGGTAGGACCATTCTCGGCGGTGCCTGGATCTCACCGGAGTCAGCGGCAATGGCAATCTCCTCTATAGCGTCGACGAGTCGCACGTAAGGTAAACGCTCGGCGGTCTCTGCTGGGTCGAAGAACTTCATGGGCGGTCAACCGTAGTCTTCGCCAGACGAGATGGAGAGAAGAGTTCTATGGGATGTGGAGTGGATCCTTCTGTCGCGAGGTCGGCGAGTATCTCGCCGACGACGCTGCAGAACTTGTAGCCGTGACCGGAGAAGCCGCAGGCGACGGCGACCTGTGGATGTTCCGGGTGCTTCGAGAGCACGAAGTGCTGGTCGGGAGTATTCGTGTACATGCAAGTCTTGGCATCCAGGGAACGGCCCGCCAGCGACGGCACGTACTTGGTCAGATAGCTCCGCAAGAACTCCGTTTCTTTTTCGTGGACTTCGCGGTCTATGGTCTCCGGGTCGCAATGTGTGCCGCCCGCCCGGAAGAAGGCGACCTTTATGCCTCGGTCGTTGTCCAAATGCGGGAAACTGTAGAAGCTGTTGCCGTCTGGTGGATCCCAGATCCAGATAGGTAGACGATTCGGTGCGAAGTGCTCGACGCCACCCTTTGGCTCGAACCAATGAAGCACCAGCCGTTCGACTTGCAGAGGAATATTCATCTCCGAGAGAAGCTCTGGCGACCAGGGACCGGCTGAAATCACAAGCCGCTCCGCCTCGTAGCTCCCGTTCGCTGTTCGCACCCGCACCCGATCCCCGGAGTCCGAAGCCTCCCAGGAGACTACCGGCTCTTCGAACCGCAGCTCCGCGCCCAATGCACTCGCCCGATCCAAATGCGCCTGTACCGACGCTTCGGGGCGCACGAACCCGGCCCTTTCTTCATACAATGCGACCGTATCCGAGTCCGGTGCGAAGACCGGGAAGCGTCGTCGTAGTTCAGAGGAGTCCAGAAGTTTGTAGGAAAGACCGTGGGCATCCGCGCTCTCTATGCTGCCGGAGACAAGCTCGCCGTGGCGGTCCCCGATCATCAATCCCCCGACCAGCGACATCAGATCCTCGCCGGATTCCTTCTCAAGCCTCTCCCACAGCTCATAAGCTCGCAAGACAAGGGGGACATACTCAGCGCCCTCGAAATACGCCTGACGGATAATGCGAGACTGCCCGTGACTGGAACCCTTGTCATGCGCGGGGGTGTGCCGCTCCAGACCGAGTACCTTCTTGCCACGACCCGCTAGTTGATACGCCGCTGCACTTCCCATCCCACCGAGCCCGACAACTATCACGTCGTACATAAAACCCTACTCCGGTAGCGTGAAGCCGAGGTCTGAGGGGAGATCGGCTATGTCCATCTGGGCTTTCTGGAGCTTGCCCGCATAGTCCCAGTTCATGGACTGCCAACGGGTGAACTGGTCTATGACCCAGATGCCGGACAGTCGGCTGCCGTTGCCGCTCTTGCCGTTGCCTCCGAACGGCAGGTGAGCTTCCGCGCCGCTTGTGGAGTTGTTGACCGAGAGCATCCCCGCGCTGACGCGCTCCCGGAAGCGCAGGGCGTTTGTGGCGTCGGTCGTGTAGATCGCCGCTGATAGGCCGTAGCCGTGGTTGTTGGCGAGTTCGATCGCCTCGTCGAAATCCGAGAACGAAGCCACTCCTACGAGCGGCCCGAAGGTCTCGGTTCTGTATATCTCGTCGTCCATATTTACGCCGTCCACGATTGTCGGGTGGCAGAAATAGCCCGCATCCGGGTCGCCGATGAAGTTCTCGCGGGGGTTGTCGGCGGTTATGCGTCCCTGGCCGGTCGAGCCGTGTACGGTGTGATGATCGTCGATGAGATCCAACCATCCCAGAAACCGCTCCCCGAACCGCTCGCTCAGCATCGGTCCGTAGAGAACTTCCTCCGTCGGGTCGCCGATACTCGCCTCTTCGACCGCCCGAGCGAACTGCTCCATAAACTCGTCGTGGATCGACTCGTGGACGATGACCGTGCCGAGAGACGTACATCGCTGACCAGCGGTACCGAAGCCGGAGAAGAGCGCGCCTTCCACAGCCAGGTCCAGGTCCGCGTCCGGCATCACGACGAGCGGGTTCTTGCCGCCAAGCTCCAGGCACGGCGATTGCATGTGACGTCCGCAAAGCTCCCCGATCTTCTTTCCGACCTCCGATGACCCCGTAAACCCAACCTTATCCACGAGGCCCGCATCGAGAGCTTGCTCCAGTCCCTCGAACGCCGCCGGACCTTCACACTGCACGACGTTCAGTACACCATCCGGGAGGCCGCCGTTTATGAAGAGTTGGGCGAGTGCGTCGGCGATAGCGGGGGAGTATTCGGCAGGTTTCCAGACTACGGTGTTGCCGCAAGTAAGGGCTGGGATCAGATACCAAGATGGGACGGCAATGGGGAAGTTGCCCGCCGTGATGATCGCCGCGACCCCGACCGGCACGCGGAAGGTAAAGAGTTGTTTGTCCGGCATCTCGCTTGGGACTGTTTGGCCGTAGAGTCGGCGTCCCTCGCCGGTAAAGAAGTCGCAGGTGTCTATTATCTCCTGCACTTCGCCGAGCGATTCTGTATAGGGCTTGCCGATCTCACGGGTGACGAGACGCGCCAGAGCCTCCTTATTCGACTCCACTAGACGACCGATCTTCTTTATGACCCCGGCCCGAATCGGGGCCGGAACCGCCGCCCAATCCCGCTGCGCCTCCCGCGCCGCTTGGCAAGCATCCACGAACGTCCCGGCGTCTCCCAACTTCACTTCGCCCACACTCTCGTTCATGAGGGCAGGGTTGGAGGAGGTGATCCCACCACCCGGCGAATCTTCCAGAGTCTCGCCACCAACGATGGAGGCAACGGATAACGCCCGGGGTACAGTCTCGCTTCTCGAGTCGGTGGCACTCATGGTCAACCTCCTGGTGATGTCTCGTTCGTTTCACTCATCGTACACCAGCTACATCCAGGCTTGCTTGGATACGAGATACAAGATATTTGACCCGGTCAAACTATGAGCGTATAGTGTCGAATGTTGTAAACAGTAAGTTGTTGACAGTTTGTTATCGGGTTCGCGATGGAGTGTTGATTTGGCTCAGGATCCCAGCGGTAGAGCGGTTCTTCACAATTTACCCGCAGCCTCCAGGAAAAGTCTGGCTGATGAGGTTTTGGATCGACTGCGGCACGAGATCGTACAGGGGCGTTTCAAGCCGGGACATCGTTTGAGCGAGCCGATGCTGGCCGAGGCGTTCGGGGTGAGTCGAGGTCCAGTGCGAGAAGCGTTGTCCCATCTGCAGCAGGAGGGACTCGTAATAGTCGAGCGGCACCGGGGAGCGCGCGTCAACCGTATCTCTGCGGCGGATGTCGAAGAGTTGTACGAATTGCGGATTGACCTGGAGCGGTTCGCTGTGAAGCGGGCCGTGCGACTTGTGACACCGGATGAGTTGAACGAAATATCCGAGGCGGTCGAAGCTTACGGTCGGGCGGTGGACGACGGAGACGTGGCCGAGGCGGTGGACTTGGATATGGAGTTTCATGGGCTACTTTACAAGGCGGCCCGGCACGTGCGGTTGTATAGCTGCTGGACCAATCTCTTGCGGTCCCAGATCCACGCTTTCGTTCTATCCAACAGTCTTGCGGATTCCAGTTACATGGCACCTTGCGTGGCGGAGCACGCGGAGATCCGGAACGCTCTCGAAAACCGGGACAAGGAAAAGGCGGTTGGTTTGATCGAGAAACACCTAAGTGACGCTTACGAGCGATTAATGAAGATGCCGTTGCAGGAGGACTGAAGGGTGGAGTTGTGAGAGAGAGCGTTGAAGTCCGGTACGAGGGAAGGGGAACGCCATAGCAGCTCAAGCGGAAGAACAGCGCGACCAGTGGGGTGGCAAACTCGGGTTTATCCTGGCGGCCATCGGATCGGCGATCGGTCTGGGTAACATCTGGCGGTATCCGTACATCGCGTACGAGAACGGTGGCGGAGCTTTCCTGTTGCCGTACTTTATTGCATTGGTGACGGCGGGTATTCCAGTGCTTATTCTAGAGTACGCGCTCGGCCATAGATCCCGAAGCGCCGCGCCGTTCGCGTTCCGGGCCATGTCACGACGATGGGAGTGGCTCGGTTGGTGGCAAATAGGTGGTTCGTTCGTCATCATGACGTACTACATCGTTATCATCGGATGGGTGTTGAGCTACTGTTACTACTCGATTGGCACGCAGTGGGGCAACGACCCGGATGCGTTCTTCAACGAGAGTTACCTGGGTCTTACGGAGAGCTTCTGGATGGTCGGGGGGATGCAGTGGAAGGTGGTGCTGACGACCGCGATAGTGTGGGCCGTCACGTACTGGCTGCTACGGCGAGGGGTCAGCAAAGGCATTGAGCTTGCTGCCCGTATCCTCATACCAACCCTTGTGGTTATGATCGGCGTTATCGTGATCCGGGGTCTTACGCTTCCGGGTGCTGTCGAAGGTTTGAACGTTTTGCTCACGCCAGACTTTGGAGAGTTGCTCAACCCGAACGTATGGGTGGCGGCTTATGGGCAGATCTTCTTCTCCATCGGTGTGGCCTTCTCTATCATGATCACGTACTCAAGCTACTTGCCTCGTCGCACGGATCTCTCTAACAGCGCGTTTATCGTGGCCCTCGCCAACACGAGTTTCGAGTTCTTCGCGGCCCTCGGCGTGTTCTCGGTACTGGGATTCCTGGCGGTACAGCAGAACGCTCCCATAGACGAGGTCGTTACTCAGGGAGTTGGACTCGCGTTCGTGGCTTTCCCGCAGATTATCAATGAGCTTCCGGCCCTCAACTCGTTGTTCGGGTTGTTGTTCTTCGGGGCGTTGTTGTTCGCGGGTCTTACCTCCGCCGTCTCTATTTTGGAGTGCGGCATCGCGGGGGTAAAGGAGAAATTCAACCTCTCCCGTACTGCGGCTGTCAACTGGATGTGCGGATTGTGCGCGCTGGCGAGCATTTTGTATGCAACCAAGGGTGGGCTTTACTATCTGGACGTCGTCGACCGCTTCGTCAACAACTTCGGTCTGGTGCTCGTGGCGCTTGTGGAGGTCGTGCTGATCGCCTGGGTACTACGTCAGCTCGGGACGCTTCAGAATCACGTCAACGAGCGGTCCTACATAAGGATCGGCAACTGGTGGGTCTACTCTCTGAGCATTATTACTCCGGTAATACTGATAGTCGTGATGGCGTTCAACTTCTACAACGAATTTACGACGCGCTACGGAGACTATCCGTTGAGCGGCCTGCTCATCATGGGCTGGGGCGTTGCTATTGGGCTACCTGTCATCGGGTTTATCATGCAGTCCGTGCGTTCTCGGGATAAGGATGCGCAGGCTTCCGGCACGGGGACTACCGAAGACGAGGAGGTGTAAATGAATACTGGAGCCATAATTATGCTCATCGTTGGAAGTGTAGGGTTATGGGGAGGCTTGATCGTCGCTATCCTACACTTCTTCCGGTCTGCTAAGAAAGAGGCTGAAGCCGGAGGCTCGGACTCCGAATAGGAAGCTAACGAGCGGACCCGGTATCCGGCGCGGTGAAAGATAACGCCACCGGATACCGGGTCTTCGCTACGATGAGAAACAGAAACAAAATTACCGTTAGTCTAGAGCTAGGAGGTTCTGCGGATGAGCGTAGTAGACAAGGCCATAGCGGTTTCCGTGCCGGTTGTCCCGAAGCCCATCGTAAAGCGCATATCGAGCCGTTACATAGCCGGTGAGCAACTGGAGGAAGCTATCTCCACGATACGCGAGCTAAACCTTGAGGGATGCGTCGCCACGGTGGACCTGCTTGGCGAGAGCACCGACACCAAGGCGGATGCTTTGGAGACCCTGAATGAGTACCGGAGTGTGCTCGACGCGCTAGAAGCCAACGGTCTGGACTCCGGTATCTCCGTAAAGCTGACAGGACTCGGGATCACCCTGGATGAGAGCCTTTGTCGCTCGAACTTAGAGGAAATCATCGAGTACGCGGCTCAGACAAACCGCTTCGTCCGCGTGGACATGGAAGACTCGCCTTATACCAGCGCAACGCTGGATATGGTGATGGAGATGCGCGAGAAACACGAGAACGTTGGGGCGGTGATCCAGGCGTACATGCGCCGCAGCCTTACCGATGTCGAGCGTCTGGTGGATGCCGGAGTAACGGCTCGGGTCTGCAAAGGAATCTACGATGAGCCGCGCGAGATCGCCTACAAAGAATTCGATACTGTCCGGCAGAACTACATAATGCTCCTCGAAGAGTACCTTAGAGCTGGCGTCTATGTAGGCATCGCAACCCACGACGAACATCTCGTGCTACACGCCCTACGCTTGATCCACCGCCACGATGTACCAAAGGATCGCTACGAGTTTCAGATGCTCCTCGGAGTGGACGAGGAACTTCGCGGCATCCTGGTTGGCGGGGGTCACAAGGTCCGCATCTACGTGCCGTACGGTGAACAGTGGTACGAGTATTCCACCCGCCGCCTGAAGGAGAACCCCAAGATAGCGGGCTACGTCGCCAGAGATGTAATACAGAGCATCATAGAAATAGCGAAGAAACGTACCGGGAGGTAAAAGAACATGGGTCTGATCCCTTACAAAAACGAAGTTTATCTGGATTGGTCGGATGAAGAGAACGTCTCCGCCATGAATGCCGCTCTAAAAGATGTCGAAGGACAGCTCGGAGCCAGTTATCCGCTGATTATCGGTGGCAAGAGGATCGAGACGGATGGTGAGATTTTATCTCTGGACCCAGCGAATCCTTCACGGGTCGTCGGCAAGCTCGCGGCGACCACCGAGCGCGAAGCGGATATGGCGTTGGACGTCGCGGGCAAGGCTTTTGAGAGTTGGAGCCGGACGTTGCCGGAGGCCCGAGCACGGATCATGATGCGGGCTGCGGCGATCATGCGCCGCAGGAAATTCGAGTTTCTGGCCTGGGAGGTCTTTGAGGGTGGCAAGCCCTGGAACGAGGCCGACGCGCAAGTCGCCGAAGCCATCGACTTCCTCGAATACTACGCCCGCCAGATGCTCCGCCTCAAGGACGGCGTGGAGATCTACGCCGTCCCCGGCGAAGAGAGCCGCTACTTCTATCAGCCGATGGGCATAGGCGTGATCGTGGCCCCCTGGAACTTCCCGACCGCCATCCTAACCGGAATGTCCGCCGCCGCACTCGTCGCAGGCAACACGGTAATTCTGAAGCCATCGGAGTTCACCTCCGTAGTCGGGGCGAAGCTTATGGAGGTCTACGAGGAAGCTGGTGTGCCGGACGGTGTCGTGAACTTCTTGCCGGGTTACGGTTCGGATATCGGTGACTATCTGGTGGGCGATGCCCGCACGCGCTTTATCTCATTTACAGGTTCGATGAAGACGGGCCTTCGGATAAACGAGCTTGCCGCCAAGCAGGTAGAGAACCAGCGGTGGGTGAAGCGTGTCATCGCCGAGATGGGCGGCAAGGACGCCATGATCATCGACGACACAGCGGACCTTGAATCCGCCGCCGCGGACATCGTGAAGAGCGCCTACGGTTACTCTGGCCAGAAGTGCAGTGCCGCCAGCCGAGCCATCCTGCACACCGACGTCTACGATGAAGTCCTAGCTAAAGTCCTTGAGCAAGCCGGAGCGTTGAAGATAGCCTCTCCGTCCGAAGCTGGCGCGAACGTAAACATAGGGCCGGTAATAAGCGAGCCGCAGTTCGAGAAAGTCTCAGACTACATAGACATCGGCAAGGGAGAGGCGGATCGGGTACTGGGCGACGACCCTGGCGACCCCGGCAAGGGCTACTTCATAACGCCGACCGTCTTCGAGACCGAGGGAGATTCCCGAATAGCGCAAGAGGAGATCTTCGGTCCCGTGCTCTCGATCATACGCTCCCAGGACTTCGACGACGCCCTCAAGATCGCCAACAGCACCCCCTACGGCCTGACCGGTGGCGTCTACTCCAAAAACCGCGACCACCTCGAACAAGCCCGCCATGAGCTACGCGCCGGGAACGTCTACTTCAACCGCACAATAACCGGCGCTCTCGTCGGTGTGCAACCCTTCGGCGGCTTTGGCATGAGCGGTACCGACTCCAAAGCCGGTGGCCCAGACTACCTGCCGCTGCACATGCTCGCGAGGACCGTGGTCGAGAAGTTCTAGAGTGATGGCGGCACTAGGTAAAGAATCGGCCATGCTATCCTGAGGGAGTGTAAACAGCGAAAGGAGGCGTAAGTTGAGTGACTACGATTTTACGTGGATCGACTATGTCTTCTTCCTGGGTCCTCCGGTACTCACAGGAGTGGGAGTTTTCCTGGGCGTTTTCATCGGCATCTCGCTGACTATGCGACGATGGTCTCCGGGGAAGGCGCGGGATCTCGGAAAGACTCCGCTTGAGATTGTGGGATCCCGCTACGCGCTAGGTGAGATCTCACGTTCCGAGTACGAGCAGATGCGCGATGACCTCGGAGCCGAACCGACCTTCGAATCCACGAAATCACGTACTGACTCGTAGGTGACATCTCCCGAAATAACAGAGCGGGCGCGGCGTTATCACCGCGCCCGCTCTGTTGTCGTAGAGCTTGAAAGCTCTAGCCGATGACCTGAACGTCTACGACATCCACGCCTGCGGCGGTTAGGCCGATAGCTTCAGCGGCGCCCTGGGACAGGTCGATCTGACGTCCCCCTACATACGGTCCCCGATCGTTGACCGTGACCACCACGGAGTTGCCGCCGTAGGTAACTAGGAGCTGCGTACCGAGTGGATACGTCAACGAAGCCGCCGTGTAACCGGCGGGATCGAAGGGCACGCCACTGGCCGTCAAACTTCCTGCCAACTCATACCCGTAGTAACTCGACACCAACGGCTCGGCCTTCGCCTCACCCGTCATAGCCGCCAAAGACGCCGCCATAAAACCCGCCACCAATGTCGCTTTGAGAAAAGACTTCATGGAGTCCCCCTCCATCTCGCTTACATAACAACCCTGCGACACTACCCGACATAAGTGATGTTACAAGCTGTAGCATGTTGCTACTTTGTGCAAACATTCACGTCTGGGCAACAGAGGTTCGCGAGCGAGGAGTCACATCGCTTTATATAAGGCTACGGAGTTTTTCGGCCCGGTTCTCGAATTCTGGGAGTTTGCGGTTGGCGGAGAGTTGCGCACCGCGAGGCATCTTGCCGCTGTGGGTGAGGTTTATGTAGGCTTCGGTCGCTTGGAGGGCGGCGGCGTGGTTGTGGTGGCGTTCTTGGAGGCTGGCTAGAGCTTCGTAGGGATGGCTACCGACGAAATTCTCGGCGACGCTCCTTTCGTAGAGTTGGATCGCGGTCTCCGGGTCTCCGCTCGCGTCGGCGCGAACGGCGGCTTCGTGGCGTTCGACGGCTGCCTCATATCCGTGGAGGGGGGCGTCTTCGGTGCCTATGTTGGTGTTCTCCTGCGGAAAGAACTCCGAAGGTTCGTGGGTTTTTGGGGTTCCGCCGCCGAATATTGCCTGGAGTCTGTCGAACATCTTTCACGTCCTTGCTTGCGGGTGTTGTGTGGGGGATTATATGTCGTGTTCCCGTTCGATTAGAGGAGGTCTATGTCTTTCGCGTTTGATCGCTATCTCAAGATCCGCTCTGCTTATGGAGCTAGTTGGTCGCCGGATGGTCGCCGTTTATCCTTTCTGACGGACATAACCGGCGTCGCTCAGGTTTGGGAGGTATCTGCGGATGGAGGATGGCCGGAGCAACGCACCTTCCACGAAGAGCGCGTGATGGGCGCGGAGTATTCATCCACGGCGGAGCGCATCCTCTACAGTATGGACGCAGGCGGCAACGAACGAGCCGGTCTCTTTCTGTTGGACTCGGCGCGGGGCGAAGTGCAGGATCTCACCAACAACCCACAAGCTATCCACTACTCTGGTGGCCTCTCGCCGGACGGTGCTCGCGTCGCCTACACTGCCACCCGACGCAACGGCACGGACTTCGACCTGTACGTCCAAGGCATACCGGATGGAGAACCAAGCCTTATGTGGCAAGTCGAGGGCTACCATACTGTCGCAGCCTGGTCCCCCGATGGCGCGTTCCTTATCGTCTCTCGTCAGCACTCCAACCTGAACAACGACCTCTATCGTTTCGACATTGCGGCTGGCGAGGTCACGCTCCTCACGCCACACGAAGGCGATGCCCGGTTCCAGTCGGTGAACGTCAATTCGGACGGCACGTTGTATGTAGCGACCGATCGGGATGGAGATTTTCTCCGCCTAGCACGGCTGGATGGGGCCACGCTCGAACTCGAATACCTGACCCTCGACGACCGAGACGTCGAGAGCGTGCGGCTTTCTAAGAACGGGCGTTACCTAGCCGCAAGCCGCAACGTAGATGGCTACTCGGACTTCATGCTCTTCAACGGTCGGGGCCGCAGGATGCCGACACCTCAAATGCCCCGAGGCATCATCAGCGGGTTAGAATTCTCGCCGGATCACAAGAAGCTCGCCTTCACGCTCACCGCTCCCGAACGCAACCCGGACGTTTGGATCCTCGACCTCCCCGAAGGCGAACCGCGCCGCGTCACACGATCCTCGACCGCTGGCATACCGCCTCAAACCTTCCGGCGACCAAGCCTCATACGCTATCCGAGTTTCGACGGACGCGAGATACCGGCCATCCTCCATGAACCGGAAGCAGAGAACGCGCCAGTCATCATAAACGTCCACGGTGGCCCCGAGAGCCAGGCCCGTCCCGGCTTCGCGCCCGTCACCCAGTACCTCGTAAACCGGGGATACGCCGTCTTCGCACCTAACGTTCGGGGATCCACCGGCTACGGCAAAGCGTACACGCACCTAGACGACGTGGAACTTAGGATGGATTCCGTAAAAGACCTCGCGCACGCCGCGTACTGGCTACGCGAACGCGGCCACGAGAAGATAGCCGTTATGGGCGGTTCGTATGGTGGATTTATGGTGCTCGCCGCTCTTACCGAATACCCGGATATTTGGAGTGCGGGCGTGGATATCGTGGGTATCGCCAACATGGTCACGTTCCTCGAAAACACTGGTGCTTACCGTCGTGCCCTGCGCGAGCCCGAGTATGGTTCTTTGGAGAAAAATCGTGCTTTCCTCGAATCCATTAGTCCTATTCATAAGGCCGAGCAGATCGTGGCGCCGCTCATGGTGATCCACGGTAAGAACGATCCCCGTGTCCCGGTTGGCGAAGCCGAACAGATAGTAGAGCGCGTAAAGAACAACGGCGGCACCGTCCAATACCTACTCTACGATGACGAGGGACACGGCCTAGCCAAACTCAAAAACCGCCTCGACGCCTACCCGAAAATCGCAGCGTTCCTGGACGAGCATCTAAGCTCTTTGACATGAGTGAACGGAGCAAGAAAAGCGTGGACGAGGATGCGTTCGATTACCACGAACGTAAGGACGGGACTGTCGTGATCTCGTACTACGGTCGCGCCGTCACCACCCTGCGCGGTAAGGAAGCGACGAAGTTTACTCGCCATGTTAGAAGCTCTCGAAGAGCAGCTCTCGATGGCTCGCGCTACGGGCAATTTCAAGTGGAGCAACGAGCGCAAGTCTTAGGGTTCGAGGATCTGATTTCGGGTCCAGAGTCCATGTGAGATCATCTTTAACCCGGAGTTTACGGTCGCGTAACACAGCCCTTCTTGTTTGCTGATAAACATGAGCTTCGATGGTTACCAAGACTAGGAGGTAATTTACTTGAGTATTCAGGGCAATTGGGATCGGCGTGTGAGTCGTCGGGACTTTATTGGCATTGGTGGGATGACGGCGGCTGGTTTGGCGTTCGGTGGTGGGCTGGCCGCGCTTGGGGCTCGCACGGCGGAGGGACGTCCGGCGGAGCGCACTGAGGGCTACGGGCCGCTGATCCCGATGGGGGATCTCGCGCTACCAGCGGGCTTCTCGTACAAGATCATCTCCCGTCAGGGCGACCCGATGAGCGATGGTAACCCGACGCCGGGTATCTTCGACGGCATGGGAGCTTTCCGGGGCGAGAAGGGCAGCACCGTGCTCGTTCGCAACCACGAGAACCGTCGCCGTCCGGGGGAGATCCCGGTGGTCGTTCCGGCGGATAAGCGATACGACCAGGATCCGACGTACAACGCCGGCGACACCAAGCTCGTCGTGGACCGCGATCTGAACGTGGTCGAGAGCTTCGCCATCCTTGGTGGCACTGACACCAACTGCGCCGGTGGTCAGACACCTTACGGAACCTGGATCACCTGCGAGGAGACCGTCAACCGCTCGGCGACCGGCACCCCGCACGGCTACATCTTCGAGATCGACGCTTCCGCCGATGGTCCTGTCGAGGCCGTACCCGTTCTGGCGGCCGGACGCTTCGTGCACGAGGCCGTCGCCTTCCTGGACGGCATCCTCTACGAGACCGAGGACCGCCGGGACGACTCGTTCTTCTACCGATACCTCCCAGAAGGCGACGACAAGCCGAGCAAGGACGACCGTCGCCCGCGCAGCCTCTCCGAAACCGATGGAGTCTTGCAGGCGCTCAAGATAAGGGGCGTCGAGAACGCGGTAATGGATACCTTCCCCGTGGTCGGCAAGCCCTACAAGGTCGAGTGGGTCACCATCGACGAGCCGAATCCCCAGGACGACACAGACTCGACACCACTGGCGGTGGGCGAGCAGGCCAAGGCCAAGGGTGCCGCCATCTTCGACCGTGAAGAAGGCATCTGGGACGGCAACGGCAAGGTCTACTTCGACTGCACCGAGGGCGGCGAGGCGGACCTCGGTCAGGTCTACGAGTTCGACCCGAAGCGCCAGACCCTCACGCTCATCTACGAGTCGACGGACTCCACCGAGCTTGAGAACCCGGACAACGTCGTGATCGTGCCGCAGACCGGGGACATCTTCCTTCAAGAGGATAGCCCCGGCGGGCAGTTCGTGCGCGGACTAACTCCACGAGGCGAGATCTACGACTTCGCCCAGACGATCACCAACGACACCGAGTTCTGTGGCGGCTGCTTCTCACCGGACGGCAAGGTCTTCTTCGTCAACCAGCAGGGCGAGCGCGGCGGTCCCGTCGAGGGGCCTCCCGGCGGCCAGGCCGTAACCTACGCTATAACCGGCCCGTTCCAGAAGCGCGGCGGAAACAACGGTGGTCGCGGTCGCAAGCGCAACCGCCGCTAACTCAGGGTAGAGCGCGAACCATGCACTACACGGGAGGGGCAGATTGCCGCCCCTCCCGGTTTTTCGTGTCCAGGAGAAGGCAACGAAGTCTTTACCGGGATTTAAACCGCAGGCAACCAACCACCGCCGCCTCGCGGGTAGAGTGTGGAGCGGCCCGGAACTCGGGAAATAGCCAGCCGACGGTTCCGGTAAGACACCGTCTCGACGATGAACGGAGGTAGTTTTGAATCAACATACGTCCACGAAGCTCCCGATCCTGATAGCGCTCGCCCTCGTGGCGGCTCTGACGGGGATCTTGTTGGCCTCGCCGGCTTCGGCGAAGAAACCCTCGAAAGCCGCGGAGGATGCGCCGGTGCTTAACATCGGGCACCGGGGAGCCTCTGGGTACGCGCCGGAACATACCATCCCGTCCTATGACCTGGCAAAGAAGCTCGGAGCCGACTACATTGAGCAGGATCTCCAGCTCACCAAGGACGGAGTGCTCGTGGCGCTCCACGACGAGACGTTAGACAGGACCGCGCGCCCAACGGCGGAGTCCGCGCCAGGCGATTGCACGGGTCTCGTGCGCGAGAAGACGCTCGCGCAGATAAAGACCTGCGACGTGGGGACCTGGTTCAATGAGACGTATCCGCAGTACGCGAAAGAGGAGTACGTGGGACTCAAAATCCCGACGTTAGAGGAAGTCTTCCAGCGCTACCGCAAGAGCGTCAACTACTACATCGAGACCAAGAGCCCCGAGTCCGCGCCCGGCATGGAAAAAGAACTGCTTCGGCTAATGGACAAGTACGGTTTGACGAAGCCCGCCGCCGACAAGTGGCAGGTCCTGATCCAGTCCTTCTCGCCGGCAAGTCTGCAAAAGATCCACGCGCTAGATCCGTCGCTACCCCTGATCCAACTCTTCTCCAGCTCCGAGACCAGCGCCTCCATCCAGGCCCGTCTCGACGCGACCGCTACCTACTCAGTCGGCATCGGTCCTTCGAAGACCGACGTAGACGAGGCGCTAGTAGAAGCTGCGCACGCCCGCTGCCTGGACATTCATCCCTATACGGTCAACGAGGCGCCGGAGATGGAGCAGCTAATAGCCCTCGGTGTGGACGGTATGTTTACCAACTTCCCGGACCGCCTTGAAGCCGTGCTCGACAAGGAGGCCGCCAAAGGCAAGAACGGCGCCAGGCTAGCCGCGGCAAACTCCGAATCGTGCCGGGCCGGGCTCTAAGAGAGCATGGTCGACCAGGTCGAGAACACGTATCAGAGCGACCACGAAAAGGGCGGCGGATCACACCTTGACTGCCGCCCTTTTAACGCTCAACGCAAGTTTTACGCACCTGGAACGACACCGAAGGGTACTCCTGCTGCAGTGTAAGGAAAGTAATTTCACACCCCACAACAATGTCACTCAAGGGGACAGAGGAGGATTAGTGTGATGGGAAAGCGTACAGGACTACTGGCCTCGCTTGCGGCGGGCCTAGCACTGGGGATTCTCACACTAACGGGATTACCAGTAGACACGGCCTCTGCGTCAGAGAATGGCCTCGTGATCTCAGAGTTTCGCGCCCGGGGCCCCGCGGGTGGCAACGACGAGTTCTTCGAACTGCTGAACACTGCGGCGGTGGATCGCGATATCTCCGGCTACAGGCTACAGGGGTGCGCCTCTTCGTCCGGCAATCCATCCGACCGCGCCACCGTGCCGGAGAACACCGTCTTGAAGGCCGGACAACACTATCTCTTTACCAATAGCGGCGGCTACTCGGGTTCCGTTGCCGGAGATCAGACCTACAGCACCGGAGTCAGTGACCTCCAATCTTCGAACAGCAGCGGCGTTCGTGTTACCGACGCATCCGGCACCGTGATAGACGGGGTTGGTTCCCCAAACAGCCCATGCCGCGAAGGAGCCGGGATCACGACTCCAACCTCCAACGGAGAGAATGCTTTCGAGCGCAAGATCGACGGCACTCAGGACACTGATGGCAACGCCGCGGATTTCGACGGACCCAAAGACGCAAATCCACAGAACCAGGGGGGTGACACTTCACCGCCGGAGACCGACATCACGAAGATACACGCTATCCAGGGTTCCGGTGCGGAATCGCCGCTGGCTGGAGAAAACGCAACGATCGAAGGTGTCGTTACCGGGGTGGATGATGAGATCGGTTCGAGCTTCGGCCCGAACAACACGATCCGACGCTTCCCGGAAGACGCGGGTATTTTCGTTCAGGAAGAACCCGCCGATGCTGACGACGATGCCGCGACATCCGAAGGCATCTTCGTTGGCTTCGTTCGCGACCGAAACGCATACAAGCCCGGTGATGTGGTGCGGGTGAACGGTCGAGTCAAGGAGAAGTTCGACCAGACCATAATCAGCGAGGCTTTTGGCGAGGAGCCGGAAATTGTCGGCTCGACTCCTGTACCGGATCCCGTAACAATTGACGTCTCTCGGGCGGAATCCCAGAATGCCGAAGAGCGACCTTACTACGAGACGCTCGAAGGGATGCGTGTCGAGCTCGAAACCGGCACCGCCAACTCCGGCGGAACCAACAAGTTCGGCGAAGTCTTCATAACGCCGGGTACTGAGCGGGACCGCGTTTTCCGTACCGAAGTGGAACCTGCCCTGATCGCAACCGACGCGGACGCGGGTGCTGGCGACCCGGACAACCCGTACCGTGACCCCGACGGTTCAACCACGGAGGTGGAAGCGGACTTGTTTGACCGGGTGGATGGAGCCGTTGGCCCGATGGCTTACGCATTCAGCAACTATCGCGTGATGATCCAACCAGACGATCTCCCGACCGTCGCCGATACCGGCGTAGCCTATCCTTACGACGATATCGCCCCGGCAGGAGGCAAACAACTCCGGATTGCCTCCTTCAACCTCGAAAATTACTTCCCGGTTGGTGGCAAACTCGACGGTGGCACGGTAAGCGAAGAAGAGCTCGCCGAGAGAACCGCCCGCCTCACCGATGCTATCGACGACCTGATGGAACGCCCTGACATCCTCGCGGTCCAGGAAGTAGCGGACCTCCCAGCACTGCAAGCCCTGGCAAGCTCGCTAGGCGGCTACACCGCCTACCTCGAAGAGGGCAACGACGACCGCGGCATTGACGTGGGCTTCCTCATCAAAGACACAGTAAACGTTAAGGACGTAACGCAATACGGTAAGACGGTGCAAGGTCCGGCGGGCTTCGATTGCTCCGATGTAGAAGGCCGACTCTTTGACCGTCCACCGCTCGCCGTCGAGGTCAAGACCAAAGGCTTCGGCGAGTTCACCGTCTTCTCGAACCACTTCTCCTCCAAAGGCGCGCCGGACAAATGCCGCGAGGCGCAGGCCGCCTTCGTCCGTGACAGGGTCGCGGAGTTGGAGAATGACGGCAAACGCTCTATAGTCGCCGGTGACCTGAACGCTTTCGAGGACGAGTCCGCCTTGAAGACCCTCGAAGATGGCACCGCGACTCTTGACAACCTGTGGGATGAGGCTCCGGCGGAGGAACGTTACAGCTTCGCCTTCTCCGGCAAGCTACAGACCCTGGACCACATCCTCGTGACTCAGGGACTCCAGAGCAAGGTGGACGACTTCCGATACGCACACTTCGACAACGACTACTATCAGCGCGAAGACCCGACGGACGGTCATAAGGTCTCCGATCACGACCCGCCGGTACTAACTCTTGCGCGAGGTTCCGGTAAACGCGGAAGATAAGGTCGTATCGGTATCTACTCGAAGACTGGCTCGCTATAATGCGTGCTAGTTGATGCGACAAGCGGAATGACGGTTCTTGGGTCTTTTAGGAGGTAGACGGATGACTGCAGGTAGATTACGTTCCGTGAGCCTGGGAGCTTCGCTTCTAACGGCTGTGATGCTGGCCTTGACGCTCATCTGGGCTACAAACGCCGAGTCGAAACCGAAAGAAAAGCCCGCCAAAAACCGTGGCACCACGAACATCCAACTTCTAGGTGTCAACGACTTTCACGGCAACCTGGAGCCACCCCGCACGATAGATGGACGCTCGGTAGGTGGCGCGGCATATCTCGACGCCTACCTTGACAAGTACGAAGCCGAGAATCCAAAGCGCACCATCCGAGTACACGCGGGTGACATGGTCGGTGCTTCGCCACTGATCTCCAGCTACTTCCACGACGAACCCTCCGTCTACTCTATGAACAACATGGATTTCGACGTTGGCACGCTAGGCAACCACGAGTTCGACGAAGGTGGCGAGGAGATGCAGCGCCTAATAAACGGCGGCCAGCGTTCCGACGGCCAGCAGTTCAAGACCGGTGTGGATGGCGAACCCGTCAACACCTCTGCCCCGGACTTCCCCGGCACGGATTTTCCGTATATTGCAGCCAACACCGTGTACAAAGACTCTGGAAAGACCGTGTTGCCGCCGTATCAGATCGTCAAGAAAAACGGCGTAAACGTAGGATTCATCGGGGTTACGACGCTGGATACACCAAACATCGTTGTCCCGGATGCGGTCGCGCCGTTCGATTATCTGGACATCTCGGAGACGGTGGACAAGTACGTCAAGGAGCTACGGAAGAAGAAAGTCGAGACTATTGTGGTGCTCGCACATGCGGGTGGCAACCAGACTAACGCGACGGAGGCTACCGGCGAGATCCTGACGGAGACCGAGCAGATGTCTGATGCTGTAGATGTGGTCGTGGCCGGTCACTCGCATTCGGAACTGAATTTGAAGGTAGGTAACAAGCTCGTCGTCGAGGCGTTTTCGCGAGGTACGGCCTTCGATGAGGTGGGTATGGAGGTGAGCCGCGAGACCAAAGACGTAGTCAGTGCCTCCGCCGACATCGTCACGACTTACAACGATGCCGTCACTCCGGATGCCGAGACAGCGGCGCTTGTGGCAGAGTACAAAGAGAAGATCACCCCGATCTCCGAGCGCGTAGTTGGGGCCGCCGCCGAGGATGTGACCCGCGACGCCAACGCCGCTGGCGAAAGCGCACTCGGGAATCTCATTGCTGACGCTCAACGGGACTTCGCGGGTGCGGACTTCGCCTTCATGAACCCTGGCGGAATCCGGGCGAATATCGAGTCCGGCCCCGTCACCTTCGGCGAGCTATTCACGGTACAACCCTTCGACAACCAAGTAGTGCGTATGGAGTTGACCGGCGATGAGATCTACAATCTCCTCGAACAACAGTTCCAGATGGACAACAACGGGAATCCCCGTACCCGCATCCTGCAAGTCAGCGGCCTTGAATTTTCTTACGACTCCCAGAGGCCAGACGGGGAACGGGTAACCGGCGTAACCCTCCCGAACGGATCACCCATAGACCGAAACGCCACCTACACCATAGCGGCCAACAGCTTCATCGCGACCGGTGGGGACGGATTCTCGGTCTTTACTCAGGGACGCAACCCG
>JAABUN010003808.1_pt1 | contig 22235 bp, 8 predicted proteins | sample 5559311 | NCBI WGS metagenome assembly JAABUN01 (sample SAMN10711877, study PRJNA513370) | rock metagenome | isolation source: Antarctica rocks | place: Antarctica: Victoria Land, Siegfried Peak sud
CCCATCCCACCCGAGGCCCTGGAGAAACTCCGCCCTCGCATCCTTAAAGTCGGAGAAAAGGTCAAGATCCTTTATGAAAAGAGGGATGGTGTACCGATTGCGGTGACACGGTTGTATTTTGCGGATGGGGAGGGGGGTGTTGAGTATTGTTATGCGAGGGGAGAGGGGTCGGGATATTCGGTGGGGGATCTTGTGGGGGGAGAGGGGGAGGGGGAAGGGGAGAGGGTATGAGGAGGATACATAGGAGGTATGAGGGGTGTTTTGGGTCGGACAGTTGGTCGTAAGGGCTTGAGCCAATGGTAGTGATGGAGGATTGAGTTAAAATGGGTTCTCGGGTGTGGCGAAGCGTGGGGGCCTGGATAGTCTGCATTCGGGAGTGATATTGGCGTGCGGTCTGTTTTCTAGAATGGTGATCGAGCAGTGGGTCGTGAGTGACCTCAGGAGTACTGGTGGCAGAGGTCCTTCTTTTCAGCAGGGTCATATGCTGCAATACCAGGTTAGCAAGCCAATCAATAACTTAAACATCATAATCTACTAACGCGTCCTCCAGAGGACGATTCAAATTCCAAAGAAAATGCTGTATTGCAATTCTTAGTAGAGGTGGGCGGTAAATGCGTCACGAATGCAAGGCGCTACCAAGTATCAGCAGTGAACAATCTTGGTTTCACATTGGCTCACGTACAAGAGATCTACAATACTCTCGCCACATCACTTGCTGATCTCCACTTCGCTTGGTAGATTATCCCTTCGGGAAGCTGAAAATGCTGTGAAGCTAGGCAGCTGCCTCATTTCTTCTTGCTTCTGCATCAATCTTCTCCAGTGTAGATTGCAGGAGAGTCGTCATTCTATTGCAGTAATCCTGCTCATGAGTCGGTACAGCGGAGAGAGCTCTCTCAACCAATGGTCTCTTAAAGCGTTTCCAGTCCGACTCGAGCAGTCTGCGTAGCGTATCTTCATATTGGGGAGCAGAGCGCATATGCTTGACCGGCGCAATGGATAACACATAATCGGGAAGACATTCGCCTTTGTCTAGTAATGCGAGCACTATGCCATCGTAACCTCTTTGCGCGGCGCGGACAATAGCGCTCTCATTATAATGAGTATTCCCAGCCCCAACATTCGCTAACGGCGAATTAGTTGACGCGTAAGTGATGGCACCGTATTCAAGAAGCACGTCCACAACACCTAAAAAACCATTTGATGCGGCTTTCTGCAAGGCATCCGTACCGTCACTGCCCACTTCATTAATGAACCTTGAACCTGATTGGTCACTGTCAAGTCTTATACTTTCCAAAATAACCCGGACAACTGATACATGTCCTTGTTGTGCAGCACGCTGGAGAATTTCAATCTCCCTATATTCATCATCCTGTTGGACCCACCGAACCCCTCTTTTGAGAAGGGTATCAACCACCGATTCATGGCCGTTGGTTGCGGCTGAACGGAGAGCAGTACCGGCTGCAGTCTTACTTATACACCCTACAGCGAGATCGGATTCTTTATCAATATGCTCCCCTGTAAGCAGCCTAACGGCCTCATCGTGTCCGTTAGATGCGGCCAAGTCCAAGGCCTTCTCCAACAAGGGTGAATTATAAGTGCTAGGTACATATTCTGAAATCTGCAGCAGATGCTCGAGGACTTTGGCATGCCCCGAAGCAGCAGCTACGTTCACGGCCCTGGTGCTGGTTCTGTCGAACTTGTGAACTTGTAGAAGTTTCTTCACTATAGTCTCCTGACCGTAACGGCAAGCGAGCAATAGGGTCGCGTCGGTGATTCTCTCATGGTAACAGTACTCTCGTGCATATGGCTCCATGAGGGGCCAGTGGCCAGTTTCCGCAGCGTAGTGGAATAGTGACATGAATGAAAAGCTCGACTTGTTTGCCCCGAGCGTATTAGGGCAGGAGACACAACCGTAAGGACCGAAATGCCGGTTTCGACCCCAAGGTCGAAACTCAAATGCTAGACTTTTGTCGCATACCAATTTCCGAAGAGTGTAGCAAAGGTCGGAATCCGAATCAATGTACTTGGTATGGAATGCCCAGAACTCGACGACATATCGTAGTAATGCGAACTGATTTGCGTATCCGACAGGGAGTTCTTCTTTTACCACTGCTCTGGGCTTCAGATGTTTTGTCCAGTCGATTTTGGGAGCTGGAGGTATTGGATTTACACCAGAAAGTTTGTATGCTAACTCATAAATAGATTTCCCTACTCCGAGGATGCTGGGAATCCATACCGGGCCGCCCGATCGCAATATACCAGGCACCTCGAGTGAGCCGGGAGGCTTTCGGAGAGTGATTTGCGATTCGAAATCGGAAAAATTGAGATATGTGACACAGAAATGTCCTAGGTATTGCGGCGCGCTCTCGATAATCAAATCGTGGGGGTCATCCCCTCGATCGGTACTCGCTTTAGTGAGCAGGTACTGCTGGACCGTATAATGTGCAAAGCGGACTGTACTGTCTGCCTCATCTCGCACAATCAAACTTCGGCATGACTCCATCATAAGATCCTCGTGAGGAATTTTGGCATCATCCCAAACTTTGTCGTCAATATCAAATCCCACAGCTTCCTGAAGCTCCGCAACCTTTAGTGGCCTCTGGGCATAGATTATCCACGTCAGTATCTTGCTTACAAGGTATCTCATCTTCCGTTTCGTAATCTTTGATAGGATACGTTCGTAGGTTTCGAAAATACCATCCGGCAGATCGCTTAAAGTCTCGCGAATCTTTGCATCCGACGGCGCCTCGCAGAGCTCATCAAGCTGGAAAAAGACCCACAAAAACCTATGAAGTTAGCAGCGGAAGCGGCAGCAAACTGCTTCGGCTACTTACATGCCGTTAGCCTTGTCCACCAATTCCGACACGATCTCCTGCTCCAGCTTCGGATCACGTAGCCTCAGCTGTCCACCTTTAATCCGAGATCGTACTGAGCCAGAGATGAAAGACTTGATATCATTTTCCAAAGCAGTCGGAGTCACATGGACGCGAGCGAACTTTGTAAGTGATCTCAAGATGTTGTCTTCTTCGCGGCAAGAGACAAACAGCTTGATTACAGTCGACCCTAGAAAGGTTAAACGTTCAAGGAACGCAATCATTTGCTCTTTGGCTTCTTGCTCGCACTCATCAAGACCATCAAGAATGATGGTCACAGCAGTATTCAGACTGATTGCCGAGCATAGCATACTCGCTATTTCATTGCAAGTCAGTGATATTGAATCGTCCTCAAAGGCTTCTTTCACCTGCACGGTGACCTCGCGTGGAATCGGACCAGCAGTGAAGAGTTGTTTCAAGAGAGTTCCAAGAATCCGATTCATCTGGAGTGTTCGTTGGTCTGTATAGTCGCAGTAGTAGTATAGCACCTTTGCTTTCTCGGAAGTTGGATTTGCGTCAACAACCATAGATGCTAACACACTTTTTCCACAACCAGGGATACCATGGCAGCAGAGATACGACGACGTGACTGCTCGTTGCCAGTTGAGATACTCGTGGTCCAGAAACAACCACTCGCCTGTTCCATGATATCGAAGACTCTGCAGCTTCAAGTGCTTGGCCTTGGTATCGACAGATGGTATTGCTGCAAGGATCCTTCGACGTATGTCTTCGTCCTTCTGCCGCTCAAGCTGCTGCTGATTCGCAATGATCAATGCCCTGGAATCAGCGGCTTCGACCATGTGCGATAAACCCGCTTCTTTTTCAACGTTCTTCCGATGCTGGCGAAAGCGCTCAATGTGCTCACCAAATTGCCGTTCGAAGGGTTTCCAGGTCAGCTTGAAGGCAACCTTAAAGCTAGTCATTGCAAATCGCTGTCCATGGCGGAATACAGCCTTGCATTCCGAGCAGAATTCAATGATATCGACATATGCCATTGAAAGGGACTGTACGAGGCGTTCGTGATTGGGAAAAAGACTTTCGTAGACTCGGAAACGTGGCAGCACGTCGCCAATCCTTACGAACATCTCCACAAGCTTCTCGAAGTACTTGCCAAATGCACCAGCGATCTAAATGGGCTTTGAATCAATATATGGCTAGGGGTTCATAGAACGATGTGATAAAGACTCACGTGCAGCACAACCCGGATGCTGCCCCATAGTGGGCTCAGCACTAGAGGATACGCATTGGAATAGACATCGAGCGCTTGGCCATATTGTTCGATGGCCTCCCTTAGCGGCTGAAGCTCGTTAACGATCGCGAACGATGTACTTCCAGCAGTGTACTTTTTCTGGGCGGCACTAGCGTCATAAAATAAAGTCTCCGGAGTGGCCTGGTAGTAGAGTTGCTTCTCTTCGATCGTCAAGTCTTCGAGGTAGCGGTACTTTGCCCGTGTCCAGGCATCTTGCGATGGGAAGTTGGCTTCCATCTCCCAATCTGATACGGAACAGTATCAGAAGTCTCCAGTGGGTTGTTGTCATGGGCTTGGTTTTATCACCGATTCTGCAAGCAAGGCGCACTCCAAACTCCCCTGTAGATTGAGAGTGCGTGGCTGTGATCAGAAGCGACCTATCTTGCCACTAGCACAGCCTGATCAGATAAGGACTCATCAAAGCACATGGAGAATGATTTCCAGTCTACGGTAGAGCAACCTCTTATGCTTGCTGCAATTCCTGAGAATTGCAGAACGACAAGCGAGCCTCATGCGGAGTCAATCTCGACTCGCAAATGCTTTTGTAGGAGGGGTCTACAACATACAATGGGAGTAGATGCTTACGGAGAAAGTGGGCAGAGGACGATGAGGCTAACTAGCGCCTTGGAGCTTCAGCCGCATAGGGCTGGAACTAAGCCCCAGAGGCCGGTGCTAGCTTACGCCCGATGAGGCGGGCTCTCAGCTCGGCAGGGGTGAGTTTTTTTCCGGCTGTAGTCTAATCGCCGTAGAAGAACTCACCCCCTTCTAGTCCAAACTGACTTCTAGTTCACGCCCTCTACTTCTATAATAAATAACTTTAATAACTTATTTTTACTATAAGAATTATAGAGTATCTAAATTTAAATAGTCCTTAACGCGGAATATTTCTTATAACTAGCCTAGTTATTAATCTATAAAGGCGGTAGTATTCTAGCTTAAAGGACCCTAGAATAAAACCTAGGAGTATAGAAATAAGTAGCTCCGGGACGCTAGCCCCTTAGGGCTAGACTAGAAGTAAGTTTAAGTTAGAAGGGGGTAAATTCTTCTATATATAGAATATAGGTGTTTTTACCTTATATAAAGTCTATATATAAGCTAAGTATAAGTATTTAACCCTAGATAAGATTAAAATAGTATCTAGTAAATTAGGTAGTATATATACTTAGTATAAGTATATAGGTTTAAGGTAGCTTAAAGGTAGAATCTAAAGCTTTTAAGATCTTTTAAGTCTCTAGAACTCTTCTTAATAGAATATATATACTAAGTATAAGTATAGTATTTTAAGATAGAGAAATCTACTAAGGAGTTAATTATTAAATTCTAAGGTCTCTAATATTATAACCTAGTTATCCCTAGGATTAATAGGCTTAGGTAGATCTTATAAAGTAGAGTATAAAGGACTAGATAAGTAGGCTTTATATTAAACTAGTTTAAAGGTAATAGGTTATATTTAGTATCTAGGAGATATATCTATATAATAATATAAGTTAAATGTAAAGCTCTTATTTAGATAGAAATCTACGCTATTTATATAATTATAAGAAATTCTAATAAGAGGTATAATTTATATAAATCTAGTATTAAACCTATTTAATCTACTTTAGTAATTTAAGTAGATCTTCTAACTAATTTATATTACTATAATAAGATATACTCTTACTATATATATTATAAGACCTATTTAATTTATTTATAATATTAGATCTCCCTCTCTTAGCTTTTATCTTAAAAGCTTCTATCTCTAATTATACTAGCTAATAGGTACTAACTTTCCTTATTATACTATTAATATTAGTTAGTTAAGTCTATTAATACTCTATCTCTAGTAATATATATATACTAGAATTATTCTAAAGTTAACTATTCTAAGAAATAAAGTTAGTAGCTTATCTAATTACTATATTAAATACACTTATCTTAGATATAGTTATAACCTTATACCTTTCTTACTTATTAAGTAGGCCTAGATTAAGTAATAATAGATATCTAAGGTTAAAGAAGTAAAAGAGACTTTAACTAAGTTAAATTACCTTTATATTAAAGTTAAGGCGTTAGAGAAAAAGAAATTAGAAATAGTAGAAGGTAAAATTTAGAATACTAAAGAATTAGAATAAGAGAAGTAAATTATAACTCTTAGTTTTAATAACTTCCTCTTTAATATTTCTTCTAGTAGATTAAGATCCTTATAGACTTTAATTAATCTAACTTTATAAGTATTAGTAGAATTACTATAAAAGGATTAAATAGTTTATAAGGTTCTTAACTAGCTTCTAAGTACTTTTAAAATCTTTATATCCCTTCTAGTTTATAAGGTATTACTATTAGGGACTTAATATAAGCTTAAATAGTAATAATATTATTAGTATAAATAGAATATTTACTATAGTATTCTAGTTATATAAAACGAATCTAGTATATATAAGTACTAAGCTTAAATAGTACTAAACCCTATTAGGCTACACCTAGCTAATATATACTAGAACTATAATACTACCTCCTCTTATAAATAGTAGTATTTATAATATACTTAAATTATTCCTTCTATCTTTAAAGCTAGCTAATAGTTATATTAAGTAATAATAGTAATATATATATTAATTAGATATATAATAGTAGTATTATTATAACTTATAGTAGTTATAAGAGGAGGAAAAATTACTAATATAGTCTTAGTATATTTAGAAAAACTCTTAACTTATAAAATAGAGTTAATTAGATATATATTTATCTTTTATAATAAATATTATATAATATTATAATATATTTATATTATTAGTCCTAGTATAAATATATAAAGTAATTAGCCCTATAAGTAAAATCTATAAAAAATCCTTATTCCTATTAATAATAATATTACCCCCGTAGATATAATTATTATAAGAGACTCTAGGAATATAATAACTAATCTCGCTATTATTTTTAAGCTCTTCTCTAATTATATCTAGTCTAGCTCTATTACTCTTATCTTTTCTAATAGCTTCCTTACTTATAAATAGCTTAATTATAAAGAATTTTTATAAGGCCTATTTAAACTAGGTTAGTAACTAGTAATAAGATACTAGAAGTACTAACTATCTTTCTTTAACTCTACTTAGAAGTTAGTAGGGTAGGTTTTATAGTAAGTAGTAGGTAGGCTTTAAGTATATTATTATTATTATAATTATTCTTACTAATTCTAGTAGGTAGATAAGTATACTAAGTATACTAATATATCTAGGTATTAACTAGTTATAATTACTAAATAAAATCTTTAAAGACTTTAGAATTCTAGCTATCTATAATCTAATTACATTATTTAAATATAATTATATGTTTTTATATTAAGATCTTTATAAATTTAAAGTATTATAATAGGGTAATAGTACTAGAAAACCTTATTAAGAATATATTAAATTTCTTACCTTTCTTTATAATATTCTTAGGGTTATAAATAGTAGCCTTAGTATTACTAATAGGATTAAATACCTTAAAATTACTATTAAGTAACTCTATAATCTTATAAGATATCTTAAATAGAACTCTACTTATAAATCTAGCCTTAATAATATTAAAGGCTATTAACTTATAATAGTTATAAATATAATTAATCTTATTCTTTTTAAAGGGAAAAAGTATAATACTAGTATTAAATTTTACTTCTAGATATAGTTACTATAATTCCTATTCTCTAGTATCCTTATAAAAAAAGGGGATATTAGAATATTTCTTATTACTACCTTTAGTAGTAGTTACCTTAGAGCTAGAGACCTCTTAACTAAGGTAGACCTCTTAATTAAGGTAGACCTCTTAACTAGGACCTTATTATTAGAATCTAGTAGTTCCTTATAAATAGACTTAAATTCTTTAATAATTATATCTTAAATTCTCTTCTCTAACTATTAAACCTTCTCTTATAACTTTATATTAGCTGTAATAGTTTCTTTATATTTTATATAGTATATATTATATAGATTATAAAGTTATATATTATCTATCTTAAGCTACTAGAGTAATAGACTAATCTCCTTATAATTAGAGTTATAAAAATCTATTATTATATTAAAAAAGTTAACTTTTCTTAGAAAATCCCTATTACCTAATTAATTAGTAGGTAGGTAGGCTAGTAGTAGGTCTAGCGATTAGTAGGTAGGTAGGTAGGTAGGGTAATTAAGTCTAAATAAATCTTAGTATATATATACTAGTATTAAAGTATATATATTATAATAAGTAGCTCCTTATTATTTATATTATAGTTCTATTCTAGTAGTATTATTTTTCTAGAGAAATAGACTATTAAATACTACTTTCCTTTTATTATTTAATATAAGTAAGCTCTAATTACTAGATCTAATATATTAGTTTCTATCTATACTAGTTTATTAGCTTAGAAAGTTCTAAGTACTAGTAGATCTATATATAATTACTCTAAGATTTTAAATACTTTTTTCTAAGTTATATTCTACTTAAAATCTATATCCTTCTTTATAATATTAGTTAAAGGAATAGCTTTCTTAGAATAGTCCTAAATAAATCTATAATTAAAGTTTATAAATCTAAGGAAACTCTAAACTTCTTTAATATTTATAAGTACTAGCTATTTAAGTATTACCTTAACCTTCTTAGGACTTATTTAAATACCCTTTATACTAATTATAAATCCTAGGAATTCTACTAATTCCTTATAAAATTTATATTTATCTAGGTTAAAGAATAATTTAGTATTTATAAAGTATAATAAAACTTCTTATATATACTAAATATACTTATCTCCTCTCTTAGAGTATATTAAAATATTATTAAAGTAAGTAATTATTATTTAATCTAAGTATATCTTTAATATATTATTAATTAATACTTAATAGGTTACTAGTATATTAGTAAGTCAAATACTTATAGTAATTATAATATATTTTAAATACTATCTTCTATTTTTTACCTTCTTTTATTTAAATTAAGTTATAAGCTCTTTAAAGGTCTAGCTTAATAAATACCTTTACTTTACTAAGTTAATTCTATAACTTACTAATATTTAATAGAGGGTATCTATTCTTAATTATAATATTATTTAACTTCTAATAATTAAAATATAATTTTAGCTTTCTATCCTTCTTTAATATAAAGAGAATTAGATATCCTACTAGTAATTTAAATTCTTAAATAAATCCTACTTTAAAGTTCTCCTCTATATACTTATAAAGTACTAAGAGTTCCTTTTCTAAAAGTATATATATTAGTCTAAATATTAGCTCTCTACTAGGTTTAAGTTTAATCTTATAATCTTATAATTAATACCTAGGTAATACTTTTATAGTTATCTCTTTCTTAAAAGGCTACTTCTACTTTTAATACTAATAAGAGATTATAAAAGGTTTATCTTTCCCTTTACTTTCTTTAACTTATCTACCTAGCTAACCCTTATTAATATATATTAAGTTAGACCCTTTCTTTTAAAGATTATCCTTTTTCTTTAAAGTTAAGGCTATATATACTTTAATTAATCTATAATTTTATTTCTTATCTATTATTATCCTCTATTAGTATATAAGTTAGATCCTAGTAATATCTCTAGTTTACTAAAATATATATACTCCTTCTTACTAATTTATAATAGAATTACTTACTAGAAAGATATAGGATTTTATTACTATATATACTATTATATTTATTATATTAACTTTAAAGCTTTATATCTTAGTAAATTTTAATTTTTTTATAGAGTTTTTTAGTATTAAATAGGGTTTAAGCTATATTTTTAGTATATATAAAAAATTACCTAATTAGGCCTAGTTCGCGAATTACTAGTAGGATATCTTATAAGATATTCTATCCTAGGCTAAAAATCGCCTTAGTTCTATACTAAAATCCTATATCTTTCTAGCTTATAAATAGGATTATATTCCTTTAACTAAGGTATTTTAAAAATAATATATATTAGTAAACTAGGAACTTATATAGAAAATCTAAACTATTAAATCTATTAAAAGCGCTTTTTTAGGTAAATACTAGTAATAAATAGGAAAATTTTAGGGGGTTTTTATTTTAGCCTAAAAATCCTAAATATAGAAAATCCGGATTTAAGGCCTTAAATCCGTGATTTTCCCCTAGCGCCGGGAAGAAACAGGAAGCTTACTAGAGTTATAGCGGTTATATTATTAACGCTAGCGTAATATAGGTTTTAAATACAGTTAATTCACGTGATTTCTATACACGTAGAGTACCCCCCTTTAACCTAGCCCCGTACTCTATCCCTATATTACGCCTACAATTATTTCTCTTATTAAGTATTAGTACTATTAACTACTATTAAGACTTAGTACCTTATTATAATTACCTAGTTAGTACTAGCCTAATATAGTTATATTATAGCTAATTAGTAGGACTTATTCCCTATTAGTCCTATTACCTAGTATTTCTAAAAGTTACTAAATACGTATTTTATAACTTATAGTATTATACCTAGCCCTAGGGCTAGTATATAAGCGCGCCTGTTATTCGTACGTATAATACGTATAATACGCGTATTTTTATAAAATACAGGTTCTCCTAGTTTACTAATATAATATATAGCTATTATAATAATATTAAAAGAAAGCTCCTTATAATAGTATTAGATAATAATAGGTAGTAAGGTTAGACTAACTATTAAGTCGGGTTTTAATACTATAAATTAATACTAACCCGAATACTTAGTACCTATTTAGGTACTAACCTAAATACTTAGTACTAGTTTCTAGTATTAACTTAAAAAGCCCTTAGTACCTTAGCGAGTCGGGTTAATCTAATCTAACTCGCTAAGGTATCGCTAAGACGCCAAGCCCCTAATAAAATAGTAAGGAACCCTAAAAAATTTCTAGAATTATCTTTATACTAAAAATAGATTTTTTTTTAATTAGAATTTTACTACCCCCTTTAGTTCCCTAGGGATATATATTACCTTTTTATATTACCTTAAAGAATTACCTAGGTTAGGCTAGGTAATAATAATAATAATACTTAGTAATATAGTAGTAAATTATAGATATAATAGTAAATACTATTATAGATAAATTTTTTAATAATATTATAGTTATTATATCTATAGGAATAGCTAATTAGCTATTACCTTTCTATATTACCTTATTTACTATTAATAATTACCTAGTTAGTAATAATAATAACGCTTAGTAATCTATTAGTAAGTTATATATATACTATAAAATACTATTATAAATAAAAAATATTCCTAATATAATAGTCTTAGTAAAATAATATAGTAGAACTAATATCTTAGCGAGTTAGATTAATACTTTAGTACTAATACTTAGTACTACCTTATAGTATTAACTCGAATACTTAGTACTAACTATTAGTACTAACCTAAATACTTAGGCTAGGAATATAGTATTAACTTACTAAGAGTTAAGTTAGGTACTTAACTCGAGTTTATAGTACTAACCTAATATAGTTAGTCTAAGTAAGGTTATTTTCTTATCTACTCTTTCTAATAGTTCTAGTCTATTAGCTCCTTATAAATTATACTAATACTTCTTCTTATAAGTAGATAGGCCTATTAACTATTATATCTCTTAAAAGATAAAGTTTCTAGTTATTTTAGAATCTATTATTATAATAGCCTTCTAACTATTAATATTTACTAGTATATTTATATATATATCATACTATAATATATATAAGTACTATATAAGGGTTAATATATTTATCTCCTTATACTTCCCCTTAGTATAAGGGATTACTCTTTTCCTAATAATAGAAGGAATATAGTAAGCTTCTTTTATTATATATACTTCTTATAAGTATTATAAAAGTATATATACTATTCTATTAGGTAATACTCCTTACTATTCCTATTATACTTAAGATATATATAAATAATACTATACTACCTCTAGTTATAACCTAGGAACTATTTCTAATATCTTTTAGTTCCTAGGTACTAGTAATAACTTATTACTTTATATTCCTTCTAATACTTATACCTATATATAAGAGCTACTACTATATTACCTAGCTATATTTTTATTATATAATAATAATAGTAATAGTATTTTATATATACTATCTAATCTATAATATTATATTCTAGATATTTAGAATTATTATAATACTTATTCTTTAGTAGTATATTATAATACTTCGTTCTATATTCTTTAAGCCTAGATTTTCCTTTTAAGATATCTTATATTTCTTCTTCTTAATTATTAGATACTAAGGTATAAGATCTAGATTTATCTAGGGATTTAATTAATATATTATTATTAGCTACTAAATTACTCTAATTTAAATTATCTATCTCTATTCTTTATCTTTACTTATATTTTTCCTTATAAGCCTTATAATTATCTTCTACCTTAAGTTTTTATAATCTACTTTAGATTTCTTTAAGATATTCTTAATTAATATTCTAGTCTCTCTTTATAACTTCTTCTTAAAGCTTATAATAATACTACTAAGTTTCTTAGATATTTACTATTAATAGATTAAAGTAAGTAAGTAGATCTATTATAATTATATTAACTTCTTTATTATTAAACTCTAATTTAAGTAGATCTCTTATAAGTCTATTATTCTTAATAGGTACCTTTTCTAGTATATTAAGTTATAGTTATTATACTCTATTTTTTAACTTATACTCTCTAGTTATATAGCTTAGTTTATTATATTTATAATAAGTAATTACTTTCTTACACCTACTTTACTACTTCTTACCTCTAAATACCCCCTTATTTACTTTCTTTATAAAGTTAAGTTCTATTAGTATAAGTCTATAAGAATCTCTTTCTTTATAAGCTAGTTAGTAGGGTATTAATAAAATACCCTAACTATTTAAATCCTCTAGTACTTTTATTATACTATTTTTTATTATTTATTTAAATAATTTATTATTAATATTAATAGCTTTCTTTATAAGGTTTTCTAAGGTATTTATAACTAATCTAGTCTTTATAAGTTTATCTTTAATATTATCTTTTAGTCTTTAATAATATATTATTATAAGAGTATTATTATCTTAATCTATTTATACTAAGTACTATTAAAATTAAGTAGAGTACTTTATAACTAATTTCTTTTATATAAAATATTATATAATATATATTACTACTTTATTCTTATTTAATAGTCTAAAGACTCTTTAAATCTCTACCTTAAATCTAGTAAAGCTTTTAAATTATACTTTAATATTATTATTATTATTATTATTATTATTATTATTAGTATTATTATTATTATTATTAGTATTATTATTATTATTATTAGTATTATTATTATTATCTTTATATTTCTTTTAAAATAGTCTAATCTATTTCTATATATATCCTTATATATAAGTAATTATAAAGGTACTTTATTTCTTAACTAGAAGTTTAGTTTCTTAAAAGGTAATATATAGTTTAAGTTATATAAGCTAATCTTTAATTTTATCTCTATTCTTATAATAGAGGTCTAGTTATATAAGCTTAACTAATCTTTTATTTATATTATCTATTATTAAATATTATTAATTAACTTTACTTAAAGTAGATTCTTATTCTAAGATACTTATCTTAAGTATACTTAAAGTATTATAACCTAGTTATCCCTAGGATTAATAGGTCTAGGTAGATCTTATAAAGTAGAGTATTAAGGATTAGATAAGTAGGCTTTATACTAAACTAGTTTAAAGGTAATAGGTTATATTTAGTATCTAGGAGATATATCTATATAATAATATAAGTTATATATAAAGCTCTTATTTAAATAGAAATTTATACTATCTATATAATTATAAGAAATCCTACTAAGAGGTATAATTTATATAGATCTAGTAATAAACCTATCTAATCTACTTTAATAGTTTAAGTAGATCTTCTAACTAATTTATATTACTATAATAAGATATACTCTTACTATATATATTATAAGACCTATTTAATTTACTTATAATATCTAAGTCCTTAAAGCTCTTCTTTAAATAATATATATACTTAGTATATATAATACCCTTTCTATTCCCTAGGCCTAAAAGTATAATATATATACTATCTATATACCTTATACTAATAAAAGCTAACTACTAATAAGGTTAGTTATATATACTAAGTATAATATCTAATCCTAGCTAACTACTTATACTTTACTTCTACTAACCTTAAGTAGAAAAATACTTACCCCTTCTAAGCTAGGACTTATAATAAGGTTATATAGTACTAGGTAAATAAGCTTTTATATACCTAGAGGATATATAACTTAAAACTTAAGAAGGCTAGTATTTAAAGGTTTAATTAAGCACCGACTTATTCTATATAGTACTTCAAACTGTATAACACAGAGGTCCTATTCCTAAATACTTCCGCCCTCCTTGAAATCTATAAATTCGTAGATAGCTTCATCTTTTACTATCCCCTCTCCACTTCCGGTTCCAAATGTCGTATACATTTTATACTTAGAGACGTAAGAACCCGGATGCTAAAGCTTCCATCAAAGGCAAATAGCATTCTATCCCTGACTCCAGATAGAAGCTATACAACTAAGGTAGTGTAGTCGAAATATCCGTTCTTTTCCCTTTGCCTTGAGATTCTCTGCAGGTTAGATACTTCTGCTACTATATACTGGAGCTGTGATGCTGGTCTTTGGGATTGAAGTACGCTTTGTGGAGACTGGGTCGGTTTTGGAGGTGGTGAGCATACACGATTATCTTTGAGCTTTACGAGTGGCCGGTGTGGGAAGTAGCAGGCGGACACACGGCTGCAGAGTCAGATCACTGGACATCAGCTTTTCACAAAAGTGATGGCATTCTTTTGTCAATTTGCTCTAACAAGAAATTCTTGGTGTTGCCAGGTTACTGCATTCGCAATTACACCACTCCACAATCTGGCCTAAAACAAGTAATGAAAGCATGCATGATCTATCTCAATCTCCCCCTTCAAACATCATCGTCAAATCAGAGTACCACCATCGAGCCCAATCTTAGTGTCAATCAAATCGCCCGACGCTTACTGCATAGCGCTACCGCCCGTAAGGAGTGCCTGGAGGGCATTTCCCACGTGCTCTTGTCGCTCATCTCTGTAAGTCTGAGGACGCCATTGCATGCCCATTACCCAGAACAAACGACAGTAAGCATCCAATTCGAGGCCTTTTAATAATTGTGGTTTCATCGACCTGTGTACACGCAATTAGCGATCATGTCTGACGGGAAGATGGTGGTAGGCACACCTCCACTCGCCCAGGTCCTCAGGATACAGGGTCGTATACAGCCCACGGTCCGGATCGGGGTTAATGTTGAGTTCGTTGAGTTCATCACGTAGGAATGCCCTATAGGATTCCGTACCCTTCGGCATAGGCTCAAGGGCGTAGCCGTTTTGCGGTAGACGTTGAGGCTTTGTTGTATAGCTTATGCCTTGGAGTAAGAACGTCAGCCCGTGGTCTGAAAGGAACCGTATGAGAGTGGTGTACTCACCTTTCCTTGCGACGCTTAAGTTGATGTCAATGACCTTGAGGTACACGTCAAACGTCCTGACATTCTTTTCGCCAGCTGGATGGAAATCATAATATGCGCCAATCAAATTTTGACGTTGCCAGTCAGTCATCGTTACTATCATGTTCTGGAGTGTGGTAAATTTCAATTCGCGTAGAACCCCCGTCGATTCGGCTGTTGACACAAGGATTAGTGGCTCATTCAAGACTGTCTACTATCAATGACACCCACATGAAACCGACGAGTATATGGACGAATGTTCAGCGTCCTGGGCCGAAGGACTAGACTCCTGGTGCGAATGACTAGGCTCCTGGTGCGAAGGACTAGGCTCCTGGTGCGAAGAAGTAGATTTCAGGTGCGAAGAACCAGAATCCTCGTACGAAGAGTGGAGCGAGTCGGACGCCCCCAAGCGGCGGATTGGGCGAACGGCTTGGGACACCACGGTCATTAGTCCGTGAAAGTCAAGAATCTCAGAGACACTGACTTGATGCGTTCGAGGTACTGGTAGAAGACATTCAGTCGAAGATATTTCAGTCTACCTACAGTCAAAAACTCTTCGTTCATATCAGTGTTGTAGAACAGGGTACATGACTTACAGCTACTCCAAGCTGTGGAATTCTTTCTAATTCGAACCGACTCGGCGAGTGTACCACTTGAATGAAGTCGGCTTTCAGTATTGATATTTCCAAAGTCTTCCGAGAATATACTAGGTAGATTATCGCAAGCGGTTCGAAATGTTTAACAGAACCAGGAAGTAGAAGGGTCGACATCCCAATATGTACCACGGGTGAAGTCGCACAACATCCCCACAACGCGGTTCGGAAGACGAGAATTAATTGTTTCAGCACACTAGAAATCCCCATGCATGACAAGAAAACCTATCGATAAAGCGCAGACCCAATGGGTACATTAAAAGTCGTACAAGATGTACTCGGTATCAACTGGCAACCATTCGTTACTCGGGTGGTGCGTCAGAAGATGGACGAGCCACGACTTCACAGGATCAAGAGCCTTCGCCAATACGTGCGAAACTAATCAGCAGCTGACAATAGTCAGAATCGTCATCAATAGGATAATCGAGCAATGATAGATTTGTACGGCGAAGCCCACACGGATGAAGAATCTCGATTAGTACAGACAGGTGTAGCAAGGCATCAACCACAGCTACGAACCACGCGCTCTGGGGATTATGAGCCTTCGCAACTACGTCCAACTGCTAACAGTAGCTGGAAATAGCAAGAGCATCTCTAAACAGGACCGCCAACCAGTCACGCCTTTGTACAACCTCGGCATACGTACGTAGATTTCCACATACCGTAGACCATTAAAGCAAGTGTGCCAACAATAGACATTCGACGACGTACAATTGCCCGGCCCGACGGACGCGCAATATCAATCGCCACAGATAAGTGTAGAAATCACCGAATCCGTTCATTGACAACAGGATAAAGCATAACACAGTCAGCCAGATATTGGAGGGTTATTGAACCCTAAGAGCCACAAAAAAATATGGGAGATCCACATAATTTCTAGCTCTAGAGATTGATAGCAGGGCTATGGGTTTTTTGTAGCGATGTCATGTTATTGTACCTTGTGGTAGTACATTTTTTGTCAGAAGCGCAAACCACACAGGAGAATGGACGCTGAATTCGTCTCCTAGGCGTGGGCAAGGATTTGTTGAACGCTAACAATCGAGGTGTTACGTATGTACGTGTATCAGGACAACGGTGCTGTAGATCACATGCAAGGGTGCTGAAATTCATTATATCCGTGGTAGAGTGCCTGCGGCGGGTGTAGGTGAGTCAGGATATTGCATGCGAGGATCTGTGAGGCCATGGGCGGAGCCATATAGAACTGATCTATGGAGGACCAAGACGTGACCAAAGCTTGGATCTTGGAGAATGCCTCATATACTTAGGATGTCGTTCAAGCAGATCGGAAGAGGAGATTAATTTTGAAGGCTAGGGATTATGGCGCGGTGCGGTTATAGGATGGGACAACAGTTCGTAATTCACATCTTGTCCCGTGAGTACTGGGTAACGCATGTGCAAGGTAAACCGCTGCTACTCGAACGGTTCTTTAATTGCCCTCCTTCGCTTCGATATCCTGTGATAGGAAGGGGAACCCTCATATCTGCCAATGAGGTATAGTGCCAATTGTCGAGCCACCAGCGACCACATCCACGACACCTGTGATGGACCTGATGTTGACGATCCAGCCCCGTATGATGCCCCCACATAGCTCTTACTTGAGTGTCCAGCTTCATGTGTAATTGCATGATGGACCTGATGTTGACGATCCAGCCCCGTATGATGCCCCCACATAGCTCTTACTTGAGTGTCCAGCTTCATGTGTAATTCATGATGGACCTGATGTTGACGATCCAGCCCCGTGTGTCGCTTCCACATAGCTCTTACTTAAGTGTCCAGCTTCCTGCGTATTTGCAAGCTGGGAAGACGCCTTTAGCGTTCACGCGCGCGGTCTGCTCAGAACTATAGTCGTTAATTTCGTAGATTGAAATAGCGTCGCGAAGAGCTATAACCCCACACGCCTCCACTGGCCACCATATCTAATGGATGATATGTTCAGCAACATGTTCTTCAGGGTTGTGGAGAGGCCCAGATACCAGGACCGATTCGGTCAGAGCTTGGACGGTCTCGCTATTGCTCTCGTCGCATATGAACATTGAGTTCTTGCCGCGGCTTTTCACAATAGCCGCGGGTATAGCTTGATCATCCTCCTCTTCAAGACGCACTCATGGCATGGTTGGTAGGTTGGCAAAGAGGACCAAAGCGCCTTTCATAGTCTGAGCGAGGGCGTTGGCAAGTTCAAAGCTCCACCACACATAGATGGTGGGACAGGATTTGCCCACAAAGGATCTAGAGACATGTGGTAGGGAAGAGAGTGTATGAGCTATGGCGGTTGGAGCACTCATGGTCATTCAAGAAGCTCTTGATTGGCTTGAGAAGGTAAAGAATAGGGTTGTGGTAGGAGTCAGTCTCTGATTTGCTGACTGGCCCTGTAGTCTCGGAACAAGGGATGTACATCGTACTGCGTGAAAGAATGTTTGTAGACGAGGGGGATTACACAATTCTGGAGTCAGGGAACACAGCAGGATTGATTTCGTAGAATAGAACTATTCTATGATTGGTGGGGGATGATTATGTAATCACAGCCTTGGCAATCATCTTCTCTTCTTTCAGGCTGCCTTGTCCACTACAACATGTCCCGCTCCGTTTATTGTGGAGGTTCGGGATTTCTACTGGCACTGACTGTATAGCGACATCAGTGAGTCACTTTGTTCATAGGGACTGGGGTTGACAGTCATCATTCCGACTGACAGATGGCAGACCACTACCGCATCCCTTTCCCATCTGATCTAAGTAAGTACTCTGTCAATCTGCTCAAGAGCCGCGCTTCTAGCTAGAATACCTACACGTCATTCAAACCATCTTTGATGTTTTATTCATTTCGACGAGAAAAGCTCCCTCTGCTTTGAGGATGATCGTCACATCGAGACGGTCAATAGCGCAATACAGAGAAGTGGTCAATTTATCTGGAGGTACCATCGATGGTAGCATCCAAAGCAACGCCGGCTCTTTTACTCAGACTGGAAGTGCTGGGAGTACGCTCCTGTATTCAGGCTGGGTATTGTGAATCTCTTCACACACCTAGACCGAAGCAAGCAGACATCCGCTAGATTTGTGTATAGAATACCTATTGACGAGCACGAACGTTGTTACACCATTCTTGACGCGGGGAGTTGATGCAGTCTCAGTCCGAGCACTCCTGTGAGATCATCCTATCTATCGGATTCGTTGTTGCTCGATAAATGATTCCAACATATATTCAAACGCTACACGTGGCTGTACAGCACCTGCACCCTCGCAACAGCCTTCGATGCGCTGGCTGGTTCAATGAGCGCCTCAGCAATCTCCCTCAAATTGTACTCGGTTCCCATGAGATCTCTGATTCGCCCTACCGCCACCGCCATACTTGTACTCCGCACGTGAGCTTTCAAAACGTCGAACCTAACTTGGACAATGCCGCGCGTACATTCAAAACGCCCGATGCCGAGTTCGTCGTCAGGCAGATGGAGCAGCGAGATGATGACGGAGTCTAGGTTGCTGATGATCTGACGTGTGAGACTGATGTTTGCCTGACGGCCGTACATTGTGAACAGTATCGCCATGGTGTTGTCGCTGCTACGGTATATCCAAGGCACCGGAGGCCATTCAGCATTGTGGAGGCGGTGGGTATGAATAGTGGCGTTGGACGGTAGCTGTATCATCGACGGATTCGAGGGTAGTGACAACGCGCTCAACGGGGCGAGAAGGAATGGCAAAATGAAGAAGAGGCAAAACATCGCTGATTGGTGCGAGGTGGTCCAGTTTCTACGGAGTCCAAATTGCAGAGCTGATCCTCGTACCGGAATGTGACGTTTTGCTGATTCCTTCCAGGAATCTGTTCTCCTGATATCCACGTGGCTGCTGACGCTCGACGGTCAATGGTGTTTTGTCTATCGACGGTACGGATTACTTGAGAAAGGAGTCTGTGGACAACATGACTGTACCGCTTATAAATGAAGACTGTATGCGCAAAAGACCTTCGGCTAGTCGACACCCTCTGTGCGCAGGGCCGGGAAGCGCTGCGAACTCTACCTTCTCTGCCGAAGAGGCGTCTACACCCGACCGTTTACATGATAACTTTTTCGGAGCAGATTGTGCTTTGGTGCCGTGGGATGTTTGGTTTGCCTATGAATGCTTGTCAACACAGCGGGAGGAGTGATAACAATCCCAAGACATGTTCGATCTCATCGAAGCGGTCACCATGAATCTAGGCTACACATTTCCCCTGGACTGTATCAAACATCTATTCCAGCACTGATACATGGAGTTCATGATAGAGTCATGCGATTTCCATTCCCGATCACCCAGAATGTGCGAGACGCTGCTATGGTCGCATCGACTTCCCAGGGCTTCACAGTCTCATATCTTGCACAAGGTACATAAATTTAGCTTCAGCCGGGAAGCCTTTACACTGATGAGCAACATCTTATCCTGAGGACAAGCGTCGAACCGCATGGTCCGAACATTACAACCTTGCATAAGGCTTGGGAGCATTGCCCATCAATCGCAACTCTCGCTACCATAGCGGCTTCAACGCAATCAACTTTGATCAAATCGAAGGACGTCAGCAAACAGGTCACGCTTATACGTCATTATGGTGGCCAAAGGTCGCAAAATTTCGTTTAGCCATCCTTCCATTTGTGAGAAGCTGCCAACAAAATCAGCAACAACGATGGCCAATTAGTGAACTCTTACAGCTGAATATTCAACCAAGCAATTGCTCTAGGAGTGGTTGGAGTAGGCACAAAGCAGCGAAAGTATAGAGAATCTCGACGGACATTCTCGATTACACACTCCACCATGGAGGCTACATCCCCTCGGACAATCCACACTTGGAATCAAACAACGGCCACGATGACAGTCCCTCTCATCCCTGAGAAACCCGGATGTTCAACTTCCCTTCACCAGTGTCGCTGTATCTTGATGCATACTGCTATTCCCAGCGGCCGTAGCTTGCTTGGATCCTCACATCCCCAGCAATGAAGGTCCTTGAACCGGGTTTCATCCCTTACTGAATTCGTTCTCCCATTGCAGGTCCAATCTTCGCTCCAGGTCAAGTTGCCCTGTATCATTCATTCATCGTCGGTGAGATTATTGGCTGGGCAATTTTGGTGTGGCTACGAGAAATCTCCGAGTGACAGCGGTTGGAAATTCTTCACAACAGTGTTCGCAGCATCGGCCGAGGCAAGGGAGCTCGAAGTACCAGCGATCTCGTTGTGTCGTCAATATACAGGCTAATCGGTCCAATTCGTGAATGGGCCATTGCGCGAACAGATGTGACAAAGGGATATTAATCCATCAGGCAAATTTGATAGCAAGCGAGCTATCATGCGGGTGACCAAATGGGAAATTTAAAATCGTGATCTGTGAGATCTATGTTTCCCCGATCATGATCCCAATCTTGCCAGTGACAAAAAAGTACGCTCGCCAACAATCGAAAAATGGTCATTTCCAAAGAAATCAAAAATCTTGGACGAGAAAAGCTAGCTATATCCGTCACCACACCAATCTTCGGTACACAAATGCAGTATTCATATGTTGTTGTACGCCACATGCACCTCGGCCGATAGATATCGGTGGGTTCTAGTACCAATTTATTGGAGAGAATACAATATATAGGAAGTTTTGCAATTTTCGTCCACTGAAGAGTGTCGTTTGGAAAAAAAACAATTCCTATCCGTTCTCTTTCCCAACTTCATCAGCAGAATACGCAACGCTAACTCCAAACAGCCTTCCCCCCCCCCTTTACCGCTCTAAACACGTACACAACCCCTTCCGCCCCCCCTTCCCTCCCTTTCCCCCCCCTTTTCCCCCTTGTTCCTACCCAAACCCTCTTAACCCCTCTTCAACCACTTACCCAACCCTTCCTCCCATTCCTCCCATCCTCATCCATATCCGCACCTCTCACACATCCGCACCTCTCATCCATCCCCATCTCTACAACAACCTCCCACCACACCTCACACCCTACACACCACATCCCACTACACCCCACACCTCCTACCTCCCACCTCCCCCCTCCCACCTCCCACCTCCCACCACACCCTACTCCA
>JAABUN010003809.1_pt1 | contig 22227 bp, 18 predicted proteins | sample 5559311 | NCBI WGS metagenome assembly JAABUN01 (sample SAMN10711877, study PRJNA513370) | rock metagenome | isolation source: Antarctica rocks | place: Antarctica: Victoria Land, Siegfried Peak sud
TCAAGCGGCAGCGCCATATGCGATAGCCCTGATACCGCGCGCGAATACTGCGACCGGATCGTCGCCATGAACCAGGGCCGCGTGGTGTTCGACGGCGCCCCGGCCGAACTCACCGCGGCCCGCGTGCACGAGGTCTACGGCGTGACCGAGGAGGAGTTAGCCGAACAGGCGGAGGCCGCGGTGCGCGCCAGGTCCCGCCCCACCCTCGCCCGCGCCGCCGCGTGAACATCGCCCCGCCTGAAATCCCAAAGCAAGAGACCCCCATGATCAGCCGCCGCCACCTTGCCGGCCTCGCCGCCGGCCTTGCCCTGCCCGCCGGCCTGTTGCCCCTCGCCGCACACGCGCAGCGCCGCACGCTGGACGCCACCGGCATCGAGATGCCAGCCGCCGGCGAGCGCCCCTGGAAGGCGCAGGTGCCGCAGCTCCGCATCGGCCTGCTCGGCGGCGAGAACGAGACCGACCGCATGGCCCGCCACGACGGCTACAAGACCCTGCTGGAACAGACCTTCAGGGTGCCTGTGCGGCTGTTCCCGGCCAGCGACTACGCCGGCGTGCTGCAGGCGTTCAGCGCCAAGCAGATCGAGGTCGCCGGCCTCGGCGCCTCGGGCTACGCCGGCGCCTGGCTCGACACCAACGGCGGCATCGAGCCGCTGGTGGTGCCGGAGGAGGCGGACGGCTCCATCTCCTACGTCAGCATGCTGGCGGTGCGGGCCGACAGCGGCATCACCAGCCTGGAGCAGATGCGCGGCAAGTCGCTGGCCTGGGCCGACCCGAACTCCACCAGCGGCTACCTGATTCCCCGCTTCGCGCTGCGCCGCGCCGGCATCGGCGTGGAAACCGGCCAGTACTTCAGCCGCACCGGCTTCGCCGGCGGCCACGAGCAGGGCGTCATCGCGGTGCTGCAGAAGCAGTACGACGCCTGCGTCACCTGGGCCTCCGGCCAGGGCGAGCTGTCCGAGGGCTACAGCCGCGGCAACCTGCGCGCCATGGTCGACAAGGGCATGCTGAAGATGTCCGACCTGCGCATCCTGTGGACCAGCGACCCGATCCCCAACGGCCCGACCGCCTGCCGCAGCGACCTCCCGGCGTCGTTCAAGGAGGACATGAAGCTGTTCCACCTGGCGCTGCCGAAGGTCAACCCCGAGGTCTACCGGCAGATTGAGCGCGGCGCCGGCACCGGCTACCGCGCGGTGACGCACGCCAACTTCCAGCTCATCGTCGACCTCCGCCGCGAGGAGGCGACCGAGCGCCGCCGCCGCTAAGCAGAGTTCTTCTGGTTGCCCCCCGGACGGTAGGGCACGCGGCTTCAGGCAATCTGGGTTGGCATGGCAGTATCTGTGGGGTGGGCTAGCGAAGTCTGCTTAGGCGACGTTCGTGCCAGGACGCAGCAGCCGCGACGCCATGGGGGCGCCCGACCCGGGCGTCCGGCGGCTGCGTCAAGACGCGACCCTGCCCTAGCCGCGGATGCAGCCAGCCCTGTCCCCCGCGGCCGGCCGCGCCGAGGCGATCCGCTTCGGCGAGGCCGCCTACCAAGACGCCCGCCGGCAGAGCCGCGGCGCCACCCTGCTGGCGCTGCTGGTCCTGGCCGCCTGCCTGCTGCTCTCGGCCCGGCTGAGCGAGGTCTACCCAACCACCCTGCTGGCCGGCCTGCCGCGCATCGGCGAATACTTCCAGAGGATCCTGCCGACGCTGCACTGGGACTCGCTGCTGTCCGGCACCAGGACCGAGGGCAGCCTGGCCTTCTGGTTCTACCGCCTCGACGCCTGGGCCTGGCTGCTGTTCGAGACCGCCAACATGGCGGCGCTGGCGACGCTGATGGGCGCCGCGGCGGGGCTGCTGCTGGCCTTCCCCGCCGCCCGCAACCTCGGCGCCAGGACGCTGGCCTACCAGGTGGCGCGGCGCGGCATGGAGGCGGCGCGGACCGTCCCCGAGATCGTCTTCGCGCTGATCCTGGTCTGGGCCTTCGGGGTCGGCGCGCTGGCCGGCATCCTGGCCATCGCGCTGCACACCGCCGGCGCCTGCGGCAAGCTCTTCGCCGAGGCGATGGAGAACACCGAGATGGGCCCCTGGGACGGGATCCGCGCCGCGGGGGGCACCTGGGCGCAGTGCTGCCGCTACGCCACGCTGCCGCAGGCGCTGCCCAACGTCATCAGCTACGTGCTGCTGCGCTTCGAGATCAACCTGCGCTCGGCCAGCGACATCGGCTTCGTCGGCGCCGGCGGCATCGGCGAGGAGCTCTACAAGGTGATCGCCTTCAACTACTACGAGGAGCTCAGCGCCATCATCCTGCTGGTCATCCTGGCCGTCGCGGCGATCGACCTGCTGTCCAAGACGCTGCGCCATCGGGTCATCGGCGCGCTGGGGGCGACCGCGTGACGCTGCCCGCCGCGACCGCCGCCGACGTCGCCGCCTAGCAGGCGCGGCTGCCGGAAGCCTTCGGCGCCACCACCCGGAGCCGCGCGTTGCGCGGGGTCGGCGGAGCAGTGTTCCTGGCCTGGCTGGCGGGCGCGCTGTGGTACTTCGACTTCTCGCCGGCCCGGCTGTGGAACGGGCTGTCGGGCCTCGCCACCATCGTCCGGCTGATGATCCCGCCGGCGCCGGGCGAGTTGTGGCTCGACATATTGCGGGGGCTGGCCGAGAGCGTCGCGATGGCCTTCCTCGGCACCTTCGTGGCCGCCGTCATCGCCGTGCCGCTCGGCTTCCTGGGCGCCGCCAACGTGGTGACGGCGACCCTGCTGCGCTTCTCGCTGCGCCGGGTGTTCGACGGCATGAGGGGCGTCGACCAGCTCATCTGGGCGCTGGCCTTCGTCCGCGCGGTGGGCCTGGGGCCGCTGGCCGGGGTGCTGGCGATCGCCACCGCCGACATCGCAGTGCTGGCCAAGCTGAACGCCGAGGCCATCGAGAACGCCGAGCGCCGGCAGGTGGAGGGCGTCGCCGCGGCGGGCGGCGGGCGGCTCGCGCAACTGCGCTTCGGCGTGCTGCCGCAGGTGCTGCCGGTGATGCTGGCGCAGGCGCTGTACTTCTTCGTAGAGCAACACGCGCTTCGCCGCCATCCTCGGCGTGGTCGGCGCCGGCGGCATCGGGCTGCAGATCGCCGAGCGCATCCGGGTACGGCACTGGGACGAGGTGGCGTTCATCATCCTGCTGATGATCGTCACCGTGGCGGCGATCGACTGGCTATCCGGCCGGCTGCGGCGGCGGCTGATCGGCGGCGCCTGACGGGCCGGGCAGGACACGTCCAACAGACCGGCCGGCCGGTATTCAAGCATTGAAGCGCAACAGGCGCGGGCCAAGGTAACCGGCGGCGGCGCCTGGTTCCCGTTCCGGACGTAGAGTTGGGGGCTGGCCATGGCCCGATCCCGACGTTCCAGGACCGCCACTTCCGCCCTTGCAGCGCACCGCTTCGCAAGCCAGCCGCTGGCACGGCGTTGCAACGGGAGGCAAACGGGAAAACGCGCCGGACACACCTGACGGAAGGCGGACGATGCGACCTGCCTGGCGGAGCACAACCAACTGGACGTGCGTCGGGGATCGTGCTGCAACCGTGCGGATTGACTGAGGATCGCCCGCAATGACCACGAAGAAGCGTGCCTTGCTCGCGCTGCCCGCCCTGCTTGCCTGGCCCGGCCGCGCCCGTGCCCAGGCCGCCTGGCCGGACCGCCCGGTGCGTGTCGTCGTGCCCTTCCCCGGCGGCTCCACGCCCGACATCGCGGCGCGGGCCGTCGCCATCCACTTCCAACAGGTGTTCGGCCAGCCCTTCGTCATCGAGAACCGGGCCGGGGCCGGCGGCGCCATCGGCACCGACGCGATCGCCAAGGCCACCGACGGCCACACCATCGGCGTCTCGATCGGCGGCCCGGCCAGCACCGGCCGCATCCTCAATCCTGGCCTGCCCTACGATCCGGTGGCGGACCTGGCACCGGTGTCCTGGCTGGTGCGGCTGCCGGTCGTGCTGGCGGTGCATCCCGCCGTGCCGGCCCGCAGCCTGACGGAACTGATCGCCTACGCCCGCGCCAATCCGGGGAAGCTGAACTACGGCTCGGTCGGCCCAGGCACGCTCGGCCACCTGTTCTCGGCCGACTTCGCCGCACGGCACGGGCTGAACATGGTGCACGTGCCGTTCCGTTCGGTGCCGCAGGCGGTAACCGAACTGGTGGCGGGCCGCATCGAGATGATGGCGGCCGTCTCCGCCGCCGTGCTCGGCCAGGTCCGCGAGGGCACGGCGCGGGCGCTGGCGATCTCCTCCGACGGCCGCTTCGCCGCCGCGCCAGAGGTGCCGACCATGACCGAACTCGGCGAGGGCGCGCCGGTCTGGACCTGGATCGCGCTGTTCGCGCCGGCCGCGATGCCGGCCGGCCGGGTGGCGCGGCTGGCCGAGGAGGCGGCCCGCGCCCTGGCGGTGCCGGAGACGGTGCGGACGCTGCAGGCGGCGGGCTTCGACGTGGTCGGCAGCGGGCCGGCGGCGTTGCGGGCGCTGGTGACGGCCGAGATCGGCCGTTGGGGGCCGGTGATCGAGCGGCTCGGCATCCGGCCGGAAAGCTGAAGGGCGGGCCCGCCGCAGCGCGGCCAGCGGCTTTTGGTCCGAAGCCCCAGCCCTGCCGTGCCTTGCGCCAACGCTTGCGGCACGCCATTTACCGATCTACGGCATCAACAGCAAAGTTTGCGCGCCAGCAGGCAGGGCGGTAACGTACCACCAACAATTGTCGCACGGCGGCATCCCGCCTGACGCCGTTGCACGGAATGGCCGGCGCGGGACCACACAGGCTTCATCGGGGCATCACAATGGGTTCCTTCAGCATCTGGCACTGGCTCGTCGTGTTGCTGGTCGTGCTGCTGCTGTTCGGCAGCGGCAAGATCAGCGGCCTGATGGGTGACCTCGCCAAGGGCATCAAATCCTTCAAGAGCAACATGAAGGAGGATGACGCCTCGATGGCCGAGTCCGCACCGCCGGCGCCGGGCAGCCAGCCCACCGGCAGCCTTCCCGGCCCTGCCGCCACCCAGGGCGCGCACGCCACCGCCGCGCATGGCACCGCCTCACCGACCGGCAGCCGCCCGGCCGCTTGAGTCCGGCCAGCCATTGCCGGCAGCCTCCAGGCTGGTGGCGGGCTGGCCGATGGTTCCAGCAAGGGTTTCAGTAGGGGTGGCGGCGCGGACGGGCCTTGGGTAGAAGCTGGGCACCGACCAGCCGGGAGCCGCCATGCTGACCACCTACACCGTCGAGGGAAGCCAACTCGCGGTGCGGGAGGGCATGCAGGATGCCGACATCCTGCGCCGTGCCGTCTGGATCGACCTGCTGACGCCAACCCAGGACGAGGAGCGCCAGGTTCAGGACGCGCTGCGCCTGGAGATCCCGACCCGCGAGGAAATGCAGGAGATCGAAAGCTCCTCTCGGCTGTACAAGGAAGGCGACGCGCTGTTCCTGACCGCGTCTTTCCTGTACGGCGCCGATGGCGGCGACCTCGGCTCCACCGCCATCACCTTCGTGCTCGGCAACACCATGCTGGTGACGGTGCGCTACGCCACGCCCAAGGCCTTCGCGGTGTTCACCGCCCGCTGCCAGCGCACCCCGGCGGCACTGCTGACCACCCCCGACCTGGTGATGCTGCACCTGTTCGAGCAGGTGGTGGACCGCCTCGCCGACATCCTGGAGCGCATCGGCGCCGATATGGACCGCGCCAGCCAGGCCGCCTTCCGCACGGCGCGGGCTAAGGTCAAGGCCACCACCAAGGACGCCGACCTGAAGGACGCCCTTATCACGCTTGGCCAGGTCGGCGAGGTCACCACGCGGGCCAGCGAGACGCTGCTCGGCCTGTCGCGCATCCTCACCTTCGTCGGCGCCGAGAAGGGGATGGCGGTGCGGCGCGAGAACCAGGGACTGATAAAAACCCTGGTGCGCGACGTGCGCAGCCTGGTGGAACACGCCGGCTTCCTGAACAGCAAGGCGCAGTTCCTGCTGGACGCGGTGCTCGGCATCATCAACGTCGAGCAGAACGCGATCATCAAGACCTTCACGGTGGCCAGCGTCGCGCTGATGCCGCCGACCCTGATCGCCAGCATCTACGGGATGAATTTCGAAATCATGCCGGAGCTGAATTGGCACCTCGGCTACCCTCTGGCGCTTGGGCTGATGGTGGTCTCGGCGGTGCTGCCGATTTTCTACTTCAAGCGCAAAGGGTGGCTCTGACCGGTCGGTCCCAGTCCGCCCTGCCGGCCTTGCTGGCCGCACGCAGATCAGCCGAAGCCGGCCAGCTCGCGCCACTCGGCCTCGGCCAGCACGCGCAGGCCGAGTTCGGCCGCCTTCGCCGCCTTGCTTCCGGCATCGGCGCCGACCACGACGAAGTCGGTCTTCTTCGAGACGGCCTTCGTCACCTTGGCGCCGAGCGCTTCGGCCCGCGCTTCGGCCTCCGGTCGGGTCATGGTTTCCAGCGTGCCGGTAAAAACCAGCGTGCGGCCGGCGAAGGGGCTGTCGGCGGCGCCGGAATTCGCGGCTTGCTCGGGCGCGACTTCCCCGGCGAGGTCGTCGAGCGCGGCCAGGTTGCGCGGTTCGGCGAAGAACTCGCTCAGCTCCTGCGCGATGCCGGGGCCGATGCCCTGGATGCTGCCGAGCTCCTCGCGCGCCTCGGAGCCGATGGTGCAGGCTTCGAGCATCCGGGCGCGCCAGTCCGGCAGAGTGTGGTAATGGCGGGCCAGCAGCTTGGCGTTGGCCTCGCCGATCCGGCGGATGCCGAGGCCGAAGATGAAGCGCTCCAGCGGCGGCCGGCGCCGGGCCTCGATGGCGCGCGTCAGGTTGCGGGCGGAAAGATCGCCCCAGCCCTCGCGTTCGGCGATTGTCGCTTCGTGCGCCGGCAGCCGAAAGATGTCGGCGGGCGAGCGAAGCAGGCCGACTTCGAACAGGTCCTGGATGCGCTGCTCGCCTAGGCCGTCGATGTCCATGGCGTTGCGCGCGACGAAGTGCTTCAGGCGCTCCACGGCCTGCGCCGGGCAGATCAGGCCGCCGGTGCAGCGGCGCACGACCTCGCCGGGCGGGCGCATGGCGTGGCTGCCGCAGGCGGGGCAGAATTCTGGTGGGACGAAGGGGAGGGCGGCCGGCGGGCGGTTCTCCAGCATCACGGCGACGACCTGCGGGATGACGTCGCCGGCCCGTTGCAACAGCACCGTGTCGCCGACACGCACGTCCTTGCGGGCGATCTCGTCCTCGTTGTGCAGCGTCGCGTGGGTGACGACGACGCCGCCGACGGTGACCGGCTGCATCACCGCGCGCGGCGTCAGCGCGCCGGTGCGGCCGACCTGGATCTCTATTCGCAGCAAGGTGGTGGTGGCCTGCTCCGCGGGAAATTTCCAGGCGATCGCCCAGCGCGGCGCGCGGCCGACGAAGCCGAGACGGTGCTGCCAATCCAGCCGGTCCAGCTTGTAGACCACGCCGTCGATGTCATAGCCGAGACCGGCGCGCTGGTCCGCCATGGTGGCCTGGAAGGCGGCGGCGGCTTCGGCATTGGGCAGCAGGCGGGACAACGGGTTCACGGTGAAACCCCAGTCGCGGAGGAGCGCCAGGTAGTCCCAATGGGTCGTCGCCGGCGCCTCGGTGGCGGCGCCCATGGCGTAGGCGAATAGTTGCAGCGGGCGCCCCGCGGTGATGCCGGGGTCGAGCTGGCGGAGGCTGCCGGCGGCGAAGTTGCGCGGGTTGGCGAAGATGCGGCGGCCGGCCTCGCCCTCGGCGGCGTTGAAAGCCAGGAAGTCCGCCTTCGCCACGAACACCTCGCCGCGGATCTCGATGGCGGCGGGGTGCGGTGCCGGCAGCGCGAAGGGCACGCCGCGCAGCGTCCACAGGTTGGGCGTGATGTCCTCGCCCACGGTGCCGTCGCCGCGCGTGGCGGCGCGGACCAGGTGACCGTCGTGGTAGGACAGGCTCACCGACAGGCCGTCGATCTTGGGTTCGCCGACGAAGTGCAGCGGCTCGTCCTTCAGGCCGAGGAAGCGGCGGATGCGGGCGCCGAATTCGTTGAATTCCTCGGCATCGAAAGCGTTCAGCAGCGACAGCATCGGCACGCCGTGGCGGGCCTTGGCGAAGCCGGCCGCCGGCGCGGCGCCAACCTTCCGGGTCGGGCTGTCGTCGCGGATCAGGCCGGGGTGCAGCGCCTCGATCGCGCCGTTGCGGCGGACCAGCGTGTCGTATTCCGCATCGGTGATCTCGGGTGCGTCGCGCGCATGGTAGGCGCGGTCGTGCCGGGCAAGCTCGACGGCAAGGGCGGCGAGTTCGGCGGCGGCGTCCATCTCCGTCAGCGCCTCCGGCGGAACGGCGCGGAGGCCTTCGCCGCTCATGGCAACCCGCCGGTCAGCAGGCTGTCGGCCGCCGCCCTGGCTGCGTCGGTGACCCGCTCGCCGGCCAGCATCCGGGCGATCTCCTCGCGCCGTTCGCGGTCGTCCAGCGGTTCCACGATGGTCGCCGCGCGGTCGCCACGCAGCCGCTTCGCCACGCGCAATTGGTGCGTGCCGCGCGCCGCCACCTGCGGGCTGTGGGTCACCACCAGCACCTGCAAACGCTCGGCCACGCGTGCCAGGCGTTCGCCGACCGCCGCCGCGGTGGCACCGCCGATGCCGGCATCGACCTCGTCGAAGATCAGTGTCGGCACCGGCGAGCCGCGCGACAGCACCACCTTCAGCGCCAGCATCAGCCGCGACAGCTCGCCGCCGGAGGCGATCTTCTGCAGCGCGCCGGGCGGCTGGCCGGGGTTGGTCGAGACCAGGAAGGCGATGCGGTCCAGCCCGTCGGCGCCCCAGGCCGCTTCCTCGCGCCGCGCCACGTCGACCATCACCGCGGCGCGCTCCAGCTTCAGTGGCGCGAGTTCATGGGACAGCGCCGTCTCCAGCCGTGCGGCGGCCTCGCGGCGGGCCACGGACAGCGCTTCGGCCGCCTCCAGGTAGTTCGCCCGCGCCGCCCGCGCCGCCTGTTCCAGCGCGGCGACCTGGCCGGTGCCGGCATCCAGCGCGCCAAGCCGGTCGCGCAGCGCGGCCAGCAACGCGGGCAGTTCCACCACCGGCACGCCGTGCTTGCGGGCGGCGGCGCGCAGGCCGAACAGCCGGTCCTCCAATTGCTCCAGCCGGCGCGGGTCGGAGCCGCCCTCCTGCACCAGGCGTTCCAGCAGGGTTTCGGCCTCGGCCAGGCTGTCCTGCGCGGCGGCCAGGTGCGTCAGGATCGGCTGCGCCTCGTCGTTCGGCGGCGGCAGGCGTTCCAACGAGCGGGCGGCGCCGCGCAGCGCATCGGCCGGGCCGCCGCGCCGACGGTCCTTCGGTTGCAACTCGGCCAGCGCGGAGGCGATCTGTTCGCCGCGCTTCTCGCCCTGCTGCAGCCGCGTGCGTTCCTTCGAAAGATCTTCGTCCTCGCCCTCGGCGGGCGAGAGCGTGGTCAGTTCCTGCACCGCATGGCGGAGGAATTCCTCGTCGCGCTGCGCCGCGGCGATCGCCTCGCGGGCCTCCGCCAGCGCGCGCGCCGCCTCGCGCCAGGCACGCCAGGCGCCGGCGGCGGCCTGGCGCGGCGCTTCCAGGCCACCGAAGGCGTCGAGCAGCCCGGCATGGGTGGCGGGGTCGGCCAGGCCGACCTGGTCGTGCTGCCCCTGCACCTCAACGAGGGTGGCCGCCAGCCGGCGCAGCAGCGCGACCGCCACCGGCTGGTCGTTGACGAAGGCCCGCGAGCGGCCATCGGCTTGCACCACGCGGCGCAGCACCAGCATCTCCTCCGGCTCGATCCCTTGTTCGGCCAGCAGCGCGAAGGCCGGGTGGCCGCGCGGCGGCAGGAAGCCGGCGGCGACCGAGCATTGCGGCTGGCCGCCGCGCACCATGCCGGCCTCGGCGCGCAGGCCGCATGCCAGGCCCAGGCTGTCGAGCAGGATGGACTTGCCGGCGCCGGTCTCACCGGACAGCACCGTGAGGCCGGCGCCGAAGGTCAGGTCCAGGCGCTCGATCAGCACCACGTCGCGGATCGCCAGCGAGGCGAGCATCAGACGGGTCCGGCGCGGCGCCGTGCCGTCAGAACACCCGGTTCCAGGCGCGGCGGGCGAAGCCGGGGCGATCGCCGGGGGCTGGTGCCGCGCCATCCACCAGCAGCGCGTAGCTGTCCTGGTACCACGGGCTGCCGGGGAAATTGTGGCCGAGCACCGAGGCGGTGCGGCGGGCTTCCTCAGTCAGCCCAAGCTGGAGGTAGATTTCGGTCAGGCGGTGCAGCGCCTCGGGGACATGGTTGGTGGTCTGGTAGTCCTCGACCACGCGGCGGAAGCGGCCGATCGCCGAGGCGGACAGCCGCTGCTGCATGTAGAAGCGGCCGATGTTCATTTCCTTGCCCGCCAGGTGGTCGCGGCCAAGGTCGAGCTTCAGCCGGGCGTCGCGGGCGTAGGCGGTGTCAGGAAAGCGGTTCACCACGTCCTGCAGGGCCGACATCGCCTGTTCCGTGGCGCGCTGGTCGCGCTGCGAATCGGCAATCTGCTCGTAGTAGGACAGCGCCCGGAGGTAGTAGGCGTAGGCGACGTCGCGGTGCGCCGGGTGGAGTTGGATGAAGCGGTCCAGCGCGCCGATGGCCTCGGTGTAGCGGTTGCGCTGGTAGTCGCCATAGGCCGCCATGATCTTGGCGTTGGTGGCCCAGGTGGAATAGGGGTGGTCGCGCTCCACCCGGTCGAACAAATCCACGGCCGGCTGGAAGCGGCGGGCCTGCAGGGCTTCGACGCCGGCGGCGTAGAGACCCTCGGGCGACTGGTCGAGCATCGGGTTGCCGGTGCGGGAGGGGCCGGTCAGCGTGGTTTGCCGGCCGTCCCAGTTCGAGAACCAGGAGCAGCCCGGCAAGGCCGCGAGGCCAACGAGAAGCAACAGGGTGGGGGTGCGTCTGGTCATCATGGCCCGGTCGGTCGGATCGATGGTCTCCATACCACGGCGCCGGCGGGGTTCACACCTGGTTCAAGCCGGGGTGGTTCAAGCTGGGGTGGTTCAAGCCGGGCGGGTCACGTTGGGGCGGCGCCTCAGGCGACCGCCGCCGCGGCTGCCGCGGGAAGCCGGGCCGCCGCGCCGCCCAGGGCGTAGGACGCGCTGCCCCGCCAATTCGCCCGGTCCGCGAACAAGGCCCGCAGCAGCCGGTTGTTCAGCCCGTGGCCGGAGCGATGCCCGGTGAAGCGGCCGCGCAACGCGCCGCCGGCCAGCGCCAAGTCGCCCACCGCGTCCATCAGCTTGTGGCGGACGAACTCGTCCGGGCTGCGGAGGCCGCCCGGATTTAGCACCAGCGACCCGTCCACGACCACGGCGTTGGCCAGGCTGCCGCCCTGGGCGAGGCCGGCGGCGCGCAGCCGCAGCACGTCCTCCGCCAGGGCGAAGGTGCGGGCGTCGGCCAGGGTTTCGCGGAAGAGGTGCGGCGTGATCCGCTGCGGCGGCAGCGCCTGGCGGCCGATGGCGGTGGCCGGGAAGTCGATAGTGAACGAGGCTTCCAGCCGTTCGCCGCCGGTCGGCGCCAGTTCGGCCCAGGCGAGGCTGTCGCCCTCGCCATCCTCCACGCGCACCGGGCGCAGCACCTCGATCACCTCCGGGGTGCCAGCCTGGCCGGTGAGGCCGGCGCAGTCGATCAGGAACACGAAGGGTGCCGCCGAACCGTCCAGGATCGGCACTTCCGGGCCGTCCAGCTCCACCACGGCGTCATCGACCCCGCAGCCGGCGAGCGCGGCCATCACGTGCTCGACCGTGCCGATGCGATGTTCCGGCCGGTCCGGCGCGGCGAGCACGGTGCACAGGCGGGTGTCGACCACGTGGTCGTACAGCGCGGGAACCTCGATGCCGTCCGACCCGCCGACATCGGTGCGGCGGAAGACGATGCCGGTGCCGGGCTCGCCCGGCCGGAGCGTCAGGGAGACGCGGCGGCCGCTGTGCAGGCCAACGCCGACGCAGCCGATGGCGGCCTTGAGCGTCCGGCGACGACCTGTCTCGAGCGGGAAGTATCCGTCCATGCGCAACCCAGTCTCCCTTGGGACGGCGCGCGAAGAACGCCGTCCGGAAGTCTGAGTGCCACGCTGGAGGCACCGCCGCGAGTCAAGCCTTGTTTCCTCATATTACGCCGCAACCTGCTGATAACACGCAGATTTCGCAGCGCAACATGCTCTAGTCGCAGTCAATTCGACTGGCGCCGCAGGAAGGTCGGGATTTCAAGCCCCACCGCGTCCTGCTGCGGCGGCCGACCGGCCGGGTGGGCGCTGCCCGGAGCCGGCTCAAGCCGCGGCGCCACCGGGGCCGGGGTGGGGGCGGGCAGGCTGCGCCGCATTGCACCACCGCCGGTCATCGTGATGAACAGGGCACGGAGGCCGCCGGCCGGTGCCGCCACGGCGGCCGGCGCCGGCCGTGGCCCGGCCCCGGCGAACAGCGACTGGTGCGGGGTGGAGGCCAGCCCCGGCGTCTCCTCCCCATGGTCCAGGTCTTCCGCCATCGCGACCGGGCCGAGCGGATAATGCGAACCGGCGGCGACCGGGCCGGACGCCACGGCCGGCCGCAGGATCGACGGGTTGACCATCACGCGGCGTGGCGGTGCCACGGGCTGGATCGGCGCCGGCGGGCGCGCCGCCGGACGGCTGCCGGCAGCACCTCCCTGAGCGCCGCCGGGGACCAGCGTCAGCCCCTCCGGCTTGGCCTGCGCCGAGGCGCCGATGGCGTCGATGCCGGTGGCCACCACCGACACCCGGATGCGGCCGTTCATCGTCTCGTCGATCGAGGAGCCGAAGATGATGTTGGCTTCCTCGTCCACTTCCTTGCGGATGCGGCTGGTCGCCTCCTCCACCTCGTACAGGGTCATGTCGTAGCCGCCGGTGATGTTGATGAGCACGCCCTTGGCGCCGCCCATCGAGGTGTCCTCCAGCAGCGGGTTGCTGATCGCGATCTCGGCGGCCTTCACCGCACGGTCCTCGCCCTCGGCCTCGCCGGTGCCCATCATCGCCTTGCCCATCTCCGCCATCACGGTGCGGATGTCGGCGAAGTCGAGGTTCACCAGTCCGGGGTTGACCATCAGGTCGGTGACGCCGCGGACGCCCATGTACAGCACGTTGTCGGCCATCTTGAACGATTCGGCGAAGGTGGTGCGCTCGTTCGCCAGCCTGAACAGGTTCTGGTTCGGGATGACGATCAACGTGTCGACCACCGACTGCAATTCCTCGAGCCCGAGATCGCAGGCGCGCTTGCGCTTCGGCCCCTCGAAGTCGAACGGCTTGGTGACCACGCCGACGGTCAGCACGCCGCGCTCGCGGGCCATCCGGGCGATCACCGGCGCAGCGCCCGTGCCGGTGCCGCCGCCCATGCCGGCGGTGACGAAGACCATGTGGCAGCCTTCCAGGTGGCGGGCGAGTTCCTCGGTCGCCTCCTCGGCGGCGGCGCGGCCGATCTCCGGCTTGGCGCCGGCGCCGAGGCCCTGCGTGAGGTGCGGGCCGAGCTGCACGCGGTGCTCGGCCCTGGAACTCACCAGCGACTGCGCGTCGGTGTTCGCCACCACGAAGTCGACGCCGCTGAGGCCCATCGCGATCATGTTGTTGACCGCGTTGCAGCCGCCGCCGCCAACGCCGATGACGGCGATGCGGGGGCAGAAATCGGTGTGTTCCTTGACCGGCAGCGTGAGATTCAATGTCATGCGGAATGCCTCCTCAGGCGATCGTAATGAAGGGCTGCGATTCGTGTCTCGTGGCTGATCGTGCCGCGGCACTTTCATCCACAGATTTCGAGTTGGCGGGGCGGCGCATCAGGCGCGGTCCCGCAGCCAGTTGACGAGGCGGCGCAACATCCCGGACGGGAGCTGCGCCGACGGCACCAGGTCGAGCAGCGGCCGGCCCTCGCCAGCGCCCCAGGCCAGCAGGCCGAGGGGGGCCGCGAAGGCCGGGCCGGAGGCGGTCTCGGGCAGGCCGCGCACCAGATGCGGGCGGCCGAGTCGGACCTGGCGGTCGAGCATCCGGGCCGCCAGCTCGCGCACGCCAACCAACTGGCTGGCGCCGCCGGTCAGCACCACGCGGCGTCCCATCTCCTGGGTCAGGCCGGCGGCATCCAGGCAGTTCCGCAGCAGCTCGAAGGTTTCCTCCAGCCGCGGCGCGATGATGCCGACGATCATCGCGCGCGGGATGCGGGCAATCTGCTCCTCGACCTCGCCGACCAGCGGCACGGGCAGCCATTCCTTCTCGTCGCCCGGCGCGCCGAGCACGCCGCCATGCAGCGTCTTCAGCCGTTCGGCATGGGCGAGCGGCGTGGAAAGCCCGCGCGCCAGGTCGTTGGTGACGTTCCAGCCGCCGACCGGCAGTTGCGCGGTGTGCAGCAGGTGGCCGTCGGCGAAGACCGCCAGCGTGGTGGTGCCGCCGCCCATGTCGATGACGGTGGCGCCGAGCTGCTTCTCGTCCTCGACCAGCGTTGCCAGGCCGGCGGCGAAGGGCGCGGAGACCAGCTCCTCGACTTCCAGGTCGCAGCGCGCCAGGCAGGCGCCGAGGTTGCGGAGCGAAGCCTGCGCCGCGTCCACCAGGTGCAGCCGCGCCAGCATCGTGTCGCAGATCATGCCGCGCGGATCGTCGGCGCCGGGCGTGGCGTCGACGGTGAAGCCGAGCGGGAAGCCGTGCACCGTCTCGCGCCCCTCCTCAGCGCAGCGGCGCTGGCCTTCGTGCAGGATGGCGCGGAGATCGGCCTCGGTGACGGCCCGCCCGCCGATCGGCCACTGGATCTGCTGCTGGCGGGATTCCGGCTGGCCGCAGGACAGGTTGACGATGACGCCGCGCAACTGGGTGTCGGCCATTTCCTCGGCCTGGCCGACCGCGGCGCGGATGCACTGCTCGGCCTCGGCCAGATCGACGATGCTGCCGGCCTTGATGCCGCGGGCACGCTGCCAGCCGAAGCCGAGCGCGCGCGGCGTGCGGTCGCCCTCGATGCGGGCGATGACGCAGACGATCTTGGTGGAGCCGATGTCGAGCACCCCGAAGGTGCCGTTGCGGGCGCCACGGCGGCGGCGGCCGGGGGCCGGCGGCTCGGTGGCCGGGGGCAGGCGGGAAAGCTGGTTCATCCGCGGCCGCTCCGGACACGCTGCAGGGTGGGGTTCGGTTCCAGCGGCGTGGCCGGGCCGCTGGCGGGCGGCAGCCGCAGCACCAGCTTGTCCGGCTGGCGGAGGTCGATCGCCGCCAGCGGCCGGTCCAGCAGCCCCTGCCTGGCGTGGAGTTCCGCCAGGCGGCCGATCGCCGCGCGGTCGTGGCCTTCGGGCAGCAGCACGTCGGTGCCCTGGCGGAGCCGCAGGTTCCAGCGGCGGTCGCCGACGCGGACCAGGGCGTGGACCCGTTCCATGACCTCGGGCGCGGTGCGCAGCAGGTCCACCATCGCCGCCGCGGCGCGGTCGGCGCCGGGGCCGACGACCAGGGGCAGCCGGCCGAAGGCGCCGACATTGTCGGTCGCCACCACCTTGCCGTCGCGGTCGATGACCGAGAAGCGGCCGTCGCGCTGCCAGATGGCGAAGGGGCGGCGTTCCTCGATGCGGATGCGGATGGTGCCGGGCAGCAGGCGCTCGACATGCGCGTGCTCGATCCAGGCGATCATCTCCAGGCGTTCCTTGGCGTCCTGCGGCGAGAAGCCGAGGATCGGGTCGCCGTGGCGAATGCCGAGCGCCTCGCGCACCGATTCGGGCGGCGTGTTGTGGCTGCCTTCGAGCAGCACCTCCTGCACCGTCAGGCCGGCATGGGCGGTCAGCTCCGTCGCACCGTCCCGCAGCGCGCCGAGCCGTGCCGCGGGGTCGAAGCTGCCGAAGCGAAGGCCGATGGTGGTTACGGCGACGACCAGCACCACCACGGCCGCGACGCCGAGCAACCGGAGGCCGGGCGAACGCAGCAGGAAGCGGCGGCGGCGCAGCCACAACCGCAGGCGGGACGGCCGGGACGGCGCGCCCTGGATGGCGCCGCGGGCCCGCCGGGCGGCGGCGTCGCGGCCGTGGCGAGGGGCGTCAGTCGCCATGGCGCGCGTGCTCCACCATCCAGGCGCAAAGTTCGGGGAAGCCGATGCCGCAATGCGCGGCCTGTTCCGGCACCAGCGAGGTGCGGGTCATCCCCGGCTGGGTGTTGACCTCCAGCAGAACCAGGCGGCCGGGCTCGCCTGCGGTGTCGTCGTAGCGGAAGTCGGCGCGGGAGACGCCGCGGCAGCCGAGCGCGTGGTGCGCGGCCAGCGCGATCCGCAGCGCCTCGACGGCTGTGGCGGGGTGGACCGGCGCCGGGATGGCGTGGCGGCTGCCGCCATCGGCGTATTTCGCGTTGTAGTCGTAGAAGGCGAGGTGGGTGGCGATCTCGGTCACCGCCAACGCGCGGTCGCCCATGATGGCGACGGTGAGTTCGCGGCCGGGGATGAAGGGTTCGGCCAGGATGCGGGAGCCGAAGCGCCACTCGGCAGCGAGGCTGGCGCGGCGGTTGTCGCCCTGCCGCAGGATGGCGACGCCGACTGAGGAGCCTTCGTTGGCGGGCTTCACCACGTAGGGCAGCGGCCACGGGTCGGCCACGGCAAGTTCCGCCGGCGTCAGCAGGCGGTGCGGCGCGACGGGCAGGCCGGCGGCGGCGAACAGCGCCTTGGCGGCGGGCTTGTCCATCGCCAGCGCCGAGGCGCGGAGGCCGGAGCCGGTGTAGGGGAGTGCCAGCCAGTCCAGCACGCCCTGGATGCAGCCATCCTCGCCGAAGCGGCCGTGCAGGGTGTTGAACACGACATCGGGCCGGGCCGTGTCCAGGGTGGCGAGGAGCGTGGCGAGGTCGACGCCCACGTCGATCGGCGTGACCGCGTAGCCGGCCTCGCGCAGCGCGGCCACGCACTGCGTGCCGGAGGCGAGGCTGACCTCGCGCTCCGCCGAGATGCCGCCGTGCAGGACCGCGACACGCTTCATGACGCAGTGTTCCCAGGCAGGCCAATCCGCTTGATTTCCCATTCCAGCAAGACGCCGCTGTCGGCATGGACGCGGGCGCGCACCGCCTCGCCGAGCGCTTCGAGGTCGGCCGCGGTGGCGCCGCCGGTGTTGAGCAGGAAGTTGCAGTGCAGGTCCGAGACCTGCGCGGCGCCTAGCCGCAAGCCGCGGCAGCCGGCGGCGTCGATCAGCGACCAGGCGCGGTGACCGGGCGGGTTCTTGAAGGTGGAGCCGCCGGTGCGGGCACGGACCGGCTGCGTCGCCTCGCGGGCCGCGCGGATGTCCCTCATGCGCTGCGCGATCGCCGACGGGTCGCCGGGCGTGGCGTGGAGGCGTGCGCGGACCACCACCGCACCCGGCGGCAGCGTGGCGTGGCGATAGGCAAGGGCCAGGGCGGCGGCCGGCAGCCGTTGCACGCCCTGCGGCATGGCGATCTCGGCCCAGTCGAGGACTTCGACAAGTTCGCGGCCGTAGGCGCCGGCGTTCATCGCCACGGCGCCGCCGATGCTGCCGGGAATGCCGCTGAGGAATTCGAGGCCCGACAACCCCGCCGCGGCGGCATGCTGGGCGACCGTCGCGTAGAGCGCTGCGGCACCGGCGACCACGCCGTCCGCCTCGACCGAAACGGCACCGAAGGCGCCGCCGAGCCGCACCACGACACCGGGCAGGCCGCCGTCGCGGATGATGAGGTTGGACGCCGCGCCGATGACGGCCAGCGGCAGGTTCGCCGGCAATCCGCGCAGCAGCGTCACGAGGTCATCAGCATCGGCCGGCCGCGCCAGCCATTCGGCCGGGCCACCGACCCGGAACCAAGTGAACGGCGCGAGCACCACGCCGGCCTGCACGCGGCCGCGGATCGCGGGGATGGCACGTTGCATAGACCGGGCGCTCACGGCGTGCCGCCGGCGCGGGTCGAGCCGCTGCCGCGCAGCGGGGTGACGCCGCCGGCACGGGCGCGGGCGGCGCCGCCGGGCAGCAACGCCGCAAGTTGCTCCGGCAGCGCGTGCGCCCAATTGGTGATGCTGCCGGCGCCGAGGCACACCAGGTAGTCGCCCGGCTTGGCGATGGCGGCGACCATCTCGGCCAGGCTGTCCGGCCCCGGCAGCGCCACCACGCTGCGGTGGCCGCGGGCGCGCAGGCCCTCCACCAGGCTGTCCTTGTCGAAGCCCTCCAGCGGCGCCTCGCCGGCGGCGTAGACATCGGCCACGATCACCGTGCCGGCGTCGTTCATGCACGAGCAGAATTCCTCGAACAGCGAGGCCAGGCGCGAATAGCGGTGCGGCTGCACCACCGCGACCACGTCGCGCGCCCCGGCCTGCCGCGCCGCCTTCAGCACCGCGGCGATCTCCACCGGGTGGTGGCCGTAATCGTCGATGATGGTGATGCCGCCGGTCTCGCCGACCCGGGTGAAGCGGCGCTTGACGCCCTTGAAGCCGGCCAGCGCGCTGCGGATGGTGGCCTCGTCGATGTCCATCTCGACGGCCACCGCGATGGCGGCCAGGGCGTTCTGCACGTTGTGGCTCCCCAGCATCGGCAGGCGGAACGGCTTCATCGGGCGCGACCGCCCGGTGGCGCGGTCCTGCACCGAAACCTCGAAGGTGGCTCCCATGCGGTCCATCAGCAGCTTCTCGCCGCGCACGTCGGCCTGCGGCGAGAAGCCGTAGGTGACGATGCGGCGGTCGAGCTTCGGAATCATCGCCTGCACCTCGGGATGGTCGAGGCACAGCACCGCGAAGCCGTAGAACGGGATGTTGGAGACGAAGTCGGAAAACCCCTGCTTCATCGCCTCGGCGGTACCCCAGTGGTCGAGGTGCTCGGGGTCGATGTTGGTCACCACGGCGACCACGGAGGGCAGCCGCAGGAAACTGCCGTCGCTCTCGTCGGCCTCGACCACCATCCACTCGCCGGCACCGAGCCTTGTGTTGGTACCGTAGGCGTTGACGATGCCGCCGTTGATGACGGTGGGGTCGATCTTCGCGGCCTCCAGCACCGCGGCGATCAGGCTGGTGGTGGTGGTCTTGCCGTGGGTGCCGCCGACCGCGATGGACCATTTCAGTCGCATCAGCTCGGCCAGCATCTCGGCCCGGCGGACCACGGGAATGAGGCGCGCGCGAGCCGCCTGGACCTCGGGGTTGTCGCGTCCCACCGCGGTGGAGACCACCACCACCTGCGCGGCCCCGAGGTTCTCCGCCGCATGGCCGACCGCCACGGGAATGCCGGCGGCGCGCAGGCGGACCACGTTGGTGCCCTCGGCGATGTCGCTGCCCTGCACCTGGTAGCCGAGGTTGTGCAGCACCTCGGCGATGCCGGACATGCCGATGCCGCCGATGCCGACGAAGTGGATGGGGCCAATGGAAAGCGGCAGGGCGCGCATCTATCGGGGTCCCGTCACGGCGCCAGTGGAAGAACCAGTGGAAGAAACGCTGCGGGCGCGGACCAGCGACAGCACGAGGTCGGCGAGGCGCTTCGCCGCGTCCGGCTGGGCCAGGCGCGCGGCGGCCGCGGCGGCCGCGGCAAGCGCGGCGGGGTCGACCAGCAGCGCCGCCAGGCGATCGGCGAGCGTGGCCGGCGTGAAGGCGCCCTGCGGCACGATCCACGCCGCGCCGGCGCCGGCCAGCGCGCGGGCGTTGGCGCTCTGGTGGTCGTCGATGGCGTGCGGCAGCGGCACCAGCAGGGCAGGGCGGCCGGCGCAGGCCAGCTCGGCGATGGTGGAGGCGCCGGCGCGGGCCACCACCAGGTGTGCGGTGGCAAGGCGGCCGGCGACGTCGGGGAAGAACGGCGAAAGCGCGGCGGGCACGCCGCAGGCTTCGTAGGCGGCACGCACGCGCTCCTGGTCCTCGGGCCGGCATTGCTGGGTGACGACCAGGCGGTCGCGCAGCACGGCGGGCAGCAGCGCGACCGCCGCCGGCACGACATCGGCAAACACCCGTGCGCCGAGCGAGCCGCCCAGCACCAGCAGGCGGAGCGAACCGTCGAGGCCCGGATAGGCTTGGCCGGCCAGTGCCGCCAGCGCCGGCCGCACCGGGTTGCCGACCACGACGGGGCGGCAGCCGGCAGGCACCGCGGCGGTGCCGGCGAAGGACAGCGCCAGCGCGTCGGCGCGCCGCGCCAGGAAGCGGTTGGCGCGGCCGAGCACGCCGTTCTGCTCGTGCAGCACCGTCACCGGACGGGCACCGCGCAGCATCAGCGCGGCGAGCAGCGGCGGCACGCTGGGGTAGCCGCCGAAGCCCACCACCGCCGCGGCACCCAGCCGGCGCAGCAGCGCGCGCGCCTGCACCGTGCCGGCCGCCAGCGCCAGCGCGCCCTGCGCCACCCGCAGCGGCCCGCGGCCGGTGAGGCCGGCGCCACGCAGCGAGAAGCGTTCGGCGCTGGCGAAGGCGGCGCTGTCGAAGGCGGCGGACCGCGTGTCGGTCATCAGCGCCACCCGTTCGCCGCGCGCGAGCAGTTCGGCGGCCAGCGCCTCGGCGGGAAACAGGTGGCCGCCGGTGCCGCCGGCGGCGATCACGATGGGCTGCACGGCCGGGCCCCTCATGCCACATGCTCGGCGCGGGAGCCGCGGCGACGGGTCAGCGCCAGCAGCATCCCCATGCCCAGCGCGATCGCCAGCACGGAGGACCCGCCATAGGACACGAACGGCAACGTCATGCCCTTGGTCGGGATGAGGTGCAGCGAGGACGCCATGTTGACGAAGGCCTGCAGGCCGAACTGCGCCAGCAGTCCGGTGGCGGCCAGCACCACGAACAGGTCGTTCTCGGCCAGCAGCCGGACCAGGCCGCGGACCACCACGAAGGCGAACAGCGCCAGGATCAGCACGCAGACGACGAAGCCGAACTCCTCGCCGGCGACGGCGAAGACGAAGTCGGCATGGGCGTCGGGCAGGGCGTTCTTGACGCGGCCCTCGCCGGGGCCACGGCCAAGCAACCCGCCATTGCCGAAGGCTTCTAGCGCCTTGGTGATCTGGAAGGTATCGCCGGAGGAAGGGTCAAGGAAGCGGTCCACCCGGCTGCGGACGTGGTCCAGCACGAAGTAGGCGCCGACCGCCGCGCCGACGCCGAGCGCGAAGACCACGCCGACCAGCGCCAGATTCAGCCCGGCCACGAAGAACTGCGCCAGGAAGACCGCCATCACCACCATCAACATGCCGATGTCGGGCTGCGACTTCAGGATGACGGCGACGCCGGCCAGCAGCAGCACGGCGATCGTCGGCCACAGCACGCCGCCCTGGAACGGCGTGAAGCCTGGCCGGCTGCGGGCGGCGCGGGCGGCCGAGGCGGCCTTGCCCTCGGCCAGCAGCCAGGCGGTGACGACGGCCAGGCAGGGCTTGAGGAATTCCGAGGGCTGCATGGTGCCGAGCAGCGGGAAGGCCAGCCAGCGGCGGGCGCCCTTGGTCTCGAAGCCGATCACCAGCGTCGCCGCGGTGAGCACCAGGGCGGCCACGCAGCCCAGCAGCGCCAGGCGCTTCAGCGCCGGCGGCGACAGCAGCGAAACCGCCACCATCACCGCGGCGGCAAGCCCCAGGAACACCACCTGCTTCAGGAACAGCAGCCCGCGCGAGCCGGATCCCATGACGCGCTCGGCCACCGCCGGACTGGCCGCCAGCATCATGACGTAGCCGAAGCCGATCAGCACCAGCAGCGCCGCCAGGGTCCAGCGGTCCACCGTCCACCACCAGCGGCCAAGGACGGAGTTGTCGGCGCGGGATACCGCCATCAGGCGGCCCTCACGATCCGCAGGGCCTGCACCAGGGCACGGAAGCGGTCGCCGCGCGCCTCGAAGCCCGAGAATTGGTCGAAGCTGGCGCAGGCGGGGGACAGCAGCACGACCGGCGCCGCGCCGGCGAAAGCGGCGGCGGCGGCCTCCGCCACGGCGGCATCGAGGGTGCCGGCGATGCCGTGCGGCACGCTGTGGGCGGCGAGCGTCGCCGCCAGCGTCGCGGCGTCGCGGCCGATCAGCACGGCGTGCGCGACACGCGGGAACAGCGGCGCCAGGGTCTCGATGCCGCCATCCTTGGCGATGCCGCCGGCGATCCAGATCACCCGGCCGTGGCTTTCCAGGGCGCGGGCGGCGCTGTCGGCGTTGGTCGCCTTGCTGTCGTTGACGAAGCGGATGCCAGCGATCTCGGCCACGGTTTCCTGGCGGTGCGGCAGGCCGGGGAAGCTGCGGAGGCCGGCGGCGATCTGCGCACGCGTGAGCCCGAGGTGCAGGGCGCAGGCGGCGGCGGCGGCGGCGTTCTGGGCGTTGTGCGCGCCGGGCAGGGCGGGGGCCTCAACAAGGTCCAGGATCGGCACGGCCGCGTCGCGCAGCACGCCGGCTTCGGCCCAAAG